>ERZ791803.1518-NODE-1518-length-10645-cov-2.903588_pt1 | contig 10645 bp, 8 predicted proteins | sample MGYA00510307_ERZ791803 | MGnify/ENA primary metagenome ERZ791803 (study PRJEB30046, sample SAMN00791963) | human gut metagenome | study: EMG produced TPA metagenomics assembly of the A metagenome-wide association study of gut microbiota in type 2...
AACGCTTACAGCGAGCTGGTATTTGACGGGAAGAGCTGCGGCAGCTTTTTGAGCTTCCCGGGCGCGCGGGAGGTGGGCGTAGAGTTCAACTCCCTGTCCAAGACCTATGGCCTGGCCGGGGCGCGTATCGGCTTCTGTTTGGGCAACCGGGAGGTGGTGGCCCAATTAAAGCGGCTTAAGTCCAACATGGACTACGGCATGTTTCTGCCCATCCAGCAGGCGGCCATCGCGGCCATTACCGGGGACCAGTCCTGTGTGGAGAGCACCAGGGAGGCGTACGCCCGCCGCCGCAACTGTCTCTGCGACGGCTTCACCGCCATCGGCTGGCCTATGGAGCGCCCTGCGGCCACTATGTTCGTGTGGGCTGCCATTCCGTCCGGGTATGAGACCTCCGAGGCATTTGCCATGGATCTGGTGGAGCGGGCCGGGCTGATCGTGACGCCGGGCAGCGCCTTTGGCCCCTCCGGCGAGGGTTATGTGCGCCTGGCGCTGGTGCAGGACGAGGATGCGATCCGTCAGGCGGTGGATCTGGTGGCTGCCAGCGGGATTTTGTCAGGTGGGATATCGAGGGTTGGACGTTAAGCCAGAAAGAAATTGATGAAATGATGAGCAGGTGTTTCCAAAGTTGAGAGATGACGTTGGAGACGCCTCTTTTTTTTATGCCCGTTATCGGGTGGGATTGTCTATATAAATGACTTTATGTAAATAACAAAATATCGTTCATTGCTTCCAGTAATAGATATTATAGAAAGTTAAATGATCACATTTCGTTCAAATAATTTTTGACTTTTTCCAAATCATGATCAAATTGAACTTTTTTAGCACAAGCTACTACGAATATTATCAATCCCCCCAAGGGACTCGCAGTGCATTATAATAGCATTTTTCTTGACAGAAAATGCAGAAACACGCTATAATATCTATTATATGAAGTTTCTGATTTGAGGAATGTTCTGGATACAGGAAGAGCAGGACGGGAGAAATGTCACTCGTATGTTGAAAACAAAAGAAGACCGGGGATGTCCGTTACGGATAGACTTCGGACGAGAGGGACGGTATTAAGTTATGTGCTATGTGATGACCCAGGATCTTTTGCTCCGGTACGATCATTATCTTGGAGCGAAGGGCTATTCAAAGGCAACCTGTCAAAAATACAAGGGGGATTTGCAGCAGTTTTACAACTATCAGGGCGGTGAAACGGTGGATGAGGAGACCTGCCGGGCGTACCAGCGCTATTTGCTGGAGCACTACACGCCCAGAGGAGCGTGTTCCAAGATTGTGGCAGTCAATACTTTCTTCCGCTTTGCGGATTGGAAAGTGCGCATGGACGTGCCTAAGATCAACCGGAGCACGGTTTCCAACGCAGGGATGGAGCTGACCACCTCGGAATACAGGAGCCTGCTAAACGCGGCAAAGTCTCAGCGCAATCCGCGCCTGTATTATCTGATCCAGATATTGGCGCTGACCAAGATCAGCGTCAGCGAGCACCAGTATATTACGCCTGAGGCAGTGGAGCAGGGATTTTTCCTGATTCCCCGGGGAAACAGCAGCAAGGTGGTGGTATTGCCCAACGCGCTGCGCAAAGAGCTGGCCGCGTTTGTGGAGTCCATGAAACTAAAAGAGGGGCCGATTTTCAGCAGCCGGACCGGGAAGCCCTGGGATCGGGCGGCGATTCACAAGAGCCTGAAACGGCTGTGCCGGGGGACGAAAATCGATCCGGAAAAGGTCACGGCCAGAAACCTTACCCATGTGGTTGCATTCGGGGCGGCGGTCTATAAGCTGGACGAGAGAGTGAAACATATAAACGGGGCGCGGGATAAAGAAGAACATTAAAGGATCGGAGCCGGTGGCATTTTACTCTGCCGGCTCTTGCCATATTTGAAAAACTGTACTATAATGGGCAAAATAAGCGTCTTAAGCAGAGGTGAATATGGCGGTAAGAATGAGACAGGTGAGGGGAGTTTGGCATAACGAGTTATTCTGGCAGGCGGCATTGATTCTCTATGTGCTGTTCGTCTACGGCCATTCCATGGTTCCGGCGGAGTTGTCCTCCCGGGAGAGCGGCGCGGTGCTGCAAATAATTGCCAAAATTTGGGACGGGCTCCATTTACCGGGGCAGATGCCCACGGAGCATATGGTTCGCAAGACAGCGCATTTTTTAGAATATATGGGAATGGGCGTTCTGTTGTGCAGGAATGTCCAGGTTATGGCGCGGCAGCGGCGGATTTTGCTGCGGTCGGTGATTGCGGCGGCCATATGGCTGCCGTTTGTGGACGAGACCATCCAGCTGTTCGTGCGGGGACGGTCCGGGCAGATCAGCGACGTCTGGCTGGACCTGGCCGGTATGTGGACCGGTCTGGGCCTGATGTGCCTCACCCACGAGGACGGCCCCCTTCGCCTGAACCTGCGGGATATGCACATCGACCGGCACATTCTGGGGCAGATCATGGAAATCGGCCTGCCCGCCGGTTTCCAGGGCATCGTTTTCTCCCTGTCCAATGTACTGATCCAGTCCTCCATTAACTCCTTCGGCTCCACGGTAGTAGCTGGCTCCGCCGCCTCCGCCAACATTGAAAACTTCGTCTACCAGGCCATGAACGCCTTCTATCAGACCAACCTCACCTTTACCGGACAGAACTACGGCGCCGGCGAATGTAAGCGTGTGGATAAATCTCTCATCTACTGCCAGACCTTCGTGATCATCACCGGTGTGGTACTGGGCAACCTTGCCTATCTGTTTGGCCATCCTCTGGTAAGCATTTATGCCCCTGGCGAGGAGGACGTCATCCAGCAGGGCATCATCCGTCTTGGCTACATCGCCCGGACCTACGCTCTGTGCGGTATCATGGACACCATGGTAGGCAGCCTGCGCGGCCTTGGCTACTCGGTAGGCCCCATGATTGTCTCCCTCATCGGCGCCTGCGGCCTTCGTATTGTCTGGATCTTCACCATCTTCCAGGTGGACCGCACCCCGGAAAATCTGTATATTTCCTATCCCATCTCCTGGATCGTGACCGGCGCGGTACACATTATTTTCTTCCTGGTCGTACGAAAAAAAGCCTTTGCTCTGGTACGTGCCAACTCCCATGTGGAGGCAGAGGGTGCCCACCCAGAGATTTCCAAATCATAAGCACAAAAAATCCCGTGCTTCCTTACCAAAGGAAGCACGGGATTTTCTTATTCCACACTGGCCTCGTCCCACAGCACCGGTTCGCCCCGCTCCAAAGAGGGCTGAACCTCCAAAATACGCTGGTTGGAGGAGCCACGGAAGCGCAGGCTCAGATTTTTCTGGGCAATGACAAAGGGACCGTCCACCAGCACGTCCAGCTGTTCCAGCAGAGCACGGCCATAGTCCCCCACCTTTCCGGCAGCCAGATCCTCAAAGAGGTAGCCGGTGTAGCACCAGATATCCTTCTGGGGATACTGCTGTCGGACCTGCTTGACCAGTTCCAGCACCGTCTTCTGATTGTTAGGGTGGAAGGGTTCGCCACCCAGCAGGGATAGTCCCCGCACATAGGACTTGCCCAGCGCGGAGAGGATCTGTTCCACCTGCTCCGGGCCAAAGGGCGCTCCATACTGGAAGTCCCAGGCCTCGGGGTTAAAGCACTCCGGGCAGGCGTGGGTGCAGCCGGAGACAAACAGGGAAACCCGGATACCCGGGCCGTTGGCCACATCGATGGGCCGGATGTCAGCATAGTTCATATCTTTCACAGCCTCGCAGAGTTTCCGCCGCAGGCGGAAAGAGTTTCAAATGTCCGAAGGCGAATTCACTTCGCCGCAGGACGCCTTAACCCCTGGCCGCTGCGGCCAGGGCCGCCTTTTCTGTGAAAAGGCGAGGGGGGTATCAAAAGCGGTTTCCTTGGGAACCGCTTTTGTATCTAGGGGGGACATTGTCCCCCCTAGAAGACTTTAAAGGTGGAGCACCCGGGATTTGATCTCCTTCGTCTTACCTACATTCCAGTAGTTCTCCCCCAGATAACCGCAGGTGCGGCGGGTGACGTTCATCTTGCTCTGGTCGGTGTTGTGGCAGACGGGACACTCCCACTGGAAATCATCGTTGATGGTGATTTCTCCGTCGTAGCCGCAGCACTGGCAGTAGTCGCTCTTGGTGTTGAACTCGGCGTACTGAATGTTGTCGTAGATGAACTTGACAACCTCCTTCAGGGCCTCCAGATTGTGGCGCATGTTGGGGATCTCCACATAGGAGATACAGCCGCCGGTGGAGATCTTCTGGAACTGGCTCTCAAAGGTAAACTTATCGAAGGCGTCGATGTGCTCCCGCACATCCACATGATAGCTATTGGTGTAGTAGCCCTTATCGGTCACATCAGGAATGGAGCCGAAGCGCTCCTTGTCGATGCGGGCGAAGCGGTAGCACAGGCTCTCAGCGGGAGTGCCGTAGAGAGCGAAGCCAATGTTGGTCTCCGCCTTCCAGTCGTCGCAAGCCTTGCGTAGCCGGGCCATCACCTTCTGGGCAAACTCCTGGCCGCCGGGCTGGGTGTGGCTGACTCCCTTCATGAGCTTGGTCACCTCATAAAGGCCGATGTAGCCCAGAGAGATGGAGGAGTAGCCGCCGTAGAGCAGAGGCTCAATGGGCGCACCCTTGGGCAGACGGGCAATGGCGCCATACTGCCAGTGGATGGGGCTGGAGTCGGAGTGGACGTTCTTCAGGGCCTCATGGCGGCACATCAGAGCCTCAAAGCACAGCTGCAGCCGCTCATCCAGCAAGGACCAGAACTTCTCCTCGTTTCCACCGGCCAGAATACCAATCTGGGGCAGATTCAGGGAGACCACGCCCTGGTTGAAGCGGCCCTCAAACTTGTAGTTGCCGTTCTCGTCCTTCCAGGGAGACAGGAAGGAGCGGCAACCCATGGGAGAGAACACGTTGCCCTCGTAGTTTTCCCGCATCTTCTTGGCAGAGATATAGTCGGGGTACATCCGCTTGGCGGAGCACTTGACGGCCAGCTCGGTGATATAGTCGTACTTGCCGCCCTTGAGGCAGTTGTGCTCGTCCAGCACGTAGACCAGCTTGGGGAAGGCGGGGGTGATATACACACCCTTCTCGTTCTTGATGCCCTCCAGACGCTGGCGCAGCACCTCTTCCACGATCATGGCGTTCTCCTCCAGGTAGGGGTCGCCCTCCTGGAGATTGAGGAACAGGGTGACGAAGGGGGACTGACCGTTGGTGGTCATGAGGGTGTTGATCTGATACTGGATGGTCTGCACGCCGCTCTTGAGCTCGTCCCGCACCCGGTCATCCACCAGACGCTCCACAGTCGCCTCGTCCACCAGGCCGGCGCACTCATAGGAGATGTGCTTGCGGAACTTCTCCCGGCTGCGGCGCAGATACTTGCCCAGGTGGCTCATGTCCACGCTCTGGCCGCCGTACTGGTTGGAGGCCACGCAGGCAATGATCTGAGTGGTGACGGTGCAGGCCACCTGGAAGCTCTTGGGGGACTCAATGAGCTTACCGTTCATCACGGTGCCGTTGTCCAGCATGTCGCCGATGTTGATGAGGCAGCAGTTGAAGATGGGCTGGATAAAGTAGTCGGCGTCGTGGAAGTGGATGGTGCCCTCGTCGTGAGCCTTGGAGATATACTCAGGCAGCAGAATGCGGCGGGTCAGGTCCCGGCTCACCTCGCCGGCAATGTAGTCGCGCTGAGTGGCGGCGATCATGGTGTTCTTATTGGAGTTCTCCTCGGCCAGCTCCTTATTCTCATTGCGCAGCAGGGAGAGGATGGACTCGTCGGTCGTGTTCTGCTTGCGCACCAGAGCCCGGGTATAACGATAGATAATGTAAGTCTTGGCCAGATAGAACTTGTTCTCATTCACCAGGCCCTGCTCCACCAGGTCCTGGATCTCCTCCACGGGCAGCTTATCCCGGCCCAGATCCTCAATGCGGCTGACAATGGCCTCGATCCGGTCCAGGCTCAGCTGCTCCTCCTCGGAGACCTCGGCGTTCGCCTTCTGGATTGCGGTGATGATCTTGCTGCGGTCGTAGTCCACAACGGAACCGTCACGCTTGACAACTTTCATAAGGGCTCTCATAGGTGCTCTCCTTCTCGTTCGTGATGTAGATATGAAAAGCCGGGCCGCCCCAGCCTTATTCGTAACGGTTTTTGATTATAGCATGCCCCGCAGGCCGTGTCCACTAGATATTGTGTTTTCGGCAGTTTTTTCATCAACATATACCAAATGTATTTTTTCTGGAAATTATCCGTCCTTCTTTTTCCTTTGCAGCCTGCTTTGTGCTGAATTTGTCGATTTTAGGGGCTAATTTCCCCTTTTTCCCCGGAATCCTCCCCTTTGTGCATTTTGTCCCGCTGGAATATTCCATACACCTTTTCCCCCAGATTTTCCCGCCGCAATGGGCTTTCGGTTGCGTATAAGGACAAAATATGGTATACTTCCCCTTGATTTTACCGGCCGCCCGGCGGCTTTTAAGGAGGTTACCCTTTGAATCCCATTGCGGCAGCCATGAGCGGCGGTGTGGACAGTTCCACCGCTGTCTGGCTCTTACAGCAGGCAGGCTACGATCCTGTTGGCTTTACCATGTCCTTGTTCTCGCCCGACGCCCTGCCCCCCGACCAGCGTTCCCAGTGCCACACCGCCCGGGATGTGGCCGACGCCCAGGCGGTGGCCCAGCGCCTGGGTATCTCTCACCACACCCTGGATCTGTCGGAATCCTTCTGCCGTGAGGTGATGGACCCCTTCGTCCAGGCCTATGAACAGGGCCAGACTCCCAATCCCTGTGTGCTGTGTAACCGGGCAATCAAATTCGGTGCCCTGATCCAGGCGGCCCAGGAGATGGGGTGTCCTCTGCTGGCCACCGGCCACTACGCCCAGGTGGAACAGGATTCCGGCTCCGGACGCTGGCTGCTGAAAAAGGCCCTCCACCCAGATAAGGACCAGAGCTATGTGCTTTGGACCCTCACCCAGCAGCAGCTGGCCGCTACCCGCTTCCCCCTTGGACGTCTCTCTAAGGATGAGATCCGCGCCATCGCCCTGGAACAGGGGCTTGTCAGCGCCCGGAAAAGCGACAGTCAGGACATCTGCTTTGTCCCGGATGGGGACTATGCCTCCTTTATTTGTCACCACACCGGGAAACACTATCCGTCAGGCGACTTTGTTGATCCCCAGGGCAACGTTCTGGGCCGCCACCAGGGCATCATCCACTATACCCTGGGCCAGCGGCGGGGGCTGGGGGTATCCTCCAACCAGGGCCGACTGTATGTGACCGGGCTCAGCCCCCAGCACAACACCGTCACCCTGGGCTCCAACGCCGCCCTGTTTCACCGCAGCCTAACTGCCGGACAACTCAATCTCATTGCCATGGAGCGGCTGGACCAGCCCATCCAGGTGATGGCCAAAGTACGCTACCGCATGACGGAGCAGCCCGCCATCCTGGAGCAGACCGGTCCGGACACCGCCCGGCTCACCTTCCAAGAACCCCAGCGCGCCATTACTCCCGGCCAGTCGGTGGTCTTTTACCAGGACGACGTGGTGCTGGGCGGCGGCATCATTTTGTCAGGAGAAGATTGACTATGAGCAAAACGAAACATAAAAAGCGCCATCCTCAGGGAAAGCGCGGTTACACCACCGCTCCCGTGGCGGAATCAGAATTTGCTACTGACGGCACCCGGAAGCGGATGAATCCCACTGCCCGCAATTTGCTGCTTGTCGCATTGATCTGTCTGGCCATCTCGGAAATTCTGCTGCGCATGGAGCTTCTGTCTGGAGCAGTCTCCCTGATCATCAGCGTTGCGGCTCTGGTGGCCCTGGTGGTAGCCATGTATCTCCAGTTCCGCAAACCGGGCGGCGGCTCTCAGGGACGTCCCAGACTGTGACCCACTCCTCTGGACAAGGGGAATTCTGCGCGCATTGCCCTTGTATTTTCCAGTTGGGTAATATATAATTGGATAGTTATCCCTGGACAGACCCCTCTGTCCCCTGGTTTAGGAGGCCAATCATGAGAAAAGACTTTGCCCTGCCCGCTCTGGCCCTGGTGGGCGGCGCGGCGGGCTTTGCAGTACGGCTGTGGCAGCGCTCCTCGGCGCTGGATCCCACGACCAACCTGTTTACCCACGGCGCTCCCGCCACCTGGGCTCTGCTGGCCCTGACGGCGGTCGTTGCCGTTTTGGCGCTGGTCCTGTGCTCCGGCGGTCGGACCATTTCGGAAGAGGAAGCCGACCGTGCCTTCCAGTGTTCCTCCACCGGTTATATGACCCTTATGGTGGTGGCAGGCATGGGCTTTCTGGTCTCGGCGGCTGCCGGTGTTCCTCAGCTGATAGAGGATCTGCAGGCCTGGCAGGCTGATCCCTCCCGGCATCTGCTGCCTGCGGCGCTGGGTCTTTCCATCCTAGGCTGTGTGGCCGGCGCTATCGGCTCTCTGGTGCTTGGAAAATCCAACTACCGGGCACTGTCCGGTGAGCAGGTCCGTCTGGCAGCTACTCTGCCCGCCTACGCCGCTTTGCCCTGGCTCATTCGGCTCTACCAGGTCTATTCCAGTGACCCGGTCCTGCTTCATTCCTTTGTTCCCCTGCTGGCCGCGGTTTTCCTGCTGCTGGCTCTCCACGGCCAAGCGGCTTTCTTCTACCGCCGGCCCCGCTGCCGCAGTTTTACCGTCTTTGCAGTGATGGGCGTCTACTTTGGGCTTACCGCTCTGGCTGACCGCCTGTCCCTGTTTGATTCCCTGCTGGCAATCTCCTTTGTTGTGTGTAGCTTCGGCGCTCTGACGGCTCTGTCCGCCCGGCGCTTTTCTCCCACTCCCCTGGGTCCGCGAATGCCCCAGAAGGATATGGATAATGGAACAATTTGAGAGCGAGAGGAAGTATTATCATGGAACGCAAACGCTTTTATATCACGACCCCTATCTACTACCCCAGCGATAAGCTCCACATCGGCCACACCTACTGCACCGTGGCCACCGACGCCATGGCCCGCTATAAGCGCCTGTGCGGCTATGATGTGCTGTTTCTGACCGGCACCGACGAGCACGGCCAGAAGATTGAGGACAAGGCCAAGGAGGCCGGCGTCTCCCCCAAGGAGTTTGTGGACAAGATCGTCACCGGCGAGCGCGGCGTGCTGGATCTGTGGAAGCTGATGAACATCTCCAACGACCGCTTCATCCGCACCACCGACGACTACCACGTCTCCGCCATTCAGAAGATTTTCAAGAAGATGTACGAGAAGGGCGACATCTACAAGGGCGAGTATGTGGGCAAGTACTGCAAGCCCTGTGAGTCCTTCTGGACTGAGAGCCAGCTGGTGGACGGCAAGTGCCCCGACTGCGGCCGTGAGGTTCAGGACGCCAAGGAGGAGGCCTATTTCTTCCGTCTGAGCAAGTACGCTGACCGCATCCAGCACCTGCTGGAGGACACCGATTTCCTGGAGCCCCGCTCCCGTGTCAATGAGATGGTCAACAACTTTATTAAGCCCGGCCTGGAGGACCTGTGCGTCTCCCGCACCAGCTTTACCTGGGGTGTGCCCGTAGACTTTGACCCCGGCCATGTGGTCTATGTGTGGGTGGACGCTCTGTTCAACTACACCACCGCCCTGGGCTTCCTCAACGACAAGTACGACGACTATGAGAAGTTCTGGCCTGCCGACGTCCACTTTGTGGGCAAGGAGATCGTCCGCTTCCACTCCATTATCTGGCCCGCCATGCTCATGAGCATGGACATGCCTCTGCCTAAGAAGGTATTTGGCCACGGCTGGCTGCTGCTGGACGGCGGCAAGATGTCCAAGTCCAAGGGCAACGTGGTGGACCCCTATATCCTGGCTGAGCGCTTCGGCGTGGACGCCCTGCGTTTCTTCCTGCTGCGCACCTTCCCCTTCGGCTCCGACGGCAACTTCTCCAACGAGGCCCTCATCAACACCATCAATGTGGATCTGGCCAACGACCTGGGCAACCTCCTGAGCCGCACCGTATCCATGGTGGGCAAGTACTTTAACGGCACTCTGCCCAAGGAGCGCCAGGCCGACGCCCTGGACGAGGAGCTCACCGCTATGGTGTCTGCCCTGCGCGGCCGCTACGAGGAGCAGATGGAGCACTATGCTTTCCAGAACGCTCTGAGCGAGATCTTCAAGGTCATCTCCCGGGCCAACAAGTATATCGACGAGAATGCCCCCTGGGTGCTGGCCAAGGACATGGAGGCCAATGGCGTGCGTCTGGCCACTGTCATGTATAACCTGCTGGAGACCCTGCGGGTGTGCGCCATCCTGCTGACTCCCTTCATCCCCACCTCCGCCGCTGAGATCCTGCGCCAGATCGGCGCCTGCGATGCCTGCTCCACCTGGGAGAGCGCCGCTGTCTTCGGCAGCCTGCCCGCTGACGTGACCGTCACCCGGGGCGACAACCTCTTCCCCCGCATCGACGCTGCCAAGGAGCTGGAGGAGCTGGAGAAGGCCGCTGAGGAGGCTAAGAAGGCCGCTCTGCCCGCTCTGGAGCTGGAGCCCCAGCTGGAGGAGAAGGTCGACTTTGACACCTTCTGCAAGAGCGATTTCCGTGCGGTCAAGGTGAAGGCCTGTGAGAATGTGAAGAAGTCCAACAAGCTGCTGAAGTTCACCCTGGACGACGGCACCGCCATCGACAAAAACGCCACCGACAAGTACGTTTTGATCATGACCGGCTCCTACGAAGTGG
>ERZ791803.1519-NODE-1519-length-10644-cov-4.503919_pt1 | contig 10644 bp, 9 predicted proteins | sample MGYA00510307_ERZ791803 | MGnify/ENA primary metagenome ERZ791803 (study PRJEB30046, sample SAMN00791963) | human gut metagenome | study: EMG produced TPA metagenomics assembly of the A metagenome-wide association study of gut microbiota in type 2...
TAACCCATGGGCAAATCTCTGGTCTGACGAACAGAAATCACATCAGGCTATGCATGAGGGTAAGACTGCCCCACAAGTTGAAGCCCAATAACTACACGGAATCATGTATGGTAAATGTGGCAGATAGATGGAGAGAAAGAAACGTGTGGTACCCGGGGAGGTCTGTACGATATGTCCTGAAAGGGATAACCATTATCGTGAGATAATGCTGAACGTACAGAAGTCAGCCGAGGTCATAGTAGCCGAGAGGCGAAGGACCGAATCAATAGGAGTCCTTAGTACAACCGGGAAAGGAGGAAAGAACATTGGGTGCAGAAAACAGAGAAAGCTGCTCGCAAAGAGATAGCGCGGAACGTGAAGGGTATGTGAGAGCGCACCGTTCTTTCCGTCGGATATGGAAGGAACGGGACAGTGCACAACCGGAGCTCTTAGAGAAGATACTGGATAAGGACAACCTGAACAGAGCTTTCAAGAGAGTAAAGGCAAACAAGGGAGCACCGGGAATCGACGGAATGACCGTGGAGGAAGCCGGAGCATACCTTCGGGAGAACCAGAAAGAGCTTATCGGGAGAATCAAAAGGGGGAAATATACTCCCGACCCGGTAAGACGAGTGGAAATCCCAAAGCCAGACGGTGGAATACGAAAGCTTGGTATTCCAACAGTCAAAGACCGTATTTTCCAGCAAGCCATAACACAACAGCTCATGCCGGTCTATGAGCCGTCATTCTCGGAAAACAGCTATGGTTATCGACCGGGGAGAAGCGCAAAAGACGCCATTCTGAAAGTGAAGGAGTATGCAGAACAGGGATATACCCATGCAGTGACATTAGACCTGTCGAAATACTTTGATACACTTAACCACGAAATGCTCCTGAATATCTTGCGAAGGAATATAAAGGACGAAAGGGTAATCCAGTGGATTAAGAGATACTTAAAGAGTGGTGTCATGGAAAACGGTATAGTCATGGAAACCGAAGAAGGATCGCCGCAGGGCGGAAACATCTCGCCACTGTTGGCAAATATCTATCTGAACGAGTTCGACCAGGAGTTTGAGAAGCGGGGAGTGGCATTTGTACGCTACGCAGACGATATTGTGCTGTTAGCTAAAAGTGAGAGAGCCGCAAAGAGATTACTGGAATCCAGCACGAAATATCTGGAGAAAACACTGAAACTGAAAGTGAATCAAAAGAAAAGTCGTGTGGTAAGTGTGTTTGCAATCCGAAATTTTAAGTTTCTTGGCTTCACATTGGGAAAGAACGGGAAGGGCATATATGTCCGGGTTCATGGGAAGTCATGGAAGAAGATGAAGACAAAACTGAAAGAGCTCAGTTCCCGAAGGTCTTGTCAGAGTATACGTCCTTCATTGGAAAAGATAAAAGTATTCATGCGTGGATGGCTGAATTATTATGGGATTGCGGATATGAAGAACAGGATAGACGAACTAAACTCATGGCTGTATCACCGTATTCGAATGTGCATATGGAAACAATGGAAGTTACCCAAAACAAGGAAAAGAAATCTTATAAAACTCGGAATACCTGAATATTTTGCACATCAGGCGGCAAACAGCCGCAGGAAATACTGGTATGTAACGGGAATGGGAGCGGTCAACAGAGCATTAACACAAGAAAGACTGATAAACAGTGGCTTTTATGATTTAGCTACTGCCTATCAGTCCGTGCACGTCAACTATTGAAACCGCCGTGTACCGAACGGTACGCACGGTGGTGTGAGAGGACGGGAGTTAATCACTCCCTCCTACTCGATTTGGAGCTCCTTTAATCCATGGTTACAACGACTTTCATATAGCTGCCTGGATTTTTATCAATATCACGGACGGTCTCCGGCGCTTCCTCCAGGGAGATGGTCTTTGTAAGAAGCTTGAGGATATCGATTTTTTTGTTGTAGATCAGGTCGATAGCCTCCTCGAATTCCCCGGCGCTTGTACGCGCGCCCCGGATATCTACCTCCTTGCGGGTGATCGCATCGGTGGGCAGCGGTGTTTCTGTCTTGGGCCAGCCGGTCAGCGTGATGCGTCCTGCATGGCTTGCCAGATCGAGGGTTGAGCGAATCGCGGAGTTGGCTCCGCTGCACTCCATTACCTGTTGTGCCATAACGCCTCCGGTGATCTCACGGACGCGGGCGACAGGATCTTCTGCACCGGAATGGATGGTGTATTCAATGCCCAGGCTTTTGGCGAAATCAAGACGCTCCGGTACCAGGTCAATGAGGATCGCATGTGCGCCGTAGGCTTGTGCGATCATACCGGCTAACAGGCCGATCGGGCCGGCTCCAATGATGGCGCAATATTCCCCTCCTGTTAAGCTGCCCCGGTGGATGCCGTGGAGAGATATGGTCAGCGGCTCTGCCATGGAAGCGGAAACCCAGTCCATATCATCCGGCATTTTGATCAGCATTTCCTCGGGATGGGTGAAATACTCCGCCATGCCGCCGTCTACGTGAACGCCAAGAACGTGAAGATCCGTACAGCAGTTGGTGCGTCCGATCCCGCAGGCATAGCAGTGGCCGCAGTACAGATAGGGATCTACAATGACCTTATCGCCGACTTTTAAGCCCTTTGGATTGTTTTCTGAAATTTCCTCCACAATCCCCGCAAGTTCATGGCCGATGATGCGGGGATAGGATACCAGCGTGTTCGTGCCGCGGAAGGCTCCAATGTCGCTTCCGCAGATGCCTGCAGAACAGATCCGTATAAGTGCCTCGCCGGGTTTTGGAACTGGTTTTGGAAGCTCGATACAGGAAACTTCTCCCGGTTTTGATAAATTGATTGCTTTCATAATAAACCTCCTTATTCAAATGTAAGTACAATTTTGCGGATGGACGGGTCATGACTGTCGATAAAGTCAAATGCCTTCTGCGCGTCAACCAGCGGAAATGTGTGAGAGATGGAGCCTGACAGGTCTAACCTGCCTTCACGGATCAGCTCGATCGCGCGCCCAAACATCTGATTCTGCAGCCGGGAACCGCGGACATCCAGTTCTTTGGATGTGATCAGAAACTGATTTATTTCTGTGGGTGCCGTGGAAAAACCCATAGTCATGACCCTTCCCGCATTTCCGGTGATCTTTAAAAGGCTCATAAGGGAATCTTTGGTGCAGGCGGCATCGATGGATACGGTTGCGCCATGGCCGCCGGTATACTCTTTGATCTTTGCATCCAAATCCTCCTTCAGCACATTGATGGTGTGTTTTGCACCGTTTTGCTTAGCGGCTTCCAGTTTGTCATCCAGGATGTCGGTCACTATGATATGGCCGCACATCAGGCGGGCGATCTTTAAAATGGAACTGCCCAGAGCGCCTGCGCCGTAGATCACCAGCATATCATCTCTGCTGAGCTCTGCGCGGGTGCAGGACTGGATGCCTATGGTGGTCGGTTCGATCATAACGGCGTCTTCATCTGATATATTGCCGGGAAGGACGTGGCAGTCTGATTCGGGGACAGCGATATATTCCTGATAGCCTCCGTCGATATGTACGCCCCGCACGGCAAGGCAGTCACATACGTTGCCGCGGCCGATGCTGCAGGGGTAACAGTGTCCGCAGCTTGTGACCTGATTGACGATGACTCGGTCGCCTTTCTTTAAATGAAGTACATTGCTGCCCACATCAGCGACCCGTCCAACCATCTCGTGCCCGATGATCCGAGGGTAGGTGGCGGCAGCATTGGTTCCGTGATAGATGCCGACGTCAGAACCGCAGATCCCGGCCGCTGTCATTTTAATGAGCACATTGTTGTGGGAATCTATGACTGGTATCTCTGTGTCGAGCACCTTTATCACTCCTGGTGCAAAAACTTGTACAGCTTTCATGTGAATTTCACTCCTTGATTTGTTAATAATTTATTAAATGCTACAGAACTACCATACCAGTATCCTAGTGATTCGCCGTTGAATTGTCAAGTAAATGTTGCTTTAAAACAAAAAAATATGAAAGTTATACAAAATATAAGAGCAAAATTTATGAAATATTACAGATTGATAAAATATAACTTTTATACTACCATACTAGTAGTGAGCGAAATGCTTTCGATGAGACGTTGTAAAACTATTTTGAGAGAAACAAGGAGGATTACGTGATGAGAAAAATCAAAAAACTGGCAGCACTTGGAATCGCCGCAGCGCTTACAGCAGGAGCCCTGGCGGGATGCGGAGGCGGTAAGGCGGCAGAAACCGCTGGGGCTGCCCCAGCTCCGGCAGGCAGCAATGGGGCGGCTTCCGCAGAGAACAGCGGAGAAAAGATAGAACTTGTTGTCGGACATATCAATGCGGAGGACCACACCTGGCATCAGATGGCGCTGAAGTTTAAAGAACTGGTTGAAGAGAGATCCGGCGGACAGGTGACAGTGACCATTTATCCCAACTCCCAGTTGGGAACTGAGATTGAGACTATTCAGTCAGCCATCGCAGGCAGAGGGGATTGTGATATCGTATTTACAGGAGAGTCCATGCAGACCTACGCGGAGGAGCCGGGCATCATCGGTATGCCTTATGCGATCACCAGCGATGAGCATATGAAGGCAGTTCTGGAAGGGGATGTGGGAAAAGAGCTGGATGAGCTGATGCTGAAAGCAGGGCTGAGAAATCTTGGGGCGGTCACCCGCGGACCCCGTAACATTACTTCTAATAAAGTGATCAAAAGCCCGGCTGATTTACAGGGCTTCATCATCCGTACACCGGAATCCAAGATGACGATGGCTGCGTTTGAGGCCATGGGCGCCAAGCCGACGCCTATGGCATTTTCAGAGATTTTTACTTCTCTGCAGCAGGGGGTCATCCACGGGCAGGAGAATCCGTTAGCGAACATTTATGATGCATCCCTGTACGAGGTTCAGGACTATGTGATCTCTACGGAGCATCTGAGAGCGTGGGTATATTTTGCGATTTCTGAGGCAAGGTTTAGTTCTTTCCCGGCGGACATCCAGACACTTATTTCTGAGGCAGCAACTGAAGCGATCGCATATGAACATGAATTGTTCCTTGAAAACGAGGCTGAGCTTCGCAGCAGGTTAGAAGAGAAGGGAATGGAATTTATCGAGGTGGATCAGGCGCCGTTTAAGGAAAAAGCAGTTGCAGGAGTACTTGCGGTACTGTCTGATAAACAGAAGGCGATTTACGACAAGATCGCGGCAGCAGACCCGGCAGCAAATTGACTGAGTTGACAAACGGACGGGTGTCGGCAAACCATTCGTGGAATGCCGGCACTTTTCCGGATTATGGAGGCAGAGATGAAGAAAATAATTTATGGCTATAAAATGCTTATGACCTATCTGGGAATCCTGGGACTGGCGGGATTTATCGCCTGCGTACTGATCCAGGTCATAAGCCGGACATTTCTCCCGACAGCTCCCAACTGGACGGAGGAGGGCGCCCGCTTCCTGTTTATCTATATGGTAGCGTTTGCGGGGAATGCGGCTGTGATATCGGATGAGTATGTCGGTGTGGATCTGCTGCTTGAAGCGCTGCCGGCATCGGCCTGTAAGGGCATCCGTCTGGTCACACAGCTTGCGCTTTGCGCATTTTCTGCATTTGTATTTTATAATTGTGTCGTTGGACCTGACGGTCTCCTGGCTGTGACGCCGCCGACTATGGTTTCGACAGCGCTGGAACTTCCGATGAAAAATATTTACTTTGCGCTTGTGATCCTGTTCGGATGCTATGTGATCAGTTATCTGTTCCGCATTTATCTGATGTTTACGAAGAAAGAGGAGGTGTAGAGACATGGTGGCGCTGTTGTTTATTACGTTTGTTATCTGCCTGGCGCTGGGAGTGCCGGTGGCGTTCAGCCTTGGGATCTCCTCGCTGGTGTATTTTATTGGGGAAAATATGTCCCTCTACATGTTTGCGCAGAGATTTTTTGCAGGATTGAATTCCTTTACGCTGCTTTGCATACCAGGATTTGTTTTTGCGGGGAGCCTGATGAACCAGGGCGGCATCACAGAACGGCTGATCGGGTTCTGCAACAAGATCGTAGGCCATATCACCGGAGGCCTTGCGATCGCCAATGTGGGGGCGTCCATGCTGTTTGCGGGGATCTCGGGAACGGCTCTGGCCGATACGGTCAGTGTCGGCGGCGTTTTGATCCCGGCCATGAAAAAAGAAGGCTATGACGCTGATTTTTCCTGTGCGGTTACGGCGGCATCCTCCTGCATCGGACCTATCATTCCACCGTCCGTGCCGATGATCATGGCGGCGACCATGACCAGCCTTTCCGTATCCAAGATGTTTATAGCAGGCATGGTTCCCGGTGTTTTAATGGGAGTAGGCATGATCGCAGTGTCCTACATCATCTCGAAAAAGCGCAATTATCCGAAAGCGGAGCGCCGTTCCAGCCTGAAGGAAATCCTGGTTTCGGCAAAAGAATCTTTCTTTGCGATCATGATGACGGTCATTATCCTGCTGGGGATCATCGGAGGCATGGTAACGCCCACCGAGGCATCGATCATTGCGGTGGTTTATGGAATCCTGGTTGGATTTTTTGTCTATAAGGAGTTGACGGTCAAACGCCTGATCGAGAGCATGAAGAGTACTGTGGTTTCCAGCGCGGCTATCATGGTGTTAGTGGGGCTTGCCAATGTATTTGCATACATTCTGACGAAAGAACAGATCCCTCAGATGGTGGCAGATATGATGCTTTCCATGACGACCAATAAATATATCATCCTGTTGATGGTAAACCTGCTGTTGATCTTTGTGGGTATGTTCATGGAGACGATCGCAGCGATCCTGATCCTGTTCCCGGTGCTCCTCAATCTGGTCGTGGCGGTTGGCGTCGATCCGATCCAGTTCGGCGTCATCTGTGTGCTCAATCTGGTTTTGGGGCTTTGTACCCCGCCGGTAGGCGTGTGCCTGTTTGCAGCTACCAATATTGGGGAGACAAAGCTTACGGGGGTGATCAAAGAATTGACACCCTATCTTATCAGTAACTTTGCGGTATTGCTGCTGGTGACCTATGTACCGTTTTGACTACGGGAATCGCAAACCTGATCATGGGGGCGTAGTTTCAGTTTATCATGAAATGAAAAGAGAATACGTCTGTAAGCTCGGTATGGCTTACAGACGTATTTTGTTTTTGGGGTAAGGATTTTTTTGCACCCTTTTCAGTGAAATCAGAGATTTGTCACCGTCCGCTTTTTCCAATATACTAAAATCATCAAAACTTAATGCATTAGGGAAATGGAGAGGAGAAGCTGTATGAAGAATATTTTGCTTGCCTGCGGTGCAGGCGCTTCCAGCGGATTTATCGCGCAGAAGATGAGGAAAGCCGCACAGAAACAGGGGCTGGAGATCAGCATCCGGGCGGTCAGCGACACGGAGATCATGGAGAACATCGATGGGGTGGGCGTACTGCTCATCGGCCCTCATCTCAAGCATAAATTTGCGGAGATCGAGGAGGAAGTCGGAGGCTTTGGCGTAAAAGCGGCAATCATTGACCGGAAATTTTACGCGACACTGGATGGGGAATCGGTGCTTAAACTGGCGCTGGGGTTGATGGAATAGGAGGGACGGCATGGAAAAGTTTATGAACTGGATGGGCGATGTGGTTGCCCCGAAGATGGAGGAGCTGACGGGGAATGCGTGGCTCTCCGCAATGCAGAAAGCGATCATTAAGACACTGCCTATGGTACTGGTAGGCTCTCTGATCACCATTTACAACGTGCTCAGGAACTTTATCCCGGCGCTGCCGGTGCTCACGGCATTGAGGGATTATACCTTTGGGCTGATCTCGCTGTTCATGGTATTTTTGATCCCCTACTATGTGCTGGAATTAAAAAAGAACAACAAGATGAAGCTGATCGCCGGGTTCACCGGAGTAGCCTTATTCATGATCCTGGTTAATCCGGAGATCACCGATGGAGGATATGTATACCAGTTCTCGGCCTTTGGCGCAGGCGGCATGTTTGTTGCGATCGTAGCCGGCCTGTTTACGGCGTTTATCATGAACCTGTATGGAAAATTCACCTTTTTTAAACAGGATTCCGTGATACCGGATTTTGTGAAGGAGTGGTTTGACTCCATGCTTCCCATTGCCTCCGTTGTGCTGATCGGTTGGCTGGTGGTGATCCAGCTTCACTTTGATATGTACGCGTTTATCGTGAATTTCTTTTCACCGTTAAACAATATTGCCCAGTCCCTGCCGGGCATGATCCTGCTGTATCTGATCCCCACGATCCTGTATTCCATGGGTATCAGCGGATGGGTGTTCCAGCCGATCTTAAACCCGATCGCGCTGGTGGCGATCACGGCCAATGCGGACGCGCTGGCGGCTGGTTTAAGCGCTTCCCAGCCATTTACCAACGAGGCTGTCTATGCATGGCTGAGCCTGGGCGGGCGGGGCGCAACACTGCCTTTGTCCATTATGCTTTTGTTCGCTGCATCGAAACAGCTTAAGGCGCTGGGGAAAGCGTCGATCGTCCCGAGCATCTTAAATATCAATGAGCCGGTTGTGTTCGGCTGTGTGGCCTGGAATCCGCTTTTGATGATACCGATGTGGATCACGGCGATCGTGCTTCCGGTCATTACCTGGTTGGCGCAGGTAACTGGACTGGTGGCGATCCCGGTGGAGGTGTTTAACATGTGGTACTGCCCGGTGTTCATCAGTTCCTGGCTGGTGAACCACAGCCTGTCCGGGCTGGTGCTGACTGTGATCAACCTGGCAGTTGCAACGGCGATCTTCTTCCCGTTCTTCAAGATCTATGACAGGCAGCAGCTTAAGCTGGAGCAGGAAGAAGCAGAGTGACAATTGAGTGATTATGAGGGAAAATAAGGAGTTTTCTATGTGTGAGACGATGAGCAGCTATGAGGAAGAAAGAGAGAAAATGGCGACAGTAGCCATGCAGATCGTGATCCATGCCGGGGATGCCAGGAATCTGATCATGGAGGCCCTTGACTGCGCCGCAGAGGGGCAGTATGACCGGGGGGAGGGCGCGCTTAAGGAGGCTCAGGAGGAGCTGCGGCAGGCGCATATTTTCCAGACGGAGATCGTCCAGTCGGAAGCGGCAGGGAAGAAATATGAGTATTCCCTTCTGTTTACCCATGCCCAGGATACGGTGATGACGATCTGTACGGAGATGAATCTGGCTAAAAAGATGATCGCCATGTATAAAAGATTGGATGGGCGCATAAAAGCGCTGGAAGGAGGGGCCGGGGAAACGGATGTGGCTGGGGAAACGAATGCAGCCGGAGAAACGGATATGGCCGGGGAAACGGATATGGCTGGAGAAGATAATACGGCCGGGAAGGACGGGGGCAGGTATGATTAAGGTGCGGCGGGAATTTCCGGAGGATTTTTTGTGGGGTGGTGCGATTGCTGCAAACCAGGCGGACGGAGGTTTTGGGGAGGGCGGCAAGGGGATGTCCATTGCCGACTTCCATCCCTACCGGGATATTAAGGACCGGGATGACCGGAAAGAGGACAGCACGATCCGAAACGATGAGAGCGCCCTTGTGACGGAGCCGGGGCTTTACTATCCGAAGCGTCACGGGATTGACTTCTACCATCGGTTTGAGGAGGATTTAGGGCTTATGGAGGAGATGGGGCTTAAGGCATTCCGCACTTCCTTCGACTGGAGCCGCATCTATCCCAATGGAGACGATGAGGAGCCTGACCAGGAAGGTCTGGAGTACTACGACAGGCTGATCGCTTCCATAAAAAAACACGGCATGGAGCCGTTTATGACCCTTTCCCACTATGAAATGCCGGTGAACCTGGCGGTTAAATACGGCGGATGGATGGACCGGAGGCTGGTGGAGTTTTTCAGCCGGTACTGTGAGACGTTGTTTGAGAGGTACCATGATCGGGTCCGCTACTGGATCGTGTTCAACCAGATCAACCTGACGACGTTCAACTCTCTTGGCATACTGGGGAACCGGGCGGAGAATATGATGCAGGCGGAATACCAGGGGATCCATCACCAGTTTCTGGCCTGCGCCAGGGCGAAGGAGCTGGCAGGCAGATATCAGGGTGAGATTCTGGTGGGGACCATGCTCAGCGACAAGCTGGCATACCCGGCTACCTGCCGCCCGGAGGATATGCTTTTTAATACCCGGAAGAACCAGATGCAGTATTTTTTTCCGGATGTGCAGCTTCGGGGATATTACCCGGGCTATGCGGCAAGGTTTTTTGAAGATAACGGGATCAGGCTGGAGATCAGTGGGGCGGATGAACGGCTGTTGCAGGAAAATACGATGGATTTTCTCTCCACCAGCTATTACTATACCAAGATCAACGATTCTTCTAAAAATACTTATGCACCCATGGACAAATCCTCCAACCCGTATCTGGGAAAGACCCAGTGGGGGTGGGAGATCGATCCTGTGGGGCTTCGGGTGAACTTAAATAACTACGCGGACCGCTATCCGGGCGTACCGATCTATATCACGGAAAATGGATGCGGGGCGGTGGATAAGCTGGAGCCGGACGGGACGGTTCATGATCCTTACCGGACCGAATATCTGAAAGAACATGTGATCCAGATGCGGGAAGCCATTGCGGACGGCGTGCCGTTAAAAGGCTATCTGATGTGGACGCCGATCGACATTGTCAGTTGTTCCTCCGCGGAGATGAGGAAACGGTATGGCCTGATCTACGTGGATCAGGACGATGAAGGCCGGGGCAGCGGGAAAC
>ERZ791803.1523-NODE-1523-length-10600-cov-2.406069_pt1 | contig 10600 bp, 12 predicted proteins | sample MGYA00510307_ERZ791803 | MGnify/ENA primary metagenome ERZ791803 (study PRJEB30046, sample SAMN00791963) | human gut metagenome | study: EMG produced TPA metagenomics assembly of the A metagenome-wide association study of gut microbiota in type 2...
ATCATTTTCAAGGTTTTTTTTATTGGCAGTGTAAATTTCTCCAAAATTCTTCTATATCCCTGCCTTTTTATGGATTTCCTCCACAATTTCATCCACCTTCCGGCCATTTACATCCACAACCATATGGGAGGCCTTCACATAGACCGGACGGCGGAAGGACAGAAGTTCCCGGATCCTTCCCTCCACATCCTCCGACTGAAGCATGGGGCGGTCAGACACATCCCCTCCAATCCGCTCCATCACGGTTTCCGGCGATACGTCCAGATAGACCACACAGCCCAGCTGTTTTAGGAGCGCCCGGTTTTCTTCCCTTAAGGGAAGTCCGCCCCCAACGGATATGATGGCATGGTCCGTTTGGGCCAGAAGCTGGTTTAAGACCCCTGTCTCAAGCTTTCGGAACGCATCCTCCCCCTGGGCGGCGAATATGTCCGCAATGGCCATGCCTGCTGCCTCTTCAATCCTCTGGTCCGTGTCAATGATGGGAAGCCCGTACTGTCTGGCATAGGCCTGCCCCACGCTGGTTTTTCCCGCTCCCATGAAACCAATGAGGATCAGGTTGCGTTTGGACCTGGCCCCGGCCAGCTGTTCCTCAATCAGCCGCCTTGCCATACATATGGTTTCATCGTCCACCTGCACCTGGGGATTCCACAGTTCATATGCAATGATTCCCTGGTACAGCAGCATATCCAGGCCATTTACCGACCTGCCGCCAGCTTCCTCCACCAGTTCCATGAACCTGGTCCTGGCAGGTGTATATACAATGTCCACACCGGTGTGGATCAGTTCGTAAAAACGCGGGTCCCCTATCACCGCCTGGTCCCCATTTGGATACATGCCCACGCTGGTGGACTGTACCGCCAGATAACCGGACCTTACCTGGGGCAGGCCGCCATACCCGTCAAGAGGCTATGGCGCGGCCCATCAGCCCGTTGATGTAACCTGCCAGTCCCGCGGCCTTTTCCTGGTTCCGGTTCAGTATGTAGATGGATTTGGCGCCTCCCTTTGCCAGCACATAAGCAGCTGCCTTGGCAGCGCCTCCCGCACCGATGAGGATGCAGTTTTCATTGCATATCCCGATTCCCGCCGTATCCAGGGCGCGTTTTAAGCCTGCCCCATCCGTATTATAACCCTTATACCCATCCTGCACCCGCACCAGGGTATTGACAGCGCCGATTGCCCGGGCATCTTCATCCATATCCGCCAGGTACTCCATTACCCGCTGTTTATGCGGAACCGTCACGTTCAGTCCCAGGATATTCAGGGCAAATGCGCCCCTGACCGCATCACCTACCTTGTCATCCTCAACCTTAAACGGCACATATGCCAGGTTCACACCTGTGCGCTCAGCATAAAAATTCTGCATCAGTGGGGACATGGAATGCTCCACCGGGTTTGCTATCAGCCCGCATACTCTTGTCTTTCCGTCCATTTTCCGTCTCGCTCCCTGCTGTTCATTCTATAATAAATCACGTTCCGTGGTGTGTTTGATAATCCATTCCCGCCATACGTACGCCCTGATACGCCGTCCTGCCTCACGCTGTCCTGCCTCACACCGCCCTGCCTCACGCCTTCCTGCGGCGGTGCCTTTCGTAAAAATACAGCACCGGCTTTTCCAGGTACCGTTTCAGGACAATCTGTATCTCCTCTTTTGGATTGATGGGTTTGACTAAAATGCTCAGGATACCGGCCCTGTTGGCCCCATACACATCCGTAAACAGCTGGTCACCCACAAAAAGTGTGCTCCCCCTGTCCGTGCCCATGCGCTCCATGGCCTTCCCATAACCGGCTGTTCCCGGTTTCCCGGCCTTATAGATGTAGGCAGAACCCACATCTTCCGCAAAGGCCTTAACCCTTGGTTCCTTATTATTGGACAGCAGGCAGGTTTCCATCCCCATCTCATGAAGATGCCTGAACAGTTCCCTGGCCTGGCCATCTGCCGGCGCATCATGGGGGACCAGGGTATTGTCAACGTCAAATATGACGCCCCTGATTCCCTGGGCATGGTAATGGTCATATGGAATCACATAGGCAGAAACCTCATACCGCTGTGGATAAAACATTTCCAGCATAATCCGCGTTAATCCTTCCTTGTCTACTTTTTAAGCAGTTTTCCAATCTCATCTATAAATGTGTTCACATCCTTGAACTCCCTGTATACGGAAGCAAAACGCACATATGCCACTTCATCCAGCATCTTAAGCTTCTCCATGACCAGCTCGCCGATGACAGAGGTAGGTACTTCTTTTTCCTCCATATTAAATATCTGGTTCTCAATCTCATCAATCACCGTATTAATCTGCTGGGTGGACACAGGACGCTTATGGCAGGAATGGATGATCCCGGCTTCAATCTTGGAACGGTCGTAGGTCTCCCTGGATTCATCCTTCTTTATCACCATCAAGGGCATGGTCTCCAATTTTTCATAGGTGGTAAAACGCTTGCCGCAGCTCTCACACTGGCGGCGCCTGCGTATGGAACTGTTGTCATCGGCAGGCCTTGAATCGATAACCTTTGTATCTGATTCGTTGCAATAAGGGCATTTCATCTCTTCAATACTTCCTTTCCTCTATTCACGGCTTTCGTGCTGCATTTATTTTAACCGAATCATCTATGAATCGCAAGGACTTTGTATTTATTTTCATATCTGTATGGACGAATCCTCCTCCCCGTTTTATAATAAGACCCATAGCAGAACAAAGAAAGGCTGGTTCCATATGAATATTGTGAAGATAAAAGATGTAATACTGGGGGAAGGGATTCCCAAGATATGCGCGCCTCTGGTGGAATCCGGCTTTGATTCCCTTATACGGGAAGCCGGACGTTTTACCACGCTTCCGGTGGATGTGGCTGAGTGGAGGGCTGACTGGTATACGGGCATATTGGACCCCGGCACCCTGGACATGGTGATGCCTGTCCTGGCCCGGACCCTGGGCAGGATCCCACTGCTCTTTACCTTCCGGACCCAAGGGGAGGGCGGGAACCTTCCGGCATCCGCGGCTGATTACCGGACCCTTCTTGAACAAGCCATCTGTTCCGGCTCAGCCGACCTGGTGGACATCGAGCTGTTCTCCGATGACCATACGGTCCGGGACCTGATTAAACTGGCCCATGCAAACAACGTGGGCGTCATCCTCTCCAACCATGACTTTACCGCGACTCCTGATGAAAAGGAGCTGTTAAAACGCCTGGAACGCATGGATTTTTTTGGCGCTGATATTGCCAAGATAGCCGTGATGCCACAATCCGCCGGCGACGTACTGACCCTTCTGTCAGCCACAGAAAAAGCATCCCGCACCCTTTCCTGCCAGGTCATTTCCATGTCCATGAAAGGCACCGGGCTTATCAGCCGTTTAAGCGGGGAGGTCTTTGGCTCCTGCCTGACCTTTGGAGCTGCGGGCGGGGCCTCTGCGCCCGGACAGATTGATGTGGGGGAACTGCGCGGGATTCTGGAAACCATACACAGGAACCTGTAACCCGGCCCAGCCGTGTCCTCCATGAATATTTCCTATGGCGCTTCCTATATGGAAGATACGGCTGCATGGACTGCCGGGTTCACATTTTTTTCACATTTCCCACATAAAATCATCACATTTTCCATGTATTCTTAAACATGTAAAAAAGCTAATGCTTTTCATACAACTTTTTCTCACAAACCGGCCGGCAGGATGAATCCTGCCGGCCACTCCTCCGTTTAACACAGATGTACGACCGGCGGAAAATCAACCGCAAGGACAGGTGCCGGGAGACTCCGGGAGTACACACAAATGCCGCCAGGCATCCAATTGTTCTGAGCCTGGCGGCGGGATTCAACATTTTATATTTTCCGACACATCTTTTTCTTTTATATCCACCAGAATGATATCATTCCCCACCTGGCAGATATCACAGAAGGGAATTATATACTCCTTTTCCCTGCCCAGGAAACCGCAGATACATCCGGGTCCGGGTACGATAAGGGCCAGCATGCAGCCAGTCTCCATATCAAAATCCACATCCCCCACAAACCCCAGACGTTTGCAGGTCTTCACATTAATAACTTCTTTCTGTTTGAGATCATAAATTCGCGTAGCTATCCCTCCGGCTGCTTCTTACTACTTATATATGCAGCCATGGCGGGGATTAGAATCCCTGATCCGGTTAGGGGTGGTTTTCGTAATACACCATCGGAGGGCGGTTTAAAACGTATCCGGAATGATGGATAACATCTGCAGCCCGATATATGCAATGATTACAAGGATTGCAATTGAAACGCCTATGATGGAAAGGATTAATCCCGCCTTGGCCTGGCTGCACATGCTGTCCCCGCCCCTGGACAGGATGGCAAATATGATGCCCAGAATCCCCAGCACAAGTGCAATCCAGCCGCAGCAGCATGTAACAAGGGACAGGATTCCCATGACAAGGGAAGTGATTGCCATACCATTCTTTTCTTCAGACTGCTTCTGATATTGATTCTGGCCGCCGGCCTGGTCCTGATAGCTGGTCTGGTACCGGGTCTGGTACTGATCCTGATCCTGATACCGGCCCTGATATTGGTTCTGATATTGGTTATCATAGCGGTTATCATATTGGCGCTGCGGCTGGCCAGCGTTTCCCTGCCCGCAGTGCTGGTTTCCGGCCTGCCCTGAATAGGAAGGCGGCGCTGTCCGGTACTCTGGCTCATGTCCCGGCTGGCCAGCGTACTGGTCCCTTCCCTGATTCATCGCGCCTGCCTGGTTCCACCCATCTTCCTCATATCCACGGGGACCTGGCTGGCTCCACCCATTACCGCTGTCATCCGCGCCTGAATCCATGGGGCATGCCGGCTGTTCCGCCACGACCACCGGTTCACCGGATGCCTGGTTTCTGTCTGTTCTATTTGAATCAGGGGCGCTGTCTTCCCCTGACCGGATGGTGTTACCATGTTCGTGATCCATGTATTGTCCCCTTTCTTATGCCGGTGCAACCCGGTCCAATCATACGTGAAGAGTATATCATAACTTACAAAAAAATACAATCCGCCAGGAACCTGTCTGTCCTGGCGGATTGCCGCTTACATGTTGCACCAATCTTCCCGCTGGCTGAACGGTTGCCACGGTTTACGGACAACGGACGGTCACGGTTGGCTTAGAACAGGGGAACAACCGCTCCCTCGTACCTCTGCTCCATGAACTGCTTTACCTCAGGGCTGGTCAGTGCCTCTACCAGTGCCTTGATGGCATCGCTGTTTTCCTCTCCCTCTTTTACAGCCACGATGTTTCCATAGGTGGTTGCTGCCAGGGACTGGGAGTCTTCGGTTGCCAGGGCATCGCTTACCTTCAGCCCTGCTTCGATTGCATAGTTGCCGTTGATGACAGCAATGTCTGCATCCGGAAGGGAACGCGGAAGCTGTGCCGCCTCCATCTCAACGATATCCAGGTTCTTCGGATTCTCCACAATGTCATTCCTGGTTGCCTCCAGCCCAACGCCCTCTTTCAGCTTGATTAATCCCTGGGCTTCCAGAAGCAGAAGCGCCCTTGCCTCATTGCTCACATCATTTGGCACCAGCACGGCCGCCTTGTCCTTAAGGTCATCCAGGGAAGACACCTTTCCGCCATAAATGCCGAATGGCTCGTAGTGGATGGCCCCTGCGCTTACTAACTTGGTTCCGTTCTGTGCATTGAAGGAATCCAGGTATGGCTTATGCTGGAAATAGTTTGCATCCAGGTCGCCTGTATCCAGGGCGTTGTTGGGCTGTACATAATCCGTGTATTCCACGATTTCCAGCTCATAGCCTTTGGATGCCAGCACTTCCTTGGCAGCATCCAGGATTTCCGCATGGGGTGCAGGGCTTGCGCCCACAATGATTTTCTGAAGATCTGCCGCAGCCGTGGTATCCTCTGCATTGGCACCTGCCTCAGTGGTTTCCGTGCCTGCGTCAGCTGCTGTTGTTTCTGCTGCTGTCTGCGCCGCTGTCTCAGCTGCCGTGGTTTCCTTTGCACTTCCTGAGCAGGCGGTAAGTGCTCCTGCTGCCAGCACCGCAGCCAGTACAGCTGCGCCTAATACTCTCTTCTTCATAATATTTTCCTCCTCGTTTCGGGGCGGTCCCCTTATTTACCCTTTACGGGCATTTTATCATCAGCCGGCTGGTGTTCCCTTCCAATGCCGGATAAATCCCGCACCGGCAGTACACGGTTGTTCCGGCGGATTGACTTCCTTCAAAACCTATCGGATCCTCTTGTCGCTTCTCCTGGACATCCGCATGAATATTTCCTGGATCAGCTGTACGATGATGACCAGCAGCACCACGGTCACCAGCATCATATCCGTCTGGTACCGGTGGTATCCGTAACGTATGGCGATATCACCCAGGCCGCCGCCTCCGGTAAATCCTGCCATGGCAGAATATCCCAGGATTGTTGTCACGGAAATAGCTGCTCCCACCAGCAGGGACGGCTTTGCCTCAGGCAGCAGGACTTTCACGATAATCTGCCAGGTGGACGCCCCCATGGACTTGGCTGCCTCGATGACGCCTGCATCCACTTCCTTCAGGGAAGACTCTACCATCCGCGCAATGTAGGGGGATGCTGAAATCACCAGTGGGACAACGGTTGCGTTGGAGCCATATATCTTGCCTACAATCAGTCTGGTGATGGGTATTACCATGATCAGCAGGATGATGAATGGCACGGAACGCAGAAGGTTGATTACCACGCCAAGGACCCTGTTGAATACAGGAACCGGGCTGATGCCGTCCTTGTCCGTGGCGACCAGTGCGATTCCCAGGGGAATGCCGATGATATAAGACAGGGCGGAGGACAGCAGCACCATATAGAATGTTTCCCCAATTCCTTTTATGAGCATGTTGATGGTTGTTGAATCAAACTGCATCTTAGCGCACCTCCTCATATGCCACATGGGCTGTTTTTAAATAGTTACAGATCCTTCCGGCATCCGTCTCATCCTCCGGCAGCTGGATGATCATCTGGCCCATGGCTTTTCCTTCAATATCCCTGGTATCCGCATGCATGATATTGACCGGGACCTTGCATGCCAGGACCATGTTGGCAATGACCGGTTCCGAGGATTCCCTTCCGTCAAAGATGATGCGGATCTGACGGGACTGCCCGAAGCTGGTTCCCTGGGCCCCCACATCCCCCAGGATCAGCTGGCGGCCGATATCTGATTTGGGTCCTGAGAATATCTCAGACACCTTTCCAACCTCCGCGATATGGCTGTGGTCAATGATTGCCACCCTGTCGCAGATTGCTTCGATTACAGCCATTTCATGGGTTATGACAATTACCGTGATTCCCATTTCCCGGTTAATCTTCTTAAGGAGCCCCAGAATGGATTTGGTGGTATTGGGATCCAGGGCGCTGGTTGCCTCATCACACAGAAGCACTTTGGGGTTGGTGGCCATGGCCCGTGCAATCGCCACCCTCTGCTTCTGTCCGCCTGAGAGCTGGGCCGGATATGCCTTCATCCTGTCCTCAAGCCCAACCAGCCTCAGCAGCTCTTCCGCCCGTTTTCTGGCCTCTGTTCTGGATACCCCGGATATCTCCAGGGGAAAGCACACATTCTGAAGCACATTCCTCTGGGCCAGGAGGTTGAACTGCTGGAATATCATTCCCATGGAACGTCTTGCCAGGCGCTTCTCCCTGTCCTTCATGGCCGACAGGTTCTCTCCCTCGAATATTACCTTGCCTGATGTGGGCACCTCCAGATAGTTGATACAGCGCACAAGGGTGCTTTTGCCGGCCCCGGACAATCCGATGATTCCAAATACCTCTCCATAGCGTATCTCCAGGTTGATATCCTCCAGCGCCGTGACCGGGCCGCCGGATGTCTGGAACTGCTTACCCAGCCCTTCCAGCCGGATGATGGGCTTTTCTCTGTTCTCTTCCATGATTTCATTTCCTTTCCTGTGTGCATCTGGATCCTGACCCGTGTACTGCCTGAAATCCAAAAAAGCCGCACGCCCTGCACGGACTTGCGGCCTCGAAGCATTTCCCTCAATGCAACTCAATCTCAATTAATCACAATCCATACAGATGAAACTTACATTCAGTTTTTTGCCCATGCGGATACACAGCACATCATCATGTACATGCCGTTCATCATATCCATATTCATCTGCATGGCTTTGAACTGATTCATAAGATCCTCCTGTACTTATTCTCTATTAATCAACTAGGATTTGTCTTAGTTAAGAAGATACATCACTCCTCGGCTTTTGTCAAGACTTTTTTGTTCCCAGTATGACAGCATCCGCAATTTCCTGCAGGTTTCCTGCCACTGTTTCACTCAGGTCCCCTACAAAGGAATTGCCCGCAGGCGACTCCTGGAACAGCAGCGCATAAGCCGAGCACGCTGCCAGATATGTGCCTTCCTCCGACGGGTGCTGACCATCCTCCCCCCACAGTTCCAAGCTTTCCACCTGTTTCCTTGCTGTCTCAAATACTTCCCCGCCGGGAATCAGCAGGGCATCCAGCTCCTCTGCAATGGTCCTGTATCCCAGGGACAGCTGGGTCTGTACCATCTCATGGCTGAAGGCTCCGGCCCCATCCTTGGGCGCCCAGGTCATGAGGAATACGGTCTGTCCGCCTGCTTTCTGTATCATCCCATCCAGCTCCCGGGCATATGGATACATATCCCTCTTTGCATTTAGGGCAATGGCGGCATTGGTATTTTCCTGTAATATAACAAAATCCCAGTTTTCACCCTTAAGGGCTTCGGTCAGCACGCTTCCCAGTTCGTCCTCGGGATCGGAATACATTTTAAGCGAATACGAACCCTCGGTCAGGTCATATACGTCCACCTTGTGTCCGCCCGCCACTGCCATCTGGTAAAATACTCCGGGAAGGTCATTGGTATATGTATGGCTGTTGCCCACGAATAGTATTTTGCTTCCGTCCTCCGCAACCGGGTCCGGTATTTTGCTGTAAACCTCCTCCCCGGCTTTGTCTGCGCCCTCCGGTTCATCTGCTTTTCCGGCTTCATCCGTGCCTCCGGCCCCATCCCCCCCGGCATCCTCTGTTCCTGCTTCGGATGAAGGCAAGGATGCTGCTTTTGTCCCGGTTTCCTTCGCCGTACCGCCGCCGTTCCCGGCGCTGCAGCCGGAAGCTGCAGACATGGCAATGGCAGCAGCCATCAATAACGGGAATAACCTCATTTTTCTCATGATTGTCTTAATCTCCTTCTGTTTCTTCCTGCTGTCCCATATGACACAGCCGCATCCGTATCCCTGCATTCATTAAAAGGTGGATTCGCCGGAAACCACAACATCTCCCGGATTGATTCCCCCGCCAGTTTCACCTGCCCCACAGACATCCATGCCCCCGGGCATCACGGGAACACCTATTTCCCCTGCCATCGGAACAGGCCCGTAGTCATCCCCGATTCCCCGGTATCTGCGGTAACCGCGGATGTATGCCTCATCCGCCATCCCTTCCTTTACCAGGGCATGGTCACTTCCTTTTCTGGCCGAGCGCATCCGCTTTAATTCCAGCTCCAGTTTGCGGCTCTTCTTTTCCTCGTTCCGCTCCAGCGCCTTCTTTTTCGCGCACTGCTTCAGCTTTTCCCGGTTCAGCCGCCGGATTTTCCTGCCGCCTCTTCCCAGCAGCTTCTGCAGGGAACGGACAGCCCGGTTGGCTTTCACCCTCTGCTCATCATCCCCATATACGGACGCCATCTTAAGACGCACGATGTTGCGCTGTATATCCCCCATGACCTGCTGCACCTGGCCGCTGGAGCGGGCGGAAGCCATCTTCCTGTACTGGTCTGACACATTGTATGATTTGCGGCAGATTACCCGGACAGCGCCGGTATTGCCAGAGGAACCTCCCGTCATATCCCCCATGACCTTTGCCTGGTCCGCTGCCAGCATATCCTCAAAGGGCCTCTTATCAGCAGACGGGTCATGTTCCCTGGCCGCGGCCGCCCATGACCAACTGTAATCCTTTCCCAGGAACACGCCCATGGCCGCCCCATGGCCGGCAGCTCCCCAGGACGCTTCATTCCCTGCTTTTGCAGCCAGTTCCGAGACTTTCTGCGCCAGCACCCTGGAACATGTGTCAAACCCGTCCCGGCTGCCCTGCATCCGGTCAAGGAATTCCCGGCTGATGACCAGATGCAGCCCTTCCCCAAGACCGGCTGCCAGATTGGCCCGGTCCCCTTCTTCTTCCGCCACCCAGATAGTGATTCCCGGGTAACGCTGCTTTAATTCTTCAATCAGCCGCAGGGCATGGGCTTTAAGGTCCGGCTGTCCTGCACTGCCGGACCACTGGACCCGGTCAAGACGGACATGATTGCTGTTTCCCGGCAGTTCCGTCTGTGTGTCCGGGGCACAGGCATCCGGGCTGCATGTCCTTGCGGTCGGGGCGCAGGCATCCGGGCTGCACATCCTTGCGGCCGGGGCGCAGGCATCCGTACCATGGGCATCCTGCCTGTGTATCTCTGCTTCCTGTATATCTTTTTCCTGTACACCATATAAATGGGACAGCCGTGAAAGGCTGCTGTCCATACCTTTTACGGGCTGTCCCTGTAATCCGGTCAAACCGCCCATACTGATTTCTCCTTTCCATCTTTACCGCATTTCCATATCATTCCGGTCATTGGCTCCAGTCAGCAGGGGTGTGTT
>ERZ791803.1524-NODE-1524-length-10599-cov-2.633251_pt1 | contig 10599 bp, 8 predicted proteins | sample MGYA00510307_ERZ791803 | MGnify/ENA primary metagenome ERZ791803 (study PRJEB30046, sample SAMN00791963) | human gut metagenome | study: EMG produced TPA metagenomics assembly of the A metagenome-wide association study of gut microbiota in type 2...
TAACACCTCTGCCTCCGGCTGTTCAAACCAATCTGCCATCTGTCTCTCCCCTCTTCCCTATCACATATCTTTTTCAGGATACAAAAGTGCCGGGGTTGCCGCAAAATGTAAAATCCCAGCAAGATATGGTTTCCGGCCCATAAGCCAGAACTGACATCCTGCATTGATAATTCATTTTACGGCAGCCCCAGCACTCTATATTCCCACGCTTCCTGCTATCGTGGACATTCCTTAAGAGTACCCACTCTAAATCTATGTAGGGGAAATTATCATTATGACCTGAGAGCAGTTTTCAATCACGTCCCAATATCATATCAAACGCCACCTTATATCCCTGTTCCAGGGACGCGGCCTCCACGTATTCATCCCTTGTATGGGCGCCGCTGCCCGTAAAGCTTCCCACGCACACACTGGGGATTCCAAGGGAAAGAGGGATATTGCAGTCCGTGGAGCCGGAATGGAGTTCAGGCTTCACACCCGTGACGCCGCTGACCGCCCGGACAGCACGTTCCACCAGCGCGCGTTCCTTTTCCTGGTCCACGTCACCGCCGCAGGGCCGCAGGCCAATCACCTCCAGGGACACGTCCGCGCCCTCTGATTTTGCCTGCTCAATGACATCCAGGAACATTTTCTCCATATAATCCATGTTTTCCCTGGATTCGGAACGGAACTCATAGAGCATTTCCGCCTGCTGGGCAATGGTGTTGACCGATGTGCCTCCGGTTATCACGCCTACGTTGTAGGTGGTCCTGCCGCCCTCCACCGGCGCCTGCAGCGCATACAGCCTGCTGATTATGTCCGCCAGCCTGGCAATGGCATTATCGCGGCCAAAATCATTATAGGAATGGCCGCCCCGGGTCTTTACGCATACCCGGAACCGCTTGGAGCCAACAGCGCTGTCCACAATACTGTCCAGGCTGCTGTCAAAGGTGCAGAAGGAAACCATCCTGCTGCCATAGACCTGGCAGATCTTCCTTACCCCCTTCAGATTGCCCAGTCCCTCTTCGCCGGAGTTGCATACCAGCACCAGTCCCGGGGCATCCGGCCCCCTCAGTTCCTTCCAGCCAGGGCTGCCCACATGCCCTGCAATATACTTTGCGGCCAGCAGGAGACTTACCAGGCATGCCGTGTCATCCCCCACGCCGGGACAGTAAATCCTCCCCTCCTCCACCCTGAGAGGCAGTTCCTCCTCATCCGGGAACACCACATCCGTGTGGGCCATATACACCTCTACCGGGACATGGTCCCCTGCCTCCACTGGATAGACCACGTTCAGGGCCTCGTCCACATAGACCCCCTCTGCCCCCTGGGCCTTCAGCCACTCACTGCAGAACCTGGCCCGTTTCTCCTCATGGTTGGACGGCGCCGGAATCCTGGCCAGGGTCAGAAGCAGTTCATAGGCTTCCTCCCTGTGGTTTTGTATATACTGGAGAATTTCTTCATTCAACATGGGTATCCGATTCCTTCCGGTTATTTTTTGTCCCCTTGGTTTTTGTACGGGGGGGATGCCGCTTTTTTCCCGACTGGATCGTCAGCCGCCGCCTTCCCAATCAGCACCACAATGCTTCTGGCCTTTACCAGCATTTTCTTCTGGTCCTTCACCAGGCATTCCTCACCGGACGCATATATGCCGGTTTCCTTTTCCGTGTCCACGGCAACGTGCCAGCTAAGGTTCTTTGGAAGGTTGGGCAGTGCAAACTCACATGGCTCCCAGTGCATGTTATAGGCCACATAGAAATAGTCGTCGTCCCCGCCGTCCTTTTGCCCATACTTACCGCAGTACAGGATCCCCAGCTGGCGGCAGTAGTTCTCAAACATGGGGCACCAGGTCTTAAGGCCATGATAGGATACGTCCGGCATACCCACGGACTTATAATCCAGAAGGGCCGGTTCCTTGGCCATATGGAATACAGGGTGTTCCCTGCGCAGCGCTATGAGCTGTTTCACAAATCCATATAAATCCTGGTTGGTATCCAGAAGCCGCCAATTAATCCAGGAAATCTCATTATCCTGGCAGTAAGCATTGTTATTGCCTTTCCGGGTCCTGCCAAACTCATCCCCTGCCATGATTAACGGCGTTCCCTGGCTCAGGAACAGAAGCACCATGGCGTTGCGCAGCTGCTGCTTCCTCATCCGGATAACCCGTTTCTTCCTGCTGGGCCCCTCCTCCCCGCAGTTCCAGGAAAGGTTATAGTCCGTACCGTCGCGGTTGTCCTCCCCATTGGCTTCATTGTGCTTCCGGTCATAGGACACCATGTCCATCATGGTAAATCCGTTGGTGTTGGCCATGTAATTAATGACCCCGACCTTCTCCGGATGGTTGCGGGTGTGGAAGGCCAGATGGTCCAGGTGTCCCTCGTCCCCTTTTAACAGGCCCCGCATATCCATCATAAAGCCGTCATTATACCTGGCCAGGTGCCTGCATGCCCCGGGATCCACGCCTTCCCAGTCAGGTGCAAAGAGTTTCAGCCTGCTGAGGTACGGATCCTCTCCCAGCAGCTTGACCGGCGCATGGCCAACCAGATGGATTCCGTCCACATGGTACTCATGGGCCCAGAAACGCGCCGCATCCAGCACATAGGCCGGAGCCTCCTTTCCGTCAAAGAACAGCTCTATTACAATCTCAAGCCCTTCCCGGTGAAGGGCCTTTACCATGTCCTTAAATTCCCTGACCGGCTCTTTCCCGCTGCCGCCGGAGTAAGCGCTTTTGGGCGCAAATGAATAACCCCGGGTGTATCCCCAGTAATTCAGCTTTCCGTCCGGTATTTCCGGTTCAAAGGGACTGTCTTGGTGGGATGGCATGATGATTTCATCAAATTCAACCGGCGGCATCATTTCCACGGTCGTGACCCCAAGCTCCTTGAGATAGGGAATCTTGTCAGCCACGCCTTTAAACGTGCCCCGGTCCGCCTGCTTTACCCCGGATGAGGCGTGCCTGGTAAACCCCCTTGGATGTATATGGTAAATCACGCATTGTTCATATGGTATCCGGGGCAGCGTGTCCCCTTCCCAGTCATATATCTCCCCGGCGCCGGACACAGGGCACCGCACCGGTCCGCCAAGCCGTCCTAAGCTTCCCCAATGCTCCATGCCGGTAAACTGCCTGCCATAGGGATCCGGCGTCTCCTTCCCATCCACCTCATAGGTATAGAACAGCCCTTCAAAGTCCCCAAGCACAGTAACATTCCACACATCCCCTGTCCTCAGTCCATCGGGAAACAGGATCCGGGCCAGGGGCGCCGTCCCCTCCTTCTTATATAGAAGCAGGGCGCAGCTTTTTCCTTTTGACGCGTATGAAAAATGCATTCCTCCGGCAACAGCGGTTACACCCATTGCATATATCCTTCCATCGGTCCTGCCTATCTGAAAACCCTCTTTCATCTCTATGTTACCGCCTTTCCTCAAACCGCCTGTGTCCAAACAGACACGATACAAAAAGTATATAATCACTTTGTCCCTTTGTCAACAAAATAGCCCCTACCCGTCAATATCGTCATCCATTTCCCGTTTATGTATTTCAGATTCAGATAATATTGCCCCTTTATCCAGTAAAAAATAACCGCAGTGAATCCAATCACTGCGGCCGTGGTACTGAACATTATCCTGAATCCCCTTATTTCTGCGCTTCAATCTGTTCCATCAGCTCATTCAGGTACATCCAGCGCTCCATTTTTTCTTCCAGTTCTTTTTCCTTTGCATCCTTTTCAGCCATCAGTTCATTGAGCCTGGTATAATTGCTGGAGGACCGGATGATTTCCTTTTCCAGTTCTTCCACCGCTGCTTCCAGGCCCGCGATATCCTCCTCAATGGTCTCCCAGTCCCTTTGCTCCTTAAACGAAAGCTTCAGCTTCCTGGTGACGTTCTGGCCCTCTTTCCAGTTATTCCGCTTCACGGCCTGGTTTCCATCCTGGGCCTCCGGCGTATTGGCGGCGCCTCCGGCCGTCAGGGTTTCCCCTGTATCCGCACGGTTTCCTGCCTGGCTTTCCCCTGCTTTGGCCGTCCTCTGGTAATCCGTGAAGCCGCCCTCATACTGGGTCACCCTGCCCTGTCCCTCAAAGGCAAAGATGCGGTTTACCACACGGTCCAGGAAATACCGGTCATGGGAAACCGTAATCACAATCCCCGGAAATGTATCCAGATAATCCTCCAGGATTGTCAGCGTCTGGATATCCAGGTCATTGGTGGGCTCGTCCAAAAGAATCACATTGGGCGCCTCCATAAGGATGCGCAGCAGATAAAGCCTGCGTTTCTCACCCCCGGACAGCTTGCTTATGGCCGTATACTGGATATGGGAGGGAAATAAAAACCGCTCCAGCATCTGGCTGGCGCTGATGCTCCCGTCCTTTGTCTTCACATACTCCGCCACATCCCGGATATAGTCGATCACCCGGCAGCTCCCGTCCATGTCCTCGCTCTCCTGGGAAAAATAACCCAGCTTCACCGTCTGCCCGATCTCCACAGTCCCCGCATCCGGCTGCACCCAGCCCGCGATCATCTTCATCAGCGTGGATTTTCCGCTGCCGTTGGGGCCAACGATGCCGATGCGGTCATTTTTCAGAAAAATGTACGTGAAATCCTGAATCAGCACCTTGTCTCCGTAAGCCTTGCACAGGCCGTTTAACTCAACCGTAGTCCGCCCCAACCGGGAGGCGATGGATTCCAGCTGGACATTGCGGTCAAATTCCGGCCCCTTCTGGTCCCGCAGGGTCTCAAAACGCTGGATATGGGCCTTCTGCTTGGTGGAACGGGCCCTCGCCCCCCGCTGCATCCAGGCCAGCTCCGTGCGCAGCAGGGTCTGGCGCTTGCGCTCCGTGGCCTGGGCCATGTCCATACGCTCCGCTTTCAGCTGGAGATATCCCTCATAGTTGGTCTGATAGCTGTAGAGCTTGCCCTTGTCCAGCTCCACGATGCGGTTGGTCACGCTGTCCAGGAAATACCGGTCATGAGTGATCATAAGCAAAGCTCCCCGGAACTTTTTCAAATAGTCCTCCAGCCAGTCCGCCATCTCACTGTCCAAATGGTTGGTCGGCTCGTCCAAGACCAACAGATCTGCGGTGGAAAGCAGTACGCTGGTCAACGCCACCCGCTTCCTCTGTCCGCCCGAAAGCGTCTCTACCTTTGCATCAAAGTCATAGATACCAAGCTGCGTCAGGATCGTCTTCGCACTTGCCTCCATCTCCTCCCGGGAGGTAAAATGCGGCTCCGCCTGATTGTCCCGCACAATACTGTCAAGCACCGAGTCCCCATCTGTAAACTCCGGGATCTGCGGCAGATACCGGATATAGAGATTCCTTCTGCGCACCACGCTTCCCCCGTCCGGCTCCTCCAGCCCTGCAACGATCTTTAACAGGGTAGATTTTCCCGTACCGTTGATCCCGATCAGGCCTACCTTTTCCCCCTCGTTGAGGCTGAATGCCGTATCATCAAATAACAAACGCTCTGTATATGATTTTGTCAGATGTTCTATCGTAACCAGACTCATATTCCACTCCTGTCCATGTCGTTTTCTTCAGCAGTAATAGTATAACATGATTGTCTGAAAATGAAAAGAAGGCGCTTATTGCTTAATAATATAAACAAACAACGTTATTTGTCTTAATAAAATAATGTTTTCACTTTATTTTATTAAGAAATATAGATTTTTTGATATCTATTTACTTTCTTCTGTAAAAGTGATATGTTCCAATTATAGAATACTCTTTTTACAGGAAATCTAAAGATATTGGGAGGCAAAAATTATGCTTACTCGTACCGAGGCCGATTCCATCGGCACCATGGAAGTTCCCGCCAAGGCTTATTACGGAGTCCAGAGCCTGCGTGCAAAACTCAATTTCAACATCACAGGACGCCCTCTTCACCCAGCCTTTATCAATAATCTTGCACGGATCAAAAAGGCTGCGGCCTACACCAATATGGCTGCTCACGTGCTGGATGAGTCCATCGGCCAGGCGATCGTAACTGCCTGCGACGAGATCATTTCCGGCAAGCTGCACCATCAGTTCATCGTAGATGCCATCCAGGGCGGAGCCGGCACCTCCGCCAACATGAATGCCAACGAGGTCATTGCCAACCGCGCCATCGAGCTTCTCGGCGGGACAAAAGGCGACTATTCCGTCGTCCATCCCAACGATCATGTGAACATGGCCCAGTCTACCAATGATGTGATCCCCTGCGCCGGCAAACTCACCATCATGGAGCTGATGCCCGGTCTGATCAGTGAATTGGAGCGCCTGCACCGCACCCTGATGGATAAAGCTGTGGAGTTCGACGACGTAGTCAAGATGGGCCGCACCCAGCTTCAGGACGCAGTACCGATCCGTCTCGGTCAGTCCTTTGAAGCCTACGCAGCCGTGATCGCCCGCGATATCAAGCGGCTTTCCCAGACAGAAGAGGAGCTGCGGCTCTTAAATATCGGTGCTACTGCGGTAGGTACCGCCATTAACGTAAACCCCATTTACCTGTTCCACATTATCAAAAATATCAATCTGGTATGCGGGACCAACTGCGCCCAGGCGGAGGATTTATTTGACGCCACCCAGAACCTGGATGGATTCGTACATACCTCCGGCGCGCTGAAAACCTGTGCAGTGAACCTTTCCAAGATCTGCAACGACCTGCGGCTTTTATCCAGCGGCCCCAGGACTGGTATCGGCGAGATCAATCTGCCGCCAAAGCAGAACGGTTCCTCCATCATGCCAGGCAAGATCAATCCAGTCATCCCGGAGGTAGTCAGCCAGGTAGCTTTCCTTGTTATCGGAAACGACATGACCGTCACCATGGCAGCCGAGGCGGGACAGCTGGAGCTTAACGCCTTTGAGCCTGTTGTATTTTACAGTATTTTTGAATCCATCGATACCATGACCGGAGCGATCCGGACCCTGATCGACAACTGTATTTCAGGCATCACCGCAAACCGCAAACGCTGCGAACAGCTGGTAGAATCCAGCGTATCCCTGGCGACAGCCCTCTGTCCTTATATTGGTTACAAAAAGTCCGCAGACATTGCCAAGCAGTCACTGGAGACCGGTATTCCAGTTCGGGAACTGGTTATAAGCTCCCATCTGCTGACGGAAGAACAACTGAAACATGGCCTGGACCTCCTTGCCATGACACAGCCAGGACATCAATTCTAATCAGCAGTTCCCTCCATCACTGTCGGTAAATGTGTATTCTTTTATACATATTTACCAAATATGTCGAAATTTTACCGACAGATGGAGGGAACTTTTATGTATTTTTAATATTTTTATGCTTGTTTTCTTACTTTGACTGTGTTACACTAAACTCATAAAGACATAAAAAGCTTTTACGTCCTTCTGTAACTACCTTGTTTGTTGTACTGTAGGGTATTATCCCGTTTAAGAAGGGGGTCGGGAAGATGATAACCAGACAGATTGATACTTGTCAACGGTACAGTCCAGTACCCATTTCATTTCTCATCAACGCTGCCAATTCCTTTGACTGTGAGATCTATGTCAAATGTGACGACAGTCAGGTGAATGTGAAGTGTTATGATGAGATGATCCGCAACTTACAGACGCGCAGCAAATCGCTGCTATTTTTCTTTGATGGAAGAGATGAGCAGGCTGCACAGCAAAAAATCGAAAGGATTTTTCAGGAATAACCACTATGAATAATCTTGTAGACCACGAAAAAGGACAGATGGCCGATATTTCATAAATAATATGAAATCAGCCATAACTGTCCTTTTTACATGCATTTTTATAGTTTGTATGCCCGTATATCTCTGCGGCTATCAGTTATCTTCTTCCTGCTTCTCAGATACCGAGAACACATAACGTTTTCTCGCCATCTCATCGCTCTCCAGATACTCATCATAAGACGTGATCTTATCGATCAGCTGTCCATTGACGATCTCCATGATCCGGTTTGCTGTGGTCTGCACGATCTGATGGTCACGGGAGGAGAAGATCAAAACACCCGGGAACTTCACCAGCCCATTGTTCAGCGCAGTGATAGACTCCATATCCAGGTGATCCGTCGGCTCGTCTAACATCAGCACATTGGCGCCGGAGATCATCAGCTTGGAAAGCATACAGCGCACCTTCTCACCACCGGACAGGACCTTTACCTTCTTCACGCCGTCCTCGCCCGCAAACAGCATACGTCCCAGGAAGCCGCGCACATAGGTCGCATCCTTCTCCGGTGAATACTGGGTCAGCCAGTCCACGATCGTATCATCGTTGTTAAACTCCGCGCTGTTGTCCTTCGGGAAGTAGGACTGGGTCGTGGTCAGCCCCCACTTATAGCTTCCTTCATCCGGTTCCATCTCACCGGCCAGGATCTGGAACAGAACCGTCTTGGCACGCTCATTCGGTCCTACCAAAGCCACTTTATCCTCACGGGTCAGCGTAAAGCTGAGACCGTCCAGGATCTTTTCACCATCGATGGTCTTGGACAGGTTATCAACCGTCAATACCTCATTGCCGATCTCACGGGCCGGGCGGAAATCAATGTACGGATATTTACGGCTGGACGGCCTGATGTCATCCAGTTCGATCTTTTCCAGAGCGCGCTTTCTGGAGGTTGCCTGTTTGGATTTGGAAGCGTTGGCAGAGAACCTCTGGATAAACTCCTGCAGCTCCTTGATCTTCTCTTCCTTCTTCCGGTTGGCTTCCTTCATCTGCTTCACCATGAGCTGGCTGGACTCATACCAGAAATCATAGTTACCAGCGTAAAGCTGGATCTTGCCATAGTCGATATCTGCGATATTGGTGCAGACCTTATTGAGGAAATAACGGTCATGGGATACTACGATCACCGTATTCTCAAAGTTGATCAAAAACTCCTCCAGCCATGCGATCGCATCCAGATCCAGGTGGTTCGTCGGCTCGTCGAGAAGCAGGATATCCGGATTGCCGAACAGTGCCTGTGCCAACAATACCTTCACTTTCAGGGCGCCGGTCAGATCTTTCATCAGGGTATAATGATACTCCGTATCAACACCTAGGCCATTTAACAGGTTCGCCGCGTCAGACTCAGCCTCCCAGCCATTCATCTCCGCGAACTCGCCTTCCAGCTCTGCCGCCTTGATCCCATCCTCATCGGAGAAATCCTCCTTCATATAGATGGCGTCCTTTTCTTTCATAACCTTATACAGTTTCTGGTTACCCATGATAACCGTATCCAGGACCGGGAATTCATCATATTTAAAATGATCCTGCTGCAGGAAGGACAGACGCTGCCCCGGCGTGATCACAATATCGCCGTTGGTCGGCTCCAGCTGTCCGGACAAAATCTTTAAAAAAGTAGATTTGCCCGCGCCGTTAGCACCGATCATGCCATAGCAGTTCCCCTCCGTAAACTTAATATTAACATCCTCAAACAATGCCTTCTTCCCCAGCCGAAGGGTCACACCATTTGCACTAATCATATTTGAACACCTTTCTTTACCTAAAACCGCCGTTTCGATCATAACGTCAGTAAAAAGGGGACATCGTTTATGTCCCCATCTTTTGCATCATATTCATTTTACAGGAAATTCCTGAATTTGCAAGCCCTTTTGGTGAAATTCCTTGATTTTATGCGATCTGGCTCCATAACGGTAGGCGGTTAGTCCTTCAACAGAGGGACTGGATCCTCTGATTACATAGAAATCCCTGTAAAGGGAAATCTCGGAAAGGAGGGCACGCTTTATGAGTGATTTTGAAATGCTCTCCATCGTACTGAAGATTCTCGGAATCATCATTGCGATACTGCTTGCATACATCGATCAATCAAAAAAGTAACCGCCCCCGACCAAGGATACGGTTACTTTTTTATTAAGTAATTAAGTCTGGACTAACCGTCTATCGGTAGCACCTTTTTCATTATTATCTTAACAGATTCCCAGTCTCTTGTCAAATACTCCATTTGCTTTTTGATCAGCCGCTGGTTCCTTTTTATCATTCACATAATCGTTTGCAGTTTTCCTCCACATGTGATATAAATTTCATTAGATTCATCAACAAGATCCACAAAATAATATACATTGGAGACCCGCCATGCGCTATTTAGAAAAACACCCTATGATCATGATTGTCATTGGTATTATCGGCATCTCTTTGTCGGCAATCTTTGTAAAGTACTCTCAGGCTCCATCTGTCGTGACGGCGGCGTACCGCCTGCTCTGGACAGTCCTCTTGATGTCGCCGGTGGTGCTGCTAAAAAAAGACCGCCGAGAAGAACTGTTTTCCACGGATCGAAAAACCGTGCTGCTCTGCGGGGTCAGCGGTGTTTTCCTGGCGCTGCACTTTGCCATCTGGTTTGAATCCCTAAAACACACCTCTGTCGCCAGTTCCACCACGATCGTCTGCACAGAGGTCATCTGGGTGGCGCTTGGCTTCTGCCTTGTGATGCACGGGCACCTCTCGGCAAAATCCATCCTGGCTATCGCCGTCACGCTGTTTGGAAGCATCATCATTGCCTGGTCCGATTCCTCCTCCGGCGGCAATCATCTCTATGGAGATATCCTGGCGCTGCTGGCCGCCATGGCTGTGGCTGTCTACACCCTGATCGGCAGGGTGGCGCGCACCACCACATCCACGACCATTTATACCTACATTGTATATCTGTGCTCGGCTGTCACCCTGATCGCCA
>ERZ791803.1525-NODE-1525-length-10595-cov-2.596395_pt1 | contig 10595 bp, 8 predicted proteins | sample MGYA00510307_ERZ791803 | MGnify/ENA primary metagenome ERZ791803 (study PRJEB30046, sample SAMN00791963) | human gut metagenome | study: EMG produced TPA metagenomics assembly of the A metagenome-wide association study of gut microbiota in type 2...
GATATCGCGTGCGCAGAGCCTGAACGGTAATGTCCTTGGCGCCGCCCACCAGCTCCTTCAAATGGTTCACCGCGTCCATCTTGTTGTCTTCGATGCCGATGTACGCGTGGTCCAGCTGAAGGGCCTTCATGATGAACCGAACGCCGCCGATAATTTTCTCGCCATGCTCCAGCATCAGACGATGGTCTGCGGTAATGTAAGGTTCGCATTCAGCACCATTGATAATAATGGTGTCTGCTTTGCCAACTGCGGAGCTGATTTTGACGTGGGTGGGGAAACCCGCGCCGCCCAGGCCCACCAGGCCGCACGCCTGCACCGCCGCAATGAGCGAAGCGTGGTCCGTCACCTCGGGCGGAACACAGGCCGGGTCCGGCGTCTGCTCGCCGTCGGCCCTGATGACGACAGCCGGTACCGAACGGCCGTTGGGCATATGCACGGTCTCCACGGCCTCCACGGTGCCGGACACGCCGCTGTGGATGGCTGCGCCGACGAAACCGCCCGCCGCGCCCACAACGGTACCCACCAGCACCGCATCGCCCTTTTTCACCGTGGGGGTGCACGGCGCGCCGATATGCTGCTGCATGGGCAGCACGATCTTTTCGGGCAGGGGCATGGCGACAGTGGCCATACCGGATGTTTTCTTTTCATGCGGCACGCGCGCGCCGAGGGCGCTGCGTTTGAATTTGGATGACATGAAAATATGATCCCTCGTTTCTCCTTTTGTATTTTTTACGGTTGCCGCCGTATCCACCCGGGGCGCAGATACAACGCCAGTACGCAAAATAATCCATCTTCTATTGTAAACACTGGGCCGGGCGTAGTCAACAACGGATAATTTTTTCACAATATCCGGCGCGGCCTGCGCGGCGGCAGCTTTTTCCCTGTGCCGCCGCGCGCCCCGGCGCGGAACGGTTGCGTTTTTATGCACGATTGTGCTATACTAACAGCGGTATACTGTAATAACAAAACAGCCGCGTCTTATGCGGTTTGCCGCGTACGGCCGCATGGCTGTATATCGTTCAAAACATACATTCAGCAACGCGGGCCTGCCGCCCGCGGGGAGGAAACACGTTGTCCTTTCTTATCACAAACAGCCGGGACGCGCTGCCCATGGAAACGCTGCCCGCATTGAAAATCACACATTTCAACGGCGAGCCTGCCCGCGGGCAGGTATATGCGTATCTGCGCTGCTATGTGCGGGATGGCGAAATCCCTTTCAGCGTCACGGTATTTGATGAAACGCCGCCCGACACAGCCCGCTTCGGCTTTGCCGTCACGCCGGACGACGCTGCCGGCACTTATCTGTTCGCGTCCTGTACAAAGCAGCAGGGCGATGCGCTGTGGCTGTACCGTACCGGGGAACCGGCGGACGTGCCGCTGCGCCGGCTGGAAATGCCGCCCATGCGGCATCTGGCCGGCAGTGACGAGCAGGGCTTTTACTGGAGCGCCGAAGGTGTGCTCCCCGCTCAGGCGTTCCGCACGGCGTTCGGCCGTGTGCCCAGGGTGGGCGGCATCCTGCCCGGGAACGCCTTTTTGTATGACGTTTCCGAACCGGCGTTCGGCGCGGCGTTTCCTGTGCCCGCAGGTGCGGGCGTTCCCACCGCAGCCGGGTTCGGCACCTTCGTCGTGGTGCCTTATTGACCGGCGCGTGTCCTTTCGCAGTGTTCCCTTTTTTCACCGCCGCATCCCCTTATTCCGCATCTGCCGGCAAATGCCGGCATACTAATTGCAGGAGGCGTATTGCTATGTTCAAATTTATCCTGAAGGTATTCGCCGTGGCCGCCGCCGTCGCAGCGGCGCTGGCGGCGCTGTCTTGGTTCGACAAAGCCGGCACCCCCGAGTATATCGAAATCTATTCCGACGATGAGGACGCGTTTTAGGAAACGTCTCGCAGCGTACAGCGCCGTGTTCGCGGTGCGCCGTCTCTTTTCCGCAGAAAACCGCCCCGCACGGATGCATTCCAGCGTCCGGCGCGGGGCGGTCTTTTTGTTTTCATATGAGCGGCTCAGGCCGTCTCCTGGCTTTCCAGCAGCGGTGTATAATACTTCAGCTTATACTGCGCCAGCATCTCGTTGAAATTCGGCACATACCCGTCGTGCATGTTGCGGCGGAACTCGTGGGCGTCGAAGTGGTCGTCCTCGGATTCCTTGCCCACGATGCGCGCGGCAATGTTGGAGCAATGGTCGGAGATGCGCTCCAGGTTCGTCAGGATCTCCAGGAAAATGATGCCGCTCTCGATGGCGCACACACCGTTTTTCAGGCGCAGGATATGCCGTTCCCGAAGCGTGTCGATCATCAAGTCGATGGTCTCCTCCAGCGGCTCCACCTGCTCGGCCAGCACCGTATCGTCCGCCTGGAAGGCCGCCAGCGTGATATCCATGATCTCTTTGATGGCGTTGTCCACCAGCGAAAGCTCCCGCCGGGCGCTTTCGGAGAAGGTGATCTCCTTGTCGAACATCTCGCCGCTGCGCTCCACCACATTGATGGCGTAGTCGCCGATGCGTTCGTATTCCACAATGAAATTGATCAGCTCGTTTACCGCATGGCTTTCGCTCTCGTTCAGTTCACGATCAGTCACCTTTACCAGATAGTTGCTGATATTGACCTCCAGCTTATCGATGACGCTTTCGCGCTGCTGAATGAGATTGAGCACCTCGGTGTTATGGCTGTACAGCACGGGCACGGCCTCGCCGTAATTGGCGCGGGCGTTGCGGGCCATGGTCTCCACGGCGCTTTTGGCCTGCTGGATGGCAACCGCGGGAGAATTGAACAGACGCTCGTCCAGCACGGGGATCTCGATGTCCTGCTTTTCTCCGGGCTTGTCCGGGATGGTCATTTCCGCCAGTTTGGCCAGCAGCTTCGTGAACGGCAGGAACAGCAGCGTTACCACCACGTTGAACAATGTGTGGAAGTTTGCAATATCGCCCATATTCATCGTGTCGTTCCACCACGAGAACCCAACCGCGGCTTTCACGCCGTAGATGGCCGCCATAAATATGACCGTACCGATAATGTTGAAATAAACGTGTACCATCGCGCTGCGCTTGGCCGCCTTGGATGTGCCGATGGACGCGATGAGAGATGTGGACGTGGTGCCGATGTTCTGCCCCAAAATAATGGGGATGGCGCTGCCCCAGGTGACCAGGCCGGTGCTGGAAAGCGCCTGCAAAATGCCCACGGACGCCGAGGAGCTCTGCACCGCCACCGTGACGAGCGTACCCGCCAGAACGCCCAGAATGGGATTCTGCAGCGTGGTGAACAGGCGGACGAACAGTTCGGATTCCCGCAGTGTGCTCACAGAATCTGTCATCATGCCCATGCCGATGAACAGCAAGCCGAAGCCCATGAAAATCTGGCCGATGTCGCGCTTGCGCGGCGACTTGATGAACACGAACAGCACCGCGCCCACAAACGCCAGAATGGGCGCGAACGTGGCGGGCTTAAGGAATTCCATCAGCATGCCGCCGCCCGAAATATCGGAAAGCCGGATGATCTGGCCCGTCACCGTGGTGCCGATGTTGGCGCCCATGATGATGCCGATGGCCTGGGAAAGCTGCATGATGCCCGAGTTGACAAGGCCCACCACAATGACCGTGGTACCCGAGCTGGACTGGATGAGCGCGGTGATGACGGCCCCGAGAGCCACGGCGCGCCAGGTGGACGAAGTGAGCTTCTGCAGGATGCTCTCCATCCTGCCTCCGGCGTATTTCTCCAGCCCCGTGCCCATGATGGACATGCCGTACAAAAACAGCGCCAGGCCGCCCGCCAGGCTGATAACGTTGAAAATGGTCATACATGGCCTCCGGTCTCTCCCAACGGGCCTTCCATACACGCCCGTGGTCTTCACGAAATTTTGACAGTTTTTTTACAGTAACAATACAATTATACTGTGTAGCCGGCCCGTGCGCAATGCGTTTTTCCCACTTTACAAAAACTGTACATTTCTCCTGCGGCGCGCAGGATGGCCGTCAGGCGCCTTTTTCCACCGATACCACAACGCCCGCGGGCATACAGACGGCCTGGTCGTGCTCTTTTGAAAGCCAGCCGTAGCCCTCGCAGATATGGTCCGGGCACCGGCTGTTGATAAAGCGGATGCGGCCCTCAGACACCTCCAGCGTCACGGGGAGCTTGCCTTCGCTGATTTCATAGGTGCCGTCCTTGTCCAGCGGCAGGGTGATCGTCTCCGCGTCCGTGATCTCCACGCGGGCCGTCGTCCCCTCTGTACGCGTCATAACTCTTGTCACGGCAATCACGCCCGCCAGCAAAATGACCGCAAGTGCGAACAATATGTTTTTTTTCATGGTTTCTCCTTTTTACGCCTTTTTATGTCTTGTGTTGTCCTTTTAATATACTATAATAAAAGGTATCAACTATGCAAGGAGATTGTTTATGGACGAAAAACTTCTTCTGGAACAGATCGATGCTTTTGTGGCGGAAAACAGGGAAAATGTCCTGCGGGACCTGAAGACGCTGGTGGACATCAACAGCGTGGAAGGCCAACCCCAGCCGGGCGCACCTTTCGGCCCCGGCCCCAGGAAAGCCCTGGAGGCTGCGCTGGACATCGCCGCCGGCATGGGTCTGGACGCACACAACTGCGAAGGGTACATCGGCTACGCCGACCTGCCCGGCGCAAGCCCCACGCAGATCGCCACCATTACGCATCTGGACGTGGTGCCCGAGGGCAACGGCTGGACAGGCTCCCCGTTTGATATGGTGCGCCGCGACGGCTATGTCGTGGGACGCGGCGTGGCCGACGACAAAGGCCCCGCTGTACTGACGCTGTATGCTGCCAAATTCTTCAAGCAGCAGGGCGCCACGCTGCCCTATACGCTGCGCATCCTGCTGGGCGCCAACGAGGAGACCGGCATGAAAGACGTGGATTACTACCTGGAACACTATCCCCAGCCCGCATTCTGCTTCACGCCGGACGCCGAGTTCCCGGTGTGCTACGGAGAAAAGGGCGGCTACGGCGGCTGGCTGGTGAGCGCACCGCTGCACGGCAACCTCATCGACTTTCAGGGCGGCGTGGCCCACAATGTGGTGCCGGACCGTGCTTATGCGCTGGTACGCGCGGACGCCTCCGCGCTGAAGGACACCGAAAATGTGAAAGTTACAGCCGAGGCGGACGGCGTAGCTCGTATTTCCGCTTTCGGCAAGGGCGGCCATGCGGCCATGCCCGCCGGTACGGTGAACGCCATTGCTCTTGTGGTGGACTACCTGCTGGACAACCGCCTGTGCAGCGAGGAGGAAGCCCGCGCGCTGGAAATGCTGCGCCGGCTGCACGCCTCCACAGACGGCAGCAGCGTGGGCATCGCCGCGCAGGACGACGTGTTCGACCCGCTCACCTGTGTGGGCGGCGTCATCAAGCTGGAAAACGGCGCGCTGCGCCAAAGCATCGACATCCGTTTCCCCACCAGCACCAATGCCGAGACGCTGTGCGCCGCGCTGTCGAAGCTGGCGCAGGACGCGGGCGGCAGCTTCCTGCCGGACAGCGCCCGTGTTCCGTTCTATATCGACCCCAATACCCCGGTCATCCAGACGCTCATCCGGACGTACAACGATGTAACGGGCAAAAACGCCCAGCCTTTCACTATGGGCGGCGGCACCTATGCGCGCCACTTCAAATGCGCCGTCAGCTTCGGTATGGAAGAGACCGGCGAACCCGCGCCCGAATGGGTCGGGCCCATGCACGGCCCGGACGAGGGCGTGAGCGAGGCGCTGCTGTTCAAGGCACTGAAGATCTATATCCTGGCCATCGCCCGCCTTATGCAGCTGGAATTTTGACCGTTCTGCGGCGGGCCGCCGCAAAAACACGACAGAAAAGGCCGCGCGTCCCCATTGGGGACGCGCGGCCTTTGCCGTCTGCCTTTTGCGTTCAGCGCTCCCGGCTGGCAACCTCTGCCAACACCTGCGCCTTGAATTCCTCCACGGTTTTTGTGCCGCCCTTTTCCTCCTTGCGCGCACGCACGCTCACCGTACCGTTTTCCATCTCCTGCGCGCCCACAACGAGCATGTAGGGGATCTTCTCCAGCTGGGCTTCGCGGATCTTGTATCCCATCTTCTCGGCGCGGTAGTCGCCCTCCACACGCAGCCCTGCGTCCCGCAGCTCCTGCTCCACCTGTTTGGCATAGGCATGGTGCGCCTCGCTGATGGGGATGACCTTCGCCTGCACAGGCGCCAGCCACACGGGGAATGCGCCTGCAAAGTGCTCGATGAGAATGCCGATGAAGCGCTCGATGCTGCCGAACACCACGCGGTGGATCATCACCGGGCGGTGCTTCTGTCCGTCTGCGCCGGTGTATTCCAGCTCAAACCGCTCGGGCATCTGCATATCCAGCTGGATGGTGCCGCACTGCCAGGTGCGGCCGATGGCGTCCACCAGGTGGAAATCCAGCTTCGGGCCGTAGAACGCGCCGTCACCCTCGTTGATCTCGTAAGTGCGGCCCAGCTCCTCGATAGCCTCGCGCAGGGCATCCGTGGCCGTCTCCCAGTCCTCCAGCTCACCGATGTGATCCTCGGGCATGGTAGAAAGCTCGATGTGGTACTCAAAGCCGAACAGGGAATACACCTCGTCGATGAGCTTTACCACACCCTTTATCTCGTCCTTCACCTGCTCCGGCGTCATGAAGATATGCGCGTCGTCCTGTGTAAAGCAGCGCACGCGCATCAGGCCATGCAACGCACCGGACAGCTCGTGCCGGTGCACAAGGCCCAGCTCACCCATACGCAGGGGCAGGTCCCGGTAGCTGTGGGGCTGCGTTTTGTATACCAGCATGCCGCCCGGGCAGTTCATGGGCTTAATGGAAAAGTCCTCGCCGTCGATGAGCGTGGTGTACATATTATCCTTGTAATGGTCCCAGTGGCCGCTGCGCTCCCACAGCGCCCTGCTGAGGATGATGGGCGTGCTGATCTCCTGATAGCCCGCGCGCTTATGGATTTCGCGCCAGTAGTCGATGAGGGTGTTTTTCAGCAGCATGCCCTTGGGCAGGAAGAACGGGAAGCCCGGGCCTTCCTCCAGCAATGCAAACAGCCCCAGCTCCTTGCCCAGCTGGTCGCGCTTTTTGGCCTCTTCCAGCATGTTCAGATAGGCCTCCAGTTCGGCGGCCTTGGGGTATGCCGTACCGTACACACGGCACAGGCTGTCCCGCGCAGCGTCGCCGCGCCAGTAGGCGCTGGCTGTGCTCAACAGCTTTACAGCCTTCACCGCGCCCGTGCTCATCAGGTGCGGGCCGGCGCACAGATCCGTAAAATCCCCCTGCCGGTAAACCGAAAGCTGCCAGCCCTTTTCGGCGTATTCCTCCAGCAGCTCCAGCTTGTAGGTCTGCCCCTTGAAGATCTCGCGGCCCTCCTCCACGGTGATGAACCGTTTTTCCACAGGAAGGTCCGCCTTGACGATCTTCTTCATCTCAGCCTCGATGGCCTCGAACTGGTCCGGCGTAAAGGGCTCCGTGCCGCCGATGTCGTAATACCAGCCGTCGTCCAGCGCCGGGCCGATGCCGAACTGGGCATCCGGGAACAGGTGCTGGATGGCCTGCGCCATAATGTGCGCGCCCGTGTGCCAGAAGGCGTGCTTGCCTTCCGGGGAATCGAACGTCAGGATCTCCAGCTCGCAGTCCTTTTCCAAAGGAGTGCGCAGGTCCACGGCCTCGCCGTCCACCCTGGCGGCGCAGGCGCTTTTGTACAGGCCCATGCCGATGCTCTTTGCAACGTCCGCTGGCGAAACGCCCGGCTCAAATTCCTTCACGGCGCCGCCCTTCAATGTCACGTTGATCATTTCAAAATCCTCCTTCTTCCGGCATATACCGGAAAACAAAAAAGCCCATCCCGTAAAACTGATACGGGATGAGCGCAGAATGCCCATGGTTCCACCCGAATTACACACGGCGGGCGCGCCCGGCGCGTGTCACTCTTTGCCGGCTGTAACGGGCCGTGCCCGGCGGGAGTTGCAGGGCAATGCGCCCGTTCTCCCCCGCGCTCCGCGGTGGTAACATACGGCGGCGGTGCAAAGCCGCTTGCAGCGCGCGGCATGCCGTTTGGGGAACGGCGGGCCGCGGCGGCCCTCTCTTTTGCGCGCCGGCGCATGCATTATCCGCTTCATCGCTTTGGCGGGATGGTGTACACCGTTATCTTACAACGCGCGCATCCAAAAGTCAAGCACAAAGCGCATTCCGCCGCTTTCACACGGGCGAAAAACTTGCACAACCTTTCGTATAAGCGTAAGGATTTATTCATGGAAATGTAACAATTTCTTGACAAGTGTGAAACCGCGCTTTACAATATGAATGATGATTTAATGTAATTTTTAGGGGCGGACGGACCTGCCGTTTGCCTTTTTAACCTTTTTTGAAATCAAAATGTGACGCGGCAGCCGCCCCGGAGATTACTTTCATTCATAATAAAAGCGAATAGGAGTTGAACCCTGAAAATGGTATCACCGGTCATCGCCGCTGTGATCGCCGTTGTCGCAGGCGTAGTGGCTGCCGCCATTGCATTTTTCGCCGGGGTTTCTTACCGCCGCAAAACTGCCGAGGCAAAGATCGGCAGCGCGGAGGAAGAGGCCAAGCGCCTGATCAACGACGCTATGAAAGCCGCACAGCAAAAGCGCAAGGAAGCGCTGATCGAAGCAAAGGACGAAGCTTTTCAATTGAAGGCTGAGGCCGACAAAGAAATCAAGGAACGCCGTTCGGAGCTGAGCCGCCAGGAGCGCCGCCTCGACCAAAAGGAAGAGGCCATGGACCGCAAAACGGCCGTTCTGGAGCAGAAAGAAACTGACCTTGCCAAGCGCTCCGAGCTTGTGGAGGCCCGCTTGGACGAAATCGAACAGATCAAGGCCCGCGAACTGGACAAGATGGAAACCATCGCCGGCCTGACGGCGGAGGACGCAAAGCAGCTGCTGCTCAACCGTCTGGACGAGCAGCTCACCCACGAAAAGGCAATGCACATCGCCGCGTTCGAGACGCAGACCAAGGACGAGTGCGACACAATGGCCCGCGAGCTCATCAGCCAGGCCGTGGCGCGCTGTGCCGCCGACCATTCCAGCGAAGCCACGGTATCCGTGGTGCCGCTGCCCAGTGACGAAATGAAAGGCCGCATCATCGGCCGGGAGGGCCGCAACATCCGCGCGCTGGAGACAGCCACGGGGGTTGACCTTATCATTGACGATACGCCCGAGGCCATCACGCTTTCCAGCTTTGACCCGGTGCGCCGCGAGGTTGCCCGCATGACGCTGGAAAAACTCATCAGCGACGGCCGTATCCACCCGGCCCGCATTGAGGAGACCGTTGAAAAATGCCGCCGCGAGCTGGAGCTCGCCATGAAGCGCGAGGGCGAAAAGGCTGTTATGGACGTAGGCGTCCACGGCATCCACCCGGATATGGTAAAGCTGCTGGGCCGCCTGCGCTACCGCACCAGCTACGGCCAGAACGTGCTCAACCACTCCATCGAGGTGTCCCACCTGGCGGGGCTGATCGCCGCCGAGATCGGCGCCGACGTGACCCAGGCCAAGCGGGCCGGCCTGCTCCACGACCTGGGCAAGTCCATCGACCACGAGGTGGAGGGCTCCCACGTGCAGATCGGCGTGGAGCTGGCCCGGAAGTACCGGGAGAACGAGGACATCGTGCATGCCATTGAGGCGCACCACAACGACGTGGAGCCCCGCACCATCGTGGCCTGCATCGTCCAGGCAGCCGACGCCATCTCCGCCGCCCGCCCCGGCGCCCGCCGCGAGAACCTGGAGAACTATATCAAGCGTCTGGAGAAGCTGGAGGAGGTCACCTCCTCCTTCCCCGGCGTGGAGAAGTCCTTCGCCATTCAGGCCGGCCGCGAGGTGCGCATTATGGTGGCCCCGGACAAGGTCAGCGAGGATCAGATGGTGCTCCTGGCCCGGGACATCGCCAAGAAGATCGAGGAGGAGCTGGAGTATCCCGGCCAGATCAAGGTCAACATGATCCGGGAGACCAAGGTCATCGAGTACGCGAAATAAGATACGCACGGGAGGGGCTGCTGGACAGCCCCTCCTTTGTTGAAAGCGGGGAGTTTGCCCATGAAAAAACCGAAAAAAGAAGAAAAGCCCCTCAGCGGCGCTCAGGATGCCTACGAGTGGCTTCAGATTTTGATTGTGGCGCTGGTGACCATCATCCTGGTATTCACCTTCGTGGGGCGCATCACCCCGGTGGTGGGGGAGTCCATGCTGCCCACCCTCCACGAGGGGGATGTGATGCTGATCCGGGACATCGGCTACACCGATCCCCAGCCGGGGGACATCGTGGTGCTCACCAAGGAGTTTGACGCCGCCAGGGGGCCCATTGTCAAGCGGATCATCGCCGTGGAGGGCCAGACGGTGGACATCGACTACCAGACCGGCACCGTCTATGTGGACGGCGAGCCCTATCTGAACGAGCCCATGGAGGAGCCCTGGTATGAGGATCTCACCTCCGTGACGGTGCCGGAGGGGTCGGTCTTCGTCATGGGGGATAACCGCAACCACTCCAACGACAGCCGGGACGTGACCCTGGGCACCGTGGACACGCGCTATCTGCTGGGCAAGGCGGAGTTCATCTGCTTCCCCTTCTCCGACTTCGGACGCATCGGCTGAG
>ERZ791803.1527-NODE-1527-length-10583-cov-2.368351_pt1 | contig 10583 bp, 7 predicted proteins | sample MGYA00510307_ERZ791803 | MGnify/ENA primary metagenome ERZ791803 (study PRJEB30046, sample SAMN00791963) | human gut metagenome | study: EMG produced TPA metagenomics assembly of the A metagenome-wide association study of gut microbiota in type 2...
TGGACACGTCCATGCCCGCTCGGACTGCCAGGCCGCTATACGCCTCGATGCCCGCCGCCGGGTCGAAGATGCGCACGGTGCCGTCCAGCAGCACCAGGTAGCGCTCATGACGCAGCTCCTTCTCCAGCAGCGCGGTGAAGCGCGCGGCATCCGACACGGCGATGTCCACGTAGTCGGCGCACCGCTCTTGCAGCGTGCGCGCGCTCACCTGCTCCACCACGCAACCCCGTTTCAGGAACGCGTAGGTCGTGGCCATCTGCTCGAGCTCCGCCAAGTGGTGGCTCGATATCACGATGGTAATGCCCTTGTCGCGGTTGAGCCCTTGGAGGAACGCGCGCATCTCCACGATGCCGCTGGGGTCGAGGCCGTTCGTGGGCTCGTCGAGGATCAGCACCTCCGGCTCGCCCAAAAGAGCCATCGCCAAACCAAGACTAAGCGCACAAATCGATCTTCGCCCGCTCTTTCACCATCATACGCTTGAACAAGATCGCACTATGGGCTGTAGCGAACGCCCCCAAAATAATCGTCAGAAAAAAAAGCCTGGATAAGGCGACCAACTCCACACGCCCAAAGAAACGGGCAATAAGGGGTGCGGCGAGAAACAAGACCACATACGATAAACTACCCGCAATCAGATTAAACCAAAAGACAGCGTTATAATCTGCGTGCTTGAACTCGTTCTTATTCGTTAACGCCGCAGTGAACCCACTCTCCGATATGGAATTGGCGATCGCCACAAAAATCGCCAACCACCAAGCCATAATCATCCACCGATAATATACGAGCCAAGAAGATACCGAACAACATACCCAATACCTGCTGCAAGCCATTGCTGACACCTCCCCAGAAAAGCCCTTTCGCCGCCTTGTCTTTTAATGATTGCTCTGCCATCTGATTTTTATAGTAAGTTGACAAAGATAAGCATTTCACGCATATTTCACGATCTATGATCCATGGAAATCCCGCTTAAAACTATGATTTCACATTTTTAAATTTACACTTTTCATTCTATCTCACAGTGCTCAAAACAGGGAGTAAATCGAACCACCATAATCAGACGTGTTCAAGCCTAAACTTGTCTGTTGAAAACGCAGTAGTACTGCAAGTGCCAAAGGATATATACTGCGTTGCCACTTGCAGTATATATTCTATGAAGAGGTAAGTAATGCTGACTTTTTCCCGCCTTACATATGCCCTCACCCCTTCCCCGCATAAATCCTCCGTATAATATCCACCACCTTCATACCTTCCAAGACGTTGGTCGTTATGATCTCGCCGGGGGCGCCAGAAAGGACATTGACTACGTTACGGATCACGAAGTTGTGGTTTTGGGCGGAGCCTTTGTAAGGGCCATAATCATTGCCGGGGTTGGTAGGGGCCAATTCCGGCATTTCATACCCCTTGATATGGCAATATTCTACCTCATTCATATATTGACCGCCGATTTTCACGCTGCCATTCTCAGCCACGATCAGCATGCTGCTTTCCATATTTTTGTCCCAGACAGCAGTCGAATAACTCGCCGTAGAGTAGCTCAAACTGCCCATTCCACCGTTCACGAAATTAAAATTCACGAAACCGGAATCCTCAAAGGCGGTCAGTTTCTCGTGGTTGAAGTCGGCGAAACGGGTCTGGATATTACAGATATCCCCGAATAACCAGTACATAATGTCGATGAAATGGGAGAATTGGGTGAATAAGGTACCACCATCCAAGGCAGCGTCGCCATGCCATCCTCCGGGTTTATAGTAGCGTTCATCACGGTTCCAGTAGCAATTCAGCTGCACCATATAAATCTGGCCTAATTTTCCAGACTCAACCATCTCCTTGATCCAGACCGAAGGCGGGGAATATCGGTTTTGCATCACGCAAAATACCTGCTTACGGAATCTCAGCGAGGTATAAACCACTTTCTCGGCATCCGCCAAGGTCAAGGCCATAGGCTTTTCTATGACCACATGATGTCCGCTTTCTATCGCTTGGATCGCCATCTCGGCATGTAAACCGTTGGGTGTACAAATATTCACCACATCTATATCCAATCCCAAACGGAATAGTTCATCTATATTCCGGGCGAAAGGGACTGCGTAAGCCTCGATCCCCAGCTCCTCTTTCGGACGGATATCACACAAAGCGACCAACTCCGCCCCTTCATCCCGGGTAATCATCTCGGCATGACGCTTACCTATATGACCACAGCCGATCACGGCGAAACGTATCTTCTTATTCATAAAACACTTATTCATTAAAGAAGTACAAAAGTACTTCTTTTAGCAACAAGAACCTAAATATTGCCTTAAAAACAAAAAATGGGCTGAGAACTATCTTATTCTTTATATTATTCACACTCATATTAAATTTATTCCGATATTTAGGACGTTAATCTTAAAAACTCATTTTACAATGAAAATCATTGATAGCACATTACTAAATACCGTAAGCGAACAAGCTAAGACAAACGTACGCTTACGAATGAATTATAACTTCCATAAACAAATGGATGAGCCTGTTCAAAGATTATTAAATGCTCTTGAGCCAAATACATATTTACCTCCTCATAGGCATCTCCAAGCCCAAAAACAAGAGATATTCCTCGTACTAAGAGGGAGTGTACTTACATTTTTGTTTGATGACAAAGGCACAATTACACAAATCCACGAGATTAACCCTGCTAAAGGTGTTTTCGGAATGGAGATAGAGCCAGATATATGGCATTCTTTTATTGTTCTAGAAACCAATACTGTTATATATGAAATCAAACAAGGGCCATTTGCTCCTATAGACCCTAAAGATATGGCCCCATGGGCTCCAAAACCCCAAGAAACAGAAGCTGCGCAAAATTACATACAGGAACTATTATCAGCTTATCAATCCCAATATATAATCCACCCAACCGCAGAAGTAGCACCTTCCGCTACCATCGGGAATAAAACCATTATTGAGAACCATACAATAATCGGAGAGAATGCAAAGATTGGTGAACAATGTAAAATACACCGGAATATCTACGTAGACAATGATGTGCAAATAGGGAATAAAGTAAAGATTCAAGATAATGTCATGATTCCGCACGGAGTTACGATTGAGGATGGAGTATTCATAGGCCCCGGTGTAGCTTTCACTAATGATAAATGGCCTAGATCGATCACGGAAGATGGGGAATTAAAGACCTCCGAAGATTGGGTTTGTTCCGAAACCATCGTAAAATACGGAGCCTCTATCGGAGCGAACGCTACTATAGTTTGCGGAATAACTATCGGAGAGTGGGCCATGATAGGTGCTGGAGCGGTCGTAACCAAGGACGTACCGGCACATGCGGTCGTGATAGGGAATCCGGGAAGAATCATACAATAACATCTTAAATATAATATCATGATAGAATCTATTATAACATATCTAGCAGAGAATTATTTCTTCATAACATTAAGTATAACTATTGTATTTATATTAATAAAGGCATTTGAAACAATAATAAAACGCACATTATTAAAACTACATGAACAACAATTAAAAAGTAATAATTTTGCATACGTATTAAAACGCAAAATACATAACATTAGAACAGAATACTCTTCCGAGTATGATTTCTCATTTTTAGAACATGGTTGGAAAAATATTCCTTTTGAGAATCGAAATACACAATTAACAAAAAACAATGAGGCAACATCATTATTAAAAGATAGAATTAAACATTTAAATGATTACTATGAACGAATTAAAAAAGAAATAAAACCTGAATATCAAGATGCTATATCTATTGAAGATATAAATTTCATCCAAAAATTTGTCTTAGATGAGTCAAAAATAGTCACTATAATCGATAGGCTAAACAATCGTCGCAAAAACAAGGAATTAGATATGGCATTTATTGGAGACAAAGTGGGACTATATGATTATAATATCAAGAAAGATGATATTACATTAAAGTGCTATATTACAGATCATTTCACATGGAAAATATTTAAAGAGTTATATCTTGATCAAACAAAGAATGAAGATGGAAAAGAATCTAATAACGACTTTTTCAAGCGGCTATTCTTATCCTTATATCAAAACAAAGACAACGAAACAGTAAAGAGTTTACTAATGAGAACTTTGACTTACATATTTTCTTCAATGGGAGTTGATGCAATTGTCTGCGGAAAAAATGGGAAGAATAAAAACTCATGTCTCATAACTATACGTTCATCCAAAATAGACGCCCAAAAGCAATCTCGACTTCATGTTTCTATTGACGAAGCTTTTTCCGAGACAGATAAAAATCCTGAAGGAGAATATGATGTACAACAATGGATCATTCGTGGACTGAAAGAAGAAATAGGAATATCTAATAAAAATGCTAAGGATATAATACCACAGTTCTCTGACTTTAGCATTATTACAGATAATGGAGAGATTGGTTTATGCTGTACTATTAAAACAGAGGACATCGAAGAGTTACAGTTTTATCCAGCACAAGATAAATATCTTGAGAGTGAAGGTTTTTTCATTGCAGAATTTCCATCATTAATTAAACTCTATTTTAAAAAAATATGCATATCCCCTAATAGAATAGGAGATCATTTTTATAAAAAAACGGCAAATGAAAAGCTAAGGCTTCCATGGATAAGTTTTGCCCCTATTATTTTCATTAGGACCTTTATTAGAGAAACTCGCTTATTCAATATTTCAACGCTAATCATATTTATATCCGCACTATATACATTATTATCATCAATCAAATCAATTCATGAAATATACAAAAGCATTTTATTAAATAACTTTTCAATAGAAATTCTAAAAGACAACACAAATATATCAACCATATTTGCATTAGTTATCACCATACTTTCCATCATATCTTCTTATCAGTTAAAAAAATCCAGAGGAAAGTACAAAAGTAGTATTTATCCATGGGTACCTTTATGGAATGGCAATGCAAAACCATTACAAACAACAGGCCAATTTAATTCTAATGATAAAGATTTTCACAACCCTAATTTCGGACTTTATTTTCTAGCTTCAGAGGAAATCCCTAATACAATTCTATCTTCATCAATACATTTATCTAATACACCTTTATGTGCGGTACGAAAACTTGAGAAAATGACAGAAACACCTATAAGTTTTTATCAAATAAGTAAAAATAAAGAAACAGGTACAACAAATAATTTAAAGTTTTTAAACATTGATTTCAAAAGTAACGAGACAAAGAAAACTCTGTATTTTTACCGAATTCATATAAAGAGAAAGAATAATCAAATACACACTATTTATTCTATAAATTTCCCCATGAAAGAAGATATTATACTACAATTCAATACTATCAACAATATAAACATCAGACCACAAAACCTAATATATTATTTCAATCTCAACTATTCACCAGAGGAACTATCTCAAAATTATAGATTTTCCACTAATCTAGGAACTGACCTATACAAAAAAAACATACAGCTTTATGACCTATATACTTATGGGAATAATTACTATTGGTCTACAACTTTTAACGCATCCAACATATTTAAGGAACTTTTATTGAAAATATTATCTCTACATAAGCTAGAAACCTCTCATATTAAAGGTTGGGGGAAAGGAATTCAACGAAATGACAAAAAAAACCCCTTCTATATAGAAGATACATACATTGCCTTATATGACGATACAAACAAAAAAGAGGAAATACAAATTGATTTATGCAAGATAGATGCTATGTCCGACAAAGATTTCGATCTCAAGATAAATAAGTTCATAATGCATAGTTCTCCTTGTTATGGAGGAGGATTAAATGAACTTGAAATCTTAGCATTACAATATATACTTATTAGATATGATATTTTAGTCGCTGAGAAAAAACTCAAGCCCTCATTAAAAGCATCTCGTATCTGGAAAATATTTGAAAAGCCTGATCAATTTATAGATTCTTTAGTGGTTTAAATAATCATGTAGTATATCTATAATATACTCTTGAACATCCTCTTCCATCTCCGTATGTATAGGGAGGGAGAGGACGTTTCGTGTAAGGCGTTTAGCTACAGACAAGTCGCCTCCATGCCGAACATGATCCTTAAACGCAATTTGTTCTTGCATTGGAACGGGATAGTAAATCAAGGCAGGGATTCCATGTTCTTTTAAATAATTTTGCAAAGCCTCACGACGGCCATCCAAGACCTGTATCGTATATTGGTGGTATACATGTGTTGAGGAAGGAATACAAGTAGGCAACAATATACCATCCAAACTTGATAAGCTTGCATCATATCGCCGGGCAGCAGCTTGTCGGGAGGCAATAAAGTCATCTATATGTTTTAATTTAGCATTTAAGATAGCCGCCTGTAAGGTATCAAGGCGGGAATTACAACCTATAATCTGATGATGATACTTTACATTTTGTCCATGCACCGTAGTCATACGGACTTCTTCTGCCAAGTCCGCGTCATGTACGATCACAGCTCCTCCATCACCATAACATCCTAAAATCTTTGTCGGGAAAAAAGACAAAGCGCCAATATCGCCTATCGTCCCGGTCTTTCTTGAGGTTCCGTCCGGGAATGTATATTCCGCGCCCAATGATTGCGCATTATCTTCAATAACATATAAATCATTTTTCCTAGCCAATTCCAATATCGGATGCATATCACAGCTTTGTCCAAAAAGATGGACCGCAATGATAACCTTCGTACGATCCGTTATAGCTTCAGCTATGGCTTCCGGAGAAATATTAAAAGTACGCTCATCTACATCAACCAAAACAGGAACCAGACCTAATAAAACCGCAGCCTCAGCCGCCGCCGCATATGTGAACGCCGGCACTATTACCTCATCTCCTCGCTTTAAATTCAAACGCATCAAAGCGATTTGTAAAGCATCGGTACAGTTTCCACAGGGAATCACATACTCCGTATCTAAATAAGCTGCCAGATTTGAGCCAAAAACCTTCACCATCGGGCCATTAATAAAAGAGCTACTCTCTATCATTGAAAACATAGCTTCATCTATCTCTTCCTTTAGTCGATGATATTGACCAACTAAATCAACCATTTGTATTTTTTTCTCCATATCTGCGATCTTATTATTTAAAAATGAAAAAGGAAGGACATTCAAATAGCACTTGAATGTCCCTACTTTTAATTATGCCATTCCAGAAGGATTTCCTATTTCACCTCACTACCCGGTTTCACCTCTTTCTCCGGGGTGATAACGGCCAGCTTTCCATCGAAATTCTCGGCGGAGAGAATCATGCCCTCGGAAACAATACCTTTCAGCTTACGGGGAGCTAAGTTAGCGATGAAGCAAACTTGCTTGCCTACCAATTCCTCGGGTTTATAATGCTGGGCGATGCCCGATACGATCGTGCGTTTCTCCAGGCCATCGTCTATACGGAACTGAAGCAGCTTATCCGCTTTCGGAACCTTCACGCATTCCAGAACCGTACCCACACGGATATCCAGTTTCATGAAATCATCGAACTCAATATTCTCACGGATCGGTTTCGCCTTATAATTCGCTTCCTCATTCGCTTTCTTCGTATCCAATAATTTCTGCACTTGGGCCTCGATCACGCTATCCTCTATCTTCTCGAACAACAACTCTGCCTTGCCCAATTGATGACCGGCCTCCAATAGATCCGTAGCACCTAGGCGATTCCATCCCAACGACTCTACATTCAGCATCTTATTCAGTTTCTCCATGCTAAACGGCAAGAACGGCTCAAAAGCGATCGCCAGATTAGCCGTAATCTGCAAAGCGATGTTCATGATCGTAGCGACACGAGGCATATCCGTCTTCGCCAACTTCCAAGGCTCCATATCAGCGAGATACTTATTTCCGATACGGGCCAGGTTCATCGCCTCTTTCTGAGCGTCACGGAAGTGGTAGGTATCCAACAGGCGTTCCACGTTCTCTTTCACATCCGCAAAATCCTTCAAGGTCTGACGATCATAATCCGTCAACTCGCCTGCCGCCGGCACCTTACCCTCGAAATACTTATCCGTAAGGACTAACGCACGATTCACGAAGTTCCCTAAGATAGCGACCAACTCGTTATTATTACGAGCCTGAAAATCTTTCCATGTGAAATCATTATCCTTTGTCTCTGGCGCATTGGCCGTCAAGACATAGCGCAACACGTCTTGCTTGCCCGGCATATCCACCAGATACTCGTTCAACCAAACCGCCCAGTTGCGGGAAGTAGAGATCTTGTCGCCCTCCAAGTTCAAGAACTCGTTAGCGGGGACATTCTCCGGCAAGTTATAAGAACCTTCCGCTTTCAGCATGGAAGGGAACACGATACAATGGAACACGATATTATCTTTACCGATGAAATGGACCATTTTAGTCTCCAGATCCTTCCACCAAGTCTCCCAGCTATCCGGCAGCAACTCCTTCGTATTAGAGATATAACCGATCGGAGCGTCGAACCATACATACAGCACCTTTCCTTCCGCCCCTTCTACGGGAACAGGGATACCCCAATCCAAATCGCGACTCACCGCACGGGGTTGCAGACCCATATCCAGCCAACTCTTACACTGCCCGTAGACGTTCGGCTTCCATTCCTTATGATCCTCCAAGATCCATTTACGCAAGAACGGCTCCCACTTATCCAAAGGCAGATACCAATGCTTCGTCTCACGCATCACCGGCTTGCTGCCACTGATAGCGGATTTCGGATCGATCAAATCCGTCGGGCTAAGGGAAGTACCGCAAGCCTCGCACTGATCGCCATACGCCTTCTCGTTTCCACAATGCGGACAAGTACCCGTGATATAACGGTCGGCCAAGAATTGCTTCGCCTCCTCATCGTAGTATTGCTCGCTTGTTTTCTCGATGAATTCGCCTTTATCATACAATGTACGGAAAAAATCCGAGGCCATCTGATGATGCGTAGCGGAAGTAGTACGTGAATAGATATCAAACGTGATACCGAACTCCTCGAACGATTTCTTGATAATACCGTGGTAACGATCCACCACATCCTGCGGCGTGATCCCCTCCTTCTTCGCTCTCAACGTGATGGGTACCCCATGCTCGTCCGAACCACCAATCATCAACACTTCTTCTCCCTTCAAACGAAGGTAACGGGCATAAATATCAGCAGGCACATACACCCCGGCCAAGTGTCCGATATGCACCGGTCCGTTCGCATACGGCAACGCCGTAGTAATCAGCGTTCTCTTAAAATGTTTTTCCATACCTTGTGTTCTCTTTTTGAGGGGCAAAGGTACGGAATAATTTGGTTAGACGAAAAAGAATAATTTCCTTTGTGAGTGAGTTTCCTCTTAATGAGGCTAGGAACTTTACCTCTAATAATAATATATATGGGAAGAAGACATAAAAACAAGGTATAAAAAAAGAGCTTACCGCTAGGGGACATAAGGCGGAAGCTCTTGACATCATCGAAAAAGGTAATTTCTTCGACAAAAAGAAGATTATTATAATAAAGATCGAAGATAAGATTTACACAGCGTCCATTACTACTTCCGAGAAGGGGACTTTAATCTCGTTTATTTAAATCCAAACCTATACACCAGCGCCAACCGGAAATTAAGCATGAAATGGGTCGCCGAGAAATTCTCCGTAGTCTCGCTCACCTGTGCATCATAATCCCGCTCGTAAGTGGAAGCATCAAAGATAATTCGTGAGCCAAAGCCAAACCCAGCCTCAAAAGCGAAATTCCCGGAGATAGGTTGCAAATAATTCAGCATCGCCCCGATACCGAAGAACTGTCCAGTCTCTCCATGTCCTAACGGCTCATTATCGCGCACGTTGAAGTTTCCGTATTTCATCTGCAAGCCCACGTTGAATCCCCGATAAGTACCATCATCGTTAAACCATAGTCGAGGCTCCAAAGATAGCACCGACACTCCCCACAAATTATTAGGATTCCCTTTATAACCAAACCGAGAATACATACCTCCCAATACGACAGAACCCCAACCTCCAAACATATACTCCAATTCCAAGTTTGGCATGATAGACCCTGTCTTCAATTCCGCTCCCTCCTTACCGACACTTAAACCCGGGGGAACCGTCATCCAAGGCAGTACATTCGTCCTAACAGTCAAATTTGTCATTTGGAAAGTAGGATAGACTTTCTCCATCGTCACGGCACGAGTCTCCGCCTGTCGGGGCTGATATGCGGTAGACTGCCGTTCCGGAGCTTGAGGCTCAGGGGTTACAGCTACCGTTGCCTGCCGAGTAATCTCAGGTTCCGTCCGAGCCGGTTGAGAGACTACCGGCGTTTGCCTCACCTTCTCCTGCGCAGGAGGAGCCACCGGAACCATCGCCCCTTCCTCATAAGGAAGATCGGCCTTATTGCTGATCACGACATAAGCGAACACCTCATCATCCACGCAAAGATCCGGATCATTGAGCACGTAAATATAAGGGACCTCCGTATATCGTTTTAGGCTTGCCGAGATAGCAGGTATAGACTGATCCGTGGAATAAAAGATCTGCTTATTGGCAAACTCCGGCATAGCGAAATAAAGCAGATACACATGCACGCTATTCCCCCATTCCCCGCTACGGTCTACATAGAAGGAGATTTGTTTATTATCAAGCTCGTATTTGTTTTTCAGATATTTCCTCACGGTATTCCC
>ERZ791803.1531-NODE-1531-length-10568-cov-3.015790_pt1 | contig 10568 bp, 4 predicted proteins | sample MGYA00510307_ERZ791803 | MGnify/ENA primary metagenome ERZ791803 (study PRJEB30046, sample SAMN00791963) | human gut metagenome | study: EMG produced TPA metagenomics assembly of the A metagenome-wide association study of gut microbiota in type 2...
CGCGTCAAAACGGGGAACGAGGGAAACGCTGAGGGAGATATGCAACCGTAACTTCAATGTGGTAACTCTGATCAATCTGCTGGTCATGACGGCCTATCCCCTGATTTTCACATTTGTATACAGCTTTACCGACTACAACTACCTGAAGGGCACGGAGAACGCCTCTTTTGTGCTGTTCGATAACTACGTCTCCCTCTTTAAAAACGGATATTTTCAGCAGGCGGTGTGGAACACCATCAAGTTCACTATCCTGGCGGTGGTACTGGAGATGGCCCTCGGCCTTCTGATCGCAGTATTTGTCAACTCCCTCAAGCGAGGGCAGAAGATTATGCGGACGCTGCTGCTCCTGCCCTATCTGCTGCCCGCCGTCACGGTGGCCCTCAGCTGGCGGATGATGCTCTCCGCCAACTACGGCATCATCAACCAGTTCCTGAAGGGACTGGGCCTGCCGGTATTCAACTGGTTCATGGACACAAAAACGGCCTTCGGCACGATCCTGCTGATCGACGTGTGGCAGAACGTCCCCTTTGTGTTTCTGCTGCTGTACGCCTCCCTCCAGTCCGTGTCGGAGAACCAGTATGAGGCCGCCCGCATCGACGGCGCCGGCTTCTTCCAGCAGTTCTGGTACATCACCCTGCCCAACATCAAGGGCAGCCTGGCCCTGTGCGCCCTGCTGCGGACCATCGACACCTTCCGCCTGTTCGAGAAGGTGAACGTCCTCACCGGCGGTGGCCCGGCGGGCACCACCACGACCATCACTCAGTTCTTGTATACATACGGTATCAAGTCTCTGGACTTCGGCTTCGGCAGCGCCGGCGCCATCGTGATGACATTGCTGGTGCTGATCCTGTCCAGCTTCTACATCAAGCGGGCCATGGGTTGAGCGCCTATGGAAGAACTGAAGCTGACATTCGTCAACGTGGGCTATGGGGAGGCCGCCCTGCTGGAATGTCCCGACCCGGCCTTCCCCGGCGGCACCTTTGTCATGGTGATCGACGGCGGCAGCGCCGAAGCAGAAGAGTACCGGGACAGCGCCACCGGCCGTATCCCCTTGGACCAGTACCTCTCCCTGCGGGGCGTGGACCACATCGACCTGATGGCAGCCACCCATGTCCATGAGGACCACCTGTGCGGCCTGCTGCCCGCGGCGGAGAAGCTGCCTCCCGCGGCCCTCTGGCAGACGCTGCCCCCGGAGTTTTGCCGCTCCATGCGGACGCTGGACATTCCGGCGGAGGGCCTGACGCCCTCCCGGAGCAAGTTTCTCCGGGCCCTGAACGACTACCGCCGCCTCTGCCTGGGGCAGAGCTGCCCGCGCCACCGGCCTCTGGCCGGAATGGAGCTCCGGCTGTGCCGGGATCTCTTGGTTCGGGTGCTGGGCCCCTCCCGTGCACAGGCGGAGAAGCTGGCGTCCTCGTGCCGGGCACTGTATGAGGAGGCGGACCCGTCCGCTTTCTGGCAGCGCCTGGACCAGCTGGACGCGGCCATGAACAATTACAGCCTGATCCTCCTGCTGGAGTACCGGGGGACCCGGATCCTACTCCCCGGCGACACCAACTACATGGGCTATGGAGGGCTGGACCCCGCCTCCCTGCGGGCCGACCTCTTCAAGGTGGGCCACCACGGCCAGCGGGACGGTATTTCTGCAGAACAGATCCAGGCCATCGCTCCCCGGGCGGTGGTGTGCTGCGCATCCAGCGACCGCCGCTACAACAGCGCCGATCCGGCCATCCTGCAGATGATGGCGGACAGCGGCGCACGGCTGTACTTTTCCGACTGCCCGCCCGGTCCGGACGGCGCAGTCCCGCCCCCCCATCAGGCCCTGACGTTCACAGTAGGCGCCGGCGGCGCAATGGAGGGCACATACCTGTCCATCCCGGATTGAGTCCCCGGTCAAATACGACATATCCGTCCGCTCCGGCACTCCACATTCTGCCGGGAGCGGGACGAAAAAAGGAGGAGAACCCCGCCTGGCTCGCGGTGCGGCAGTGTGGAGACCTGCCACAGAGGCGGACCGGCCCCGGCCGGCCGTGAGGGAACAGCTGCGGAGGCGCTGTTTCCAGAGCCTGATATCATGGCAGAAGTTATTCTGAAAAACATCAAGAAGGTCTATCCCCACCAGGAACCCGCCAAGAAGAAAAAGGGCTCTGAGGAGAAGAAGACGAACCTCCAGATTACGGATGAGGGCGTGCTGGCAGTGCAGGAGTTCAGCCTGAACATCGCGGACAAGGAGTTCATCGTGCTGGTAGGCCCCTCCGGCTGCGGCAAGTCCACTACCCTGCGGATGGTCGCCGGCCTGGAGGAGATCAGCGGCGGCGAACTGTATATCGACGGCAAGCTGATGAACGATGTGGCACCCAAGGACCGGGATATCGCCATGGTGTTCCAGAACTACGCTCTGTACCCCCACATGACTGTGCGGGAGAACATGGCCTTCCCCCTGAAGCTGAAGAAGTACCCCAAGGAGGAGATCCGCAAGCGGGTGGATCAGGCGGCGGAGGTTCTGGGCATCACGGAGTATCTGGACCGCAAGCCCAAGGCCCTCTCCGGCGGCCAGCGCCAGCGGGTGGCCATTGGCCGGGCCATCGTGCGGGAGCCCAAGGTCCTGCTGATGGACGAGCCGCTCTCCAACCTGGACGCCAAGCTGCGCAACCAGATGCGCGCGGAGATCATCAAGCTGCGCCAGCGCATCAACACCACCTTCATCTACGTCACCCACGACCAGACCGAGGCCATGACCCTGGGCGACCGCATCGTCATCATGAAGGACGGCTTCATCCAGCAGATCGGCACCCCCCAGGAGGTGTTCGACCAGCCCGCCAACCTGTTCGTGGCCGGCTTCATCGGCTCCCCCCAGATGAACTTCTTCGACGGTGAGCTGGAGAAGAAGGACGGCAAGTACCAGCTCAAGGTGGGCGAGGCCACCGTGGTGCTGGGCGGCAAGGCCCAGGAGCTGCTGGTCGGGAAGGGCGTGGGCGAGCGCAAGGTGACTGTGGGCATCCGTCCCGAGCACATCGCCTTTGCCGCTGCCCCTGGCAGCGATACCGTGTCCAGCAAGGTGGACGTGTCCGAGATGATGGGCAGCGAGGTGTACCTGCACGTCAACGCCGTGGGGCGCGACGTGGTGCTGCGCATCCCCACCACCGACCTGCCCGCCGAGCACCGGGCCGGCATCCCCTACGGCACGGAGATCAACTTTGCCTTCCGCCCCGACCTCATCCACCTCTTTGACCCTGAGACCGAGAAGAACCTGATGTACTAAGGGCATTGCTCTCCGCCGATTTGTAGAACCGCCCGGACAAGCCGCACCCAGAGGAGGTGAGCGATGGAACTCTGAAGCAGACCGTTTTACCGAAAGAAAAAGGGAGGATTGCGCATTGAAAAAGATTTTTCGAGTCTGTATAGCATTGCTTCTATGTTTTTCTTTGGTTACCCCGGCATTCGCCCTGGACGGAATATGGCACAATCCCTATGGCATTGATGATCTCTATGACCATGAACCCACCGAGATATACCCTCTGACTCCCATCGCCGGTGAGATGATTTATATCAAGAGCACAACATGGCCGGTGGAGGCAGGACAGTCAGTGTGGCTCACCTATACGAAGAATGGGGAGCCCCAACCGGATATCGGCGCAGAATGGAAGTACAACAGCGGAAACAACAGCTATTGGGAGGCTGCTATTGGTCCTTTTGAAAAGGGTGATGTTATTGAGTATACCGTCTTTGCAGACAAAGATGGGCAGAACACGCAGTCTATTGGCCCGTTCTCTTTCCACGTAGTGGAATGGGAAAGGGCGCAGTCTGTAGAACTCGGTTCACAGGAAGATGGCCTTGTTGTTCTGAATGTAACGTCTGACCAAGGGGATTCTACGCCTAAGCTGGGGCTCAGCTTCCCATCTGCTGATGTCCTGCGCTTCCAGTTTTCCCCGCTGGGAGATGTGGCCTTCGAGGCAGGGGCTGCTGACTACAGTATTGAAGAGGACAGCAATAGCATCATTATTTCCACCAGCGCACTTGAAGTGACGGTTACAAAGTCGCCTTATGGCGTGGAAGTGCGGGATTTGGATACCGGCAAACTTCTGACACAGAACGGAGGCACTGGCAGCGAGCTATCCTGGCTGACGGATGGCGCCGGCTTCGTGAAAAATTTCCGTGGCAGGTATGAATCGCCTTCCAGTGAAAAGTTTTACGGATTTGGGGAGCGTTATAACGGAATTGAAAAGCGTGGAGAAACGGTGGATATTTACGTTTATAACCAGTACCAGAATCAGGGCGAAAGAAGCTATCTGGCCGTACCGTTTTTCTATTCCAGCAAGGGATACGGCTTGTATCTTGATTCCACCTATTACGCTCAGTTCGATATGGCAGACAGCGATCCGAACCAGTATACCTTTACCGTGAATACCTCTGGTGATGATCCTGTGCTGGATTATTATATTATCAGCGGAACGCCGGAAGAGGTGATTGGCGGCTATTCCGAGCTTAGTGGGAAGCCCCAGGATATGCCCAAATGGGCATTTGGGCTTTGGATGTCCGCCAATGAGTGGGATAGACAGTCCGAGGTGCTTTCGGCCGTAGAAAACGCAGAGGCCTATGACATTCCGGCCTCTGTAGTGGTCTTGGAACAGTGGAGCGACGAAAACACCTTCTATATCTTCAATGACAGCACCTATACGGCGAAGCCGGGCGGAGAGGCGTTTTCCGGCAGTGACTTTACCTACAGCGAGAAATGGCCTGATCCCGCCTCTATGGTGGATACCATCCATGACAATGGGATGAAGGTGCTGCTGTGGCAGATTCCTGTGCTCAAATACACCGATTATGCCTGGGAGCAGAAGGACAATGACGAGGCATACATGATTGAGCAAGGCTACGCCGTCGGAGACGGCGAGGGAGGCCAATACCGTATCCCATCCTCCGGGTGGTTCGGCAATAGCCTGCTTTTGGACTTCACCAATCCGGACGCGGTGGACTGGTGGATGTCTAAGCGTGCTTACCTGTTCGATGATATTGGAATTGATGGCTTCAAGACCGATGGCGGTGAAATGGTCTGGGGCCGCAATACCTCCTTCTACGACGGAAGCGATGGCCTGGAAATGCGCAATGAGTATCCGAATGCCTATATCGAAGCGTATTACGACTTTACAGAGGAAAACACCGGTACCGGTATGACCTTCAGCCGCGCCGGCACCGCAGGCGTCCAGTCCACCGGCGTATTCTGGGCTGGCGATCAGTCTTCCACCTTTGATGCGCTTCAAGATTCGATCAGCGCCGGTTTAAGTGCTGGTATCTCTGGCATCCCATTCTGGGGATGGGATCTGGCTGGATTCACCGGCGATTTCCCAACCGCAGAGCTGTACAAGCGCAGCACCCAGGCAGCGGCGTTTGTGCCTATCATGCAGTTCCATAGCGAGAAGGCAAATCCCAGCCCCAGCGAGGAACGCAGTCCCTGGAATGTGCAGGAGCGCACCGGAGATGATACCATCATCCCCACGTTCCGGTATTATGTGAATACCAGAATGAACATTCTGCCCTATATTTATAGTGAGGCACAGCAGTGCACAGAGGATGGCACCCCGCTGATGCGTGCCATGATGATCGACTTCCCGGAGGATCCGGAAGCCTACGACTTAGAAGAGCAGTATATGTTTGGCCGGTCGCTTCTTGTGGCACCTGTCCTCGAAGAGGGGCAGACCGTAAAGGAAATCTATCTGCCCGAAGGCGAGTGGATTGATTTCTTCCACAACGCTCTCACCGCCGGAGGCGGCACAAAGAATTACTACTGCGATGTAGATTCTATCCCTGTCTACGTTCGCAATGGGAGCATTATTCCAATGAATCTCAACGAAGATTATGAATTGGGCGGCTCCATCGGCAACGATGTGGACAACTACACGAATCTGACTTTCCGGGTATACCCGAAGGGTGATAGTAGCTATACACTTGTCCACAGCGACCGGTCCACGATGACCGTAAGCGCCAGCGAGGACTTTAAGAACAGCTCGGTATCCGTCTCTATCCCCGCTGCCGCTATTCCGGTCACTACGCAAGTGTTCGGCACGGAGCCGACTGGTGTCACGGTCAACGGGCAGGCCATCCAGCGTGCTGCTACTTTGGATGAATTCCAAGCTGCTCAGACGGCCTATTACTACAGCAGCAGCGAGAAGCTGGTCTATATCAAGACCGCCGCCGGTGACGCTTCTGAAATTGAGATTGAGGGGATCTATCAGGCTCCCTATGAAGCGGAACATGCGGAGCAGGCCAATGTAGCCGTAAACACAGATCACGAAGGCTATTATGGTGAGGGGTTTGTGGACCAGTTTGCCTCTGAAGGCTGTGCGGTCACATTTACTGTGAACTCTGACGGCGACACCGCTCTGCTGGACGTCCGCTACTCTGCAGGGACTGAGGCGGCCCAGCGGACTCTGCTTGTAAACGGAGAGTCCATAGTGCTCGATCTGCCGAAAACGCAAGACTGGGATAGCTGGAACACAGTATCTGTTCCTGTCGAATTGGTGTCGGGGCAAAATACAATTACAATTTCCTATCAGGCGGGGAACTTCGCCGGAATCAACCTAGACTGTATCTCACTTCGGAATCAGTGACGACTTGAACCAACACAGGGAGGTGCATGGGGCTTCCCTATGCACCTCCCTGTTGTCTTATTAAGGAGGAACTGTATGCGAACGATAAGAAAACGGCTGCTTGCCCTCTTGCTGACGGTCGCTATGCTGGGTACCCTGTTTGCGGGTCTTCCGATTGCTTCGGCCGCATCGGAGGCGCTCGGAAATGTGACGGACGCCGCAGTAGATGGAAATACGCTTTTACTGACGATTGACAGCGGCGGGAGCGCGTCAGATCTGCTTACATTGGAAGTATGCCAAGACAATATCCTTCGGGTAGATTACCAGCCAGAGTCTGTGGAACCCAGCCCAGACACCCCGATTATTGACCCTGAGCTTACTTGGGATACCACTACGGCAACGGAAATCGACATTACCGGCGATCCCATTGTGATCCAGACAGACGGCATGCGCATTGAAATCAGCCGTACGCCATGCCGCATGACGGTGATGCAGGCCGACGGAACTACGCTGTTCTGGGAACCAGAGAGCGGAGGCATCTACCACGACGGGGTGCGCTTCGTACGCGCTGAATCCAGCAATATGTATGGTATTCATGGATTTGACTGCTTCAGCGATAATGGGAACCTTCTGCGGAACGACAACAGCTCTACGGCCGCAGCAGGGCAGCAGGGAAATTCCGGCGGCCCATTTATGTGGTCAACTGCCGGATATGGTATTCTGGTGGACTCTGACGGCGGCTATCCCTATACAAACTCCACCGACCGCAAGATGGAATTCTATTATGGGGGAACGCCGGCGGAGGGCCGCCGCTACGAGAAAGAAGACGTAGAATATTTCATCATGCTGGGAGAGCCGAAGGAGATTATGGCCGGCTTCTCCAAAATCACAGGGACATCTCCCATGATGCCAAAATGGTCTTTGGGATTCTCCAACTTTGAGTGGGATATCGACGAAGACGAGTTCTATGAAATGGTAGAGCTGTACCGGGCCAAGAATATTCCGATTGATGGTTATGCTTTTGATTACGACTGGAAACGTTATGGCGATGATAATTACGGGGAATTCACCTGGAATACGGATAACTTCCCCTCTGCGGCCTCCACGCAGCTGAAGGAGGATATGGAATCCAAGGGTATTAAGATGATTGGCATCACCAAACCCCGCGTAGTGACCAAGCTCTCTGACGGAACACCGACTGAACAAGGTGTGGACGCAGAGGCCGGAGACTACTTCTATCCGGGCCACTATGAATACACAGACTACTTCCTGCCTGTGACTGTGCGCAGCATCGATCCCTACAAAGCAGCAGAACGGAACTGGTGGTGGCTCCACTCTCAGGATGCTTTCGATCGGGGCATCGTTGGATGGTGGAACGATGAGACGGACAAGGTCTCCTCAAATGGTGCAGATTACTGGTTCGGCAACTTTACCACAGCCTTTATTTCTCAGGCCATGTATGAAGGACAGCGGGAATATACCGATGACAGCGTCCGTGTCTGGCAGACTGCACGCAATTACTATCCCGGTACGCAGAGGTACGCCACCAGCATCTGGTCCGGTGACGTGGCAACCCAATTCTACAAGGGAGAACGGGTATCTTGGGCGGCTGGACTAAATGAGCAAAAGGCTGCGATGCTGTCCACCATCAATAACGGGCAGCCCAAGTGGGGCAGCGATGGCGGCGGCTTCAACCAGAACTCCGGGAACATTGAAAACCCCAGTCCGGAGCTCTACACCAGATGGCTGCAATTCGCTTCTATGAGTCCGGTTTTCCGCGTCCATGGAACAAATCATCAACAGCGCCAGCCTTGGTACTTTGGTACAACGGCGGAAGAAGTGACCAAGTCCGCCATTCAGCAGCGGTATTCCCTGATCCCGTACATGTATTCTTATGAGCGGGAGGCCTATGACTCCGGTTTGGGGCTGGTGTATCCCCTGCTGTTCGACTATCCCGACGACGAAAACGTGGCTGACTACTCCGATGCCTGGATGTTTGGGGAGTGGCTGCTCGTTGCCCCTATCACAGAACGTGGTCAATCCGTGAAGTGGATCTATCTGCCGGAAGGCACCTGGATTGACTATAATCGCGGCACTGTTTATGAGGGCGGCCAGTATATTCCCTACAGCCTCAATAGCGAGTCTTGGACCGACATTCCGATGTTTATCAAAGAAGGCGCCATTATTCCGACGCAGGACGTGCAGGACTATGTCGGACAGGAAACTGTGGATTATGTGACGGTAGACATCTTCCCGAGCGGCCGGGAGACCAGCTTCCGCTATTATGATGACGATGGAGAAACCTATGACTATGAGGACGGCGTGTATTTCACACAGGAAATCTCCGCGCAAGGTACCGGAAATACCGAAGTGAAGATCGGTGCAGTCGATGGAAGCCACAACTCCGGATTGGACTACTATTACTTGGCCGTCCATGGCCAGGCGGCTACCGAGGTTACCAGCAACGGGAGCCTGCCCTATTATGATGACTATAATGCGCTGTTAGCGGCGCCTGGAGAAGGCTGGACAGTGGGCAAGGATGTGTATGGGGATGTAACCTATATCAAGGCCTATGCCGCTTCTGACAGCAACAGCACTTACACGCTCGAAGGCAGCAGCCCCGTCGATGCGGATGGCCAGACCTACGAAGCGGAGTATGCTTCCCTTTTTGGCGCTTCTACAGACACGCAGGCCTCTGTGAACCAGAATCACTCCGGCTACTCCGGAGCGGGGTTTGTCGACAAGCTGGAAGCCGCTGGCGCCGGCGTTACCTTCTATGCTAAGGTGGCCAATGCGGGTGATTATGACGTCACCTTCCGGTACGCCAATGGCGATGCAGCAGAGCGGTCTCTGTCGGTCTATGTCAATGGGTCTTATATCGGCAAAACCATAATGCCCTCCACCGGACACTGGGACACCTGGGCGGATTGCCTGATGCAGCTTCCGCTGGCGGCAGGAAACAACATCATCACTCTTAAGCATGAGGATGCCAGCGGAGACACCGGCTATGTCAACTTGGATTCTTGCACCGTGCCGTTCTATCCGGAAGTGATCACCGCAGAGGCCGAGAACGCCGCGCTCTACGGCACCGCCGGCACAAATCAGGATCACTGGAATTACAGCGGAAGCGGCTTTGTTGACGGGATGACTTCCGCCGGTGCGGGCGCTGAGTTTGAGATTACGGTTCCCAAGGACGGAAGCTATGAGGCATCTATCCGTTACTGCAATGGCACCCAGGCCACGGAAGACCTGAATCTGTATGTCAACGGTTCCTATATAGAGACAATCTCTTTTGGAAGTATCGGCGGAAACTGGAACGAGTGGCAGGAGCTTACCCAGACGCTGGAGCTTGATGAAGGCCGGAATGTCGTTGCGCTGCGTTACGACAGCAGCAACTCCGGCAATGTAAATCTGGACAAGCTGTCAGTGAAGACAGAGCCCGACGCCACAATTTCGGTCCCCTTGGTGGACAATGGCGGATTCGAGCGGGACACCTCACAGAGCAGCGCCTGGACAGAGTGGCACCCTGATGGTCAGGCAGTGGCCTATGGAGTAGACTCCGGATCTGGCACAAATCCGCCAGAGTCCCCATATGCCGGCGATAAGCGGGTTTACTTCTACAGCAGCAGTGCATACCAGCAGAGCATCCACCAGGGAATCAATCTTCCGAATGGAACCTATACCGTTCAAGCCTGGATAAAGGTTTCCAATACGGCTCCAGACATTGGACGCATGGAGGCCACTGGTTACGGAGGCGACAGCATTTATGTTGATATGCCTTATGCAGGAACCGGGTGGAGGCTGGTTGAGACGGATATCACCGTTACAACAGGCTATCTGGACATTGGGTTGTACTGCTCCAGCCTAGGCGGTACAACTGTGCATATAGACAATGTTAAGATTTTGAATAAATAGCGGAATTTAATGAGTTAACTAAAAGATTATTATTAAAATATACTTAAATCGAAGAACATACCCGAAGAG
>ERZ791803.1541-NODE-1541-length-10477-cov-3.706678_pt1 | contig 10477 bp, 9 predicted proteins | sample MGYA00510307_ERZ791803 | MGnify/ENA primary metagenome ERZ791803 (study PRJEB30046, sample SAMN00791963) | human gut metagenome | study: EMG produced TPA metagenomics assembly of the A metagenome-wide association study of gut microbiota in type 2...
AAAATCTCCCGTACCACCTTTGCGGCTTCCTCGTCCACCAGCCACCGTTCCTTGTCCGACCGGTCTTTCCTGTACCCATAGGGGGGATTGTTGCACAGCCGCTTTCCGGCGCTGCTCTTTGCACGCCACACGGCCCGGATTTTCTTGCTGGTGTCCCTTGCGTACCATTCGTTGAACAAATCCCGCACCGCCACCATATCGTCCAGCCCTTTGAGGGAATCGATGTTGTCCGTCACAGCGATATAGCGAACATTGTGTTCCTCCAAAATTTCCTCTAAAAGCTGGCCTATCACAAGGCGGTTCCGGCCCAGCCGGGAGTGGTCTTTCACAATGATGGCTTCCACCATGCCGTCCTCCACCAGTTCCATCATTTCCTGATAGGCGGGGCGGTCAAAGTTCGTGCCGGAATATCCGTCGTCCACGAAAAACCGGGGATTGGGGAAATGGTTTTCTTCGGCGTATCTCCGTAAAATCTCTTTCTGATTTACAATACTGTTGCTATCGCCTTGCAGTTCATCGTCACGGGATAATCTGCAATACAAAGCGGTAATCATGTCTGGCTGTCTGTTCATAGTCGTGTCCTCCTTTATGGGGGACAGCCGGACAAACGGTAATGTATGATTATATTATACCGTGTCCGGCTGTCCATGACAAGGATGTTACTGGCCGCTGTCACTTAAAATGAGCCGTTTTACTTTAGCGACCATATCCTCCTTTGCCCGTTCATTGAAGCGGGAGGAAACGATATAGGTAGTGCCGCCGATCCGCCGTTCCAGCGTGACGGGCAGCACGGATTTTTTCCGGGATTCGTTTTTTTCAGTTTGACTTTGATTGATAGGCTGTCACCTTTCCTTTCTATCATGTTGCTGCCGTTTCAGTTCCGCCAGCACTTCCGGGGGGATACGGTCAAGCACCCGCTGGATATTGTGCAGTTCGCTTTCCAGCTTTGCCCGTTCCATCGTGTCTTTCATCTTGCCTTTTTCGCTGGCCTTTGCCCTTGCTTCCAACTTCTTGTTTTTTTTCAGCAGGTCGGCAATCGTGACCTTGTACTTTTTCAGTTGCCCGGAAAAGTCCTCCATCTGCGGGAACCACTTTTTCAGCATGGAAAGGGCTTCCTCTTTCTTCTTCCCGGCGTTCAGCGGGTTAATGCCGTCCAGCACCGCTTCAATGGCCTTTGCCTGATTCGAGAGATTGACCGCCTGTTTGAATAGCCGGGTGGGGATATGTTTCCGGCCCGTCTTGCTGGCGCTCTCCCCACGCTCCAAGTCTGGGTAATTCTCCACCATATAGGCGTGAAAATCGTCCTGCCACTTTGTAAGGCTTGCCCGGTTGCCCAAAATCTCTTTGGCGCACAGGCGGTTGTCTTGCGTCAGAGGAACAAAGGTTAAATGCAGATGGGGCGTTTTCTCGTCCATATGAACCACCGCCGACACGATATTCTCCCGGCCTACCCGCTGGATAAGGAAGTCAGCCGCCCGCTGGAAAAAGGCTTGTATCTCCTTTGGGGGCTTGCCCCTGAAAAACTCCGGGCTGGCGGTTATCAGCGTGTCCACAAACCGGGTGCTGTCCTTGCGTGTCCTGCACCCGGCCTGTTCAATGCGGCTCTGAATGAAGTGATAATACCGACCCTCTGGCTTGACGATATGGAAATTGTACTTGCTCCTTGCCGTGTCAATATCCGGGTTGCTGGCGTACTTTTCTTTCTGCCTTTCGTGATGGGCTTCCAGCGGCCTTGCCGGGTTGCCCTTGTGCTTTGCAAATCGCAGGATTGCGTATTGCGGCAATCTATCAATCCTCCCTCCTGCGGACGGTTCGGGGGCGGTTTCCGGGGTGGAGCCTACAAACACACAGCCCCGCCCCGGACAGCCCGGAAAAGTCCTTGATTTATGGGCTTTTGTCAGCCCCTATTTGTCCGTTTCCCTGCGCCTCTTCCTGTCACTGGCGTTCTTCTGCCGCCTATGTACCCGTCTGGCGCAGGCTTCGCAGTATTTCGCCCGGTTGGAACGGGGGACGAAAGCCGCCCCGCACTCGGCGCACCGCTTCACGCTGGCGCTGCGGAATATCTCCGCTTCCAGCGCCTTGTCCTGTGGCAGTACCGCCCAGCGGAACCACTTGCAGCAGACGGAATAGGAAATCGTCTGTGGGCAGACACATTCCTCACCATCGTCCAGCAACAGGCAGTTGCCGTTATCGTAGTTACAGCAGGTTTTCCGAACAAGGGCGTTTGCCCGTCTGCGCTGTGCCGGGGTCATGCGTGGCAAGCCGCCGCCCGGTGTGCGCTCTATCTCTGGTAGTTTTTTGCTCATGCGTTCCTCCATTTTCGCTTTATTGCCGTTTCCCCCGAAAGCCGTTCTTGCCCTCGTCGTCGCAAGCTGCGTATCGTTCGCTTCCGCCTTTGGCGAAAGCTCATTCACTCCGCTGCTCCTCCTCTCCCCACAAAATTTTCAATTTTGCGGGGGCCCCGATATTGGCGTGTCCCGGCGTTGGTACGCTGGCCTGCATCGGGCCAAGTTGGCCCGAAGTGACTTCTGGACAGTTTGTCCAGAAGCGGCGTTATGGCGTACTTCCCCAGCCGATAATATCTCTTTCGGACGGTCATTTCCTTGTGCTTGTCCATCGATGAACTAACACAAGTCTACACTTTTTTGACCGCCCGTCCCGTATATCCGAAAGGTTGGAAATACCGCTGGAAAACACACTATTTCCACGCTCTCGGATTTGTGGTAGAATGGAAAAAAAGCAGAACGATAAATATGAAGTTGTGAGGGAAAAAATAATGGCAAAAGAAAAGGTTTTATTCAAAGAGTTTCTATCGGCAGTTGCGCCAGAACACCAAGCGTTTGTTGAGGAACTTAATAACAAACTTATTGAACAGGGTTGTGACCTCGTAATAAAGGAGGTAAAAAGCGGTTATGCGGCTTCATACCAACTAGAAAAGAAAACAATAATGAATTGGGTGTTTCGCAAGTCAGGTGTTTTGGCACGAATTTACGGTGACAATGCTGGCAAGTATGAGGATACACTCGCTTCTCTGCCTGCTGATATGCAAAAGAAAATGACTGCTTCTCGTGATTGCAAGCGGCTTATTGACCCTAATGCTTGTAGTGATACCTGTGTGAAAGGTTTTGTTTATACCTTGAATGGCGATACACATAAAAAATGCCGTAATGACGGAATGTTCTTCCTGTTGACAAATGAAACAGCAGAGTATATAGCTGGGCTGGTCTGTGCAGAAGTTACCGCACGCAAGTCGGCTTCATAGCGACAGGAAGGTTAAGCCCGATAACTCCCAGTTTATCGAGGAGGCAAAGCAAGGAGGGATAGCTTGGCTTTAACTATACAGGAACGCCTGAAAGACCTGCGTGTGGAACGTGGACTGACGCTGGAACAGCTTGCGGAGCAGACACAGCTTTCCAAGTCTGCGCTGGGCAGCTATGAAGCGGACGACTTCAAGGACATCAGCCATTATGCCCTTATCAAGCTGGCGAAGTTTTACGGCGTGACCGCTGATTATCTGTTAGGGCTGAACGAAACGAGAAATCACCCAAACGCCGATCTTGCAGACCTGCGTTTGAGTGACGATATGATTGAATTGTTGAAAAGCGGACGGATTGACACCGCCTTGCTTTGTGAGCTGGCGGCGCACCCGGATTTTGTGAAGCTGCTGGCCGATATACAGATTTATGTGGAGGGTATCGCCGCCACACAGATACAGAACTTGAACGCATGGGTAGACGTGGCGAGGGCTGAAATCGTGGAGAAGTATCAGCCGGGGGAGCATGACAAGACCGCTGGTGTGCTGCAAGCTGCCCATGTACGAGAGGGCGACTATTTCAGCAGCCGGGTACATCACGATATTGACGCTATCATGGAGGACATACGGCAAGCCCACAGGGGCAGGAGCGACAGCGCCCCGGAGAATACCATTGTGGACGAACTCAAGCGGGATTTGGAGGAAGTGGCGAGCTTCAAGGGCAGTCGGGCGGAACACCTGTTGATGGTGTTCTGTAAGCAGACAAAACTGCGCTACACCAAGCTGACGGAGGAAGAAAAACAATGGCTGACCCGGATTGTACAAAAATCCGAGTTGACGAAAAGCTATGTGCCGCAACGGGGAAAACGGAAATAGCGAGCGACAATCGAGAAATTGCGAGGTAAAAAGTAATGTGTGGATTGATGTTAGTTAGGCCATGTAAACTTTATGCAGAACAAGTAATGTCATACAAAGAAGAAATGTCACAAAATGGGGATAGCTTTGACGGTTGTGCAGGACTTGAAGATGTCTATTCATTTGATGAATGGATTGATTTTGAAGGAAGATTAAGAAAAAAGTATAAAACTGGATATGTTCCATCAGAAGTGTTTTTAGCGGTAAGACGAAGTGACAAATTTCTTGTCGGAATGATAGATTTTCGTCACCCATTATCGGATTTTCTTAAAAATTATGGGGGCAATATTGGATATAGTATTCGTCCATCAGAAAGGCAAAAAGGGTACGCGTCTGAAATGCTAAAACTGGTTTTGCCCATTTGTCGCGACTTCGGAGAAAGTAAGGTTTTATTAACCTGCGATAAAGGAAATGTAGCTTCACAAAGAACGATTATTAAAAATGGTGGGATGTTGGAGAACGAAATTTCTGATACAGTAGGTTTAAGTAAAAGTGGAATAATACAAAGATATTGGATTTCATTATAACATCTTTCAACAATTCCTCGTCTGGGAGATAGCAAAGCCAGCCGAGCCAGTCAACGACAAGATGAACGGCGCATAAATGCACCGCCGTTGACAGTCTCGCCCGTCTTTGCTGATGGGTAATCAAGGCGGGAAAGCCCTAAAATGGCTTCCCGCCCATTCCAATTCTGAGAGGTCGGACAACTCCAAAATAGCTTTGATGGCGGACAAGCACAGTATGGGATTGTCCGTCTTGTCTACCCATTCAGCGGGACGGACGGCGGCGGTCAAGGCCGGGCGCAAGCCCGTTCATTTCAGCCTTGACGGTTTCCGTCCGTTCTGCTATCTTTGCCGAGTGTCTATACACAACATCGGGCCAAGTTGGCCCTAAGTCCAAACGGGGGACGAGGAACGGGGGCTTTCATATACGCCCTGTCTGCTGATGAAACCAGCCCTGCGCCTGCGGCCTCCCGCCCCGCAAGCACAGCCTGTTCTCCTGCCGCTTCAAATACCCTTGCCCTCCCCGGCGGCAACGGCATTTTCACGGCAACGCCGACAGAGCGTATAACACACTACACTTTGCTACGCAAAGTCGTGTGCCAAAAGGGGCTACGCCCCCTTTGGATACCCCCACAACAAAACGGCGCTATGCCCCTTGCCGGGAGCATAGCGCCGTTTGTTGTCAGCAGCCCGTTTCACGGTCTGCGTGTAGTCTCTTGTAAACTGACCTAACAGATTCATTAAGCCACAAAAGGAATATTACCAAAAAGCCAGTCAATAATTTAATGTGATATACGGTCAATCAAAGCCGGTATCCGCCCAAAGACACATCCATTTCCCTATTTCATAATGAAAAGAAAAAAGTAATGGCGGCTCTGCATTTTCTGGAGCCGCCCTATTGGACCAATATGCCACACAGAAATCAAATAGAAAAGAAGGAGGATAATACATGGGACACCTGACCACCCGCGACGCCTACAAAAACCTGAGTGACCGCATCAACTGGTTTACCCAGGGCGCACCGGCGTCTGAGACATTGTATAAGATTTTGCAGGTATTATATTCGGAGAAGGAGGCGAAGTGGGTTGCGCTGCTTCCTGTGCGTCCGTTCACAGTGAAAAAGGCTGCAAAGATATGGCAGACGTCTGAGTATAAGGCAGAGCGCCTTCTGGACCATCTCTGTGAAAAGGCCCTGCTGGTGGATTCCTGGCATAAAGGGGTCCGCCAGTTCGTGATGCCGCCGCCAATGGCTGGATTCATTGAGTTCGCCCTGATGAGGACCAGGGGGGATATTGACCAGAAATACCTGAGCGAGTTGTATTACCAGTACATGAACGTGGAGGAGGATTTCATCAAGGACCTGTTTTATGCCACGGAGACAAAGCTGGGGCGTGTTTTTGTCCAGGAGCCGGTTCTTACCAACGATAAAATGAACCACATCTTGGATTATGAGCGGGCCACCCATATTGTGGAGGAGGCGGAGTATATCGGACTCGGTTTATGCTATTGCCGCCATAAGATGTCCCATGCAGGCCATCCCTGTGAAATTGACGCGCCCTGGGATGTGTGCCTGACCTTTGACAATGTGGCCCGTTCCCTGGCGGAACATGGGGATTACGCGCGGCTTATCTCCAAGGAAGAGGCACTGGATCCCCTGGAGCGCTCCTATGCCAGCAATCTGGTGCAGATTGGGGAAAATGTCAGGGAGCACCCGGCATTTATCTGTAATTGCTGTGGCTGCTGCTGTGAAGCCCTGCAGGCGGCCCGGCATTTCAGCCCCATGCAGCCCGTTGCTACAACCAACTATATACCGGACATTTCCGAAGAGAGATGTGTGGGATGCGGGAAGTGCGCAAGGGTCTGTCCGGTACTGGCTATTTCCATGAATGAGGATGGGAATGGGAAACGGAGGCCTCTTTTGGACCGGGACATCTGTCTGGGCTGCGGTGTGTGCGCCAGGAACTGCAGCGTTAAGGCGATTGAACTTAAGAGACGGCCGGAGCAGATTATAACTCCGGTAAACAGTACGCACCGGTTCGTGCTTCAGGCAATCGAAAAGGGTACCCTGCAGAACCTTATCTTTGATAATCAGGCCTTTGCCAACCACAGGGCCATGGCGGCCGTGTTCGGCGCTATCCTGGACCTGCCTCCTATTAAGCAGGCCATGGCAAGTAAACAGTTTAAATCTATTTATCTGGACAGGCTGCTGTCCATGCATAAGGAGAGGGGAAAATGATTGTCAGTGTGAGCCGCAGGACCGATATTCCGGCATTTTACCCGGATTGGTTTTTCCGGCGTCTGGAGGAGAAATACGTTTATGTGAGAAACCCCATGAATCCCCGTCAGGTCAGTGAACTGCGTCTGGACCGGGATTCGGTGGACTGTTTTGTGTTCTGGACAAAGAATCCCGGGCCTATGATGGACCGGCTATCCGCGCTGGATGAGATGGGATACCCATATTATTTCCAGTTTACGCTTACTGCTTACGGTACAGATTTGGAACCCGGAGTTGCGGATAAGGATGAAATGATAAAGATTTTTCGCAGGCTTTCCCGGCGCATAGGACCGGAGCGGGTAGTGTGGCGCTATGACCCTGTTCTGCTTGGCGGGGACTATACAATCCAGTACCACAGGGAGTGGTTTGAGAAAATGTGCAGGGCTCTCTGCGGATATACAGAGTCCTGCGTAATCAGTTTTCTCGACATGTATTCCAGGATAAAGAAGAATATGGAATATCAGGGGATTTTACCTCTGAGCCAGGAGGACATCCGTATTCTGGCTTCTATTTTAGGACCAATTGCAGCCAGGTACGGTATAAGGATGAGCACTTGTTCGGAGGAAATGGACCTGGAAGAATATGGGATACGGAAGGGGAAGTGCATTGATGACCGCCTCATAGAATCCATTACGGGACATCATCTGGATGTGAAAAAGGATGATACGCAAAGGGCTTCATGTGGCTGTGTGAAGAGCGTGGATATAGGAACCTATCACACCTGCGCACATTTTTGCAGGTACTGCTATGCGAACCTGAGCCAGCGTCAGGTGGAGGAAAACAGGAGACAGCATAATCCTGATTCGCCTCTTCTGATTGGCAGCCTTCGCGGGGACGAGAAGATAACGCCCCGGGGGATGAAGTCTGTGATAAAAAAGACATAGATTGGAACGACATTAGATGAAGATGAAGATCAGACAGATAACAGCGGCCATGGTATGCGCTCTGGTGATTGCAGGTGAGGCCGCCACCGCTGCCTGCGCAGCAGAACGCTGGAACGGGAATATGGAAGGCCGGAATGCGGAAAGCCAGAATGGAAATACGGAAGGCCCAAATGTGGAGAGCTGGGACGAAAACGTCGAAATCACAGCCCACAGAGGCGATTCATCGGAGGCGCCGGAAAACACAATTCCGGCATTTGAGGCAGCCATTGAAAGCGGGGCCGACTGGATTGAACTGGATGTGGGCGTTACAAAGGATGGCGTTCTGGTAGTGCTCCATGATGAGGATTTAAAAAGGGTTGCAGGCGATTCCAGAAAAATAGGGGAACTGACTTTTGAGGAGGTGCGCCGTCTGGATGTAGGAAGCAGTTTTGGTCCAGACTTTAGAGGAGTTGGCATACCCTCATTGGAGGAAGTGCTGGATTACTGTCAAGGAAGGGTCCTGCTGAATATTGAGATTAAATATCGGAAAGGCCAGGACCTGGCTTTCATTCCCCGTCTGGTGGACCTGATCTGTCAAAGGGAAATGCTGGACCAATGTATGATAACCTCTTTTAATTACGGCTGCTTGCAGATGGTGAAGATATTTGAGCCAGCGCTTAAGACCGGACTTATCAGCTCCAGGCCCATTGCGCAGCCCGAGATTTATACGAGTGCGGATAATTTTGTACTCAGCATTGAACTGATTGAACCGGATACCGTGAACCGTATCCATGAACTGGGGAAGGAAGTCATTGCCTGGACGGTTAATGACCAGTATTCGGTGGAGAAATGCAGGAAAGCCAGAACCGATAATATCATTACGGATAATCCGGACAATATCATCCCGGATTGATTGCCAAGACTACAATGACATATCGCCCGGGATACCATATGCAGAATGCCACATGCAGAATACTACATGCGGGATACCGTATGCGGGAAAACATATGCGGGATACCGTATGCGGGATGCTATATGCGGGATGCTATATGCGGGAAAGCATATGCGGGATACCATATGAGGAATACCACACTACCACATCCGCAATTGTATCCCGGCAGGTATATATTTTCCAAAAAGGCCCATAATATCCATATATTACCGGCAGGCCGCCGGAAATGGAGGAAAGATTATGAGATTACCGAGGCATATTGGAATCATACCGGATGGAAACCGAAGGTGGGCTTTGGACCGGGGGATGGAGAAGCCGGATGGATACAAACATGGCATTTCACCGGGAATGACGCTATACCATATGTGCCGCCAACTGGGCATTGAGGAAATGTCTTTTTATGGATTTACCGTGGACAACACCAAGCGCCCCAGCGCCCAGCGCCAGGCATTTACAAAAGCATGCGTGGCGGCTGTGGAGGAACTGTCAAAGGAGGATGCCAGCCTGCTTGTACTGGGCAATACCCAGTCCCCCATGTTTCCTCCGGAACTTCTTCCCTATACCCGGCGCCATGATTTTGGGGCTGGCGGGATGAAGATAAATTTTCTGGTTAATTACAGCTGGGAGTGGGATATGGGATTTAAAACGGAAAAGTCCGGTACTGATTCTGCTGCGTCCGGCATGATTGGACCTGTCCTCAAAACGGCTGAGGTTTCCAGGATTGACCTGGTCATCCGCTGGGGCGGCAGGCGGAGACTGTCAGGATTCCTGCCGGTCCAGTCCGTTTATTCGGATATATATGTGGTGGATGATTACTGGCCTGATTTCAGAAAAGAGCATGTGGAGGATGCGCTTAAATGGTATTCTGGCCAGGACGTTACATTGGGAGGTTAAAAAAGATAGGAGTGTGGGAGTGTAAGGCCCTAAGGGTATGTGGCTATGATAGTATGTGGCCCTAAGGGCATGTACCCTTAAGCGTATACTTCTATAAAGTATGGGTTGCCAGGCTGTGGCAGCGCCGGGAAATGTATCTGCGGTTCATTTGGATTGGCAGCGCATGCATTTTCGGGCGCTGTTGCATATTAGCAGAGGAAAGCGAAATTTCTACAATAAAGCGATTGTTTTCAACATATCTGGACAAAATGGTACAGGGGGGTGTAAAATATCATAAATAAATTAAGCAGTACGGGGAAAGTATTATGATACATATAGCAATTTGCGATGATGACATACAGCTATGTAACCAGCTGGAAGATTATATAAGGAAGTGGAGAAAAGAAGGAAGGAAACTGGAAGCAGAGGTATTCAACACAGGGAAGGAATTTGAGAAGGCTCTCAAGGAGCGGTATTTCGATTTGATTTTTCTGGATATCATCATGAAGGACTGCAGTGGGATTGAGTTGGGACGGTTTATCCGCGAGGAGCTTAACAATGACAGCAGCATGATTGTATATATGTCTGGATACGGAGACGAATACGCTTTGGAGTTGTTCCAGTTCCAGCCCTTTCATTTTTTAAAGAAGCCTTTTAAGATTGAAGAATTTCAAGCCATTTTCTGTAAGGCGTGTGAGAAGATACAGGGAGATACGGGTATCTTCGAGTTTAAATCCAACCGGACCGTGTATCGGGTCCCGCTGAAGGATATCCATTATTTTGAAGGGGATAACCGGCGGGTTAAAATCGTAACCGGCACACACACATATCATTGTTACTCCA
>ERZ791803.1542-NODE-1542-length-10473-cov-2.060184_pt1 | contig 10473 bp, 7 predicted proteins | sample MGYA00510307_ERZ791803 | MGnify/ENA primary metagenome ERZ791803 (study PRJEB30046, sample SAMN00791963) | human gut metagenome | study: EMG produced TPA metagenomics assembly of the A metagenome-wide association study of gut microbiota in type 2...
GATATTGCCGCCTTGCGGTATACGCCGGGCGGTGCTTTCGGTTCATGTCGTTACAAACTCGCCGATCCTGAAAAAGACCGGAAAGAATTCGAGCGTTTGCTGGACGTGTTCAGGGCGCATGATATTGGTTACTTTTTTTATAACGGTGGAGGCGATTCAGCGGATACCTGTTACAAGATTTCCCGTTTTTCCACCCTGATGGGATACCCGATTCAAGCCATTCATGTACCGAAAACGATCGATAACGATCTCCCGTTGACCGATTGCTGTCCGGGATTCGGTTCGGTTGCCAAATACATTGCTGTCTCGACGGTCGAGGCGTCCTTTGATGTCCGTTCCATGTGCAGGACGTCCACAAAAATATTCGTCCTCGAAGTCATGGGGCGTCACGCGGGATGGATTGCCGCTGCGGGCGGTCTTGCAGAAAATTATGGCATTCCGGTCGTCATCCTGTTCCCGGAGGTGGAATTCAACGAAAAGAAATTTCTGGCACAAGTGGAAAACAAGGTCCGGCGTCACGGTTATTGTACGGTAGTCGTATCGGAAGGATGTAAATATCCGGATGGAACCTTTCTTGCCGATCAGGGTGCCCGGGACGCATTCGGGCATGCCCATCTGGGAGGCGCGGCACCGGTTGTCGCCAATATGATTTGTGAAGAACTGGGATATCCGTTTCATTGGGCGGTAGCCAATTATCTCCAGAGATCGGCGCGGCATATCGCATCCGCCATAGACGTCGAGCAGGCATATGAAGTCGGTGCTGCTGCGGTCAATCTGGCGTTGCAAGGTAAAAATTCAGTGATGCCGACTATCGTAAGACTGTCGAGTGAACCTTATCGTTACGAAATAGGGGTGGCCGATCTGGAGAACGTCGCCAATGTCGAAAAAATGATGCCGAAGAGTTTTATCCGTGACGACGGGTATGGCATTACCGAAGAGTGCAGAAAGTATCTCCAGCCATTGGTTCAGGGTGAAAATTATCCGCCCTACAAAATGGGATTGCCAGAGTATGTTACGTTGCAAAATACGATGGTTTCGAAAAAACTTCCGCCATTCGACAAGAAAATATAAAGGAAAAGTAAAGCTCTGCTTATATAAAAAGCAGGTAAAAGACAATAAAAAAGCCCGAATCAAATTCGGGCTTTCGACATTCTGGGGTGGACGATGGGGCTCGAACCCACGACAACAGGAATCACAATCCGAGATTTTTTATAACTTAATTATTTGATTTTTATAAATAAAGTCGGATTTTTTTGGAATTTGGAAAAATCTTGTAACCCGCATGAAATATAGGGTCATTTTTGTCATCTTCCAAAGAAATTTCACTGTTTTTAGTCGTGTTTTCTGACTGTATTGCTTATTTTTTAAGCATTGCTTTTGTTGAAAAACAGCAATTTTTTTACCTTGATGAGGCTTATACTAATGTATGAATTTATTGTATCTGGTTATTTTTTATCAAATTTTAATATTTATTTGTAACTAGTTTTTAGTTACAATTAGCCTATAGCTACCATTTGTATGGCAAAACACGATAGAACAGTTGCAGCTCTCAGGAAAAGACCTATCCCATCTAACATAAGGTGGGATGATGTAGTGTCTCTACTCAAAAGCCTTGGTTTTGAGTTGGTGAAAGGTAGCGGATCAAGAAGAAAATTTTTTAATAAAGATAAGAATGTCTTAATTATTTGTCATGAGCCACATCCGCAATCTTATATAGATAAGGGATGTGCCAGTGATATTCATGAGAAGTTAAAAGAAAACGAGCTCATTTAGGAAAGAATATGGATATCCTCAAATATAAAGGGTATGAAGGATCCACTGAGATTGACATGGATCGAGGTGTTTGTAGAGGAAAGATCCTTTTTATTAATGATCTTGTTACCTATGAGGCAGAAACTCCATCCAAGTTGAAAGTAGAATTTGAGGCCGCTGTGGATGATTATATCGATACTTGTCATCAATTAAACAGGGATCCCCAAAAATCTTTAAAAGGCCAATTCAATGTACGTGTTCCGCCTGAATTACATCGAAAGGCAGTTAGAAAGGCAATGGAAAATGGAGTTTCATTAAATGAAATTGTTTCCCGGGCACTTTCGGAACACTTGATGAAAAAAGAGAAAGTGGCTGAAAAAATAAGTCTCATAGCACCAGGTATAGAAAAGGCGTTTTTTATTACGATGCAACAATGGAAAGCTACTGAAAACCAATTTTTCAATTTTGTTCAAGGAAGTGAAATCAGTTTAAAGTCAGCTGAAAATGAGGAAGGCCATGTCTGTTACCACTAAAAAACCTGTTCCAGTTAATCCGCTTTTGTCAGCTGAAATGCTGACAGAGCTTTTGATTAAACATTACGATTTTCATGAAGGATTCTTTAGTTTAGCTGTTGAATTTCAGATTGGTACAGGTACTGTTGGACCATCTCCAGAAAAACGCTCACCCGGAGTAATGATTGGTATTGCAAAAATTGGACTTGTTGAGACGGATGAAGCTACGCCTCTATCGGTGAATGCTTCAATATCCAATCCAGCAAAAAAAACAAGGAAAAAAGTGACTAAAAAAGAAAATATAGTGAATGAAGAATAAATAAGAATACCGGTTAAAAATCGGCCTTCTTATTTTGTGGTTTTGCTCGCTAGATCCGGTGGCGGTTATATGTACCATACGGTCGCTTACAGATCATTGATCTTCTGTCAACAACCAGAAAACGGTGGTAGTGGTCTAGTTTGAAATTTCAGAATTACGCTTTTTATATGCCCCACGCTTTTTGGGCTGTTCTTTCTCTTTGAGAAGGCCGATGATTTCCTCGTGCGTCCAAACATGATCGGTCAATCCTGCTTCCATTGCTGGAGTAACGCGCAAGGTTTTGTGAATTTTGCAGTAGTTGTAGTGCATAGCGAACAAGCTAAATGCATGAATGTGATTGTCCAACTTCTTTGAAAACGCATTGGTAAGCCGCGTAAATCGGCGATTCTGCATCCGAATTGTCAAATTGGTGCGCTCTACATATGACGTTGAAACCAAGCTTTTAACTGGTGTGCCAGTAATCGGCGTTTTCTTGATCCCAGTACATTCTGCCGGACTGTATTTTCCTTTCAAGTTCTCTGGCGCAGTTCCGTACATTTTCACAAGCTGTGCATAGTCCACGTCTGCGCCGAAAGCCTCCTCCACGGCTATCAGATAAGCCTTATGGCCGTCCGTTGTAAGCTGCACCCGATTAGCAAGACGACCGCTTAAATCGTCCATAAAGGCTAATGCGCATTCGGCATCTCTGGTGCCGACAAGGTAGGACACCATCAATTTGCTGTCACTATCAATCGCTGTCCATGTCCAAACATCCCCTGCGCCATCCGGCGCTGCTTTGGCGGTTGCGACATTCTTTTGCTTGGCATAGCAAAAACTCCAAATCTCGTCGCACTCGATGCGCTTGCTTTTCAGGTCACGAATATTGACATCCATGTAGTCGGCGCAAGCCTGTCCAGCATCCGCCAGAAGCTTTAACACCGTCATTTTGCTGGCATCAGATACACGACACACGGCGTTAATGCCTATACCCTCACAGAGTAGAGCAAGGATATTTGCGCGTTCGGCGGTATCTAGGCGGTTCATGGCAATCCATTCCGTTGATTTCAGAATAGATTATATGCTTGAGTAAGTGTGGTGTCAACTGATATTTGCGCTATACGGTAGTGTTTTAATGAATTGCTCCATCCAGCAAAAGTCAGGTTGACCTTGTTTGGTCACGGGCAACTTGATCACAGATTCACGCATCCTTTCCTGATGCCACTTGCGGCCATAACTGAAGCGATATTTCTCTTGGCGAATAAGCGCGCAGATAAACATGGCTATTTCTGGCGTCAATTCAAATCCTAGTGGGTACAGAACATTCACATCATCTGTTGCCCAATGTGGCTCTGGCTGAAAGAAGGCTTCACCTACAGAGCCGTTGTAGCTGACGCTGATAGTGCCTCCTTGATGAATGGCGCTTTGCCCAATGTACGCCGTAATGCCATTGTCCGCATCAGACGCGCCGACATAAGGTATTTGGCCGGGCAACATATTGGCTTTCGTTAGGCGAAGTCCTTTGCGAACATCAAACAACTCCCCCAGTCTGAATTGCATCCACTTGTTGGTGCGAAGGGGAGGTATTGGAGAAGACAATACCGCTTTTGAAGATTTTGTGAATTTCCCCACCCTCGCTTTAGATACGAATTCGGGAAGATCGCTCAGGCTAGGCAGCAAGATGCCCTTCAAGGTCTTGTTAGCTTGCCTGCCATAGCTGTATCTATATTTATTAGAACGTATGCAATGCGCATAGAACAATTTGACCTCATCACTCATCGGGTGCAATGGAGTCAGATAATAAAGGTCTCTTCCTGAATAAAATGGTTCTGGTTGCAAGAAAGTTTCTAATACCGACCCACCTCCAGCAACGGTTAAAACTCCTGATGGTATCGGTTCAAGACCCGCTACAGGCGCAACCCTTGCAGAAACCCCATTATTCTTTGCCGTCCTTGAAACGAAATTGATGCCACTCGGAGATAATTTAAGCGCGTTCAACTCCAAATTCGAGCCGTACCTCACATCAAACAAATCATCAAGACGAACGAGCTTCATTTTTTGCCGCTTCCACGGGTCATTTTGAAGACCGCATAATTCTTCACCACCTGCTCAAAAACCTCCGGCGTGATAAGGTCATAATCGGTTTCCATATACGCTTCTGCACACCATTCATCATTCGCTCCAACGCGCCACAAAACGCTCTCGCCAGCATGAACTTCGCGGTTGCGAAACATGTTTAGCCAATGCGATTTGATGCCTCCCCATCGCTCTTGTGCATCTATCCTCCCCCTGTGTTTTGCCTTGAGAAAACCATCATCTTTCCAGTAGCCAAACCATGTTTTTCTTCGGCCGGATTGATGCGGAACATGCGCCCTGAAAACCATTACGCACGTTACGACTCCTACCGGGTAGAAAAGATCATCTGGCATAGACATGACCGCTTCCAGCGTGTGCTTTTCAAGCAGGCGCTTTTTTATCTCTGCGCCCCGCCCATCTTGGTAGAGAGCGCACCGCATTGGAACAATGGCAACCACAATGCCGTTTTGTTGGATGGCAGATAAATTGTTCTCGACAAACTCCAACTCATCTATACCCGTGACATCGTTATATGGAGGATTTAGCAGGCCAACTGTTGGCTTGTAGGCGGCTGCGTCTTGAATTTTCTTGAAGCAATCTCCTTTGATGATGTTGGTTTTCCCATCCCCATGAATGATCATGTTGGAAACAGCGAGGGTGAAAATATGATCTTGATACTCGATCCCGATCAAGCGTTCTTTCTTGATGTTTTCAATTTCTTTGCTGTCGCCCTTGGCAAGAGCAACCATTTTTTGCATAGCCGCAATGAGGAATCCTGAGGTGCCGCAACAATTATCAAGCACAACGCTATCCTTCGTAACGCCTGCTATATCGCAAAACAATTCCGTAATGTGTGCAGGCGTCAATACAATGCCTAACGCACTATCGTTGTTCGCGTATTTCAAGAACTCAACGTAGCAGTGACTCACTATGTCGAAATACTTATTTGACTTGATGAATGGGCGAACTTCCTTCTGGATGTCAGCAACCAACTTTATCAAGTACCCTTCGTCAATGAGTGCTGTATGGGATTTAATGAAGTTAAATGCCTGCTGCATTTCATGTACGCGAGTACTTGGAATATTGGCATATTCCAATTTTTGAACGACACTGGAAACAAGGAACTCGCTTAATCGCTTCGCGCTCCTATACCCTGAAAAAGTGTCATGAAACGTATCATCCTCTAACGCAATCAAAATTCCGCTAAACAAAATTGCACGATTATTTTCAGGAATTTTCTTCTTGTGCAATTCTTCGTTGAGTGTGCGCGTGTATTTGATCAGACTTTCATAATCAACGCGAAAGCGCGATTTTTTGTACTGCTCGATCAGGTCATTAAATGGGTACAGCTTGTTCGGATTTAATATCTCCTGAGAGTGCTTTTCATCCTTTAGCTGTATGAAGTGATTAACGCGCAATTCATTTTTATTTTGCCCGCTCACACCAACGTATAGAACGTCCTTTTCTTTCGACAGATAGCCCGCGTAGAGCCTAGCGCCATCCACTGCATAATCAGTGTAATTCGTGAGCGTGTCGCTTTGGTGTCTTGCGGTATCTGCTTTGCATTCCACGACGCAGACAAAATCTTTAGCCACTGTTGGGCTGGTTATGATGAAGTCAGGATAACCCTTGCCGCTGCCACGCTTGGAGGCATTTTTCAGGAGTTTATCTATGGTTGGATCGGCAGTTTGTTCGCGTTCAATGATGACTGACGCATCGTTCTCATACCCAAGCTTTTTGAGCCAATCTCGAACTAAATCTACCGTGATGGCTTCATTTTTCCCCGTCTTGGCACGGCTTTTGCGGGGGGGGGGTAGATGACCACCTAGTCTCTGCCGCCTTCTTTCCTTGTTCCGAAAGCTGCTCTTTGGTTAGGTTCTCGGCACGTTTTGCCCCGCCAATTTTCCCGCCTTTACTGCTATTGGCCTTTCGGCCAGTCAGCGGCTTGGGTTTCTCTTCTTCTCCAGTAGCTTGCTGGAATACCGAGAAAGCGACCTGTGTAAAATCCTTTTTGGTTGCCATTTTCTGTTCTTGTCAAATATGCTGGATATAGGGTGCATCATGGCAAAATATGATGTTTTGCGCTAGCAAAATGTGCGAATAATGCACGGTTTTGCACATAATATGTCCAAAATCGCCTGATTGCCTGCTGAATGCAAATTCAGGATTTCAAACTAGACCACTACCAAAACGGTTACGCGAACCGCCATATCACATCAGTTAACGACATAATTGGCGCATGAAGTTGCAGCAACAAGCATTGTTGCTCTTTTGTATTCGTGGGACAACAAATTAAATAAAGTTATCCACATTTATAATGGAAAACCAATAAAAAAGCCAACACGTTTTGTCGGCTTTTTTGCGAATCATCTTCCAAAATTTTGGAATTTATCTTCCAAAAAAATTCAGGCGACTGGTAAGTTATTGATTTTATGGGGTGGACGATGGGGCTCGAACCCACGACAACAGGAATCACAATCCTGGACTCTACCAACTGAGCTACGTCCACCATTGATGAAAATATTCTAGCAGACTGAATATTTCAACGAATTTGAGATTATACGAAATTCCCTGAAAAGAGACAAGGCTGTTATTTCTTTAAAAGCAGATTTACTCTCTTCAAATCATCTTCATTCAATGTTCCGGCGGCCTGTTTCAGTCGGAGTCCGTTGATGATGGTATTGTTGCGCGCATTGGTCAAATCGCGTCTCGTCATGAAGACCTGTTGTTCGGCGTTCAACACATCGATATTGATACGGACACCGACTTCATAACCGAGCTTGTTGGCTTCAAGGGATGACAAGCTGGCGACTTCGGCAGCTTCAAGTGCCCTGACCTGCGAAAGGCCGTTGTTCACTCCGAGATAGGATTGGCGTGCCAGCTGGGCGGCACTGCGGCGTGACGCTTCCAGATCGTTTCGGGCCTTGTCTTCCAGAGAGACCGCTTCCTTTACCTTGCTGGTGACTTCGAAACCGGAAAAAAGCGGGATGTTCCATTGCACGCCGACCACTTTTTGCGTGTTGAAGGTCTGGATTCCGCCATTGGTGTCGATCATGTACTGATCGCGGTTGGTATGGTTGTATGAAGCGACCAGATCGACAGTAGGCATGTGACCAGCTTGAGTGGCTTTAATGTTTCGTTTGGCAACTTCACGAGACAGACGATACTGAACGACCTGATAATTCTGGTTTTCAGCAGAGCTGACCCATGATGTCATCACATTCGGTTCCGGGGCGGAGAGTTTGACGCCTTTTTTCAGCGGGTCCAGTTCGCCCGGCGGGTGGCCGATAATCTGTTCCAGAGCGGTCCGTTTGACTTCAAGATCGTTCAAGGCGCTGATTTCATCTGCTTCAGCCAGATTGTAGCGGGCCTGCGCTTCATGGGTATCCGTAATCGTCGTTGTTCCGACCTGAAAACTGCGCTTTGCCAATTCGAGCTGCTGGGCAACAGCAGCTTTCTGTGCCTTGGCGAAAGTGACGACGTCTTCAGCAGCCAATATATCGAAATAAGCTTGCGACACACGCATCATCAGATCCTGCTGTGCCTGTGCAAACTGGGCTTCAGAGATGGATACCTGCAGTTTGCTTGTTTCGTAATTCTGGTAATTGGCCCAGTTGAAAATCGGTTGGGTCAGCGCGATGGTGTATTTGTTTTCGTTATAGTTCAGTCCTTCGAACCAGTTTCGTCCATAACCACCTGATGCGGAAAGATTTGGCAACAGTTTTGCCAGTCCCTGTGTGCTTTTTTCCTGACCGGCCATCAATGACGCTCTTGCACTGGCGTATTGAGGATCGTTGGCAAGGGCTTCCATGTAGGTTTGCATCAGGTCGGCCGCAAGAACATTGGTGGCAAACAGGCATCCGACTAAAACAGGTATGGCAGAACGATAGTGCATACTTACTCCAAATATGTTTTGGAACGATTGTTTTTATGATTTCAAAACCGGAATGGCGAGCGCCCCGGTTGTTCTTTCAATGGTTTTACCGATGTTTGAAATAATATCCCGGTCTTGATGTCCATGGCTGAGTTTTTCTGTAAAAATATTGCCTGAACGCAAGGTTCTGTTCCATAAAATACAATCATTCTTCCGTTGTCCGCAAGTTTATCTTTAAACGTTTCGGGAATGTTTGAGACTGATCCAGAAAAAACAATTACGTCAAACAGGCGATCTCTGGCATAACGCTCGATCAAAAATCCATTGTCATGGATAACCTGGACATTCTTTATACCGTAACGGTCCAGATTATCTTGAGCCTGCTGCTTCAATCCCTCTTCAATTTCAACAGTGGTAACGTGTCTTGATTGGTGAGACAGGAGGGCGGCCATATAACCCGATCCGGTACCGATTTCAAGGACGGTATCGTCCTTGCGCAATCCGGTTTCCTGTAACACCAATGCTTCAGAAAGGGGCGTTAACATGTTCTGGGCATAAGGAAGCGGAATTTCCATATCGGCAAAAGCGTATTGCCGATATTCGGATGGCACGAATTCTTCACGCCGGATGGCTGAAACGGCATCGAAAACCTCTTTTACGTGCACGCCGCCGGCACGTAACTGGTTTTCGATCATGTTGATGCGCGCTTCCTGCATGATTGCCTGACGAAAAAATTTATTTGACGCATGACATTTTAACAAATGCAGGCATGCGGGCGCGGCTGTTTTCGGACTATTGAAGGAAACTTTCTGTTTTTTTGTTTGTTCGCAATGGCTTTTGTAAATCAAATGGCAAAAAAACCATTTGATTTATGGCTTTGAAACCTGATTGGCAGACAGTTTGGCTCCCAGAGATTTATAAATCGCGTTTTCATAGGTAATCGTATTGTATTTCCCTTCCAGCAGGGAAAGCATGGAACTGTTTTCGGAAGTTTTTGCATCCAGCCAGTCTTTAAGTTCTGTCGCGCCGGCTTCATAACGCATGCGGTTGTAAACGCTGATTTTGGCATCGTTATCGTATCTTCTTGAGAGATTGTCCAATAGTGAAACCGATTTTTCATACGAGTAATAGTAAGTATCCACTTCATTCAAGGCCGTGTTGACGGAAGACGTCAGATTGAGTCTGGCGTTTTCAAAGTCGGCTTCGGATATCTTGATGTTCCATTTGATCTTGTTCCATTGCAAAAATGGAAGATTGATGTTGACCGTACCACCGAGGAAGGGAACATTGAACATCGAGCTGCTTTTATTTGACGCGGTGCTAAGCGTACTGCCAATTGTCACGCTGGGGTAAACACTGGCTTTTACCGATTCCCAGTCGAGAAAAGCAGACTGGATCCGGTATTCGGCCGCTTTGACATCGGGACGAAGTCCCAGAGCGGAAATCGGTACGTTCAGATCGACGTTCGTCGCCGGTGTCATCAATATGTCGGCTGTTTTGATGTCCAGTTTGTCACCCGGGCGCAGATTAAGCAGATTTCTCAATGTCTGTTCGACCGTTTTGCGATTGTTTTCCAGCGTCATGAGGCTGTTTCTGGAAGCCAGCAGGGATTTTTCTGCCGTCAACGGTTCCAGTGCATCGACTTTTCCGGATGTGAATTTGTTATTGATGATCTGGAGCAGCTGCGTATAAAACCCGATATTCTCTTCAGTGACACGAATGGCCTGATTCAGATAAACGAGATGGAAATAACTGTCGACGACGTTGTTGATCAGCGCAAGACGTGTCGTTTCCATATCCTGCTGTGTCGCCTTGTATTCCCATTCCTGTGCGGATGCCGCACTGCTCAGTTTACGCCACAAGTCGATCTCGTAGCTGACACCCAGTTCAGACGTGTAATTGTGGGATGTTTGACCCGCTTTCATGTTATTGCTGACCGAAGCGCCAAGAGAACCGGAAAATTC
>ERZ791803.1545-NODE-1545-length-10462-cov-3.703661_pt1 | contig 10462 bp, 4 predicted proteins | sample MGYA00510307_ERZ791803 | MGnify/ENA primary metagenome ERZ791803 (study PRJEB30046, sample SAMN00791963) | human gut metagenome | study: EMG produced TPA metagenomics assembly of the A metagenome-wide association study of gut microbiota in type 2...
ATCTGAATCGGCAGGGAGAAGTATTGCTGCCACTCAAAGGTGGGAAATGGAAAGGCTGCTTTCATGTACCAAGGGGATTATTTCAATGCTGGAAAGTACTGGAAGAGTTACGAGAAACAAATGAAATTATACATCCATGAAAATCAAATATCTAACATATAATACATTCTTATTTTTATTACCCTGATATGAACAGACAATACTTCTATATAATACTTACAATTTTTCTTTTTACAAGTTGTAGAAAGGATACTGGATCAAGTAACCCAGTATTAGAACAGATGTGCCAGAGATTATTTCCTCAACATGCAGATTCTTTTGAATTTGAATTACTAAATGACTCAAACCAGATGGATCGTTTTATACTAGAATCGGCACACAAGAAAATTTGCATAAAAGGAAATAATAATAATTCTTTGGCCGTAGGTCTTAACCATTATCTGAAATATTACTGCCATACGAATGTATCTTGGTATGCCTCTGATAGCATTGATATGCCCGAAGAGTTACCAGTAATTCCTCAACCAATATCTATCCGTTCTAAGTGTGACAATCGTTTCTTCTTGAACTACTGTACATTTGGATATACAATGCCTTATTGGAAATGGTCTGATTGGGAAAGGTTGATTGACTGGATGGCATTAAATGGAATTACGATGCCATTAGCTATCAGTGGACAAGAGACAGTATGGTATAAGGTCTGGAGCAAATTAGGATTAAACGATGAACAAATACGTTCATATTTCACAGGACCTGCGCACTTGCCCTGGCATCGTATGTCTAATGTCGATTATTGGCAAAGTCCCCTGCCGAAATCATGGTTGGAGCAACAAGAAGTATTACAGAAACAAATATTAAAGAGGGAACGCGACTTTAATATGACCCCTGTTTTACCTGCATTTTCTGGGCACGTACCTAAAGAACTTAAAGCAATCTATCCAGATGCCAAAATTCACGAAATGAGTCAATGGGGAGGATATGATTCAAAATATCGCAGTCATTTTATAGAACCAATGGACTCTCTGTTCAACATCATTCAAAAAATGTATTTGGAAGAGCAGACGGCAATATATGGCACAGATCATATTTATGGAATTGATCCTTTTAATGAGGTTGATTCTCCAAATTGGAATGAAGATTTCCTGGCAAAGGTTTCTAAGAAGATATATGAGTCCATTTATCAAGTAGATGCTGAGGCTAAGTGGTTGCAAATGACATGGATGTTTTACCATGATCAAAAGAAATGGACACAACCCAGAATCCGTTCTTTCCTGGAGGCTGTGCCAGATGACAAACTCATACTGTTGGATTACTATTGTGACAGTACAGAAATATGGAGGAATACGGAAATGTACTACGGAAAACCATATATGTGGTGCTACTTAGGCAATTTTGGTGGAAACTCCATGATGGTCGGAAATCTGGATGATGTTGATGTCAAAATTGAAAAACTCTTTGTAGAAGGTGGTGAGAATGTATATGGCCTAGGAGCTACCTTGGAAGGCTTCGATGTGAATCCTTTTATGTATGAATTTGTATTTGACCAGGCATGGGATTATCCGTTAACAACTGATCAATGGATTCAAAACTGGGCAAAATGCAGAGGGGGAAATCAAGATAGACATATTCTGAAAGCATGGGATTCATTACATAAAAAAATATATAAAAAGTATGCAACAGCAGGGCAAGCCGTTTTAATGAATGCACGTCCAATGTTAGTGGGCACAGATAGTTGGAATACCTATCCGGACATCACTTACAACAATCGTGACTTATGGGATATTTGGACAGAAATGTTGAAAGCCAGTCATATAAACAATACTGGATATCGATTTGATGTAATAAATGTAGGACGGCAAGTATTAGGAAATCTCTTTTCCTCGTTTAGAGATCATTTCACTCAATGTTATTCAGAAAAAGACATAGATGGAATGAAGAAATGGGCCGATCAAATGGATGCACTATTGATAGATACAGACCGTCTGTTATCCTGTGAAACCAATTTCTCAATCGGTAAGTGGATTGACGATGCACGTTCTTTTGGAAAAACAGAAGCTGAAAAAGAATATTATGAGGAAAATGCACGTTGTATCCTGACAGTATGGGGACAAAAGGCAACCCAGTTAAATGACTATGCAAACAGGGGCTGGGGTGGATTAACTTACAGTTATTATCGTGAACGTTGGAAGCGCTTTACAACAGAAGTAATAACCGCTTCATTATCCGGCCAGAAGTTTGATGAAAAACAATTTTATCAATCAATTACTGACTTCGAATATGAGTGGACATTATCCAAAGAGCACCATCCTATAATTTCTGGAGAGAACCCGATATTGTTGGCCAAGACATTATCTGAGAAATATATGCAATATTTTTATTAAGTACATACCTCAAAATAATTATAAATTATAAAACAAAACAGCCTATGAATATAATACCGAACTTATAATTAAGGAAATTATCAAATCTAAAGAAGAAAAAAATACAGAATTACTTAACTTTAAATTATTAATGTATGATGTCGGACTTACGAAAAAACATTTTTTCAATTAAAATCTGGACTGTTACGACATTCTGTTTATTATCACTAGTAAACATGAACGCCAGTAATACTCTCGCTCATTCTTTACAAAAAGATGAGATCAAAGAAGTAAAGGACAATCCTGGCAAGAAAGTAACAGGAAAAGTCTTGGATGAATTTGGAGAACCTATTCCCAGTGCATCAATATTGGTAGAAGGACGTTCAAGGGGAGTTATCACTGACTTGGACGGAACATTTGTGATAGAAGTCTTGCCAACAGATAAACTAGTCGTTTCTTTTCTTGGAATGGAAACGCAGACTATTTTGGTGGGTAAGCAAACAAATATCGTAGTTAAAATGCAACCCCAAACAGCAGAACTTGACGAAGTTACCGTAGTAGCATATGGTAAACAGCGAAAAGCAAGCGTTATTGGTGCCATCAATACAGTTTCGATGAATGAGCTGAAAATGCCTGTTGCTAAATTGAGTTCCGGTTTGGCCGGACAGTTGGCTGGTATAGTTGTCATGCAGCGTTCAGGTGAACCGGGTGCAGGTGCTGATTTTTGGATTCGGGGTATCAATACTTTCGGTGCAGGCAACAAACCTTTAGTGCTGGTTGATGGAGTAGAACGTAGTATGGACCTTGTAGATGTTGAGGATATCGCTTCTTTCTCTATTCTGAAAGACGCTACCGCAACAGCATTATATGGAGTGCGTGGAGCCAATGGTATTGTACTTATCACGACAAAACGTGGAACCGAATCAGCACCTAAGATTAATGCACGCGTAGAATATGGTTTTACCAATCCAGTACGTATGCCCGAATTGGCTAATACGGAACAATGGATCAATTATTATAATGATATTACTTTGGAATCATCCGGACGCTTGGCTATACAACCTGAAGAAAAAGCAAAATACCTGAATAATACAGATCCGGATCTTTACCCGAATGTAGATTGGATGCAAACATTGTTTAAAGACTTCTCCAACACCACACGCGTGAATATCAACGTTACCGGGGGATCTCCTAAAATACGTTATTATGTAGGCGGCTCCTTTTATTCGGAAGGCAGTGTATTCAATATTTCGGATAAAGACCGCTACGATGCTTCAATGCGCTATAACAAGTTTAGTTTTCGTTCAAATATTGATATCAATGTAACTTCATCTACTGAGCTGAGTCTCTCACTGTCCAATCAATATGAGACCAAGAACCGTCCTTATGGTTCACTATCAGATTTGTATGCTTATATGATCCGAACTTCTCCGATAGCTACTCCTACTATTTATTCAGATGGCACTTTAGCTAAACCAAGTACGGGTACCAATCCTTATAACAGCCTGAATAACTCTGGGTACTCGCAGGATTTCTTCAACAATGCGCAATCACTTATTTCGCTTACACAGGATTTCTCAAAAATGGTAACTCCGGGATTAAAAGCCAATGTTAAGTTCTCATGGGACGCCTACAATGCGCATACACTAAACCGCATTGTAACACCATCTACCTACTATGCAACAGGACGTGATGAAGAAGGAAATCTTGACTTTGTAAGGAGTACTGAAGGTCGTGATTATATGAAACTCACACGGACGAATTCGGGCACACGTACTATCAACTTTGAAGCCTCAGCCAATTACGACCGCCTCTTTGGAGAAAAGCACCGTGTTGGAGCCTTGTTTCTTTTTAGTATGCGTAACTATACAGACAATTTCCCGGGTAATTATGTAGACGCTTTTGCCCACAAAAACATCGGTATTGCCGGTAGAGCTACTTATTCATATTACGACCGTTATTTTGCTGAATTTAACTTCGGATACAATGGCTCTGAGAATTTCGCACCTGACAAACGTTTTGGTTTCTTTCCCTCTTTTGCTATAGGATATATGCTAAGCAACGAAGCTTTCTGGGATCCGTTGCGTTCTACTATCCACCTGTTGAAAATCAAAGGTTCGTATGGAGAAATAGGTAATGACCAGATTGGCGGAAACAGACGTTTTGCATTCAACTCCACCATGAAAGAAGGACAATACGGCTATATTTTCGGAACGAATCCCGGTAGTGGAAGTATCGTAGGTATTTCTACAGGTATTCCGGGAAACCTGAATGTTTCATGGGAGAAAGCTCAAAAAGCGAATGTGGGACTGGAACTTGGCTTATTTGACCAGCTTAAATTCCAACTTGATTATTTTTATGAAAAGCGTACCGGTATCTATATTCAGCAAGAAAGTGTTCCTTCAATCGTCGGTCTCAATGAAACCCAGTATGTGAATCTTGGAGAAATGAAGAATCAAGGTTTCGATGGTTCTATGGAGTATGAACAACGATTTAATGACTGGTATGTCTCTGCCCGTGCCAATTTCACTTACAATCGAAATAAAAAGTTGTATGATGATAAACCGACTCCTATATGGCCCTACCAAAGTGAAGCTGGATTTGCCTATCGTCAGCAACGCGGTCTTATAGCTCTAGGTCTTTTTGAGTCAGAAGAAGATATAGCCAATAGCCCCAAACAAAACTTTGGAAACGTTCGTCCTGGTGATATTAAATATAAAGACATCAATGGTGATAACGTTATCGACGCATACGATAAGGTAGCGATTGGCTATACGGACGTACCGGAAATAAATTATGGATTTGGTATTAGTCTGGGCTGGAAAGGATTTGACGCTTCTCTGTTTATGCAGGGAGTAGGAAATGTGACTCGTATTATCGGTGGAGACGCTCTTTATGGTGCCTCTGATAATATAGAGCGTTTAGGACAGATTTACGCAGATGTAGCCGAAAAACGTTGGACAACCAGCAATCCTAATCCTAATGCTACTTATCCACGGCTTTCTATGAGCAAGGTAGAGAATAATCTTCAACCCTCCACCTACTGGCAACGTAATATGAGTTTTCTTCGTTTGAAAAATGTGGAGATAGGATATACCCTTCCGAAGCATATTTATAAACGTCTGGGCATGTCATCAATTCGTGTTTATGCACAGGGTGTCAACCTTTTGACATTCAGCAAATTCAAATTGTGGGATCCCGAACTCGATTCCAACTATGGAAATATATATCCTCAGATGAGAACAATCACCTTAGGTCTTAATCTTAACTTTTAAAGTATATTAGAACTATGAATAAAAAGATACGAATTTTAGGAATATTCCTATACTTCACCGTTGCATTCAGCTTTGTATCATGCAACGATTATCTGGATGTGACTTTGCTCGACCAGCTTACACAAGACGAAACCTTTAGTAAGCGTGTCTCTACCGAACAGTATTTAGCGCATGTTTATAGCTACTTGCCACGGGAATATGAATATCTGGAAGAAGGAAGCGCAGTTCCCCGTAGTGATGAAGCCATGTTCTCCTGGTATCAGTGGGTCAACTACCTCTCTTTCAATAATGGATCATGGGGACCTTCTACTCCAAACTATAATATTTGGAAAGCAAAGTATACAGGCATAAAACAAGCTAGTATATTCATGAACCATGTTGACGAATGTTTGGAGATTGACTCTGAAACGAGACGTATAATGAAAGCAGAAGCACGTTTTCTGCGAGCTTATTATTACTTTGAACTATTCCGTCAATATGGTCCTGTGTATATCTGGGGAGACATCGAATCGGATGAACTTATAAAACCGGAAACGATAGACCGTCATACAGTTGATGAAAACGTAAATTTCATAGCTGAAGAATATGATAAGGCTATTGCAGAACTTCCTGCAGAGATCAGCGATTTCACAAAATGGGCAGGACGTATCACCAAGGGAGCGGCAATGGCTGCCAAAGCGCGCTTAATGCTCTATGCCGCCAGTCCATTGTATAATGGATGCGATCTTTATAAAGGACAAATGAAGAATCTGTATGGTGATTTCCTTTTTCCACAAAGTCCCGATCCTCAAAAATGGGAAAAAGCCGCTAAAGCTGCCAAAGACGTTATAGATATGAACATCTATGAATTGTACAAAGACCAGACTGAAGCAGACCCTTTACTGCGTGCCATCAAATCTTATCAAGGAGTTCTTTTTGAAGAGTGGAATAAAGAGACGATCTGGGGTGCCTGGGGACGTAATCCTACTAATACTGGACTCGGAGCTATAGGTTTCTATCTGTATAGCCGGTGCATGCCTCCTAGAGTTTGTGAATTGGGTGTCGGTGGTTTCTGCCCGTCTCTGAAATTAGTAGATACTTATCCGATGGCTAAATCCGGAAGATATCCTGTTACCGGATATGACAATAACGGGAATCCTGTAATTGATGAGCAATCGGGATATACAAATACCGGTTTTACAGAAAATTTCAAGCAGCCGGGAGTCAGTTTTGCACCTGGATTTAAAGCGCATAATAGCTGTGTCGGACGTGACGCCCGTTTTTATGCTTCTGTATTTCCAAATGGTTTTTATTGGATCAATCAATATAAAGGCATAAAACAAGTTACCTTTTTTACGGGAGGATCGTCCTCGTACTTAGAATCCGGAGATTGTGTCAAAGTCGGATATATGTGGAGACGCCCACTCGATCCTGCTCTTAATACAGAAAGTGGCAGTTGGGGAACCGTATTCTGGCCCTATTTCCGTTTGGCCGAAATATATCTTGACTATGCTGAAGCTTGCAATGAGAAGCCCGAACGCAATGAAACGGAAGCATTGAAGTATATTAACCTTGTTCGCGAACGTTCCGGTTTAAATGCCCTCGAAACAGCGTATCCGGAAGTGAAAGGCAATAAGGATTTGTTGCGGATGCTGATTCAAAAGGAACGCATGGTAGAATTAGCCTTTGAGGGACACCGATATTATGATGCCCGTCGCTGGATGATTGCTCAACAAGAGTTTCCCGGACCGGAATATTCTCTTAATTTATTGGCCACTTCATACGAAGATTCTTGGTCGCGGACATCAAATGTTTGGAAAGGTGGTCCTCGGGTATTTGAGCCTAAGCATTATTTCTTCCCTATCAATCAAGAACAATTGAGTGAAATGAAGAATATTACTCAGAATTACGGATGGTAAATATATGTAATGGATATAAATATGAAAAAACATAAGACAATACAATTCATAGTTGCTGCACTTTTTATTGCATCGGCATGTACTGATGATCGTGATAATCTCATGGTTAATGATCAAATCGGACTATTGCATTCTACCTATACAGAAACGGAGATATTCCGTGGTATGGATACCCCCTATCAATTATTTGTTATCAAAAGTGGGAAAGGAAAGCAGGAGACAGAAGTTTCCATTTCTGTTGACGAGACTGTTCTTCAGAGTTATAATACGGATAATGGAACATCGATCCAATTATTACCTTCCGATTGTTATACCATTCTTCAGCCTGCTCTGCGTCTCAACGATTCCGACTATCGGAAAGCTTTTGATATTAAATGGAATGCCGACCGTCTATCCGATCTTCTTTCTACGGGAAAGGAATATGGCTTGCCCATACAAATGAGTGTGGTGCAAAATTTTATCTCTGCAGATGATGAGCGACTAAAAACCATTATTGTACCTACTATTAAGGAACCTTATTTGCAAATGGATGTTCCTGGTATGAGTCCGGTTACTGATTTTATGCCGACTTTCGGCGATTTGAATGAAAGAGAACTGTTCGTAAAGATAAGAACTAATTATTCTAATGACGAAGATATTTCATTTCAGATTGAAGTCGATCCTCAGTTAGTCATTGATTATAATACCGCTCATGGCACGGCTTATAAAATGTTGCCGGAGAGTTCCTTTACTGTAGATAATAAAGGAGTTATATTAACAGGCATGAAGGAAACATTCATTAAAATTAAATACCACAAGAAAGGGTTAATACCGGAAGAGGGTACTTATTTATTTGGTGACTATGTACTTCCACTACGCATTACTTCCGTTTCAAAATATGGTATAAGTCCTGATGCTGCGTCCAAACTGTACACAGTTAAATTCCAACCGGACCCAATAGACAAGAAAGGATGGAGTGTTATAGATTTCAACAACTGTTGTACCCAAGACGGCGGATGGTATCTGAATATGGGATGGGGAGTGGAATCATTGATAGACAATAATCCTGGCACACAATGGCTATGCCGATGGGATGTAAAAGAGCCCTTGCCCTATTACTTTGTATTTGACATGGGGAAAGAATATACATTATTCAGATTTGGATTTGCTAACCCTGTTGCACCAGCAGCACACGTTTGGGCAGGCACATCGAAAGCCGGTTATGTAGAAGCTAGTATTGATAACGAGAATTGGGTTAAATTAAAAGACTGGACTTCTCCCAAAATCGGAGAACCCAACGTTAATATGGATGTTCCTGCGACACAAGCCCGATACATTCGTTTTGTAATAACTGATACCTATCCGACTTATGACGGGCTGAGAGTTAGTCTTGGTGAAGTTTATGCTTGGGGTATGTAACTAAAAACATGAAAATTATGAACTATTTCTCACTATATCTAAAAGGATTGATATGTTTCTGTCTGTTATTTATTACTATGGATAGTCATGCGCTATCCATAGATAAAGGATATAGACAGAATAAAATAAAAGATCTGGCACTTATTTACCAGGGAGGAGTGCATCGTATTGACTGGACTTCGGATCAATTTCTCCCCTATGTGGTACATCAGTTTGCAGATGGACATAAAGACTGGTTATTTGACGGATTCTTGTTTTTGGAGTTCACAGATGGGAAAGGCTGTGGCTTTGCAACACGCTACTCAGATAAAAATGCAAGAAAAAAAGAATGGCTATGGTTATTAGATCGTCTTTTTGAAGATGGAAAAGCGCTGTCTGCCTTAGATCGATGTATCGGAACACAGATTAAAGAAATTGGAAAACCGGATTTTACTCATCAGATAGTACTATGTCTTCCGGAAGTTCTTCCCGGACAAAAAGATTGGGGAGAAGTGGATGGCGAGCCAATGGACTTTTCCAGACAAGAGGATCAGGTGAAGGCCACCCGTTGGTATATCGATGAGTTAATGAAGCGATTCAAACAGGCAAAATACAAACATCTGAAACTATCAGGTTTCTACTGGCTGGCAGAGGATATTGATTTCACTAAAGATCTGTCAGTTCCATTAAGTAAGTATATTCATTCAATGAACAAAACATTTTGCTGGATTCCGTATTGGCAGGCAAAAGGCTACAACCAATGGAAAGAATTAGGCTTTGATATTGCTTATCAACAACCGAACCACTTTTTTAAAGCCTCTATTCCCGATAAAAGATTGGAAGAAGCATGTCAATCTGCCGCCACTCTGAACATGGGGATGGAACTTGAATTTGACGAAAGAGCATTGTTTGATGCCAAGGACTCGTTTTATAATCGTCTGGTAGCGTATATTGATCATTTTGAAAGACAACAAGCCTTCCGTACATCTGCAATGGCCTATTATAGTGGCAATCATGCTGTTCTTGATATGTATAAATCAACGAACCCGAAAGATCATGAAGTCATGGACAGACTGGCTAATCTGATTGTATCAAGACGTGGCAAGCAAAAAAAAGAATCTCATCAGACCAAAGTTATTGCCCATCGTGGATTCTGGAATACACCCGGATCTGCACAGAACTCGCTAGCAGCTTTAGTGAAAGCTGATTCAATAGGTTGTTACGGTTCGGAATTTGATGTATGGCTGACAGCTGACGATGAGTTGATGTTGAATCATGACGGATGGCATGACGGATACTCTCTGGAGAAAACATCTTCTGACGTGCTACGCACTTTAAAGTTAAGCAATGGGGAGAATATGCCAACTTTAGAGCAGTTCCTTGATAAAGCGAAGAAACTTAAAATACATCTGATACTGGAGATGAAACCCCTCAGTACTCCGGAACGTGAAACGAAAGCCGTTGAAATGATCCTAAAGTTGGTGGAAGAGAAAAAATTGACTCACAGAGTAGAATACATCTCTTTTTCCCGTCATGTGATGTGTGAGTTTAT
>ERZ791803.1557-NODE-1557-length-10379-cov-2.421736_pt1 | contig 10379 bp, 8 predicted proteins | sample MGYA00510307_ERZ791803 | MGnify/ENA primary metagenome ERZ791803 (study PRJEB30046, sample SAMN00791963) | human gut metagenome | study: EMG produced TPA metagenomics assembly of the A metagenome-wide association study of gut microbiota in type 2...
TGTCCATCGGCGGAAAGGTCCTTCTTCCAATCAAGAAAAGCCAGAAACAGATCCAGAAGGCAAAAGTTTCCGCAAAAGAACGCAGCAGCCTGATCGAGGCCGCAAAAAACGGGGACGAGGACGCCATGGAGACGCTGACCATCGAGGATATTGATATGTATTCTCAGATATCCAGGCGGGTGATGAAAGAGGATATCTATTCCATCGTGGATTCTTGTTTTATGCCCTGCGGGATCGAATGTGACCAGTATTCGGTCATAGGCGAGATCACCCGTATTGATGTGAAGCAGAACCGCGTAACCGGCGAGGAAGTATATGACCTGACTCTTGACTGTAACGATATGGTATTCCATGTGGGCGTTGCGAAAAGGGATCTGGTGGGAGAGCCGAGGGTGGGACGCAGATTTAAGGGGCAGATCTGGATGCAGGGCGCAGCAAGGTTTGTGGAGCAATAATAAGGTTATATAAAGGGATAGGGTACGGCGATAACCGTACCTTACATTGTTGTTGCTTTCCTGGTCATTGAAGTATCGCATACTCAACTGGGGCATATACTATTCCGGTCTCCGGATCAAAAGCGTGCATATGGTTCCCAGCAGAACCGCAGCGATCATAATGACAAAAATACTCAGATATGTGCCCTGCCTGTCATAGATCATGCCAGCCAATGTTCCCCCAAAGGAAGACAGGATCAAATTCATATTGATGATCGAAAAATTCACCGGATAATATCTGCTTCCATAAAACGAGAGAATAAAAGCGGAATTTGTCGGGGTCACGCCTCCGTAAGATAAGCCAAAACAGATAAAGCTCACAATTAAGATCGGGAAGCTTCCTGTCTTCAGCCCCAGGATCGTAACCAAAACCGAGATAAGATACATGGCGTTATTCAAAAGCATATTCTTCCGATAGCCCAGTTTGTCAAACAGTCCGCCAAATAAAACCCTTCCCGCTCCATTAAAAACAGAGATCATTCCTACTGCTGTCGCAATGGTATTGGCAGAACTCTCCGGCGCTACCTCCAGCACAATGCCGCCCGCCTGTGCGATCAAAGCCAGCGCTGAGGAACCCAGAAGGATTGTCCAGACAGCGTAGAACCAAAAAGAAGAGGTTTTCAGCATAGCCATGGTTTTTATGTCTCTCGTCTGCGTTTTTTCTGACGCGCCTTTCCCAGCCGAAGCGACTGGAGCCACAAAATCTTTTTCTGGCTGCCGGATAAAAGTTCCCGCCATGACCAGTACCACAAAAACAATGATTCCAAACAGCCGGAAGAGCTGTCTCCAATCAGCCATTCCTGCCGATAAGACTGCCGCATACACTTTTCCGATCAGAAAGCTGCCGATTCCAAACCCCATCAGCAAAAGACCGGAAACAGTACCCTGTCGGTCCGGAAACCATTTAAGTACCGTTCCGATCACTGCGTTATAGGAAAGCCCGGAGGCAAAGCCTCCCAGAATACCAAAGCCGATATAAAGCTGCCACAGGCTTTTTGTTCCAGCCGACAGGAACAAGGCCAGCAGGAACAGGACCGCTGCAATCCCTATGCGTATGCCTGCCTTCAGCCGTTCTGAGACAAGACCGCCCCAAAATCCCCCGATACAAAAACCGCTCATAGTAATTGTAAAGGTCAAGGACAGCTCTCCTTTGGTCCATTGGCTATATTCAGACGCAATGGGGGCTGACATCACACTCCAGGCATAAACCATTCCGGAAAAAATCAGAATTAAAATTCCAAGAGCGACATAGCCCCATCTGTTTTTTATCTTCATAACTTCATCCTTCCATCGCCCTGCTGTGTGGAGCATACGGTATTTTCGACACCATATTTCCTGCGAAGCTCCTGCTTTTTTATCTTTCCGGTAGAGCCTCTTGGCACATCTCCAAAGAAAATCTGAACAGGACGTTCATATCGTGGGAGCTGCCCGCAGTAGGCGCGCACATCTTCTTTTGTGCAGCTGTATCCTTCCTTTAACTGGATAATCGCACCAGGAACCTCCCCGAGCCGGTCATGGGGAAATCCAATAATAGCCACATCCCTGACCGGTTCAAAATTATGGATGAAATCCTCGATCGGCACAGGATAGATGTTTTCTCCGCCGGAAATGATCACATCTTTTTTCCGATCCACAATGTAGAGCTGACCATCGTCCTTCTTCACAACCATATCGCCGGTGTACAGCCATCCGTCTTCCGTCAGGACTTCTCTGGTCGCCTCAGGATTCTTATAATACCGCATCATCACGCCAGGACCTCTCACGGCAAGCTCTCCTGTGGTATTTACGGGCACCTCCCGGCGTTCACTATCCACGACCCTGCATTCCCAGCCATAACCGGGTATCCCGATCGCACCGGCTTCGCATTCGTTTCCTATGCCTGTATGTACGCAGCCGGGACCTCCGGATTCAGAAAGCCCGTAGCTGGTCTCATATTGCTGTTCCGGGAAATACTCCTTCCATCGCCGGATTGTTGCGATAGGAACCGGCTGCGCGCCGATATGCATCAGCCTCCACTGCTTCAAATTGGGATAGTCCGATAACCGGATGCTCTGCCTGTCCAGGGCATCTAAAATATCCTGGGCCCATGGTACCAAAAGCCACGCAATCGTACATTTTTCCCGGCTTACCGCCTCCAGGATCATATCTGGCTTGATCCCCTTTAAGAGGACCGCCCTGCTCCCTGTGATCAGGCTCCCAAACCAGTGTATGGTAGCGCCCTCATGGTAAAATGGAGGAATACACAAAAAGCAGTCGTCTTTGGTCTGATAGTGATGCGCCTGCTCTACCTGTGCTGAGAATACAAGAGAAGCATGGCTCAGTAAAACGGCTTTTGGATCTCCAGTGGTTCCAGATGAAAAATAAACGGCCGCCGGATCGGATTCCTGAATATCCACGGCAGGATTCCTGCTGGAGCAGTTGTCCGATTCCAAAATAATATTTTCCACATACTCCGGACAGGGAACATGGGAGTATGCCGGACAATTAACCCCGATAAAAAATCCCATGCGCCTGTCGAACAAGCGCTCCTTGATCTCCTCTATCCGATCCACGATCTCCGGTCCGAAGAGGAACACATTGACGTCAGCCAGCTCCACACAATTCAGGATCATCTCCCCCTGAAACCGGTAGCTCAGCATCACCGCCACAGCGCCCGTTTTTAAAATACCAAAGTAGAGAGGCATCCACTCCAGACAGTTTTTCATGATCAGCGCCACATGATCCCCTTTTCCAACACCTCTTGAGATCAGGAAATTGGCAATCCGGTTCGCTTTTTCATTGAAAACCTCCCATGTGATCTCACGCCGGAATGGCTCCAGGGGTTCTGCTTTATTCCAGGACTGCTGCCTCCATTCCAGCGGATTTTTTGTCTTTACCAGATAGTTCAGTTCAACAAGCGCACCATCCTCCGGCCAGGTTTCTGCATTTTTTTCCAAGTAATCTGTAATCAACATTTTTCTATCCTCAACTGTACTCATTGATATCAGCTTTGCAGGACTGTGCGCCCGCGCTTCACAAACTGTTTTATGGCCACATGGGGAACAGGGTAAACAGGATAATACCGACTACTGTTGCGATTAACGGGGTGATAACCGTAAGCCAGAATACCGGCATGTAGGCATCCTTGTGTGTCTCCCCGCACACACCGTTGATAACCGTAACAACGAAACCATTGTGCGGCAGAGAATCCAAACCTGAGGATGCGATCAACATCATTCTGTGCAGCACGTTGATATTGATTCCAAGGCCGTCAACAAAGATCGGTTTCAAAATAGGTGCTGCAATGCCCAGTCCGCCAGAGCCGGAGCCGCAGATACCTGCGATCAAAGTGGTTGCCAGTGCAACTGCAACCAGCGGCGGTCCAGGTATATTTTCAATTGCTGAGCAGAGTACCGGAAAACCGACGGCAGCCTTTACAACAGATCCAAAGCCTACCACCGCGGAGGTATTGGCTGCGGCGGATACGGCATTTTTGATCCCGTTTCCGGCGAGAGTAACCGGTCCCTCTTCAGAGGTTTTGTATTTTCTCAGCATGATGTAGGCGAGCAGAGCTCCAAAGGCAACACCAAAGGCTGTGGGGACAAGCTGTTTTCCACCCACCTTTACATTGATCAGTACCAGAGAGATAGCCAGTGGGATCAAGGCGATCCAGCCATTGGGACATACAGCGTCATCATCAAACTTGTCCTGCTCTTTTGCCACAAAGTGCTCCCCCTTCTCCCACGCACGGTTTACCATAACGTTGAGAACGACCAGACCGACCACAAGGGTAACACCTGTACAGATAAAGCCAACCGTAGCTCCCGCCATCAGCGAGGTTCCAAATGCATTCTGAAGGACCACGTTCCCTACCTGAGGATTGCCGGGGCCAATGCCGGAGAAGGTACAGCAGGAAAATACAATAACGCCCGGAATGAAACGTCTTGGAATATCTGCCTGCCGGTAAATTTCAAGAGCGATAGGGAATACGGCAAAGCATACAACAAAACCTGCAATACCGCCATAGGTCAGAATACCGATTGCAATGGGAACCGCGATCATGGACGCCTTTTTCCCAAGCAGTCCGATGATCAGCCGTGCGATCGCCTTCGCGCCGTTGGTTTTCTCATACACCTGTCCCATCAGGGCTCCGGCTACAAAGATGAGGAAGTTTCCGCCAAAGAATCCGGTAAAGCCGCCCATGTAATTAGTCTGGAGCGCATCGAATGCCGGAATCTGACCGGTCAGGGCGACTACCATGGAGCACACAATTGCAGCCACATATATATTGATGCCCTTCATAACCATGTAAGACAGTAGACACAATGCGGCGATCATGCCAATAATACTTACTATTTCCATATTAGAGCCTTCTTTCCTTTTATTTATTTACCGTAACGGTCTCGCTTCTATTTGTGCACGCCGATTGCCCCGTCTGCCGCCCAGGCTTTGATATCCTCATCTGTATATCCAAGGGACTTCATAACCTCTGCCGTATGCTCACCGATCAGGGGGGCATTCCTATGGGCAATCTCATCCGGTTTTCCAAATTTTACGGGAGTGGAAACGATCAAGTCTTCGGAGCCGTCCCGGTTCTTATACTTGTAGATGAAGTTATTAGCCAGCGCCTGCTCGTCTGTAATTGTATCAATCATATGGTTGATGCGGTCATGGGCAATATCGTGGTCTGTGAGAAGCTGATTCCACTCGGCATAGTCTTTGCTCAGGAATATCGGATCCAGAATATCCATCAGTTCCTTTTTGTGATGCCTCATGGATTCTTCCGTGTTGAATCTTTCATCCCCGATCAAGTCTGCCCTGCCTACTGTCTCCATGAACGGCGCGTAAAAACGTGCATAATCCAATACCGAGATCATGGTCCAGGTGTCGTCCTTACATTTATATGTATTGCGAAGAGGGCTATCTGGATTCAGGCGGCTCTTCGGCCAGTGGTTGCCATGATATTCTGCCTGGATGCAGCATCCGTTGTCCCAGATCGCCTGTCCGTAAAGGGAAACCATGACCTTTTCCCCTTTTCCGGTCTTCATCTGCTGGTAGAGACAGGCAGCCAGCGCACCGGCCAGAGTTCCCGCCGTGCCGAAATCTCCGAGACCGAAAGGCGGTGTCAGCGGAACCTCACCGTTCTCGCAAAGGTCGATCATAGCCCCGGAGCGCGCCCAGAACGCAACGGTATCAAATCCGGGATTGCCCGCTACTGGTCCTTCTGTACCAAATCCGGTTAAGATCCCCCAGATAATATGCGGGTGCTTTTCAGACATGGTCTCATAATCCAGTCCCAGTTTTTTTAAGGCCCGCTCACGGTAGTTGGAAAGAAAGATATTGGCTTCGCCCAGGAGCTTGTCTACCAGTTCCTGACCCCGCGGATCTTTCAGATTCACTGCGATTCCCCGCTTGTTTCCGTCCTTCATCTCTTCATGGGGATTCTGCTCTTCATCTGCCCTCATTCCCAGGGTCGCGCCTGTAAAGCGTCCATTTTCTCCCTGAAGCGGCTCAATCTTAATCACGTCAGCACCCCAGTCTGCAAGCATCTTTGCAGCGGCCGGACCTGCGCCTGCCACTGTAAAATCCACAACCTTCACACCCTCCAACGGTCGATTCGTCATCTTGATTCCTCCTTTTAATTTTTATTTTTAATGCTTATGTCTGTTCTGAAATTCTGCGACCTTTGCTTTTGCAAAATCTGTCTCGGCCAGATACCCGTTTAGATCTGCCTCCAGCTTAAGCCCCTCTTCAAAGCTCATATCCAGGCCTTCATCTACCAGTCTCTTGCATACAGTCAATGCCTCCGGACCATTGCGGATGATCTGTTTCATTACCTTTTCCGCTTCCTGTACCTCCGCACGTTTCTCCACTACACGGTTAAAAATACCCATGCGCAGGCACTCATCGGCGGGTACCTGGCGGGCTGTCAGCAAAAGGTCCTTTGCTGCGCCTGCACCGCAGAGCCTTGCCAGCCGTTGGGTTCCGCCGTAGCAGGGGGCCACGCCTAAATCTGCTTCCGGCATTCCAAACACCGCATCCCAGGAAGCGACCCTTAGATCACAGGCCAGAGCCAGCTCTGCACCGCCGCCCAGGGCGTACCCGTGAATCGCTGCAATAACCGGTTTTTTCAGCCGCTCGATCTTGTTCATCAGCTCCTGTCCATGTACAGACATTTCCACGGTATCCGCAGCTGTTCTTGCCGTGTCGATCTCATTTAAGTCCGTACCGGCCATAAACGCCCTGCCGGCTCCTGCAATGATCACTCCTCCGATATCAGAGTCCTCCTCAACCGCCGTCAAAGCCTCTGACAATTCCTTTTTCATATTGGCGTTCAAAGGATTCAATTCCTTGGGACGATTAAAAGTGATAATGGCATAGCCGTCCTTCTTTTCAAAAATAATGTCTTTGTATTCCATAGCTTACGCTCCTTTTATAGTTTTCTGTTTTTTTCCTCACGGACCGCTTCGATCAGCATCGGCGCTACCTGGAACAAATCGCCGCAGATGCCGTAATCGGCGAACTCAAAAACGGAAGCAGTCTCACTTTTGTTTACTGCGACAATGCATTCAGCATCCTGCATCCCCACCTTGTGCTGGATGGCGCCGGAGATCCCAAGTGCCACATAGAGCTTCGGATGCACCGTTTTTCCTGTCTGCCCTACCTGATGATCGGCAGACAGCCATCCTGAATCCACGGCAACTCTTGCCCCGCCTACCACACCGCCAAGTTCGTCTGCCAGTGTCTGGGCCAGTTCCAGTCCTTTGCTTACGTCTTTGGAAATACCCCTTCCCACGGCGATCACGACTTCTGCGCCAATCAGATCTACCATTTTTTTTGCCGCCTTAACAACTTCTACGACCTCTGCTGTGATATCTTCTTTGGTTAGCTCCGGTATAATGCGGGTGATGGTCACCTGCTTTGCTTTTTCCGGATCAAAGGCGGATTTTTTCATAACTCCTGGGCGTACGGTCGCCATACACGGGCGGAATCTGGGGCAGATTATGGTCGCCATCAGATGCCCGCCGAAAGCTGGCCGTGTCATCTTCAGATTTTTCTCTTCATAATCCCAGTTCATGCTGTCCACATCCAGAGTGGATGAGTTTCTTAAAAATTCCACATAATTTCTCACATCCACATCCAGATGGGTGCAGTCTGCGCAAAGCCCTGTATGGAGGCGCGCCGCACATCTCGGTCCCAGGTCGCGTCCTATTGTTGTGGCACCTACCAGGAAGATCTCAGGTTTTCGTTCCTGGATCAAATCGCAGAGAACCTTTGTATAGCCATCCGTGGTATAGTCTTTCAGCAGCGGGTGCTCTGCTGCCAGGACCTCATCTGCACCATATCCGCCAAGCTCCTGTACGATTTCGCTTACGTTATCCCCCAGGACCACGCCCACCAGCTTTCCATTCAGTTCATCTGCCAGATCGCGTCCCTTTGACAGCAGTTCAAAATCCGTCGTCATCAGTTTGCCGTCCCTCTGTTCGCAAAACACCCAGACATCTTTGAAAGCAGCAATATCTGAGCTGTCATAATTGGTCATATCCTTTTCCTCCTCAGATTAGATGTTTCGCTGAAAGAAGTCCTGCCAGCGTTTTACATGTTTCTTTATCCGCACCGTCCAACATCATACCCACGCCTTTTAGCGGCGGTGTGAAGCTTTTATAAATATTTGTCGGTGAACCCTTTAGTCCGATCGTTGTCTTATCAATCAGCGGTTCGTCTGCAAGGCTTTCATAATCGAAGACAGTCAGGGGTTTCTGATATGCTTCATAGATATCCCTGGCATTCATCAGCCGCGGATTGTTCAGCTCTTTAATGCAGGTCAGAAGGCACGGAGCAGTCACGCGGATCGTCATATAACCATCCTCCAGCATCCGCTTCACGATCAGCGTGTTCCCCTCCTTCTGTATATCCGAAGCATAGGTTACCTGGGGAATCTGCAATTTCTCTGCGATCTGAGGTCCTACCTGAGCGGTATCTCCGTCAATGGCCTGCCGCCCGCAGATCACCAGGTCTTCTTTTCCCAGGCCTAACTTATGAATGGCTGCGGCAAGGATCTGGGAGGTGGCATAGGTATCTGATCCGCCAAATTCACGTCCGGATACCAGCACTGCATCGTCGGCTCCCATTGCCAGGATTTCTCTCAGCATCTTTTCCGCAGGCGGCGGCCCCATGGAAATGACGGTGACCTGCGCGCCTTCCTTATCCTTTATCTCCAGTGCAGCTTCAACGGCATTCCTGTCATCCGGATTCAGGATCGTTGCCATGGAAGCGCGGTCTAAAGTCCCGTCCTCTCTTACAGCAACCCTGCCCGATGTATCCGGTACCTGTTTTACACAAACAATAATTCTCATGCTCACACACCTCCTGTCATTTTGCTTTCTTATCCTTCTTTTTCGGCGCCCTTGGAATCAGATTGTTTGCAATGACTACTTTCATGATCTCTGATGAGCCTTCGTATATCTCTGTGATCTTGATATCGCGGTACATGCGCTCTAAAGGATAATCGTGAACATAGCCGTAGCCTCCATGGATCTGCAGCGCATCATTTACAATCTCACGTCCGAAGCCGGTGGCGTAAAGCTTCGCCATAGCCGCTTCCTTGGAAAATGGTTTTCCCTGGCTTTCCAGCCATGCTGCGCGGTAAATCAGAAGCCTTGCCATGTCGAGCTTTCCGGCCATTTCGGCAAGATACCATTTGATTCCCTGGTTTGCATTGATTGGCTTTCCAAACTGCACCCTCTCTCCCGAATAGGAAAGCGCCTTTTCAAATGCCGCTGTTGCAACCCCAAGCGCCTGTGCCCCAGTCCCAATCCTCGCTGCATCCAATGTGCCCAGCGCAAATTTCATCATTTTTCCGACGGCGCCTGGTCCGCCTAACATCTGTTCTTTTGAAACTCTTACGTCCTCGTAGATCACCTCAGCCGTGGGGAGCGCGCGTATTCCCATCTTATTTTCAATTTTCCCGATGGAAAGGCCCGGAGTACCACTTTCTACAATAAAACCGTTGAACCCCCTTTCACCTGCTTTTGCGTCTGCCTGGCATACTACCAGGTGATATTTGGCAATATTTCCTGCTGTGATAAAGCATTTAGCGCCGTTGATAATATAATCATCGCCGTCTTTGGTTGATGTGGTATGTACGCCTCCGGCATCTGATCCGGCATCTGGCTCTGTCATTTCAAAGGAACCGATATCACCCTGTTCCAGTACCGCCGTCACATATTTTTCCTTCTGCTCCTTTGTCCCGAACAGTTCCACAAAAGTTGGAAATCCATTTCCGAGCAGCGCATAGATCGCTCCATGAGTCAGGCTTGCCTTGGAAAGCTCCTCAATAACGATCATCTCTGCAACAGGATCTAACCCTGTTCCGCCATATTCTCTTGCATGATTGATTCTAAGAAGTCCGTACTGCTGCATCTTTTTCCATGTTTCCATAGGAAATTCATGGCTCTCATCAATTGCAGCAGCCTCGGGCTCACAAAATCTTTCAGCAAATTCGCTTGCCATCCTGCGGACCATTTCCTGCTCTCTCGTCAGACTAAAATCCATATTCTGCCTCCTATTCTTGTTTACAGGCTTGCTGATTTCCTGTTTCTATGTTAGAATTTTATCATTCACAATTGTATCATTGCAATGACTGGAAAACATTTCCAGGTTTTTGTTGTTTTTGTGAATTAATCAAAGTTTTTCTTTCGTTTCTGAGCTTATTTTTGTATGATATTGCCAAAATATTTTGTTTTATTTTTAACTATGTTGAATACGAGCGACACAAAGTGTGTCATACAGTGTGTCATATTTCGCCCCATTTGTGGTACCATGTATCCAGTTTCCAATGCTGTTGTCCTAAGGATTTCGTATGAGGAGGTTTCTATGAAAGCAAAGATTTTACCGGAATTTCAG
>ERZ791803.1561-NODE-1561-length-10367-cov-2.497576_pt1 | contig 10367 bp, 9 predicted proteins | sample MGYA00510307_ERZ791803 | MGnify/ENA primary metagenome ERZ791803 (study PRJEB30046, sample SAMN00791963) | human gut metagenome | study: EMG produced TPA metagenomics assembly of the A metagenome-wide association study of gut microbiota in type 2...
GATATTTATGGAGAGAAACGGAAGAATGGAATTATGGGACAGGAATTTTGAGAGGCCGGAACAGCTGGAGGATATCATACAGCAGATTGTAAGCAGGGTCAACCGTGTGGTGAATGTGTCCTCTCCTATGGTGGATGCCAGGCTGGAAGATGGTTCCAGGGTCCATGTGGTTCTGCCGCCTGTGGCTCTTGATGGTCCTGTTGTTACTATAAGGAAATTCCCTGACCCGATTACCATGGAAAAGCTGATTCGTTTCAAAGCCATAAGTACAGAGGCAGCCGGCTTTCTGGAGCAGCTGGTGGAGGATGGATGCAATATGTTCATCAGCGGAGGGACAAACTCCGGGAAAACCACATTCCTGAATGCATTGTCATCCTTCATACCCTCCGGTGAGCGTGTAATAACCATTGAGGATTCTGCTGAATTGCAGATAACACAGGTTCCAAATCTTGTGCGTCTGGAGACAAGAAACGCCAATACGGAGGGGGAAGGGGAAATTACCATGAGCCAGCTGATTAAGGCGGCTCTGCGCATGAACCCCAATCGCATTGTAGTGGGCGAAGTGAGGGGGAAGGAGGCTTTGGACATGCTCCAGGCAATGAACACAGGCCATCCCGGAAGTCTTTCCACAGGTCATGGGAACAGCCCGCGGGACATGATAAGCAGACTGGAAACCATGGTGCTGATGGCGGCGGACCTTCCGCTGGCAGCAATCAGGAGCCAGATTGTGTCGGCCCTGGACATCATGGTCCATCTGGGCCGGCTGAAGGATGGGAAAAGAAGAGTTTTATCCATTATGAGAATAGGAGGTTTGCAGAATGGAGAGGTGGAGCTGGAACCATTGTTTGAATACGACGGTAAGGAGGACCGGCTTTGTCAGAAAGGGGGAAGGACACAGGCGGGACCTGGTTAGGCAGGAAATTGCCAGGAGGAAACCGGAAAAGAAGGTTCCCAGGGCCAGGCCTCCCGACCGGGTGGATTACAGTACCTACAGACTTACTGCCGGAGAGTGGCTGTTATACGGAGCTCTGGGGGTGGGAGCCTGTGGGCTGGCATCCTATGTCTTTTACCGCAGTGTGGTGGTGTTCCTGATTCTGATGCCTGTTGGAGCCTGTTATCCTTTATACAGGAGATCGAATTTGAAGAAGGAGAGGGCCCGGCGGCTGGAACTGCAGTTCAAGGAGGGAATTCAGGTTCTGTCCTCCTTCCTGAGCGCAGGGTATTCATTGGAAAACGGACTTACCCTTAGCATAAAGGAGCTGGAAATACTGTTTGGAAGGAGGGAGATGATTACAGAAGAATTCCGGATCCTCTCCGATGGAATCCGGATGAACCGTCCGGCAGAGGAGCTGTTTATGGATTTTGGCCGGCGCAGCGGAGTGGAGGATGTGGACAATTTTGCCCAGGTCCTGTCAGCGGCTAAACGAAGCGGAGGCGAGCTGGTGGAAATCATCCGGCAGACAGCGGGAATTATCAGGGACAAGGTACAGGTCAAGGAGGAGATACACACCATGCTTGCCTCCAGGATTTTCGAACAGAGAATTATGAATCTGATACCGTTCTTGATTGTGCTCTACATTGACCTTACATCCCCTGGTTTTTTCAGCGTGATGTACGGTACCTGGATGGGACGGAGTGTGATGACCATGTGTCTGGCGGCCTATGCGGGTGCGCTGGTTCTGGCCGGTAAGATACTGGACATTGAGGTGTGAAAGGCAGGTGAGGCGGACGATAAAGGTGAGAAAAAGACCGGAAGAGAGGCTTCATGCCTGGATTGGCCGGAAGCAGATCCTTTGTCTTATGGCTGGCCTTTTCATAGGAATGGCGGCTCAGTTGTGGCAGCGTACAGACAGTGCGCTTTTGGAAGGAGATACCCTGGCCAGGGGAAATTATGGGCAGGGGGATCAGACATACAGCCTGATAGTGGAGGGGCTTGGGGAGAAGGAGGTTCCTGTGGAAATGGTCCTGTCAGAAAGGATGTATACAAAACAGGAGGCACATAAGACTTATGAGGCTGTGATGGTCCAGCTTCCGCAGCTCATACTTGGGAATAATCCGTCTCTTGAGGATGTAAGGCAGGATCTGAACCTGCTTACATATCTGGACAGCTATGGAATAAGGCTCAGGTGGGAATCGGATGAGCCAGAGCTTTTGGATTCCTTCGGTGAACTGCATGTGCAGGAGCTGAAACAGAGGGGGATAGGCGAACAGGGAATCAAAATCAGCCTGCATGTGCGCATGACAGAGGGAAACTGGCCGGAGGAGTATGAACTGTCTGTGTGCGTAAAGCCGCCGGTGCTTACGCAACAGGAACAGACGGAGGAAGCATTTGTGGAATTTCTTAAGAGCCAGGATGAATTGCAGTCCTACACTGCTTATATGAAGCTTCCGGAGGAATATCAGGGTCAGAGCCTGAAATACAGCCTGCCGGAGGAGTCTGTGTTTGTTCCTGTGATGGGATTGGGGGTGGCAGGAGCTGTATTATGTTTTTTCGGGGACCAGGCCAGGCAGCAAAACAGGACAGAGGAGAGAAAACGCCAGCTGGCGCTGGATTACCCGGAGGTATTGTCCAGGCTGACCATTTTTCTCGGCGCAGGCATGAGTATCCGCACAGCCTGGGATAAGATTGCCCTGGAATACAAAATGATGGTGGAGCAGGGAAGGCGCAGGAAAATGTATGAAACCAGCTGTCAGATGAAGGGGGGAGTGCCGGAGGGCAAGGCATTTGAGGAGTTTGGACGGCGGTGCGGGCTTCAGTCTTATATGAAACTGGGAGGTCTGCTGGAGCAGAACCGTAAAAATGGTTCAAAGAATCTCAGGAATCTGCTGCGTACAGAGATGACAGATGCATTTGAACAGAGAAAACACCAGGCCAGGCGCCTGGGAGAGGAAGCAGGGACAAAACTGCTGCTTCCTCTGTTCATTCTCTTGTCCGTGGTCATGGTCATGATCGCTGTTCCGGCACTGATGGAGTTCAAATAAAATATAAGGAGGAGCGTAATGAAGTTAGGAAAGGAAATCAGGGAGTTCTGGAAGGACGAACAGGGGGTGGGAGTGATTGAGCTGGTGTTGGTATTGGTGGTTCTTATAGGCTTGGTCATTATCTTTAAAAAGCAGATAACCACCTTACTCCAAAATATTTTTAAGGAGATAAACAGCCAGTCAAAAGAGGTGTATTAATGTGCAGGAAAGGTGAGATTACGGTATTTCTGGCAATGATACTGTTCAGTGTCTGCGCACTGCTGTGTGTGATTGTGGAATCGGCCCGCACAGCAGGCGCCAGATGCTATCTGCGGATGGCTGTGGATTCATCCGCAGACTCCCTTATGGCCCAGTATCACCGGGAACTGTGGAATAAGTACCGGATATTGGGGCTTGAGTATGACAAGGCAGAGACACTGGAGAAGGAGTTCAGGGAATTTATGAGGCCCTATATGGAGGCTGAAAATTGGTATCCCATGAAGGCGGAGCAGATTCGGATAACAGATATGACGGATCTTACCCAGGGGGACGGAAGATATTTTGAACAGGAAATACTGGATTATATGAAGTATGGTCTGTTGGATGCAGATTGGGACGAGCTGGATGAAGCCGGCGCATCAGAGCTGTTGGAGGTCTGGAAAGAGGGAAACAGTGTTAACCGCGTTTCAGAACTATATGCCGCCCATTCCAGGGAAGCTGTAAAGGTGGAAAAGGCGCTGGAGATAATCAACAGTACACTTCTGGCCCAGAGGGAACGGTGGGAACAGGGGAAGGGCTGCCTGGACCAGCTGGATGGGGGAGGATTTGTATCCCAGGCCAATAAATTGATACGGGAGCTGGAACGGCTTCCGGGCCAGGTAAACTCCTATGAAAAGCGGGCCGATGAATTGTATGAGAAATTGGCAGACAGCAGAGAACGTTTTTTGGAAGAAGCCAGTGACCTGAGTGAGGATGTGAGGGCTGGCCTGGAGGAGGAAATCAGCCAGTATGAGGCATATGCGGCCCAGGATGGACAGCGCCGCAGGGAGGTTGAGGCGCTGACAAATCTGAGCCGGGACAGGATACTGTGGATTAGGGATGTGATTGATATGGCGGAGGCGGTAATGGAGTATATCAGCAGCTGGGAGCCGGAGGATGAGGACGATGAGCTGGACGAGGATGCCTTATGGCAGCCGGTAAGGGCGCGCTGGTCCCAGTACGGCATGCTTACACTGGGAGTGGAATTCGGGGTCCGGGATAAGGAAAAGGAAGGTTTTCTGGAACAAGTAGGAAATATGGCAGGAAGAGAAATGCTGGAATTAGTATTACCGGAGGGAACCGTTGTTTCTGGGACAGCCCTCAGGCTTTCCGGCACACCGTCCGTCCAGAGGAAAACAGACGGCGGTGGATGGAAGGAAACAGACCAGGATGGAGATTCTAAGAGCACTGGCTTTTTGACCGGAGTCAGGACACTGATACAGCGCCTGTTGATTGGAGAATATGATATTCGTTTTTTTAAAGGGTTTAAAAAGGAGATGCAGAAGGGGGAATTTTATGAGCTAGAATATATCATTCATGGAAAGGAAAAGGACAGGGACAATTTAAGCGGTGTGGCGGCGCGCCTGGTTGCATTTAGAGAGGGACTCAATCTGGTACATATTCTGTCAGATGCCGGAAAACGCCAGGAAGCGCGTAATCTGGCTCTGACCATTGTGGGAGGGACCGGGATTTTGCCACTTGTATCAGTGGTGGCATTTTTTATCATGGCAGTATGGGCTCTGGGAGAGGCTCTGCTGGATGTGCGGTACCTTCTGGAAGGGAAAAGGGTACCGGTCTTTAAGACTGGATCCGACTGGAAACTGGATTTGGCCGGACTTTTGGAGATGGGAAGGAGCGGAAGCCTGATTGATGAAGAAGGAGGAAATGGAAGCGGAGCTGATTATAAGGGCTATCTGCGGATACTTATATTCGGCGCTTATGACACGGATCTGGTTTACCGGATGATGGATGTAATGCAGATTGTCACTGCGGTGAAGCAGCCTGGATTTTCTTTGGCAAACTGTGTATGTACGGTGGATGCAGAAGCTCTTGTCAGTGGAAAACATGTGTTTTTTTCAAATGGATTGTGGAAAAGCCGGGGACGGGAAGACGGTTACGCATATGACACGCGTATGGCTGTAGCCGGGAGCTACCTGGAAGACTACAAAAGCCCATAAAGACGGGAACTGTAAATTTTTAGGAATGGGGAAAGGAGGTTCATGATGATGCCCTTTTTTCTGGTGCAGAATAAAAAATCAAATCCGTATTGTCCATATAAAAAAACAGCAAAAATAAATACAACCGCACCTCTCCAAGTACGTAAATGCTGTCGACTGTTCCATGGAAAAAGGGCATTATCATGGAACTCCTGCCAGATGCAGGGGAGTCTCTCCGTAGAGGCTGCTCTCAGTCTGTCCCTGTTCCTGTTCTTTTGTTTCTGTCTGATTATGCCTATGAAGATGCTGGACCGTCAGAGACAGATACAGGCTGTAATGGAATCCGTGGGGGAGGAGCTGAGTCAGTATGCCTATGTGGAATACTGTTTCCGTAGCGCAGAGGAAGGAGGTGCAGAGGTGGATGTGGGAAGAGCAGAGGATACAGCCACCTCTGTTTTGGCAGCAGCTTATGCTTCCGCCAGAATATTGGGAGAGATTAACAGGGAGTGGGTGGAAGCCGTATCATTTGAGGGGACGGACATAGGGGAGGATGAGATGGTCCATATCGTGATGAGATATAGGATGCGTCTTCCCTTTTCCGTATTAGGAGTCAGCAGCATTCCCGTGGAACAGGTATGCAGCCGCAGAATGTGGAATGGAGCAGATGGGGGACGTTTTGGGGATGGTGACAGGGATGGGAATGGAGAAGAAGATGAGATAGTATACATTGGAAAAAACTCCCCCCGCTATCACCGCTTAAGGACCTGCCACTATCTGTACAATGATTTAAAGGCAGTGGATTTAGGGGCTGTGGGGGAACTGCGGAATGAGGCAGGAGGAAGGTATTCTTCCTGTGGGACATGCGGTGGGGGAAGCGGAGGCACAGGAAGCGGGGGCGCGGGAAGCGGCAGTATGGGGAGCAGCGGTACGGTTTATGTCATGCCATATGGTTCAAGCTACCATGTGTCTAAAAGCTGCCGGTCCATCATTGCGTATGTTCAGGAGGTTCCATTGACGCAGGTGGAATATCTGGGGGAGTGTTCTTATTGCAGAGGAAAGTGATGTGGGAGACGGGGGTGTTATTTGTTGGGCATATTAAATGGGGATTTGACGGAACAATTAACAGCAGGACATGACATAGCCGGAGTATTGCTGCGCTGCGGATTTCTTATGACGCTGTCAATTGGAGCCTGGCAGGATATGAGGAATCACAGAATAAAACTCAGCCTGATTGTGATGTCCGCAGCCGCGGGCGCGGTTCTGCGATGCATGTATATTGTGCTGGATGCGGCAATCATATACCGGGATTCGGGACACCAGATACCTTCGTACTTGGTGTCGGGCCAGATTATAGATACAGCCATGGCCATGGCTGTAGGAGCGGGATTGCTGTTTTTATCCCGGATAACAAACGAGGCTGTGGGAAAGGGGGATGGATGGTTTTTTCTGATATCGGGCATTTATCTGGGTGCATTGAAAAATCTGGTTTTGCTGGCAGGCGGCTTGGGGATTTGCTTTTTACTATCTATGGTTTTAGTATTTAAAGGGATTATACAGGGAACAGACAGGGGGAGGCTGCGCATTCCTCTTCTTCCATTTCTGATCCCGGCAGGAATCGGGGTGATGTTCCTATGAGGGAAAAAACGCTTAAGGGAAGTCTTACGGTTGAGGCCGCATGGATTATGGCCATGGTATTACTGTCCATAGCGGTGATGCTCCAGCAGGCATGCCGTATTCATGATGAGACCAAGGCCGCCATGGGTCTGCATGAGGCGTTGGAAAAGGGCCGTCATGGAAGTGCAAAGGAGCTGGAAGCCTCTGCGTCCGGGGCGCAGGAACATTTAGGCCGTCTCATGTTCTTTCCTGACTGCGATCTGGCTATAAAGGAAAAAGGGAAGAGGATATACGGAGAAGGCAGAGGGGGAAAATGGAAAAGAGAGATTGAGGCGGGAAGGTTCCGGCCGGAGACATTTCTGCGCAAGATTACTTTAATTGAAGGGCTGGTTAAAGAAGATGGAAATTAGCTACAGGAGAGAAGCAAAACGCAATTACCTGGTAGCGGGGGTGGCAGAGGCCACAGCTGGATATGAAGCCAGAATGCTGGCCCACAACGAGATTCGTGGACTGTTAAGGATGTACATAACATACCAGGATGGACTGCCCTTATATTGTTATGACATTACCTCCAGACAACCGTTAAGCCGCCTTCTGGAAACCCGTTTTATAACCAGAGAAGAGATATGCCAGTTATTAATCCAGATACATGCAGCGCTAAGTGGTATGGAGGAATATCTTTTAGATGCAGGGGGTGTCCTGCTGGAACCGGAATATATTTATGTGGAGCCGGAATTATTCCAGACCGGTTTGTGCCTGATCCCTGGTGTTCAGGATGATTTCCAGGGTAAACTGAGCCGCCTCCTGCAATATATACTGAAGAGGATAAATCATAAAGACAGGGAGAGCGTAGTCCTGGCTTATGGACTTTATCAGGAGAGCCTTAAGGAAAACTGCGGAATGGATGATTTGCTGGGGCTGATTGCGTCAGAACGGCGGAAAGGGAAGAAACGGGAGTTATTGAGCGAACCGGAGGGAGATTACATAAAGAAAGGAGGACTACAGGAAACAAATCATTGGGAGAAGGGGCTGAAGGAGAAGGGACAAGGGAAGGAACAAGGGAAAGAACAGGGGAATGAGCAAAATAGAGATTGTATTACAGGGAAGGGGAAAGGAAAAAGCGGGGAGACAGAGAAAGAGCATAACAGTGACAGGGGGGAGAAGCGGAGAAAAAAAGAAAAGGGTAAATTGGAAAGGTGTGAAATAAAACAGGAAGGCTCAGGCCGGACTGAACCTGAATGGAAAGGAACCACTTTCAGACGGCAGTTTATCGTATGGCTGTCAGCGGCAGTACTTTGTCCATCCGCACTGTGGATGTTCAGAGGGATGACAATGGTCATTGACAACTGGAGGCTGCTGGCAGCAATCGACGGAGGCTTGCTGTTTATGCTGTCAGCCATGAATCTGTATAGGCTGTTCATTGGGCATAGGGCTGCAAAGGCAGATGGGGCAGGTTCAGATGATGAGCAGGACCCATGGAGAATTTTGTATGAGGATGAAGATGACGAAAACGAGGATTTAGGTAATCAACCATCTACTGCGTATATGAATGGGGATAAAAATGAGTATTTGCAGAAAATGCCGGAAAGCAGCGCCGGAGAGTGCTTTCAGACCGTGCTTTTATCAGAGCGGCCAGCACAAGGGGAGGAAGTCCGGCGTTTATCTGCCCTCAATGGTTCGGATGAGGACATTGTAATATCCTATTATCCATTTGTGATTGGCAAACACAAGGATTTAGCAGACTATGTGCTTTTGAAAGATACAGTCAGCCGTTTTCACATAAGATTAGACGAGGACAATGGGAGTTATACTGTAACGGACCTTAACTCTACCAATGGTACCAGGGTCAAAGGACGATTGCTGGAGGCAAACGAGACAACGCAGCTGGAGCCGGGAGACCAGATATTTATAGCTGACTGCGGATATATTTTTTATTAACAGCACAGAGTAACCCAGTATGTTTCGTTTATCTTAAAAGACAATTGTGTGAGTGTGGTTGCAGAAATAGTAAATAACAGTGGGGTGGGGGCATAAAAAATAACTTTATTGCGTCAAAGCCACTTAACAAGTCCTTTAAAGTATGCTAAGATTATATATCATTGAGGATGTGAGGAATACGGATGGTTACGGGCATAAACAGGAGCAGGCCATATGTCAACATTGCGCTGGCAGCAGTCAACGTATTGGTATTTCTGTACCTGGAGGCCATCGGCTCCACGGAGGATGGCGTATTCATGGTAAAACACGGGGCTGTATTTGCGCCTTTTGTTATCCTTGGTGGAGAGTATTACAGGCTGTTTACTGCCATGTTCCTGCACTTTGGAGTCAGCCATCTGGCAAATAATATGCTGGTGCTTCTGGTGCTTGGAGAGAAGATGGAAAGGGCGCTGGGTCATATCAAGTATTTGATATTTTACCTTACCAGCGGTGTTGCTGCCAACAGTATATCCCTGGCTGTCCAGGTACGGACAGGGCAGGCCAGTGTGTCCGCGGGGGCTTCAGGCGCAATCTTCGGTGTGGTAGGCGGTCTGGTCTATGTGATTGCCATTCATCATGGTCAGCTGGACGGACTAACCAACAGGCAGCTGGGCTTTATGGTTCTGCTGACGCTTTATCATGGGTTTACTTCAGCAGGAGTGGACAATATGGCTCACATAGGGGGCCTGATTTCCGGCTTCATATTAGGTATCCTGCTTTACAGGAGAAAAGATGCTGCCAGAATTTCCGGTATGGCTGGATAGAATGCAGGCTGTGTTAACCGCAGCGGAAGGAGGATTTTCAGAATGACAGATGACAATTGTATTTTTTGTAAAATAGCAGGAGGGGTGATTCCGTCAACCACTCTGTATGAGGATGAGGATTTTCGCGTGATTCTGGATTTGGGACCAGCGTCCAGAGGACATGCCCTTATCCTTCCAAAACAGCATTTTGCAGATGTATGCGCACTGGATGGGGATATAGCCGCCAAGGTACTTCCTCTGGGTGCCAAGATTGGCTCTGCGATGAAGAAATCTCTTGGATGCGCGGGATTCAATCTGGTTCAGAATAATGGAGAAGCAGCCGGGCAGACTGTTTTCCATTTCCACATGCATGTGATTCCAAGATATGAGGGAGGTCCAGACATAGTCAGCTGGACTCCGGGAAAGGCTTCGCCGGAGCGGGCTGAACAGCCAGATCCTTGGCGGCGATATCGGCAAGCTGTTCCTTCGTGAGATCGAAGGCGGAGCCGTCGGCGATCTGGGCGGAAGTAATGCCCTTCACGTCCTTGTGGCAGGTGGCACAGGAATCGGCGGGCATGACCGGAACCGCCCCCTGGCAACCGGCACATTCCTTCTTCTGCATCACGGTCTGCTGATGGCAGCCCACGCAGCTGCTGTCCGAGGTCTTTGCGTGCATGGCATCGGCCAGCTTCACGAAGTTGCCGTCCTTGTTGCCGTCGACGGTGTGGCAGACGGTACAGAACTCGATACGGACATGGTGGCAGGTGCGGCAGCTGTCCACGGAAGCCTCATGCGCCTTGTGGTTGAACACCACGGGCTTCATGCCGGCTTCGGGAGCGCCCACGGGGCGCTTGGCGTTGTTGACGGGCAACAACAC
>ERZ791803.1572-NODE-1572-length-10288-cov-1.974787_pt1 | contig 10288 bp, 9 predicted proteins | sample MGYA00510307_ERZ791803 | MGnify/ENA primary metagenome ERZ791803 (study PRJEB30046, sample SAMN00791963) | human gut metagenome | study: EMG produced TPA metagenomics assembly of the A metagenome-wide association study of gut microbiota in type 2...
CCCAGGCCGCAGCGGGGGCCGCTGGCCAGCCAGCGGACATCGTTGGCGATCTTCATCATGTTTGCCGCAAGGCCCTTTAAGGCCCCGTGGGCGAATACCAGCTCGTCCTTGCTGGTCAGGGAATGGAATTTGTTGGCCGCGGTCTTGAAATCCTTGCCGGTCAGCTCGGATACCGCTTTGGCCACCTCCACGTCAAATCCCTTGGGCGCGTTTAAGCCGGTGCCCACGGCGGTGCCGCCAAGAGCCAGCTCGCGCAGGCCCGAAAGGCTCATCACCAGCATCTCTCTGGACTTCTCCAGCATGTTTTTCCAGCCGCTGATCTCCTGGGAGAATGTGATCGGAGTGGCATCCTGAAGATGGGTGCGCCCGGTCTTGATGATTCCCTCGTTTTCCTTCATCAGACGGTCAAAAGTTCCGATTAAAAGATCGATGCTTGGAAGCAGCTGGTCTTCAATGGATACCGCCGCAGCGATGTGCATGGCTGTGGGGAACGTATCATTGGAACTCTGGGACATGTTGGAGTGATCGTTTGGATGCAGAAGCTTTTCCCCTGCGATTTCGTTGCCGCGGTTGGCAATCACTTCGTTGACGTTCATGTTGGACTGGGTTCCGCTGCCTGTCTGCCATACAGCCAACGGGAAATGCCCGTCCAGCTTGCCGGCAAGTATCTCGTCACAGGCCTGGGAAATCAGGTCCAAACGCTTCTCATCCAGCTTGCCCAGGCGGTTGTTGGCCATAGCCGCCGCCTTTTTTAAAATTGCAAACGCCCGGATGATTTCCATGGGAATCTTTTCGATTCCGATCTTGAAGTTCTCGAAACTTCTCTGGGTCTGCGCGCCCCAATAACGGTCCGCGGGAACCTGCACTTCGCCCATTGAGTCATGTTCGATTCGAAATTCCATAGTTTCACTCCTCCCAAATAATATAAACGGTTTTACAGCAGCAACTGCCTCACTAGCTGCTGCCGTATATGTGATGGATTAGTCCTCCGGATAAATTTCATCCAGTTTCTTTAACGCTGCCTCTTTTAAGTTCTTGTAAATGCTGTTCTGATGGGTGTCCATGCCGACCACAAGGGGGCCGAACTCAACTGCTTCCAGATCCCAAAGGGCTTCCGGCATACCCATCTCGAACCAGGTCACGTCGTAAACGGACTTGATTCCCTGGGCCAGCTTCGCAGCGCAGCCGGGAGCTGCCTGAAGGTACACGTAGCCGTACTTCTCGCAGGCGTCCAGAGTGCCCTTCTCCATGCCGCCCTTGCCGATCACAGCCTTGATGCCCATCTTGCCCACAACGTCGGCGTGGGGCTCCATGCGGATGCTGGTGGTGGGGCCGATCACGTTCAGACGCCAGGAACCGTCCTCATTCTTCAGGCAGACAGGGCCTGCGTGGAAGATGGCGGCTCCGGTGAAATCTTTGGGAAGGGGCTGGCCTGCGTCCAGCAGCTCGCGGATCTTTAAGTGCCCCATGTCTCTGGCGGTGTAGATGTGGCCGGTTAAGTATACCACATCGCCGATTTTCAGCTCACGAACGTCCTCTTCCTTCAGAGGCATTGTCAATACTTTCTTATCCATATGACAGATCTCCTTTATATGTATATTCGTTATTACAGTAATTTCTCGATGCGGCCGTCGTTGTAGATACGGATGCCTGCGCGTCTTGCCACCCAGCAGTGGAAGTTGATGGCGACGGGAGCGATGGCGGTGTGGGTTGCAGCTCTGCCGATCTTTACGGCCAGACATACGGTGTCGCCGCCGGTTCCGGCCGCGCCAAGGCCCAGGGAGTTGATGTTGTCTCTCAGCTCATCCTCCAGGCGGGCCAGTAAGGGATCGGGGTTGGTGTCGTCCCACTTGCGGGTGCTGATGGCCTCGCGGCTCAGTTTGGAAGCGACGTCCATCTGACCGCCGATGCCGATGCCGATACCGAAGGGAGGACAGGGCTTGCCGCCCGCGTTGATGGCGGTCTCCAGAACAAAGCGCTTTAATCCCGCGAAATCCTGGTTCAGCTTTAAGTTGGCGGTGGTGAAAATCTTCATGGCGTTGCCAAGCTCGGCGCCGCAGCCCTTGAAGCTGATGATGAAGTCCACGTACTCCTGACCCGGATGGTACTGGTACTCGATGTTGGGAACGCCCTCGCCGGTGTTGTTGCCGGGATTGTGGCGGGTCAGCGGGTCCACGATGCTGGGACGCAGATAGCCCTTGGTGGTCGCCTCGCCCAGAGCCTCCCAGATCACGTCGTGGGCAAAGGACGGGAAATTGCCGTCGCCGTAGGAAATCCAGGTGGTGGGGTAGCCCGGGGACTGGCACACGGCCTTGTCCTGCGCTTTTGCGATATCCAGGTTTTCCAGCATGGAAGAGAGCATGCTCTTGGCGGTATCGTTGGTCTCGCGGTCCAGAGCGGCCTGAACCAGTCCCTTTACATCCGCGGAAATCTCCGTGACGGCGCGGATGCAGGCATCGTGCATGGCAGTTTTAATGAGTTGATTGTCCATAGTAGAACCTCCTTATAGTAAAAAAGTTAATTAAAGATTTCATTGATATCCTGTATGGTTTCCAGGCGGTGAAGCCTGTCTAACAGCTTGGTAACGCCCTCTTCGCCGATCATATCCTCGGTCAGAAGCCGGAATTTGCGGTCCGCCATCTCCCAGTCAAAGGGATTCTTGAAGTCTCCGATGGGGTAATCCACCTGCTCGGTGATGGTCTCGCCGTTTTTCAGACAGATGGTCAGCCGGTGGGACCACTGGTTGGGATCCTGCTTGAACTCGTCGTCCAGCTCCTTGTTGACCTTGACCTTGATCTTCTCCATCAGGGCCCTCACGGCCGGGTTGTTGATGTTCTCCACCGTAAAGGTGCGGTCGCTCAAATCCTTTAACACGATGGCCGCGGCGATACAGAACTGAAGGCTGAATTTGGCCGCATAGGGATTCTCGGGGTAGGGATTGTTGGTGGTCTGTACCGCGGTGCTGTAGGTGTCGTCGGTGATGGACACGATGTCCTCCGGGTCCAGCGCGTGGGCGGAGAGGATCTTCTCGATGCAGTAGTTGGCGGAGTGGGTGTGGCGGCAGCAGGCGTAGGGCTTGAAGGAATTCTCCTCGATCCGGTAGCCCTCCCCGAAGGCCTTGGTCAGGCTGTCCAGGTCCGGCTCGGGCGCCAGGGCGTTCACAAATGCGCGGTCGCCCTCCAGGATGGTGGGCGCTCCGGTGAAGCCCAGCTTTGCCAGCTCGGCGGAGCGCAGCCCGCAGAGATTGGCGTTGGCGGTGTGCAGCACCTTGCTCATGGAGCCGCTGGCCAGGAATTCCCACAGTCCGGCGGCCTGGGTGCCCGCGGAGCCCAGGCAGTTCACCATCTGCTCCTCGTCAAGGCCCAGAAGTTTGGCGGCGGTCACGCCCGCGGCGAATGCGCCGACCACTCCGGTGGTATGCCAGTACTTATAAGAGGAAGGGTTGATGGCCTCGCCGATCCTGGCTCCGGCCTCATATCCGGCGGCCACGGCCTCGATGATCTCCTTTCCGCTCTTGCCCAGCTGCTGTCCCAGGGCGAAGGCGGTGGGAACCGTGATCACGGCCAGGTGGGTGATGCTCGCGTTATGTACGTCGTCCATGTCCATCACATGTCCGAATACCGCGTTGAGAGCCGCGGCCTGCTCCACGGTCATCTTTGTGAAGCCCGGCTGGAAGGTGGAAGCCTGGGGCGCCGTGAGCTTCCCGGAGTAATACTCCTTCCAGATTCCGGATTCCTTCTTGGCGGAACCTGCGATGGCCACGCCGATGAAGTCTTCAATGCACATTTTCGTGATGTCCACCGTGTGATCGCTGAATTTGGAAACGTCCATACCGCAGAGATAGGCGGCCAGGCAGCGGGTCTGTTGGGTTGTGGTTTCCATGAATGGGACCTCCTTATCTGTTTGGTATACCGAAAAAAGATGGGTTTAATGGTGGTATACCATTACGTTTCCTATAGAATACCACATATACAGACAAAAGGAAAGAGCTAATTTGAAATTTATTTATGCAAAGTTAATAAAGTATCAGATTGTAAACTATTGACAACTTTCTGCAATTCCTGTATTCTAAAAAGAGCGGTATACATAAATAGGAAAACGTGTATACAAAAACAGCATGATACTGGGATAGAAGGGGACCGGAGCATATGGAAAAGAAGGCGTCATCCAATAAATATTATGAAACGATACTGGACTGGTTTAAGTCGCAAATCATGTCCGGAGAGTTAAAGGAAGGGGACACCATCCCTTCAGAGCGGGAGCTTGCGACCCGGTTTGGGGTCAGCAGAGTGCCGGTGCGGGAGGCGCTCCGCATTCTGGAGTATATCGGCATCGTCTCCAACACGGCGGATGGGATGACGGTTCAGAAGGTGGATATCCAGCTCCTCAACCCCAAGGCGAATTTCGCCACGGACATCACCATGGAAACCATTGAAAATCTGTTCGAAGTGCGGATTTTCCTGGAGTCCGCGGCTGCCTACTACGCGGCCAAACGCCGGACGGACGAGGACATCCGGCTGATGCACGAGTCGATCCACCAGATGCTCGAAGCCATCGACAGCCAGAGTAAGGACGACGAGGCTATTATCAAGGCATCCCACGACTTCCATTTCCATGTGATCGAGGCGGCCAAGAACCCGGTGCTCTCCAATATGTACCGGAACCTCTATGACCTGTTGGAGATCTCCAAGCAGTATACCATGAAGCCCACAGAGGTATCGGACGCCACGGTGATGGACCACGAGGCCATTTTATATAAGATTGAGAGCGGGAACGCGGACGAGGCTAGCCGCTACATGAAGTTCCACTTGAGCCGCGCGATGAGAAAGCTCAATCCGGAGGAGGAATAATCCGTTTTAACGTGAGAATAAAGGACAGCTAAGGGAGGCAATATGGCGGAACATCATACACGAAAAAATTACAGCAACGTGGAGGCGGTTGACATCCTGCATCAGGTGGCGAACCTCTACATTTCCACAAAGATTCCCCAGGACTACGGAACCGGAGAGGAGTACACTTCGGTTGAAGTACATACATTAAAGCACATTGCGGACAATCCGGGCATCACGGTGACGGAGCTGGCCCGGGATTACGCCAAGACCAAGGGCGCGATCTCCCAGATTTTGAAGAAGCTGGAGGCCAAGTCTCTGGTCTACCGCCAGTCCGACCCTGCCAACGACAACAAAGCCCTGCTTTACCTGACGGAGAAAGGCCGCCTTTTGGACCTGGCCCACCGGAGGTACGACGCGGTCAGCTTCGGCGAATCCATGGACCAGGTGCGCACCCAGTTCTCCGAGGAGGAGGTGGACATCGCGTTCAGCGTCATGGAGGCCTGGCTGGGAGTGCGGCGCGAGGTGCAGCAGAAGCGCCTGGAACGGCAGAAACAAAAGAAGAGGGAACAGAAACTCGCGGGCGGTCCGGGAACAAGAACGTAACGGAACACAGCGCAGAAAGGGGGGATTTCCGGGTCAGACTTTATTTTCTTAAGTCGGTGACAAAATGCCGGAAAGTCCCCTTTATTTCATTAAGATATGAAATTGTCACATGGGATACCGGCATGGTATCCCTTTTTTAATGTAATTTACGACAAAACCCTTTTTTATTTTTGATAGAAAATGACAAAAATGCTTAATTGTATCTTGACAGATACATAAAAAAGGTTTAGAATCTAAACATGAACTGGTGAGTGGTATACCACAAGAGGAGGTATGATCGTGAATTTAGTACATGATTTTGACGAAGTTGTAAACAGAAGGGGAACTGACTCTAAGAAGTATTCGGTTTATCCGGAAGATGTAATCCCGATGTGGATTGCGGACAGTGATTTCAAGGCTCCCCAGCCGGTTGTGGACGCTCTGGTTGAGCGGGTGCAGCAAGGGGTGTACGGATATACACCCGTAAGCCCCAGGCTGAAAGCGGCGGCTGCCAAGTGGCAGGAGACCAGATTCGGATGGGAAGTAAACCCGGACGCGGTTGAGTTTGTACCGGGCGTTATCTCCGGCGTGATCAGCGCAGTGCGCGCTTTGAGCCATCCGGGCGACAACATTGTGATCCAGACTCCCTGCTATCCGCCTTTTACCGATCTGTCCGAGCACAACGGAAGACATCTGCTGCGCAATGAGCTGATCTTAAAGGACGGCCGCTATGAGATCGACTTTGAGGATTTTGAGGCCAAGGTGAAGGACCCCAGAACGAAACTGTTCATCCTTTGCAACCCCCAGAACCCCACCGGCCGCGTGTTCAGCAGAGAAGAGCTGATCCGCTTGGGCGAGCTGTGCCTGAAGTACCATGTGACGGTGCTGTCCGACGAGATCCACAGCGACCTTGTTTACAGCGGCCACAAGCACATTCCCTTTGCCAGCATTTCCAAAGAGTTTGAGCAGAACACGATCTCCTTTATGAACCCCAGCAAGACCTTCAACCTGCCGGGCTTCCGCACCGCAGCCTTCATCGCCGCGAATCCGGTTCTGAAGAACGCAGTGCACGACATGGTTGTGAACAACAAGGCCATCGGCGAGAACATCTGCGGAACCGTGGCGTTCTGCACCGCATACGAGCAGTGCGCGTACTACGCGGATCAGATGGTTGCGTATCTGGAGGAAAACCGCAATCTTGTGGAAGAGACGTTAAAGGACGTGAACGGCATCGACGTGATCCATGCGGAGGGTACATATCTTCTGTGGCTGGACTGCAGAAAGCTGAATATGAGCCAGGAGGAGCTGGACCGCTTCTTCGTGGAGACGGTAAAGCTGGGTCTTAACAGCGGCAAGAGCTTTGGTCCCGAGGGCAACGGCTTCCTGCGCATGAACATTGCATGTCCGCGCAGCACGGTCAAAGAGGCCATGAACCGCATTGTAACAGCAGTAAAAGCTTTATAATTTTTCAATATAAGGAGAGAGACATATGAAAAAGAGAATGGTAGCATTGTTATGCGCAGGTCTGGTAGCGGCTTCTTTAGCTGGATGCTCCAGTAAAAAAGCGGACGCTCCCGCAGAGCCGAAGGCAACCGAGGCTGCGGGTTCTGAAGCAGCAGGTTCCGAGGCGGCAACCGAGGCGGCTAAGGCCAACACCGACTTCCCGAAGAAGAACATCAAGATCATCGTTCCTTACGACGCAGGCGGCGGCGTGGATATCACCACCCGTATTCTGACGGAGGCTGCCGGAAAAGATTACTTTAACGGCCACTCCCTGATCGTTGAGAACATGGCGGGCGGCGGCGCCGTAATCGGACAGACCGCAGTTGCCAACGCGGATCCCGACGGTTACACCCTGCTGGCTTACACCAGCGCGGTTGTAAACAACCCCCTGTTAAAGGACGTAACCTTTACCCTGGACAGCTTCAAGACCCTGGGCATGGTTTGCTTCGATCCCGAGATCCTGGTAGTGCCCCCGAACTCCCCGTACAAGACCTGGGAAGAGTTCGTTGCCTATGCTAAGGAGAACACCGTTAAGCTTGCAACTCCCGGACATTCCACTTCTCACCACATCGCAGCGATCCAGCTGGCGAAGGAGTATGGCCTGAAGTTTGAGTATCTGCACAACGACAGCGCTTCCGTACAGATGCAGCAGCTGATGGGCGGCCACTGTGACGCAGCTATGATGGCGGCGGGCGAGACCGTAAGCCAGATCGGCGACGGAACCATCATCGGACTGGCCGTAGGCGCTGAGGAGCGCGTTGCCGATATTCCGGACGTGCCCACCTTCTTAGAGTTAGGCGGCACCATGGTGAACGGCGCATTCCGCGGATATGCCTGCCCGGCCGGCGTACCGGACGACGTATACCAGGTACTGTGTGAAGAATTTGATAAGATTGCAACTTCCGATAAGTTCATCACCGGTATGAAGGACGCTGCGATCCCGTATTCCTACAAGAATGCTGCTGATTTCCAGGAGTATGCAAATCAGTGCTACAAAGATATCGAAGCTCTGGTTCCGGAGCTGAAGGGGTCCAAGTAATCGCTTTTAGGAGGCGCCCGATTCCGGGCGCCTATATTTTCGCTGGGAGGTGCAGCAATGAATAAGAAGCAATTAATCATTGAGCTGGCGATGCCTATTGTATTTGCCCTGATTTCGATTTACATCATTGTAAAGGCCATTCCAATGGAGGGAGAGGGAGTTTTCCCGATTATGTCGGCGGGTGTTCTTTTGATCTGTGCAGCTTACCTGTTTTTTGAGACTCTGGTCAAAAAGGAAGAGGTTGTCAAGCTGGAAGGTGTAAACCTGGGAAAAGTAGGAATCACGCTGCTGGCCCTGATTGTGTATGTGGTACTTATTAAGAAAATCGGTTATATCGTCGATACGTTCCTGTTATGCGTCTTTATTATCCGCTCTCTGGGATATAAAAAGATTGGCATTACCGTACTGTGCGCCGCCCTGGCGGTGTGTGCGACATTTTTCGTGTTTAAGGTGTTATTGTCGGTACCGTTACCGATGATATTCCTTGATTTTTAAGGAGGTGGGAAGATGAGTGGTATATTATTAGGCCTTGGTCAGCTGTTTCAGCCCATCGCGCTGATCGCGCTTCTTGCCGGCGTTGTGATCGGACTGATCGTGGGATCTCTGCCTGGTTTGAATGACTCCATCACCATGGCGGTGCTGATTCCCATCACCTTCGGCATGGAGCCACAGGTGGCGATCTGCCTGTTGGTTGGTATCTATTGTGCTTCCGCCTGCGGCGGTTCCGTTCCCTCCATTCTGTTAAAGATTCCGGGAACTGCCTCCGCTACGGTAACCGCCTACGACGGTTATCCCATGTCCCAGCAGGGACGCAGCGGTGAGGCCCTGGGCCTGGCGATCTCCTCGTCCACATTCGGAGGACTTACCAGCGCCATCGTGCTGCTGTTTCTGTCTCCCTTCCTGGCGAAGCAGGCTCTGAAATTCGGACCGCCCGAGTATTTCATGCTGGCAGTTCTGGGTATGAGTACCGTAATCGGTATGGCCGGCAAAAACATTGTGAAAAACATTCTGGCCATGGCTGTGGGTCTGATCTTCAGCTGTGTGGGAATGAGCCCCCAGACCGGTCTGGCCCGCTTTACATTCGGCCAGGTGAGCCTGATGGACGGTATCTCCCTGATCCCCATGCTGATCGGTCTGTTTGGTATCACCTCCATCCTGGAGATGATCGAGACCATCCGCTCCAAAACAGCGGGCGTGGACTTTAAGGAAGAGGTTAAGAAGGAGTATCAGAAGGTTAAGGTGACTCTGCCCAACAAGGAGATGGCCAAGCGTCTGCTTCCCACCTGGGCCCAGTCCAGCTTAATCGGTAACGTAATCGGTATCATCCCCGGCGCGGGTATGATCATGGCCATCTTCATGGCCTACGACCAGGCGTCCAGACGCCATCCGGAGCTGGAATTCGGTACCGGCGTTCCGGAAGGTATCGCGGCTCCCGAGTCCGCCAACAACGCGGTTACCGGCGGTTCCCTGGTACCCCTGCTGGCCCTGGGCGTTCCCGGCAACTCCACATCCGCCCTGTTTCTGGGCGCGATCATGATTCACGGCATGAGGACCGGCCCTGTGTTCTTCACAGAGCATCCGGACATTATTTACGGCCTGTTTATTTCGATTATCATTGCAAACATTATCATGGCGCCTCTGGGAATCTTTGTCCTGCGCTATATGAAGACCATTCTCTCCGTTCCGGAAGAACTGCTGGGCGGAATCATTCTGGCCTTCTGCGTGACCGGCGTGTTTGCCATTGCAACCAACCCCTTTGACGTGCTGGTGCTGATCATTTTCGGCCTGATCGGATACTTCTGTTACAAGTTCAAGATCCCTACGGCGCCCATGATCGTGGCCATGGTTCTGGGCTCCATGACGGAGAACAACCTGCGCCAGGCATTGGTTGCCAGCAAGGGATCCTGGGACTTCCTGTACAAGCAGCCCATCACCCTGACCGTGCTGATCATTGCCATTGGAAGCTTCTTCTTCCCCTTTATTGCAGCCAAGGTTAAGAAGATGAAAGCAGCCAAGGTCAAATAAGAAAGATTAACTATGAATATAACCAGAGATTTATGCGATTACCTGGCGGGCCTGACGGCGGACCGGCTGGATCAGGACCTGCTGGAGGATATCCGGTACAAAACCCTGGACTGGCTGGGCTGTGTGACCGGCGCGCTGGACAAGAAAAGCTCCCGGGCGGTTCTGGAAATGGCCCGGGAGAGCGGGGGGAATCCCCAGTGCAGCGCCTTCGGCCTGCCGGAAAAGACATCCATGTTTACGGCGGCATTTTCCAACGGGGTGCTGGGGCACACGTTGGAGTACGACGACGTGAACAAAATCGCCATCA
>ERZ791803.1574-NODE-1574-length-10287-cov-2.291439_pt1 | contig 10287 bp, 9 predicted proteins | sample MGYA00510307_ERZ791803 | MGnify/ENA primary metagenome ERZ791803 (study PRJEB30046, sample SAMN00791963) | human gut metagenome | study: EMG produced TPA metagenomics assembly of the A metagenome-wide association study of gut microbiota in type 2...
AGCACCATATTTGATGGTATACTATGTTCATGAGAAATTTAAGAATCTTAGCAGTAATTTAGCGGACAGGAGGAATATGCAGAATACGACAGAAACGCAGTTTATAAAAATTCTGGAGGCTGAACTTGTGAAAGCGCTTGGATGTACAGAGCCGATCGCGATTGCCTATGCGGGAGCGGTGGCGCGGGATTGCCTGGGTTCGGTACCGGAGGAGATGACGGTAAGCTGCAGCGGCAACATAATAAAGAATGCGAAAGCGGTTGTGGTTCCCATGACCCGTGGATTGAAAGGAATCGAAGCTGCCGCTATAGCGGGGGCGGTCGGCGGGGATGCCCGGAAAGGGCTGGAGGTTTTGACCGGAGTGACCGACGAGAATGTTTGCCAGATGACCCGGCTTCTGGAAAAGAAAATGTGCAGGGTGCAGCTTCTGGATACAGAGGAAAAACTCCACATCGTCCTGGTGGCGAAGCAAGGTGATGACAGGGTGGAAGTGGAATTGATGAGGACCCATCTTGGAGTTATCCGGATTGAAAAAAACAGACAGGTTCTCTGGTCAGAAAAACCCAAAGAGGATGCAGGCGGGGTGGATTATTCCTGTTTAAATATGGATTCCATTTTTACATTTGCAACGGAAGTTCCCATTGGACAGGTTGAAGACCTGATGCGGGAACAGATATTATGTAATACCAGCATTGCACAGGCGGGGCTTTCCGGACATTACGGCGCAGAGGTGGGAAAGACGCTTTTGGAAGTATATGGAACGGATGTCTGGGTGAGGGCGAAGGCGGTGACGGCTGCCGGATCGGATGCGAGGATGAATGGCTGCGAGCTTCCTGTGGTGATCAATTCAGGCAGCGGCAACCAGGGGATGACGGTTTCGCTGCCGGTGATCGAATATGCCGCCAGTTTAAAATGCAGCGAAGAACAGCTCTGCCGGGCGCTGGTGATGAGCAATCTCATTGCCATCTATCTGAAGTACCAGATCGGAAGGCTGTCTGCCTACTGCGGAGTGGTGACGGCGGCAGCCGGAGCAGGCGCCGGGATCACATATCTGATGGGTGGCAGCCGGCAGCAGATCGAGAAGACAGTTTTAAATACGCTTGCGGACACATCCGGGATTGTCTGTGACGGCGCCAGCGCATCCTGTGCGGCAAAGATAGCGACCAGTGTGGACGCGGCGGTTATGTCCAGCTATCTGTCCATGAATGGACATGCATTTTTACCGGGAGAGGGAATTGTAAAAGACAACCTTCAGAAAACGGTGGATGGAGTAATAACACTTGCAAAGGAGGGTATGAAGAAAACGGATGAAGTGATATTGGAAATCATGATACAGGATTAAAGGGTTTACTGAACAAAAACGGAAAGGATGGAAACGAAAGATGAAGAAAAGAATGATGAGTTGTGTATTGGCGGCGGTTATGGCGGCAGGATGTTTGGCAGGCTGCGGATCAGGCGGCGGACAGGCTGCGGAGACCGGACAAAAAACAGAACAGACGGCAGAGAAAGAGTCAGGCTCGAAAGAGGGGACCGTGAAGATCGCAGTTGCCGGACCCATGACCGGAGACAACTCCGAATACGGGATCGGGTTCTACAATGCGGCAGAGCTGATGGCATCTCAGTGGAATGAAAAAGGCGGAGTGCTTGGAAGACAGATCGAGATCGTACAGTATGATGACAAGAATACCTCGGAGGAGGCCACAACCATCGCGCAGAAGATTGTATCGGACGGTGATATCAGCGGTGTGATCGGACATTTTGCATCGGGTGTCTGTATGACGGCGGCTCCGATTTACGAGGAAAACAAGATTGTTGAGATTTCTCCCTCATCTTCCCATCCGGACTACTCCCAGATCGGCGAGTATATTTTCCGGAACAATACAATTATCTCCAAAGAAGGAGCAGCTTCTGTGGACATTGCGGTCAACGATCTGGGAAAGAAAAACATCGGGATCATTTCAATCATGACGGACTGGGGAACCAATACTTCGGTTATCATCAAGGAACTGATTGAGGGCCTGGACGACCCGGATGTGAAGGTGGTTGCCCATGAGGAAGTGATGGAAGGCTCGGATGACTACACTCCGGCCATCACAAAGCTGAATGAAGCGGGCGCGGACGTTGTGATCTGCTGCGGAATGTACAATCTGGTGGCTCCGGTAGCAAAGCAGTATAAAAATATCAATCCGGATATTGCCATCGTAGGTTTTTCAAATGCATACAGCCAGCAGCTGATTGAGCTTGGCGGCGAGGCGGTAGAGGATGTCTGCTTCCCGGTTATCTTTTTCTCTGAGTCAGATGATCCGGATGTAAAGGCTTATGTTGATAAGTTTACCGAGGTATACGGAAGTTCACCGTCGGCTCTGACCTCTCAGGCATATGATTCTGTTGGAATGCTCCTGACTGCGATCAAGGAAGCGGGCTCCACGGATTCTACGGCGATCAAGGACAAGCTGTATGAGATTGAATACAAAGGTGTTACAGGAGATACCAAGTTCGATTCACAGGGAGATGTGGATAAAGAGTTTACGAAAGTTACCATCAAGGACGGTAAATTCGTAAAAATGAACTAGTATAACAGACAGGGCGGCGGGGGAACTTCCCCCTCTGCTCTGCGGAAAGGTGACTACATGATTGCTCAACAGATATTTAATGGCCTGGCATTGGGAATGAGCTATGCGCTCATTGCAGTAGGGTATTCCCTCGTGTTTGGTATCCTGAGGCTGGTCAATTTTTCACACGGCGCCGTTTACGCGTTTGGAGCACAGATGGCGCTTGTATTTATCAGCATTAAATTCGGCATCATACCGAGTCTGCTGCTGAGTATCCTGCTGACAGGCGTGCTGGGAGTCGTGATAGACAAGATGGCTCTGGAACCTCTCAGAAAAAAGAAATCCATTCCGATTGCCTCTCTGATCACAACGATCGGAATCTCCAATATTGTGACCAATCTTCTTATTGCAATATTCGGAAGTGAGAAGCGTGCGTTCCCCTCCCTGTTTCATTTTGGAAATGTGCAGATCGGGAATATCGTGATCTCCTCTACACAGATTGGAATGTGCGTGGTTTCTCTGGTATTGATGCTGGTCCTGGTCGGGATTGTATTCTGCACGAAGACGGGGCTTGCGATGAGGGCATCGGAGCAGAATCCCAAAGCGGCAAATTTAATGGGAATCAATGTGAACCTTGTTATTTCCATTACGTTTTTCCTGAGCGGCGTCTCGGCGGCGATCGCCGGTTCTCTTGTGGGCAGCTACTATCAGATCGTATATCCCAATATGGGATTTATGGCGGGACTTAAAGCCTTTGCGGCGGCAGTTCTGGGCGGAATCGGAAGCCTGCCGGGGGCGATCGTCGGGGGACTTATCGTGGGGATCTCCGAGTCGATGGCGGCCACCATGCTGGGGTCAACCTATCGGGACTCGATGGCTTTTATCATCCTGATTCTTGTTTTGATTGTAAGACCAAACGGGCTATTCGGAAAGAAAGGGATTACAAAGGTATAGAATATGGCAGATAGACAGAATGAAAAACACAGCTATTTATATCAGTTTGAATATTTTATGGTAAAAAACCGGAAGTTTTTGCTGATTGCCCTTGCGCTTATTGTGTGCCTGCTTCCGAAGCTCAATAATAACCAGTATTTTCTGACGGTGCTGGTGAAGATGGCGGTGTATGCCATGTTCGGATTGGGACTGAATATCCTGACGGGCTATACGGGGCTTGTTTCACTTGGACATGCCGGGTTTGTGGCGGTTGGCGCTTATACGGCTTCTCTCTGTGCGGTCAAGCTGGGATGGGGATTTTTCCCTTCCTTTCTTTTAGGTATGCTGGTGGCCGGTGTGGTTGGCATACTTTTGGGGCTGCCAACCCTGAGACTTACGGGTACGTATCTTTCGATCGTCACGCTGGGCTTCGGCGAGATCATCAAGATGATCACCATGAACTGGTCCTCCGTGACCAACGGGACCCTGGGTGTAAAAAACATTCCCAAACCGGAGCTGTTTGGAATAAAACTCACAATCGCAAACCACGGACTGTATTACCTGGTTGCGGTGATGCTGTTGGTTTGTACGCTGTTCTGCATCGTACTGGTGAAATCCAGGACGGGAAGGGCTCTGCAGGCGATCAAGGGAGATGAGCTGGCCAGCGTGATGATGGGGATCAACACGACCTATTATAAAATACTGGCGTTTGTTATCTCCGCCTGTATCTGCGCGGCTGCGGGAGCCTTGTATGCCACACTGATCGGATACATAGATCCCAACACCTTTAACTTCGATGTATCCACCATGATCCTGTCGATCGTGATACTTGGAGGAATGGGGACGATCCGGGGCATGTTCCTCGGCGCGGTGATCCTGATTGGATTGCCGGAGGTTTCCCGGTTCCTGATGTCATACCGGTTTGTACTTTACGGAGTGATCCTGGTGGTAATGATGCGGTTCCGTCCCCAGGGACTCCTGGGCTGGAAATCCCAGATGCCCTACAAGCTGTCCAGGAATGTTGAGATGCAGCTGAAAACGATGAGTACAGAGGAGGCAGGAATCAATGGCTGAGAAAGGATATTTATCTGTACGTGGAATACGCAAACAGTTTGGCGGTATCGTGGCGGTTGACCAGGTCAGCTTTGATGTCAACCGGGGTGAGGTTGTTTCTATCATCGGGCCCAACGGAGCGGGGAAGACAACAGTGTTTAATATGCTGACCGGTGTTTATCAGGTGGATGAAGGGACCATTACGTTTAACGGAGCGGAGATCCAGAACCAGAGGCCGCAGAACATTGTCAAGGCGGGAATGTCCAGGACATTCCAGAATATCCGCCTGTTCCCGGATATGCGGGTGATCGAAAATGTGCTTGTGGGCGCACATATAAAGACCTCCTACTCCCTGGCTGATTCTATTTTCCGAACCGGCAGGTTCCGGAAGGAGGAGGACGAAAAGGTCCTGCAGGCGATCCGGCTTCTGAGATCTGTGGGACTGGAGGAGAGAAAGGATGACTATGCGTCCAACCTGCCCTACGGCGACCAGAGAAAGCTGGAGATTGCCAGGGCCATAGCCACAGGCGCCCAGTTGATCCTGCTGGACGAACCGGCTGCCGGCATGAATCCGAAAGAGTCGGAGGAGCTGATGCTGTTTATCCGCTCGTTAAAGCAGCAGGGATACACAATCCTGCTGATCGAGCACGATATGAGCGTTGTCATGAATATTTCGGACCGCATCTATGTGCTGGATCATGGAAAACCGATCGCGCAGGGCGTTCCGTCTGAGATTGCGAACAATGAACGGGTTATTGAGGCTTATCTGGGAGGTGTGCATACGGATGCTGAAGATTAACAATTTGAATACATACTATGGTCCGATACACGCGCTCAAAGGTGTGAATCTGGAGATCAAACAGGGCGAGATCGTTTCCCTCATAGGCAGCAACGGAGCAGGCAAGTCTACGCTGTTAAACACTATTGTAGGTTTGGCGAGATCCTCGGAGGGAAGCGTGGAGTTTATGGGAAAGGATATTACGAACCCGTACTCTCATATGATGACCAGAATGGGAATCAGCATTTCACCAGAGGGGCGGGAGGTTTTTCCGGCGCTGACTGTGGAGGAGAACTTAAGGCTTGGCGCATATACGGTGAGCGACAAACAGCAGATCGCGGACAGCTACGAGCGCGTTTACCACATTTTCCCGAGGCTGAAAGAGCGTGTGAAGCAGACGGCAGGCACACTTTCCGGCGGGGAGCAGCAGATGCTGGCGATCGGCAGGGCGCTTATGTGCAATCCGAAATTACTCCTGTTGGACGAGCCGTCCCTGGGACTGGCGCCCAACTTTGTATTGATGATTTTTGATTTGATACAGGCCATAAACCTGCAGGGCGTGACCATTCTTTTGATCGAGCAGAATGCAAATATGGCTTTGAAAACCTCCAACCGCGCTTATGTGCTGGAAAACGGCAGGATTGCCATGTCCGGCAATGCAGAAGAGATTGCAAATGACCCGAGAGTTAAGAAAGCATATCTGGGTCTGGGATAGGAAAGGAGAGCAGAATGAAGAAGATAATCAACAAACCGATGGATGTGGTGTCGGAATCCCTTCAGGGGATGGAGATGGCGCATCCGGAACTGGAGTATACGCCGGGAGTGGAGGTGATCTCCAGAAGAGAAAAGGGAGACAAGGTAGCGGTCATTTCCGGAGGCGGCGCCGGGCATGAGCCTGCACACGCGGGCTATGTGGGAAAAGGAATGCTGGATGCCGCCGTGGCAGGCAATGTATTCTCATCTCCAAGTCCGGACCGGATCGGCGCGGCTATCGAGAAAATGGATGCAGGGAAAGGCGTGCTGCTGGTTATTAAGAACTATTCGGGGGATATCATGAATTTCGGCATGGCTGCCGATCTGGCGGAAGCGGAGGATGTTGAGGTGGAGAGCGTTGTGGTGAAAGACGATGTGGCTGTCCCGGACAGCACCTATTCCACAGGGAGACGCGGGATCGCAGGAACGGTGTTCGTACATAAGATCGCCGGGGCGATGGCTGAGCGGGGCGGAAGCCTTAAGGAGGTCAAAGCGGCGGCAGAGAAAGCCATAGCCAATATCCGCAGCATGGGGATGGCGATGACCCCGTGCACACTTCCGGCAGTAGGAAAGCCGGGATTTGTCCTGGGCGATGATGAGATCGAGATCGGAATGGGAATCCATGGGGAGCCGGGAGTAGAGCGGACAAATATAAAGAGCGCAAAAGAAGTGGCGGAGATTCTTCTGGAAAAAATATTAGCCGATTATGATTACAGCGGTTCTGAGGCGGCAGTCCTGGTCAATGGCCTTGGCGGTACGCCGCTGATGGAACTGTACATCCTGAATATGGAGATACAGAAGTTATTGAAAGAGAAAAATATCTGCGCCTACAAGACACTGGTGGGCAACTATATGACAGCAATCGATATGACGGGATGTTCCCTCACATTGATGAAGCTGGATGACGAATTGAAGACATTGTTAGATGAACCGTGCGATACCCCGGCATGGAAAATGAACTGAGGAGGCCATACGATGGGATTTGAACTTACGAGCAGAGATTATGCGGAATATATCCGCCGTGCATACAGCCTGATTCACGAAAATGGGGACTATGTCACAGAACTGGATTCGGCAACCGGCGACGGAGACCACTGGTCCAATATCAATATGGGATTTGAAAAGCTGGTGGAGCGGTCGGAGGAGCTGGCAAAACTGCCGGTAAGTGATGCGCTGAAAGAGATTGGAAAAACCATGATGGCAGTGATCGGGGGTTCCTCCGGAGTCCTGTACGGCTCTGCGTATCTGGCGGCGGCAAAGGCGGTCAAGGGCAGGGAGACACTGGACAGCCAGGGCGTCTGTGATATGCTGGAAGCCATGCTGAACGCGATCATGTCCCGGGGACAGGCCCAGGAAGGGTGGAAAACCATGATCGACAGCCTTGCACCGGCGGTCAAGGCGTATAAGGCGGCGCTTGCAGAGGGAAAAGATGAAAAAGAGATCTGCGGGTTAGTAAAGCGTGCCGCCATCGACGGAGCTGAAAACACAAAAAATATGGAAGCGGTCAGGGGAAGGGCGACCTACCAGGCCAATAAAGGCCTGGGTCACTTAGACCCGGGGGCAGTGACCATGTCTTACCAGATCAGCACGCTGATGGATTGTATAGAAGAAAAATTATAATTATTTCATTTAAAGGAGGTACAGGGAATGTACAGCAACACACCAGAAGACAGAGGGCAGCATATCAAAGACTTGAGGGATGCGATCGAACACCGCGCAACATGGTTTTATTACATGTTTACGGAGGCAAAGAAACGGGGACTGGACAGTGAGTTTGCACATGAGGCGATTAAAAAATGCGGCAATTTCCACGGGGAGACAAAGTACACGCAGACCAGCGATTTAAAGGCGTTTGAAAAAGAGTTTGCCACTGAGAATGTGAAGAACATCTTCCAGATGGATACCTGCTGCACGGACAGCCAGATGGATGTCACCTTCCATTACTGCCCGCTGGTAGCGGCATGGAGAAAGCTGACCGATGATGAGGAACTGATCGCTGAGATGTGCGAGATCGCGATGGACGGTGACAGAGGAATCTGCGCACAGTTTAAGGATTTCAATTTCCACCTGGGAAAGACAATCGCAAAGGGCGATGACATCTGCGAAGTGACATTTAAGAAAAATTAAGCAGCTTTGAATCTTAGCCAAAGAGGGACACTGTCAATGTGCAGTATCCCTTTTTGGCGTATCTGCTGTGGAAGGAGCGGGATTATGGATACCAGTCTGCTTGGATTGATCAGGAATTACACCAACCATCTGGCAAAGATACTGTCGGATACTCTGGATACGGACATTCTTATCATAGATACAAATATGCACATTGTGGGAAGTGCGTTTAAATATCTGAACCTCTATACGGATATTCATTTTGGGACGCTGATCTCCACGATCATCCTGGAGAACCGGAATCTGATCGTGGAGGATAAAAGCAGGATGCAGGGCTGCCGCAAATGCAGCCAGTTCAGGGAGTGCAAAATGAGCAGCTTTGTCGGCGTGCCCATACGATATGAGAATCAGGTGATTGGCGCGCTGGCGCTGATCCTGACGCGGCACCGGGCCAGGTTTATGTTTGAGAGTCTGGATTCTACGGTTTCATTCCTGGAGAATTTTGCGGATTTGCTTGCCAACAAAATTGAAAATGAGACGAGGACCATAGGTCTGGAGAACCGGCTGAAGGAAGTCGAAAATATTATGGACAAGATGCTGGAAGCGGTGGTTTATACGGATTATTACGGGAATATCGTCCATGTAAACCAGAGATTCTGCGATGTTCTGCATTATGACAGAAGGCTGGATAGTGGAAATATACGTGAAATATTTCCGTATCAGATTATCCAGGGCTATTTTTTGAACTATAAGGATCTCAGCAATGAGCGCCTGACGTTTGAGCAGGACGGACAATTTTTCCATGGGGTAGTATCCAGCGCCAAAATCTATCTCAGTGCGGCGGAGTTCGGAACGCTGTTCTACTTCCGGCCCCAGTCAGACTTTGTCAAGCGCATTAATATATCGGAGCAGGGCTCTCTGGTGACCTTTGAGTGGATGCAGCAGTATTTTCCGCAGGAGGAATTAAAACGGATCGAGGAGAAAGCAGGGGAGAGCAAAAATCTGCTGATCGAGGGGCTGGATGTGGAGCTGGGCCTGCTGCTTGCAAAAGCGATCTTTAACAGCTCGGAGCGGAACCTGCATGACCTGTATGTGATCTATGCAGACAACCTGTACCGGGAGCTGCTGCGCATCTACATGCTGGATGAATACGGCATTCTGCGGAACGCAGACAATTCAACAGTGGTGGTCGTGCAGCCGGAGCGGCTTCCGCTCTATATCCAGCGGAAGCTGGCTGAGTTTATGAAGACCGGAAAAGTAAAATTTGCCAAATATACCGTGCGGTCCAATGTGCGTTTTCTGTTCTGCACGGACGCGGAGTTGGAGCCGCTGGTGGAAAGCCATATGTTTTCCATGGAGCTGTATCTGCAGCTTGGAGGAAACCGAATCAGTTTTGAACATTTTTCCCAGGACAGCGCCCGTTTTCACAAGTATGTGCTGGCTGGATTTGATTTTTATAAAAAGATCTACCGGAATAAAAACGTGGAGATCTCCGGGGAGGCGGTAAAGTATCTGCGGCAGAGATATGAGGAGCTGGGGATGCATTTTGTGGAGACGCTTCTGGAAAAAACGGCGGCAGAGTGCACCGGGAAAGTGACGTGCAGAGAACTGGAACCGATTGTGAGCCACTGCCGGGAGGGGAAAGACTTCTGTGATCTGGAACAGACTGCGAAGGGACAGATACAGGAAATGCTGAGAAAGGGATACCCGAAAAGCCAGATAGCCGATACGCTGGGGATCTCACGGGCCACCCTGTACAGGAGAATCCGGGAATACAGCGAGGACAGCCATAAGGAAGACAGCGGCAAAGCCGGTTGCGGTCAGGACGGGATTCCGATATAATGGTAGACAGTACAGTGGAGAAAAGAGGAGGAGACTATGCTGCGTATTATCATTTCCCCGGCTAAAAAAATGAATGTGGCTGACGATTATCCGGTGGAGGCATCGGTGCCGCGTTTTTTGGAGATGTCAGAGGCGCTTAGGGATTATCTGCGCGGGTTGGATTATGGGACGCTGAAGGAGATCTGGAAATGCAATGACAAGATTGCCGGACTGCATAGACAGGACGGCTTCAGAAAGCAGCCGGAGGATTATCAGAATGTTATGACATAC
>ERZ791803.1575-NODE-1575-length-10282-cov-8.217561_pt1 | contig 10282 bp, 8 predicted proteins | sample MGYA00510307_ERZ791803 | MGnify/ENA primary metagenome ERZ791803 (study PRJEB30046, sample SAMN00791963) | human gut metagenome | study: EMG produced TPA metagenomics assembly of the A metagenome-wide association study of gut microbiota in type 2...
CAGGTTGCACAGCTTACCACCGAGGGGGATGACGTGAGTGGTGGGCGTGGCCCTAAGAAGACTATAAAACCCGTATTCACTCAGCCTGCCGCAGCACAGCAGCCGCAGGTAGCTTCTGCCACTCAGGTTCAGCAGGCTCCAGTTCATTCGTCTCCGTCTTCAGTTACAACACAGGCTGCTAATGGCACTACTGCCCAGCATCCGCAGGCTTCTGCGGCTGTGCAACCGGGAGCACCGGCTTCTCCTGGTGCGGCTTCGTCTGCTCCGTCACAAGGAGCGGGAGTTGCTCAGACTGCCAAGGAAGAACGAAAAATTCCCGTGATGAAGATGTCCAGCTTGGGGGTATCTATCAAGAATCCGCAGCGTGACCAAGTATCGCAGAATGCGACTACAACTTATGTTCCTAAGGTGCAACAACCGGAAGAGGATTTTATGTTCAATGACCGGGATTTGAATTATTATTGGCAGGAGTATGCCGGCCAGTTGCCGAAAGAACAGGATGCTCTTGCAAAACGTATGCAGATGCTCCGTCCGGCGTTGCTTAACAACTCAACGACTTTTGAAGTGGTGGTTGATAATGAGTTTGCTGCAAAGGATTTTACAGCTTTGATTCCCGAATTGCAGGATTATCTTCGCGGCAGACTGAAGAACAGTAAAGTGATGATGACAGTGCGGGTAAGTGAGGCAACAGAAACAGTACGTCCTGTGGGACGTGTCGAGAAATTCCAGATGATGGCTCAAAAGAATCAGGCATTGATGCAACTGAAAGATGAGTTCGGGCTGGAATTATATTAATGTACTTACTTCTATCAGATTACCATCCGGATCTCTGAAATAAATACTCCGGATGGCACCCTGCGCACCTCGACGCTGGACTATACCGACTTCTATTTCTATTCCTTTGGATTCTACTTCGACTTTTATTTCCTCTATGTTTCCTTCTGTCAGTAGACAGATGTCCGCACTTCCGAAAGCAGGATGCTTGGCAGCAGGAAGGAACTGTGCTTTTCCTACGTGAAGATTGATTTTCTGATTACCGAACTTGACGGCAAAGCGTTGGTTGCTTGTATCGGCTTCCATTCCCAGGACTTCTGTGTAGAAATGTAGGCTTTTATCTATATCGGACACCGGTATGACGATATGGTCGATATTCTTGATTTTCATATCAATGTAGGCGTTGATTCATGCGGTCTTCATATCCGTCTGAAGGTTTTCTTCCCGGCATGACAATCCACAAGATAATATATATAATCACTCCGGCGAAAGCAGTGAAGAATGTAGCCAATATATATACTATTCTCAATAAAGTAGCATCCCATCCGAAATATTCGGCTATTCCGGCACATACACCTGCAATCATTCGATTGGAAGAGCGGGTTAATTTCTTTTCATTTTCCATGATATACTATGTTCTTTTAATGCAAATGCTACACAAATATAGAGAATATATTTCGTTTATGGGTTAAACGGAAAGATTTATGTATTATTTGTTAGCATTTTAACTTACTTAATTGGGGGTCAACAATAGACCAACAACAAGGAATATTAGGTAGGATTTAGCATGATTTGCTCTCTAAGATGCCTATTTCCTGAAAGCAGAAAACCCTCATAAGTATTTAACTTACAAGGGTTTTTGTTGGGTGGAAGACCGGACTCGAACCGGCGACATTCAGAACCACAATCTGACGCTCTAACCAACTGAACTACATCCACCATGTTTGCGTTTCTCTAACGCGGTGCAAAGATAGATATTATCTTCTAATTTCCAAAAGATTCTGCTATTTTTTTTTCGAAAAAAGTATATTCTTTTATTCCCCGATTGTGCTTGCTGAAAAGGGTTCGCGCATCATTTACAAAGATTTTCAGAGAGTTACGTGCTTGTAAAGGAATTGAATCAATCGGCAAATTGATTGGGAGCAATTGATGATTTTTTTTTCCTGATTGAATGGGACGGGCTGTCCATACCAAACTATAATCACAATTATTGAGGCGGACAGTGCTGTCTTTTACTAATTCCATTCTTACCATCAGTCCTCCGTCAGTGCGGCGGGCGGACATATTGGAAATATAATTTCCCAGCGAATAGACTACGAGATGTTTGTCATTCGTCAGGCTGTCTGTGCGAACTTCGATGGGCTGAACTACGTGAGGATGGGAGCCGATGATATGGTTTACTCCTTTTTCAATCAGCCAGTCGGCGAGGAATTTTTGCTCTTTGTCCGGGAGTGACTGGTATTCGATTCCCCAATGCATACAAGCTATGATGGCATCCGACTTCATTGCTTTACTCTCTTCAATATCTTTGGCGATGATGGCTGTATCGATATAGTTCACGATATTAGGAGGGGTAACGGGGATGCCGTTTGTTCCATACGTGTAGTTGAGCAGGGCGATGCGGAATCCGTTCTTTTCTAATAAAAGAGGATATTTCTTTTCGCGTTCATCAGCGTTGATATACGTGCCTGCGTGTGGAACCTTTAAAGAGTCTATTAATTGAATGGTTCTCTCCAGTCCGGATTTACCACGATCGAGACTGTGGTTGTTGGCAGTCACTAAAACATTGAAACCTGCATCGTGAATTGCGGTCAGAAATTCGTCCGGCGCGCTGAAAGCAGGATAACCTTTGTAAGGTTTGCCTCCTAATGTCACTTCCAGGTTGGCGATGGAGAGGTCGGCTTTCTTTATTTCTTCTTTGACATACGTGAAACATGTGGAGTAATCATAGCCGGTTGATGTTCGTGCAGCGTTGATTTGTCCCTGATGTTGCATGAGGTCACCTACGAAAAGGAGGCGTAGGGTGTCGGTGGAGAAGATGCTGTCGGAAAGGCTGTCCGACAGGGTGTCAATGATAGAATCTCTCTTTGCCTGCGACCGGGAGGTGCAGGACAAAGAGAGAAGCAAAATCATCAGAAACAGGGTATGTCTCATTGATAAATAGCTTTCTTACCAGCTAAGAGTGTATTTTTCATTAACGATACAATCGTCATTGGTCCAACACCGCCCGGTACGGGAGTGATGAATGAGCATTTCGGTGCAACTTCGTCAAACTTCACGTCGCCGGTCAGTTTAAAACCTGATTTCTTGGTTGCATCCGGCACACGGGTAGTACCTACGTCAATAACTACCGCGCCTTCTTTCACCATTTCGGCTTTTACAAAGTTCGGTTGTCCCAAAGCAGCGATAATAATATCAGCTTCCTGACATTCTTTTACCAGGTCTCTGCTACGGCTGTGGCATACGGTTACTGTGGCATCGCCCGGATAGGCTTTCTGCATCATCAGGGCAGCCATCGGTTTGCCGACAATATTGCTGCGTCCGAGTACGACGCACTTTTTTCCGGAAGTTTCTATGTTATAACGTTTCAACAATTCGAGGATGCCGTTGGGAGTAGCGGATACATAACACGGAAGCCCGATGGACATACGGCCTACGTTGATCGGATGGAAACCGTCTACGTCTTTACGGTAATCAATTGTTTCGATTACTTTCTGTTCGGAGATATGCTTGGGTAAGGGAAGTTGTACGATAAAGCCGTCCACGTCGTTGTCTTCGTTTAGTTCACGTACTTTGGCAAGCAGTTCTTCTTCGGTCACGTCACTTTCATAACGGATGAGGGAAGACTTGAATCCACATACTTCACAGGCTTTTACTTTGGCAGCTACATAAGTCTCGCTACCACCATCGTGTCCTACAAGAATAGCGGCCAGGTGCGGGCGTTTTTCGCCATGAGCCACCATTTCGGCTACTTCGGCTGCAATCTCTTGTTTTACTTGTTCGGAAATTGCTTTTCCGTCTATCAGAGTCATATTTTCAGAGTATTTATTGGTGATGGACAAAAGTAAAATAAATAACTGAACTCTCCAAAAGGAATGGACTTTTTGTGGAGAGGGGACAGCGGAACATATTGGAATGCGAGTAGGAAAGAAGGTAAAAAGTACAAGGGAAAGCTCTGATTTTCAGGCAAGAAAAACAGAGCCTCTGTTTAGGTGAAACGGAGGCTCTGTTTACATCAATCAGAGGCTCTGTTCGGGTGAAATGGAGCCTCTGTTTGGTCTTGTCAGATCATGTTCTTATTTGTCAGCAATTTGCCTTTATACTCTCCGGTCAATGTACGGAGGAAGGCGACAATCTTATCTACTTCCGGTTGTGGCAGGTCGATGCCTAACTGATATTTGGCCATGGCGCGAACCGCATCATCCATAGTAGCCATGCTGCCGTCGTGGAAATAAGGAGCGGTCAGTTCAATATTTCTCAATCCCGGCACTTTGAAGCGGTGACGGTCACGCTCTGCTTTTGTCTGCTTGAATCGTCCGTTGTCTTCTTCAGTCATTTCTGCCTGACGGTCTGCGAAATAATCATGCTGTACACCGATCAGTTCATAAGATTGTCCTCCGAGGATTTCTCCCACATGACAAGTCGCACAGTCATATTTCTTGAAAAGGTCGTATCCGGCGATTTCATCTGCGGTGATGGCATCTTTCTGTCCTTTCAGATAACGGTCGAAACGTGAATTAGGAGTCAGCAATGTCTTTTCGAACTCCTGAATAGCATTTGTGATATTCTTTTCGTTCAATCCGTCGGGATATACTTCGTTGAATGCCACTACGAAATTCTTGTCTTCTGCCAGTTTGCTGATGATCTGATCGAATGACTCGCAAGCCATTTCTACCGGATTCAATGGAGGGCCGGCAGCTTGTTCTGCCAGAGTTCCGGCACGTCCGTCCCAGAATTGAACAAAGTTATAGGCAGCATTGTATACGGTCGGGGCATTGACGCCGCCCAACTGACCGCCTACTCCTTCAGAATACTGCTTGTTGTCAACGCCACCGGTATCCAGACCATGACAGCTGGCACATGAAACGGTGTTGTCTGCCGATAAGCGGGTGTCGTGATACAACAGATTTCCTAAGACCACTTTGCGTACATCGACTGAGATCGAGTCGGCAATAGGACGAATCGGTTCGTTAATGAAATCAGGTGCTACTGCCACATCGGTATACAGTCCCATGCGGTGATGTTTTACCCAGCTCAGTGCTACCTCTTTCTTTGCATCATTGAAAGAAGCTCCCCAATGTACAAGGTAATACTTTGCCTGCGGCATCTTTCCGTCGAGGATTACTTTTTCTACTTTAGCCAGATCAACCGGATTGAGAGGGCGTCCTTCCTTCATGTCTTTCTCCATCTGAGTCATGTCGAAAGCGCGATAGGCTTTGCTCACGTCTTCCATTACAATTTTTCCGGCTACAGGCATATTTGCATAGAACGGTAGTTCCGGCGTCGAGGTATGGCATCTCAGGCATCCTGCATCCGTAATAATCTGTTGCATCTGCACGTTTGCTTCCAAATCGGCAGAAGGCACCCGATGCATCAGTCGGTAAATGACTACCAATGCCGCCACGACTACCAATAATGCTACGATTAGTTTTGTACTTCTCTTCATTTCACATTTGTTTTTTGAGGTTAGTTATTACGATTATATAAATGTACGCTTTGTTGGGCCGCCGGCAGGTAATTGACTCCATACCAGCACATTTGTAAAGCAAGGAAGGAGACTATGAGCAGGGCATAGAGTGTTTTCCGTCCGGTTCTTCTGAACAGGCGGAGGTGGATGTAGAGCAAATATCCCATCCAGGTGATGGCTGCCCAAGTTTCTTTGGGGTCCCAGCTCCAGTAGTTTCCCCAAGCCTCCTTTGCCCAGAGAGAACCTAGCAGCATACCGATGGAAAGAAAAGCGACGCCTGCGTAGACCAGATTGTCTGCTGTATGCAGGTATTCTTCTTTATGACGGAACAGTCCGGTCAGGGCGATGATGAAAGCACATCCCAGAACGGAATAAGAGAACATATATACGGTTACATGCGGGATGAACCATACACTTTGCAGCGCCGGCATCAATGACTGATCGTGTATCTCGGGCTTCATCAAATTAATGATCACAAAAACTGTAGAAAGTAACGTCGAGAAAGAGAGAATCCAGCGATACTTCCATCTGATATAGGTTAGCAATCCTGCTATTCCCATAAAGAATGAATACCACAATCGGGTTTCTCCCATAGTGCGTAATGGAGGGCGCTGGAGGAATATCCATAATCCGGCAATAAATATTCCCAATATAATAATGCCGCCGGAAGTAAAAACGATTGCCACCTTACTCTTCGATGATGAACGAAGGGCAAATACAGCTCCTGCCAACCATAAGCAGATGGATACTGCTGCAAATACATAGAAGTTATCCCAGTTTATCATACGCTTTAGCTCCGTTTATAAATAAAAGAACTGCTCCTGCAAGCATCATCAGAATACCCGCTACCATCACATATTTCCAGGGCTGTTTTACGACCTGTAGAATGCAGTAATTGCTTTCGTTGCCTTTTGTTACGTCGTATCCGGTGAGGTAGACGTCTTCCCCCAGTCGGTAGGAATAGGGATGGTTTACTTCCAGCAGAACGTTCTCATTCCCCAAACGTACATTGGCGGAAAAGCGGGAAGGACGTCCGTTCGGGTAATATTCTACAGCGAACGAATTGAGTTCCATATCATAATCTAAATAGTAAGATGTGCCATTCATGTCGAATGCCTCATGCGTTGGTTCACCTTTATATAAAGGTACGCGTAGTGTCCGTGTGTCACTGCTACCTAGAAATCCGGCAAACAGAGCCAGCCATAAACCTGCATGATTCAGAATAAAGCGCCAGCGTGCTTGTTTGCGATGCCGACAGGCGTGGATGGTGATCATTGCCAGATTGCTTAATAATAATAAGAGTATAGAAATGAATATCCATGAAGTCATGAAATTGTAACATCCCAATGAGGCTGATATTCCATTGCGCATTTCGGCTTCCGGTTCAGATAGCTGGGGGAAAAGTCCTATGATCAGGCAACCACCGATAAACAGACTGATAGATAAAACGCTGGCTTTGGATGAACCGAGAAAACGGGTGGTTCTTAGATTATTATATTCTTTATATAGTATCCATAACAGGAAAAGCCAGATCGCTGCAAAGATGATATTCAGCGGAAAGGCGAGAAAAGAAACAGGAAAGTTTCCTGTGGACAGCTGCATGGCTGCTGCTAATAAAATGTAACCTACTACATATACATAGTACATATTCGTGCTTCTGTTTTGTTATCTTTTGCAAAGTAAAGAAATAAAAATGAATATTCACATAAAATCTTTATAAAATTGTAATCATTACAAGTGGATAATGATATTAATATGAATTTAGGATAATCCTTCAGTGTAGTTGTTGGTGAAAGGAGAGAGGATATGAAAGCTAAAGCTACGCTTTACAAGGTATAAAGCTATGCTTTTCACTTCCTAAAGCATAGCTTTATACCTTGTAAAACGCAGTGTTTTATATTGGGCTTACTATAGCGGGAGTAATCACTACAAGAGGTAGTGAAAAGTGGGAACTTGTAGAATTGAAGCTGTCTGATAAAAAGCTGATTAATATGAGAAAGTGGATTCTGTGATAACAAAAACAAAGGAGGAAGCTCAAGCCTCCTCCTTCTATCTGAAACAGAATAAAATTCTTTTTATTTTCTCATTTTTGGCATCATCTTGCCCATTTTGCTGCTGGTCACCATCTTCATCATTTTGCGAGTCTGGTCGAACTGTTTCAGCAAACGGTTTACTTCCTGAATCGTTGTTCCGCTACCTTTAGCGATACGTGTACGGCGTGAGCCGTTCAGTAATTCCGGATTGGAACGTTCTGCCGGAGTCATGGAGTAGATGATCGCTTCGATGCTCTTGAAAGCATTGTCGTCGATATCGATATCTTTGATAGCTTTGCCTACGCCCGGGATCATGGATGCAAGTTCTTTCAGATTACCCATCTTCTTGATCTGGGCAATCTGGCTGAGGAAGTCGTTGAAGTCGAACTGATTCTTGGCAATCTTCTTTTGCAGACGTTTGGCCTCTTCTTCGTCATACTGTTCCTGAGCACGTTCTACCAGTGAAACGATGTCACCCATACCGAGGATACGGTCTGCCATACGTGCCGGGTGGAACTGGTCGATAGCATCCAGCTTTTCACCTGTACCCACAAATTTAATCGGCTTGTTGACTACCGAACGGATAGAAAGCGCCGCACCACCACGGGTATCACCGTCGAGCTTGGTCAGTACCACACCGTTGAAGTCCAGACGTTCATTAAATTCTTTGGCCGTATTCACAGCGTCCTGTCCGGTCATGGAATCAACCACAAACAGAATCTCGTTCGGATTGATTGCTTCCTTGATAGCGGCAATCTCGTTCATCATCTGTTCGTCTACTGCCAGACGTCCGGCTGTATCGACGATTACGAGGTCGTATCCTTTGGCTTTAGCTTCCTGGATAGCGTGTTGCGCGATTTCTACCGGGTTCTTGCTTTCCAGTTCGCAGTACATCGGTACGTCAATTTGCTCTGCCAACACACGCAACTGTTCGATAGCTGCCGGACGGTAAACGTCACAAGCTACCAGTAATGGTTTGCGATTCTTCTTTGTTTTCAGCATGCGTGCCAACTTACCGGAGAAAGTAGTCTTACCCGAACCTTGCAGACCTGACATCAGGATTACTGCCGGACGGGATTCGAGGTTGATTTCTACCGTCTCGCCACCCATCAACTGGGTTAGTTCGTCGTGCACAATCTTCACCATCAACTGGCTTGGCTTCACAGCCGTAAGTACATTCTGACCGATGGCTTTTTCCTTCACCGTGTCAGTGAAAGTTTTTGCAACCTTGTAGTTAACGTCGGCATCAAGCAATGCCTTACGTACATCTTTCAGCGTCTCCGCCACGTTAATTTCGGTGATTTTGCCTTCACCTTTCAGAATCTTGAATGACCGTTCTAGTCTTTCACTTAAATTATCGAACATAGTTATTTAATTACGAATTACTAATTACAATTTACTTGGCCGAAAGAGGGACTTTTCCGTCTACTCTTTATTTGAGCTTGCAAATGTACAAAAATCTCTTGTATTTATATCTTTTTATTCTGCCATTTTGCTTTTTTGAGGTAAATATAGCTTGTTATCAACAGCAAGGTATAGTACAGAATCTCAATCGTAAAGCAGATTTCAATCGGTGCTTTGAGCCACATTCCGACGAAAACGATGTAGGAACCGTAAATGGCAATCGTGATGGTTTCGAGCAACAGGGCTGCCTGCGTATTTCCTGTTCCGGAGATGCCGTTGAATACGACATTGGCTACTGATGCAATGAGCATGGCGCAGCAGATAACGTATACCGAAGGTACGGACTCGGTGATTAACGCTGCTTCGCTGGTATATACGGAGAGGAGGAACTGAGGAAACAAAACCGACAATCCCACCAGTCCTAGCATGATGAAGAACGAGAATCGGGCTATTTTATTGATAAGCGGCATGACGTATTGGATACCTCCTGCGCCGATGGCATTGCTGACAAGGCTGTTGGTCGTTGTTGCCAGTGCATTCACCGGAATCAGCAGTACGACGTAGATACTACGGACAATATTGGCAATGGCCAGTTCCCGTTGTCCCAACCGTTCTACGGCAACAAAGAACACGAACCAGGTCGCCATCGATAAGAAATATTGAAGCATCGTGAAGCAAGAAATGCTGAGAATACGCATCAGCAATGCCGGATCGAACGAGTGCAGACGATTCAGACCATACTTTTTCAAATCAACACTGATATATGTATAGATAAGGAAGAAGAGAATGGAAGAGGCTTCCGCCAGTACAGAAGCGATGGCAGCTCCCTTGATTCCCATTTCCGGCAGACCGAATTTACCAAAAATCAGTGCATAGTCCAATATGACGTTGGTTAATGCCATGACAACAGCATTGATGGTCAAGACCTTGGTACGTGTGATGCCGATGTACAGGGCACGGAACATGACATTGACAAACGAGAAGAAGAACCCGTAAATACGCCAGTCCAGAAACTCCATAGTGCCTTCGTAGATGGATTCGGAAGAAACCAGCAACCGCATGATATTTCCTCCGAACGCTTTGGTGAAGCCGAACATCAATATAGCTATCAACAGGAGGAACATAATCCCCTGAATCATTACGGGACCTACATCACTGTAGCGTCCTTCTCCATTGCGTCGTGCAATGACAATTTGTGATCCTGTGCTGAATCCGAAAGCGATGGTGAATATACATATATAAAATAGTCCACCCATAGCCGAAGCTCCCAGGGCCACTTCACTAACGTGCCCTAAGAATGCGGTATCGGTGACATTGATGACATTTTGCGCCAGCAAGCTGAGTAGTATCGGGTAACTGACACTCCAAATCTGTTTGTTGGTAT
>ERZ791803.1579-NODE-1579-length-10262-cov-3.038013_pt1 | contig 10262 bp, 11 predicted proteins | sample MGYA00510307_ERZ791803 | MGnify/ENA primary metagenome ERZ791803 (study PRJEB30046, sample SAMN00791963) | human gut metagenome | study: EMG produced TPA metagenomics assembly of the A metagenome-wide association study of gut microbiota in type 2...
TGGCCGTCGTCCTTTACCCACAGGCGCTTCAGGCCCAGCTGCTCCGCCAAGCGGGGCTCCTCGTACAGGGGACTCCAGCCCACCCGCAGGGGGGTGTTGGGCGTGTCCTCCTCCACAGGCAGCAGCTCCCGGTAGCGCCACATGGTATGGTCCTGTCGGGCCGCCAGCTTTTCCTTCGTCAGCCGGGTCCTGATGCAGTCATAATCGTAGACGATGTCCAGAATGCCGCCGCATTCGCAGTTGGTCAGATCCGGCACAGCGTCGTAGGTCTTGCCGCACTTGACGCATTTGCCGTACAGAACGTGTTTCATAGCGTTACTCCTCTTTTGACGTTTCCTCCTCCAGAAGATTCTCAAGAGCCACCCGGGTAGCTTCGATCACAAAGGCGGAAAACGTACATTCTGTTCCACGAATCGCCTCCTCCACCGCGTCAATAACGCTGTTGGGGAAACGAATCGTTTTGTTCGTTGTTGATTCTGGTTTAGGAATTTTGAATTTCCGCATAGCACACCTCGCCACATTTTTATATGACGAATCGTATTGCGTTATGCGCACGTTTATAATATTGCATTACATTTTATAGTGCAATATAATACATATTATGGAGGTGGCGGATATGGAACGCGAAAATTTCCCCCAATATTATACGATTTTGTTCAACGGCATCGCCGACGCTCTGAAGGCCCTGGACCAGCAGGAGACCAGCCGGGCCTGGGATATTCTGGTCCGCATTCAGCAGGAGGCTGAGGATGCCTATATCCGCGCGGAGGAGACATAAATAAAAGCAGGGCGGGGCGGCTGCCCCGCCCTGCGGCGTTTTACAGGTCTTTCAGCAGCCCGGTGGCCTCGTTGAAGGCGTTGATCAGGTCGTCCAGGTCCTTGGCCTGCGCGTGGACGGTGTCCCAGGTGCCCTCCGTGTCGTACCACAGGGCGTTCAGCTCCTCCACGGTCTTGCCCTGCTGCTCCACCCAGGTGTAATACTTCAGGTTGTGGACCCGCTTGCGGTCCGCATAGGTTAGCTCCTGCATGTTGTCCAGCTTCAGCCCCAGCATGTGGAGTGCGTGGTCCATGGCCGCCTCATGGGCATTGTAGGCGCCATACTGATCGTTCAGCTCCTGGATGCGGCTGCCGTACATGACGGCGGAGTCAGTGAGGACGGTGCCCACCACATCCCGCTCGGTGAACTCATAGTATTTCGCCATCTTGATGCAGCACAGCACGTTGGCGATGCCGGAGATGCCCAGCCAGGTGAGCTTCTCGATCAGCTCATCGTCCAGGTGCAGCTCGTTCTTCAAATACGCCTGGCCCTCAGGGGTGTTGAACAGGCGCAGCAGCCGCTGGCTGTCCTCATCGTCGATGTCGATGACCATGTCGGTGTTCTTCACGTTGTGGATCCAGGGGATGTGCTTATCGCCGATGCCCTCGATCCGGTGGCCGCCGAAGCCGTTTTCCAGAATGGTAGGGCACTGGAGGGCCTCGCCCACCGCCAGCTTCAGATGGGGATACTTTTCCTTCAGCAGATCACCGGCGCTCATGGTACCGGCGGAGCCGGAGGTGAAAGCCGCGCCGGCGAACCGGTCACCGGGGCGCTTGATGGCCTCGTACACATCCGCCAGGGCGTTGCCGGTGACATTGTAGTGCCACAGGGGGTTGCCCATCTCCTCGAACTGGTTGAAGATCATGTACTGGGGATCCTGCTTCAGCTCGTTGGTCTTGTCGAAGATCTCCTTCACATTGGACTCGCAGCCGGGGGTGGCGATGACCTCGGCGCCGATCTCATGGAGCCAGTCAAACCGCTCCTGGCTCATCTCCGCCGGCAGGATGGCCACGCCCTGGGCGCCCAGCAGCCGGGAGTTGAAGGCGCCGCCGCGGCAGTAGTTGCCGGTGGAGGGCCACACGGCCTTGTGCCTGTTCACGTCGAACTGGCCGGTCACCAGACGGGGGGCCAGGCAGCCGAAGGAGGCGCCCACCTTGTGGCAGCCGGTGGGGAACCACTTGCCCACCAGGGCGATGATGCGGGCGGACACGCCGGTGAGGGCGGGGGGCAGCTCGATGTAGTTGGGTACGGCGCGGTACAGTCCACCGGATTCCATGGGCTCGTTCTTCCAGGTGATGCGGAAGAGATTCAGGGGGGCCACATCCCACAGGCCCACGCCCCTCAGGCGGGCCCGGATGGGCTCCGGTACCGTCTCCGGGTGCTTCATGTTCTCGAAGGTGGGGATGACGACGCCGCTCTCACGGGCCTTTTGGATGTTGCGGTCCAGTGCTTGGCGGTGGATGGTCAGGTCGATCATGCAAAAGCCTCCTTACTCCGAATTGCCATACTCCCATGATAGCACAAGGCGGGCAGAAATCAAGCGCAATTCGCGCCGGGCATAAGAGAAGAGGGGCGCTGCATCTGTGCAGCGCCCCCCGAGCTATACCAGGGATCAGTCCGCGGAGGAGAAGGACTGGGAGGCCAACTCCACGCCGGCGGCGTCAAAATAGGTGACGACCACCAGGACGGTCTCATTGGAAACGGACTTCTGCACGTCCTTGGCGGCGTCCACGAAGGTCTGGGCGGTTTCGGCCAGTCCTGCCTCCAGAGCCTCGGCATACATGGAGCGGTCGTCATCGGTGGTCTCGATGGTGGTCAGGGTGAGGTCGTAGTGCAGCTCGTCGCCCTCGGCGTACATTTTGAGCTCCATCCCCTGGGATTCGTACTGCTCAACGGAAGAGGTGACAAGCTTCTGCATGGTGTCGGTGTTGAAATACTCCTCCAGGTTCTTTTTGCCGCAGGCGGACAGGGTGAGCATCATGGACAGGGCCAGGCAGATGGTCAGGGTCAGGGAAAGAATGCGTTTCTTTGCGGTGTTCATGTTATAAGCTCCTCTCAGTTATTTGGTACGGATTTTATGGATATGTATGGTATACATAGATCCCGTCAGGGCGTGGGTGTGTGTGCTTCGTTATAGGCTTTGTTCTGCTGAATGCCCCCAACGATAAACAGAATGGGGGCTGCAACGCCGCAGACCAGGGAAGCAACACCGTTGGGGGTAACCACCCCGGTCAGCAGGGTGCCAATACCGCCGATGACCAGCAGTGGGATTCCCCAACCCAGGAAAAAGCGGTATTTTTCTGGCCGCCGGCTCCGGGAGAGCCCCAGAATACCAACCGTCAGATCAATGATCAGCATGATTACGGCAATCGCGCCCATTACAAAAACAAATCCGGAGAAAACAGCCATTATCTCGTCGCCGCCGATCAGGCCGTCGCTCTGTGCCCGGGCCATTTGATCGACATAGGGATACAGTTCGGAATCCATCATGCTCCCCACTGAGAGAAGGAGTCCGGCCAGCGTGACAAGGGCGGAGGCAAGGCCGCCCACAATAAACAGAAGGCAGCCTACTTTTAAAAGAGAATTAGGATGCTCGTGCATCAAAACAAACTCCTTTCTGTTTCTGCTTTGTATTAATTAATAGTAAATTGTTCCACTGCTCACCAGAAGAAAGGCAAGGGCAAAGACTGCGGCCCAGGAGACCACCAGATAGGCAATACTCAACAGGACCCGGAGCGCGGGGGCCAGATTCTCGGAGGTGGACAGCCGAAGGGTCAGGAAAATGCCGAGCACGGCCAGCACTCCGCCAACAGCGCCGTTCATAATCTGCGCCAGGTTAAGGGCAGACACCACATAAGCCCACACCGGGATTTTGCCGATGGGGGTGTAGGGCTTGCCGGTGCGCAGCATCACGCCGTCCACCACCAGCTCCATGGACCACAGGCCGGACACCAGCATCACATGGGCGCCGGAAATTGGGAGATCCACCTCCATGGTCAGAAACAGCAGCTTCCGCGCCGGAAGAGAGCGGATTTTGTAGCGCGTTCCGTTGATTTCCACGGAGTAGGATCGTAAACAGATGGTGTAGTCCTGGCCTTGTAAAGTGATATGGTAGGTTTTCATGGTAATAACACCTTTCTGCAAACAGTGGTGCTATTATAGCGTAGACATAGGGTACCGTCTACCCAGTTTGCCGATTCCGTCGTTTAAGAGGTAATATCCGTCGTTTGGGGGTGCTCGGGCAGATACCAGATGGCCTCGGCAATGAAGCGGCGGCCCTCAATCCGTACCTGTAAAAAGCCGTCCAGAGAGGACAGGGCCCGGCGTACACTGTCCAGCCCCATACCATGCAGGGAGGTTTCTGCCTTTCTCGTTTTAAAGTTGCCCTCGTGATCCTGCAAAAGCGTGCCGTCAAAGGTGTTCTCCACACGGAGGCGGCACAGGCCCCTGTCCGCCCACAGGGCGAGGGACAGCTCCTTTTGGGGGCAACGGGCCAGTCCCTCCACCGCGTTATCCAGGAGATTACCCAAGATAGTGTTGACGGTAAAGAGGGGAAGGGAAAGTCCTGCGGGGAGGCGGAACTCTGCCCGCACCTGCGCCCCTGCCCGCCGGGCCTCGGCTAACTTGAAGTTAATCAGGCTGTCCAGTTCGGGATTGCCGCTGCTGGCCCAGAGGGCCGAGGGCTCTAAACATTTCGAAAACTGTTCCAGGTAACCCTGCAGTGCTCCGGTGTCCTGCTGGCCGGCCAACAGATGTAGGGCGGCCAAGTGGTTGCGCATATCGTGCCGCAGGGTGCGGAGCTCCCGTTCCCCGCATTGGTAAAGGGCTACCTCGTTGGCATAGGCCTGATTCTGCTGCTCCAGTATACGGGCGCGGTACTGCGCGTAATAGCTGCGTCCCACCTGCCGGTAGAGATGGAATACCAGGAGGTTGAGAAGAATGAGCATCCCATCCACAAGCAGGGACAGCCAGGCAGGGCAGTGGGCAAAGTAAAACAAAAGTATGACCATGGCAATGGAGGTAGAGGGAATCAGAAGTACGGCGAACCAGTAGAAGGGGCCGTCCGGCTGAAGCTCTTTTTCGGAAGAGGGACAACGCTTTTCCAACACCAGGGCCATAAAAAACAGGAGCAGGGCGGATACCAGGTTTCCAAGCTGGGAGGTATGGGCAGGCATTAGCAGAAAGACCAATGTATCCAGCAGAAAGCTGGCGGCGTAGATGACCAGCGCAGACCACAGCCTTTGCCAATGCGGAGCACGGTAGAGCAGGGAGAGCAGCAGCAGGGGGAGCAGGGAGGAGGCCAGGTTCAGCAGGGGGACGCCGACCAACAGAAAGCACAGGCTGTTGAGTACATAGGCACACAGGTAGCCTGCCGCCTCTGCCGGGCATCCCACCCTGCGCTGGCCCAGAAAGAGGGTCAGCAGGCGGCGGTAGAGGTACCAGTGAAACCCGTTAATGAGCAGGTAGGAGGCGGTTTGCAGGTCGGTCATAGCACCATCCCCCCGGGAGTCCATCTCAGCAGGCGCCCCCGCACCACCCGCCGGTAGGACTGGCTGATGGGCAGCTCTGTTCCGTCGTCCAGAGTGAGCCGATCATATTGGATGCGGCGGACATACAGGGTGTTGACCAGGAAGGACTGGTGAATACGCAGAAAAAACTGCTCCGGGAGCTGGCGGGCCACAGTGTCCAGCTTGTCACGGCACACCAGTTCATGCTGGACGGAATGAACGGTGATCCGCTTATGGTAGCTTTCAATATAGCGTATGGCCTGGGTCGGCAGGGCGCGGGGCGTCCGCTCCACTAAAACGGTAAGCACGGCCTCTTCGGGACGGGACAGGCGGATGGCCTGAACCACACAATCCAGCAGCTTTGCCTCGTCTAGGGGCTTGAGCAAAAAATTGAGCGGCCGGGTATCAAACAGAGCCATAGCGTACTGCTGCTGGCCGGAGATATACAAAAGCTGTGTCACAGAATCCCGCAGCTCTTCCCGCAGCAGGCGCCCAATGGCAACGCCGTCCACGGTATCCAGTTCGATGTCCAGGATAAGCAGCGCAAACCGGGCTCCACTCCGCAGGGCGGCAGCCAGCGCCGCACCGGAATGGAAGGGGGTCAGCTCCAGTTCCTTTCCCAGGGGGGAACCGCTCAGCGTGGTACAGACCTGGGTAAGAATTTCCCGGTTGTCGTCACAAACTGCAATCCTATACAAGCCATATCACTCTTTTCCTTGTTGATCGGGGAAACGCCTTGGACTCCTGTGCCAGGCAGCAACACATAACTATTGAGAAACAGGAAAATAACCCTACTCTTAATTCGGCTGGGTGCCGCAAAAAATAAGGGTATGGGCCTGATTTAGTGGAATGCGGCGTGGGGAAAGATCGGGCTTTCCTTTTCCTGCCCGGTGCGGTATACTGGAGGCATAAACAGAAGGAGGTGCGTTTTATGGAAGTCGGGAGGAGCATCCCCCGCGTGGACGCCGCCGACAAGGTGACCGGCCGCGCCAAATACACCGACGATCTCTGCCCCCGTCCGGTGCTGGAGGCGAAGATTCTCCACAGCACCATTGCCAACGGCTGGGTCAAGTCCATGGATATCTCCGCCGCCCAGGCCCTGCCCGGGGTGGTGAAGGTGCTGACCTGCTTTGACGTGCCGGACATCCAGTACCCCACCCCCGGCCACCCCTGGAGCGTGGAGAAGGCCCATCAGGACGTGTCCGACCGCAAGCTGCTCAACCGCCGCGTGCGCATCTACGGCGACGACATTGCCGCCGTGGTGGCGGAGGACGAGATCACCGCCCGGCGGGCCCTGGAGCTCATCCGGGTGGAGTATGAGGAGTACCCCGTGGTGCTGGAGCCGGAGCAGGCCATGGCGGAGGGCGCGCCGGTGCTCCACGAGGAGCACCCGGACAACATCCTGGCCCGGATGGATCTCCGCACGCCCATGCCGGAGTCGGACTTCCACAGCGTGGAGGACGTGCTGGACTGCCCCGCCTATTACCAGTTCCGGGGGCGCTACGACACCCAGCAGGTACAGCACTGCCACATCGAGAACCCCATCTCCTACGCCTGGATGGAGGGGGGGCGCATCGTGGTGGTCACCTCCACCCAGATCCCCCACATCGTCCGCCGGGTGATCGGCCAGGCCATGGGCATCGGCTGGGGCTCCATCCGGGGGATCAAGCCCTACATCGGCGGCGGCTTCGGCAACAAGCAGGAGGTGCTCTACGAGCCCCTCAACGCCTGGCTTACCACCCAGGTGGGGGGCCGCTGTGTCCGGCTGGACGTCTCCCGGGAGGAGACCTTCCAGAACACCCGCTCCCGCCACCCCATCTCCTTTGACGTGGCGGCGGCGGTGGACGGCGACATGCGCCTGATGGCCCGCTCCTGCACCGCCGTCTCCAACCAGGGGGGCTACGCCTCCCACGGCCACTCCATCGTGGCCAATGCCGTCACGGGCTTCCGGCAGCTCTATCTGGATCAGATCGGCCACCACTCCACGGCCTACACCGTCTACACCAACCGGCCCGCCCCCGGCGCCATGCGGGGCTACGGCATTCCCCAGTGTAACTTCGCTGTGGAGTGCATGATGGACGACATTGCCCGGGAAAAGGGCTGGGATCCCAAGGCCTTCCGGCTGGCAAACCTCATGCCCCTGGGCTATGTAGACCCCTTCAACGGCATCACCTGCCACTCCACCGGCCTGGCCGAGTGCATCGAGAAGGGCGCGGACTTCATCGGCTGGGCGGAGCTGCGGGAGAAGTACAAGGAGCAGAGCGGCCCGGTGCGCCGGGGTGTGGGCATGGCCTGCTTCTCCTACAAGACCGGCGTGTACCCCATCTCCCTGGAGACCGCCTCCGCCCGCATGGTGCTCAACCAGGACGGCACGGTGCAGCTCCACCTGGGGGCCACCGAGATCGGCCAGGGGGGCGACACCGTGTTCTCCCAGATGGCCGCCCAGGCCATCGGCATTCCCACCGAGGACGTACATATTGTCTCCTTCCAGGACACCGACACCGCCCCCTTTGATACTGGGGCCTACGCCTCCCGGCAGACCTACGTCACCGGCAAGGCCATCAAAAAGGTGGGGGAGGAGTTCCGGGAGAAGCTCCTCGCCTACGCCGCCGAGCTGTTCCCCGACGCATCGGGCCTGGACATCCGGGAGCGGCAGATTGTGGACGGGGCGGGGGAGGCCCTCATCTCCCTGGCCGACCTGGCCATGACCGCCTTCTACTCCCTGGAGCACAGCGTCCATATTACCGCCGAGGACACCAACCACTGCAAGGAGAACACCTTCGCCTTCGGCTGCTGCTTTGCCGAGGTGGAGGTGGACATACCCGTGGGCAAGGTGAGGGTGCTGCGCATCGTCAACGTCCACGACTCGGGGAAGCTCATCAACCCCGCCCTGGCGGAGGCCCAGGTCCACGGCGGCATGAGCATGGGCATCGGCTACGCCCTCACCGAGGAGATGAAGTTCGACCCCAAGACCGGCCGGCTGCTCAACGGCAACCTGCTGGACTACAAGATGCCCACCTCTATGGACCACCCGGAGCTCACCGCCCTGTTCGTGGAGACCGACGATCCCTCCGGCCCCTTCGGAAACAAGGCTCTGGGCGAGCCGCCCACCATCCCCGTGGCCCCGGCCATCCGCAATGCGGTGCTCCAGGCCACCGGCGTGGCGGTAAACACCCTGCCCCTGTCGCCCCAGAAGCTGGTGGAGGAATTTACGAGAGGAGGGCTGATCTGACATGTATGACATTGCATCTATTTATTCGGCCAGATCGGTGGACGACGCCATCCGCGCCCTCCAGGCCGATCCCGCCGCCGTGGTGATCGCCGGCGGCACCGACGTGCTCATCAAGATCCGGGAGGGGAAGCTGGCGGGCTGCCCCCTGGTGTCCATCCACGAGCTGGGGGAGGAGCTCTCCGGCGTGACGCTGGCCGACAACGGCGACGTGGAGATCGGCCCCCTGACCACCTTCCGCGGCGTCACCTTTTCCGACGTGATCCGCCGCACAATCCCCGTGTTGGGGGAGGCGGCCGACATGGCCGGCGGGCCCCAGCTCCGGGCCGCGGGCACCATCGGCGGCAACGTGTGCAACGGCATTACCTCCGCCGACACGGCCTCCACCCTGGTGGCCCTGGACGCGGTGCTGCGGGTGCGCGGCCCCAAGGGCGAGCGGGAGGTGCCCATCTCCCAGTGGTACCAGGGGGTGGGCAAGGTGGCCCTGGCCCCCTATGAGCTGCTGGTGAAAATCGTCATCCCATACGACAACTATGTCGGCTATACCGGCCACTACATCAAATATGCCCAGCGCAACGCCATGGACATCGCCACCCTGGGGGTGAGCTGCCTGGTGAAGCTCACCAGCGACAAAAAAATGGTGGACGACGCGGCCCTGGCCTTTGGCGTGGCCGGGCCGGTGCCCATGCGCTCTCCGGCCGCCGAGGCGGCGGTGCGGGGCCTGCCCATCGGGGAGGCCGTCGCCGCCATCGGCGAGGCCGCCCTGGCCGACGTGAACCCCCGCACGAGCTGGCGGGCGTCCAAGGAGTTCCGCATCCAGCTGGTCAAGGAGCTGTCCGCCCGCTCCCTGCGGGAGGCGGCCCGGAAGGGAGGGGCCGACGTATGATCGAAGTGCTGCGCTGTACCGTGAACAACAAGCCCGTGGAGGTGGGTATCGACCCCCGGGAGTCCCTGGCCGACGTGCTGCGGGAGCGGCTGGGCCTCACCAGCGTGAAGAAGGGCTGCGAGGTGGGGGAGTGCGGGGCCTGCACCGTCCTGGTGGACGGCACGGCCATCGACTCCTGCATCTACCTGGGCGTGTGGGCCCAGGGTAAGAGTATCCTCACCGTGGAGGGCCTCCAGGACGCAGATGGGGGCCTGTCCCCCATCCAGCGGGCCTTTGTGGAGGAGGCCGCCGTCCAGTGCGGCTTCTGCACGCCGGGCTTTATCCTGACGGCAGTGGAGATCCTGGAGAGCGGCAAGGAGTACACGGACGATGAATTGAGAAAACTCCTCTCCGGCCACCTGTGCCGCTGCACCGGCTATCAAAACATTCTGAACGCCGTGGAGCGGGCGGTGGACGAGGCCCACAGGTTCGTGGGAAAAGGGGAATAAAGACAAACGGGAGACGCCTGTCGGGCGTCTCCCGTTTTGTGGGCCGATGAGGGCATCGGCCCCTACGGGCCGTGCGGAATTGGCTCCCAATACGTGCATACCTGGTCCGGGGTTCGGATCTTGCGCCGTGGACAATGACAGTGCCCGTACCAAAGGGGGAAATAGCTGCCATCCCGGTAAATATAGTGCTGACGGTAGTGGACGCAAGTCCCGCATACCTGTCCGTCTACAATTTCATATTTATACATCCTTATCACCTAAGACTATTTTATGCAAAAAGTGCATAAAATGAAATATGCAGTTTTTGCATGATATATGCTGATTACCGGTGATG
>ERZ791803.1590-NODE-1590-length-10182-cov-16.305915_pt1 | contig 10182 bp, 8 predicted proteins | sample MGYA00510307_ERZ791803 | MGnify/ENA primary metagenome ERZ791803 (study PRJEB30046, sample SAMN00791963) | human gut metagenome | study: EMG produced TPA metagenomics assembly of the A metagenome-wide association study of gut microbiota in type 2...
ATGTGAATCAAATTTTCTTTTCTATCTGATAGTTATTCCGTTCCGGTGCATTGCGCGAGATGAGTTCGCCAAGGAATCCGGCTAAGAATAATTGCGTACCTATAATCATTGCCGTAAGTGACAAATAGAAATAGGGAGAGTCGGTCACCAGTCGGTAGGGGAGACCGTTGTACATGGCATATAGTTTGCTGGCACCTACGATGATGACAGAAATCATTCCTATCAGAAACATCAATGATCCCAACAGTCCGAAGAAATGCATCGGCTTGATGCCGAATCTGGAAAGGAACCAAAGAGAGAGTAAATCCAGATACCCGTTCACGAAACGGTTTAGTCCGAATTTTGTTGTGCCGTATTTACGCGCCTGGTGGTGTACCACCTTTTCACCGATTTTCTTGAATCCGGCGTTCTTTGCCAGATAAGGTATATAACGATGCATCTCACCGTACACTTCGATATGTTTTACGACCTCTTTGCGATAGGCTTTCAATCCGCAGTTGAAGTCGTGCAGGTTTTTGATGCCTGATACTTTGCGGGCAGTAGCATTAAACAACTTGGTGGGCAGTGTTTTTGAAATAGGATCATATCTCTTTTGCTTCCAGCCGGATACCAGGTCGTAGCCATCCTTTGTAATCATCCGGTAAAGTTCGGGGATTTCGTCCGGGCTATCTTGTAGGTCCGCATCCATCGTTATGACTACGTTTCCTTCCGCTTCAGCGAATCCGCAGTAGAGTGCAGGTGATTTACCGTAGTTACGGCGGAATTTGATACCTTTTACATGTTCCGATTGAGCTTTAAGCTTTTCGATCACTTCCCATGAATGGTCGGTACTTCCATCGTTAACGAAAATCACTTCGAATGAGAATCCGTTGGCTTGCATTACCCGTTCTATCCAAGCATAGAGTTCGGGTAGTGACTCTTCTTCATTGAATAATGGGATTACAACTGATATATCCATTTTTTAATTACTAATTACTTACGAATTACAAATTACGATTGAGACACTCCGTCATTTTCCGGTTTGGCCTTTTTCATTACCATCAATGCGGTGGGAATGGCCAGGATACTTCCCCAAAATACATCCCATGACAATAGTTGCATGGTGATATTGATGGAAGTAAGTGAACGGGCGGTATCTATCGTTTCTTTTATAACTTCTTTGTTTTCTATCAGAGCCGGGGTGTTGGTCATCAGTTCGTCCCACAACTGGATGTAAGAGTTGATGATAAATCCATGATCGATGAATTGGAAATAGGCGTAGTGAGCCACAGCTACCAGCAGAGAAGCAAACATATACATAAATATGGTAAAGAGCATGGCATGTGAAAATTGGATACTTCCTCCGCAAATCTTATCCCGGTACATTTTCGCATAGTGATATCCGATGAAAGGTACGGACAATGTCAGGATTACAAATAAAAGCGAAAGGAAAGGTATGTGGAATCCCAGCGGAAATAATATGAACTTCAATATCCAGTAGATTCCCATATACGTGCCAAAATGCATGGCATATTTTTGTAAATAGCTTCTGTTCTCTGTCATCTTCATTTATAAATTGCGCACAAAGGTACAAATAATATCGGTTGGTAGGGGAAATCTGGTTGTTAAAGTTAATAAAGCAGAGGAAGTTGTTGTCTGAATATTTTTTTGCAATTTTAATTGCCTGAAATGTAGCCTGTTAGTCTTTTGTTAGTAAAAAAGTTGTCTGCAGCTATTGCAGAATACATAAAAATGTCTACCTTTGCAACCGCAAAACGGGTAAGTCCTATACGGCCAGCTCCCTTCGAATCCTCCAGGGCTTGATCGCAGCAAAGGTAGTTGGTTGTAGCGGCGCGATATAGAAAGCTTACCCACCCGCCTCTTTAGCTCAGTTGGCCAGAGCACGTGATTTGTAATCTCGGGGTCGTTGGTTCGAATCCGACAAGAGGCTCAAAAAAGGATATATAACAAATCCAAGAAAAAAGCATTCAGGTATTAGTCTGGATGCTTTTTTATATATATTCGCATATTATCGAAATACACAGTTCCCTAATTGTTGTAATATCCCATTTTTAAGAAAAGCAAAGATTTACAGTTTCTTTTTGATTCATCATTGTTATTCATTCTTGTATATTATGCTCCGGATAGGATCTGAGTAAAAGCATCACATTGGATAAATGGCGTTGCAATATTCCATGAAGTTGCTTGATGATATTTATATTCCCGGAGAGAAAAACGATGAATTGCAGTTGAGAGGCAATTTCTTGGTTCGTTTGTTTGCGTTCTTTACTTTCGATGTTATTTTGCATTAGATAAATGCCTAATGCTTTCTGAATATCGGCTATTCCCTTATCCCATTCATGTTCACCAAGTGTTTGAATGAAAGTACAATATTGCTTGAGCTTTTTGCTTAGCTTTTTTAAACTGTTGTATTCGGTGTCAATGGGAGGATTAATGTGCGCAGAGCGTATTATGTTTGACATTTGCAAATAATACGTTTTCATTCCATTTTCAGAATTGAATGTAGTCAGGATATACTGTTTCGTAGCTTCTGAAACCTCTTCCTGTAAGTCTTTTAATTGGCTGTTTTCCATAATCATTAGAATTTAAAAGATGAATAATAGATTGATGGGAGAGGAAGAAGTACTAATAAAAAAGCGGTTTCGCCTGTCCCATTGTCTAACATACCGACGGCAGGTTTAGAGGTGCATTAACACTCTCTATGGGGGTACGAAACCGCCCATATAAGAGTTCACATACGAACATAAAAATGCTCGCAGCGATAGTAGGCAGGTTTCCCCACCGTCTGTTAATATGTTAGACGTTGCAAATGTAGCCTTATTAATCCAATTCGCAAAATATTGGAGATATTTATTGATGCTTAGTGAAGCTAGTTTTCTTACGATACAAAAAAATAGTGGATGGTTGATATGTAAAAATCCCCGGATAATGTAATTGTCCGGGGATGAATTATTCAAGTAAGAGAATATTGAATTATTTAATTCTTTTGTAACCATATACAGCCAAATCGCCCAATTCCTCTTCAATGCGGAGTAACTGATTGTATTTAGCCATACGGTCGGAGCGGCTTAAAGAACCTGTCTTGATCTGTCCGCTGTTAGTAGCTACTGCGATATCGGCGATAGTAGCATCTTCTGTTTCACCTGAACGGTGAGAAGTAACAGTAGTATATCCATGACGGTGAGCCATTTCGATAGCGTTCAGTGTTTCTGTCAGCGAACCGATTTGGTTTACTTTAATCAGGATAGAGTTGGCACAGCCTTTTTCGATACCCATTGCAAGGAAATCTACGTTGGTTACGAACAGGTCGTCACCTACCAGCTGGCAACGGTTGCCGATGCGTTCGGTCAGTTTTTTCCAGCCTTCCCAGTCGTTTTCGTTCATACCGTCTTCGATAGAGTCGATAGGGAATTTGTTGATTAGTTCTTCCAGGTAGTCAACTTGTTCTGCGGAAGTGCGTTTCTTACCTTTTTCACCTTCAAACTTGGTATAATCGTAAATACCATCGTGGTAGAATTCGGAAGAAGCACAGTCCATACCGATCATAACGTCTTTGCCCGGTTCGTATCCAGCAGCTTTGATAGCGGCTAGAATAGAGTTCAAAGCATCTTCCGTACCCTCGAGGTTAGGTGCGAAACCACCTTCATCACCTACAGCAGTGCTAAGGCCACGGTCTTTCAAAACTTTCTTTAAAGCGTGGAATACTTCAGCACCCATGCGCAGACCTTCTCTGAAAGAAGGAGCACCTACGGGACGGATCATAAATTCCTGGAATGCGATCGGAGCATCGCTATGTGAACCACCGTTGATGATGTTCATCATCGGTACAGGCATTACATACGTATTTGTTCCACCGATATAGCGGTATAGAGGAAGGTCCAGATAGTTGGCAGCAGCTTTAGCTACGGCAAGAGATACGCCGAGAATAGCGTTAGCACCTAAATTCGATTTAGTCTTAGTGCCGTCCAATGCCAGCATTGTGTAGTCGATACCTCTCTGATTGAGTGAAGACATACCAATCAGTTTCGGAGCGATGATTTTATTTACATTATCAACCGCTTTTTGTACTCCTTTTCCACCATAGCGCTGTTTGTCACCATCGCGAAGTTCCAATGCTTCGTGTTCACCTGTGGAAGCGCCTGACGGTACAGATGCACGTCCCATAATGCCGGATTCCAATACTACGTCAACTTCTACTGTGGGGTTACCTCTTGAATCGAGAATTTCTCGAGCTACAATTTTTTCAATTTTCATCGTTTCTATTGTTTTTGAATAAGATTTCTGCAAAAGTACGGACTTGACGGGGAGTGAGAAATCACTATAAATAGGTATTCTTTTTGTGCCTATTCCCTATATGTCGTTAGTCCGACCTTGTACTATAACAACGGGACGATGCTTTTTGTTTGAGTGCGGCGGGGTGAATTTGCAGGATTTTAATCTTCGATAATAACCCCTAACAGTGGAAGCAAATCCATTGCTTGCAGGGAAGTGATGACAGCCCCTTTCAGATCGCTGATGTTAAGCGTGATTCCGCTGATACGGGAAGTGCGCAAATCTATTCCGCGAAGCGGAGCGTGTGAAAAATCGGCTTCTACGAGATCGCAACTCTCAAATGCGACGGATGAAAAACGGCAGTCGTTCAGACTTCCGTTGCGGAGCTGGCTGTGTGCAAAACGTACCTGGTTCATTTTACTCATAGCCAGATTGATATAACCTGCGTTGCAGTCATGCAGCAAGACGTGATTCATCGTTGTTCCCGATAGATTGGTACCCAATAGTTTGCAGGAAATGAATTCTACCCGGTAGAGCGAACTTTCAGCAAAAGAAATGTTGGATAGGTCGCAGTTCTCGAACCTGACATCGCTCAGTTGAGAGGAACGGAATTTACATTCGCTGAATGTCTGATGCTGAAAGGTGCAGTTTTTGAAACTTTTGTAAGATTTGTCGATGCCTTCTTCTTTTCCTTTGCAGAATAAAAGATGAGAGACGGTTTCTTCTCTGTCGAGCCATTCCTGTAGGGTAGTAGTACTGACTTCCTGCTCTTCCATCATGGGAGGAACAACGCGGACGGGTTTGGTTGGGTTTCTTTTAATCATGCCGTAAAGGTAGGATTTATATTCGAATTATTAAATCTGTTTTCCCACATATCCGCCGGCTAACGTTGCGGCTAATCCTATTCCTATACTTAATAATGTATATAGAACAAATGCTCCGTAAAATTCTCCTTTCAGCAGACCTACGCCATCACTGGAGAAAGTAGAGAACGTTGTGAAACCTCCACATAAACCCGTTGTCAGAAACAAACGGACCTCGAACGGAAGGTGGAATCGCTCTGAAAGAGCATAGAACAGACCGATGAGAAAACTGCCGAGAAGATTGACCGTGAAAGTGGCCCATGGAAAATGATAAGGGACGATTCGTTCGTGCATTAACAACTGGATAAAATAACGTAGTGCACTACCAGTTCCTCCACCGATAAAGATATAGATAACTTCTTTACTCATTTGATTGAAAGATTGATATTATTTGTAGGCGGCTTCAAAATCCTTTTCGAATTGTTGGAAGCCTCCGGGATAAACTAAGGTGTTGTGTCATATAAATAATAAAATGTTTGTTGATGTGATTGAGATAATAATCTGCAAATATAGAAAGATTATGCAATATTCATATTTAATCCTTTTAATTTAATCACCATAGACACTATATTTTGGGGGGGGAGACAAAATGTGTTATCTGTTTTATTATTAAGTACTTATTTCGTTTTTGAATCTGTATTCCTCTATATTTTCTTTATAAAGAAAAACACTACTTGGATTTCCGGTCTATCTTTGCCATACGATTATTAACTAACTCATTTATATCATGAAGAACATGAAAATAGGAACTGCAATGTGGGTCTGCCTGTTGCTCTCTTTTTTCTTCGGCACATCAGCAAAGGCCGAAAGTATCACTTCTCCTGACGGACAATTAAAACTTAATTTCTCTGTCAACATGCAAGGAGAACCGGTGTATGAACTCTCTTATAAAGGAAAAGAGGTGATTAAACCTTCGAAACTGGGACTGGAATTGAAAAATGATCCCGGACTGATGAATGGATTCACTCTGGCCGATATTAAAACTTCTGCTTTTGATGAAACATGGGAACCGGTGTGGGGAGAGGTGAAATCGATCCGCAACCATTATAATGAAATGGCTGTTACCCTGAATCAAAAGGCGCAAGATCGTAATCTGATTATTTGTTTTCGTCTTTATAATGATGGCTTGGGGTTCCGCTATGAGTTCCCGCAGCAAAAGAATCTGAATTACTTCGTTATAAAAGAAGAACATTCGCAGTTTGCTATGGCCGGCGATCATACGGCATTCTGGATTCCAGGCGATTATGATACGCAGGAATATGACTATACCGAATCCAAGCTTTCAGAGATTCGCGGATTGTTGCAAGGGGCAATTACTCCAAATGCTTCTCAAACTCCTTTTTCACCAACAGGTGTGCAGACATCTTTGCAAATGAAGACAGCCGACGGGTTGTATATCAATCTGCATGAAGCGGCTTTGGTTGATTATTCTTGTATGCATCTGAACCTTGACGATCAGAACCTGATTTTTGAATCATGGCTGACTCCTGATGCAAAAGGGGATAAAGGTTATATGCAAACGCCTTGCCGTTCACCCTGGCGCACGGTGATTGTCAGTGATGATGCTCGTGATATTCTGGCTTCCAAATTGACTTTGAACTTGAATGAACCTTGTGCCTACGAAGATGTTTCCTGGATTAAGCCGGTGAAATACATCGGTGTGTGGTGGGAAATGATTACCGGAAAAAGTTCCTGGTCGTACACGGATGATGTTTATTCTGTGAAACTGGGACAGACGGATTATTCCCAAACAAAACCGAGCGGACGTCATGCGGCCAATAATGACAAAGTGAAGCGTTACATTGACTTTGCTTCGGAACATGGATTCGACCAGATCTTAGTGGAAGGCTGGAATGAAGGCTGGGAAGACTGGTTCGGAAATTCGAAGGATTATGTCTTTGATTTCGTAACTCCGTATCCTGATTTTGACGTGAAGATGCTCAATGCGTATGCAAAGGAAAAAGGAGTGAAGCTGATGATGCATCACGAGACTTCCGCTTCTGTACGTAACTACGAGCGTCATCTTGATAAAGCCTATCAGTTTATGATAGATAACGGATACAATGCTGTGAAGAGTGGGTATGTAGGTAATATTATTCCGCGTGGAGAACATCATTACGGACAGTGGATGAACAATCATTATTTATATGCGGTGGAAAAAGCGGCCGAATATAAGATCTGTGTAAATGCTCACGAAGCAACTCGTCCGACAGGATTATGTCGCACATATCCGAATCTGATCGGTAATGAATCGGCTCGTGGCACGGAATATGAAGCCTTTGCAGGGAATAAGCCGTTCCATACCACCTTGCTTCCTTTCACCCGTCAGATTGGTGGACCGATGGATTATACACCGGGTATCTTTGATACAAAACTTTCTTTCCTGTCAGGCGACCACAGTTTTGTACGTACAACTTTGGCAAAACAGTTGGCACTTTATGTAACGATGTACAGTCCTTTGCAAATGGCAGCCGACCTTCCGGAGAGTTACGAACGTCACATGGATGCATTTCAATTTATCAAGGATGTAGCCGTTGATTGGGATGACAGCAAGTATCTGGAAGCGGAACCGGGAGATTATATTACCGTAGCACGTAAGGCAAAAGGTACTGATAACTGGTTTGTAGGTGGTATCACCGATGAGAATCCCCGCACTTCTGCTTTTACACTTGATTTTCTCGAACCGGGAAAACAATATGTAGCTACTCTTTATGCTGACGGAAAGGAGGCGGATTTTGAAAAGAATCCTACTTCTTACCAGATAAAAAAAGGGCTTGTTACAAACAAGAATAAGATGTCTGTGAAGCTGGCACGTAGCGGAGGATTTGCAGTAAGTTTGATTGAAGCAACTCCCGCTGACTTGAAAACGATCAAGAAATGGAAATAAGATTCCGGTAAAAAGATTGTTTCCGGATTCCCCGCTTTTTAATAAATATTAGTTGTGCTTCGCAAAGAAAACTAAAACTTTGCGGAGCGCTTTTTTTATAGGACGAATTCTTTTTTGTACTTTTGCGCCATCTTTTTTAAAACATCATCAATAAAGAGAACAACATGGGAGGTTTTTTCGGAACAGTCTCGAAAACTAGCTGCGTGACTGATTTATTCTACGGCACAGATTATAACTCACATCTGGGTACCAAGCGAGGAGGACTCGCAACATATAGTGAGGAAAAAGGTTTTATACGCTCCATTCACAATTTGGAAAGTACTTATTTCCGAACCAAGTTTGAAGGAGAACTGGACAAATTCAAAGGAAACGCCGGCATCGGCATCATTAGCGACACAGACGCACAACCTATCATCATCAATTCTCACCTCGGGCGCTTCGCCATTGTCACAGTCGCTAAAATAGTCAATATCCAGGAATTGGAAGAAGAACTTCTCAGTCAAAACATGCACTTCGCCGAACTTAGTTCGAGCAACACCAACCAGACGGAACTTATCGCATTACTTATTATACAAGGCAGAACTTTTGTGGAAGGTATCGAAAATGTGTTTAAGCACATTAAGGGTTCTTGTTCGATGTTGCTTCTGACGGAAGATGGTAGTATCATCGCTGCCCGTGACCGATGGGGACGTACTCCGGTGGTGATTGGAAGGAAAGACGGTGCTTATGCTGCAACGAGCGAATCGTCCAGTTTTCCGAATCTGGATTATGAGATTGAGAGATATTTAGGTCCCGGTGAGATTGTCCGTATGTATGACGATCATGTTGACCAGCTTCGCAAGCCCAATGAGGATATGCAGATTTGCTCGTTTTTGTGGGTGTACTACGGTTTCCCGACTTCTTGTTATGAAGGAAAGAATGTAGAGGAAGTGCGTTTCACCAGCGGATTGAAAATGGGACAGACAGATGAATCGGAAGTGGATTGTGCTTGCGGTATTCCTGATTCGGGAGTGGGTATGGCTTTAGGATATGCCGAAGGAAAGGGGGTTCCTTACCATCGTGCTATTTCAAAATATACACCGACATGGCCTCGTAGCTTCACTCCGAGCAATCAGGAGATGCGTTCGCTTGTTGCTAAGATGAAGTTGATTCCCAACCGTGCCATGCTGCAAAATAAACGTTTGTTGTTCTGTGACGATTCAATCGTGCGGGGAACTCAATTACGTGACAATGTGAAGATTCTGTATGATTACGGAGCAAAGGAGGTGCACATGCGTATCGCTTGTCCGCCATTGATTTATGCTTGTCCGTTTGTTGGTTTTTCGGCTTCTAAAAATGCATTGGAGTTGATTACCCGTCGTATTATCAAGGAACTGGAAGGGGATGAGAATAAGAACCTGGAGAAATATGCTACTACCGGTTCTCCGGAATACGATAAGATGGTTAGTATTATTGCAGAGCGTTTCGGTCTCAGTTCATTGAAGTTTAATACACTGGTTGCATCCGATGCAATGGTTCGCCTGACGCAAACGCGGCACACTGCGGTCATAACCTACCAAAAAAGCACGACGGGCCTTACGATAATTCTCGTCCTGACTGCTTTTGGGCAGATTTCCCTCATTCACACATTTATTATAATGTATCAGGATAGAAGGAATATCGATACCGTAAGGACAAGGCATGCAATACTGGCAATCGTTGCAAGGCACCGTGGGATATTTAAGCATCAATTGTGCCGTCTCTTCCAGAAATTCCTTATCCTCATCGGCCAATGGAACTAATGGTGAGTAAGTGCGTAAATTGTCCTGCAAATGTTCCATATAAGTCATACCGCTCAACACCGTAAGCACATGTTCCGGTGATCCGGCAAAACGGAAGGCCCATGAAGCGACACTGTCCTCCGGACGTCGCTGCTTCAGACGGGAAACAATATGATTGGGAACATTCGAAAGCCGACCGCCCAATAAAGGTTCCATAATAATGGCCGGAATATTGCGTTTGACCAACTCTCCATACAGATATTCGGCATCTGTATTACGGGAATTTACCTCCTTGGCATGTTTCCAATCGACATAATTGAGTTGGATTTGCACAAAGTCCCATTTTATTTCATCGTGCCGGGAAAGCAGATAGTCAAAGACTTCGATATCTCCATGATAA
>ERZ791803.1592-NODE-1592-length-10173-cov-2.421229_pt1 | contig 10173 bp, 7 predicted proteins | sample MGYA00510307_ERZ791803 | MGnify/ENA primary metagenome ERZ791803 (study PRJEB30046, sample SAMN00791963) | human gut metagenome | study: EMG produced TPA metagenomics assembly of the A metagenome-wide association study of gut microbiota in type 2...
AGTATTATCGTTCAGCAAAACGAAAAACTTGTCGGACTTGTTTATCCTGATTTTGTCAATTTCGATTGAGCGAAAAGTTCCGCATATTCCTTCGGAGAGAGTTTTGCATCTGCATTACCAGTCCGATGCCGATACGAATACTCAAACTCCGAACGAAGTATATCTTTTCCATTCACCCGCATCAGCACCGGGTCTTCCTGTGCAAAGACCGAGATACCGAAAAACCAAAACCAAGCTACAAGCAGACCTCTTTTCATCATCAATTCTTATTTTCCAAACTCTAAAAACCAAACATTAACTCCATAAACAACGAACGGTGAGCAGCGAACACCCTGCAGATCGACACAGTCTGTTCACCGTTCACCGTTAATAGTTCACCGTTTATATATGCTGTTATTCCGGACGGCTATAATTAGGCGATTCACTGGTAATCGTCACATCGTGCGGATGACTTTCCATTACACCGGCATTTGTGATACGGGTAAATTTGGCATCGTGAAGTTTTTCAATATTGGCAGCACCACAATATCCCATACCTGCACGCAAACCACCTGTTAATTGATAAACAACTTCGAACAATGTACCCTTATAAGGAACACGGGCAGCAATACCTTCCGGAACCAATTTCTTCACGTCAGCTGTTCCACTTTGGAAGTAACGGTCTTTTGAACCATTCTCCATAGCTTCCAACGACCCCATTCCACGGTAAGACTTAAACTTTCGACCATTGAAGATAATCGTATCGCCCGGCGACTCCTCTACACCCGCCAACAGAGATCCCATCATCACGGAAGATCCACCAGCGGCGATCGCCTTCACGATATCACCGGAGTAACGCAAGCCACCGTCGGCGATCAAAGGCACACCAGTTCCTTCCAACGCCTTCGCCACATCGTAAATAGCCGACAACTGGGGAACACCCACACCAGCGATCACACGAGTTGTACAAATCGAACCCGGACCGATACCTACCTTCACGGCGTCCGCCCCGGCTTCCACTAAATATTTAGCAGCCTCGCCCGTAGCGATATTACCGACCACACAATCAATATGCGGATATTGCGCCTTAATCTGTTTCAAGACATCCACCACACCTTTTGAGTGACCATGTGCCGTGTCGATCACCAAAGCATCCACCCCGGCATCCACCAAAGCGGCTACACGCTCGAAGGTATTGAACGTAACGCCTACACCGGCAGCTACACGCAAACGACCTTTCGAATCCTTGCAAGCCTTCGGTTTATCTTTCGCTTTCGTTATATCTTTATAGGTAATCAAGCCGATCAACTTATTATGGCTATCGACCACCGGTAACTTCTCGATCTTATGTTCCTGAAGGATCTGAGCGGCGGCCTCCAGTTCCGTAGATTGTCCGGTTACGACCAAATTCTCTTTCGTCATCACCTCATCGATAGAGCGGTTCATATCCTTTTCGAAACGCAAGTCACGGTTCGTCACGATACCAACCAAATACCCGCCTTCATCCACCACGGGAATACCGCCAATCTTATATTCAGCCATCATTGCCAAGGCATCCGCCACACGTTTGCCCTTCGTGATAGTCACCGGATCATAGATCATTCCATTCTCCGCACGTTTAACGGTCTGGACCTGCTTTGCCTGCTCGGCGATCGTCATGTTTTTATGAATCACACCAATACCTCCCTCACGGGCGATAGCGATAGCCAACTTGGCCTCGGTAACCGTATCCATAGCGGCCGACACCATCGGTATATTCAATGTGATATTACGTGAAAACTTTGTCGTGAGATCGACATTACGAGGAAGAACTTCCGAATAAGCTGGGATTAACAATACATCGTCAAACGTTAACCCATCCATAACTACCCTGTCTGCAATAAATGACATAGAACTTATGCTTTAAAAATTATTGCGCGCAAATATACGACTTTTCACGCAATAAATCGATACGGGAGAAATTAAAAATTCGATTCGGAAGGAAATAAACTTTCATCCGAACGAAAACAAAATTCCTTCCGAAGGAAAAATAAATCTCTTTCGGAAGGAACAATAAGCTTCTTTATTTGTTTTTTCTTTAGAGTGGAACCGGGCCACCCTTCCATTAGTTTGCCATTTCAGACAAGAACTTGATACGGACCAAGCGAATCTCCTCTTCCGTATAGTCACCGCCTAATTCCTCGATGGCGTCTTCCAGACCGTCGGTCTCCGAATCCTTGAAATACTCGTAAATATCCTCGATATGATCCTCATCCATCACATCATTCAAGAAATAATCGATATTGATACGTGTACCGGAATATACGATCGCCTCGATCTCATCCAAAAGCTCGGTGAACTCAAGTCCGTTAGTCAACGCGATCTCGTCCAGCGCCACCTTACGGTCGATCCGCTGAATGATTGAGACCTTCAACTTGGACTTATTAGCGACCGTACGTACGCGCAAATCCTCCGGACGCTCAATCTCGTTCTCCTCTACATGTTTCTTGATCAACTCAATGAACTCCTTGCCATAACGTTTCGCCTTACCAGCGCCCACTCCCGGGATATTCTGCAACTCGTCCAACGTGATCGGATAAGTAGTAGCCATAGCCTCCAAAGAGGGATCTTGGAAAATCACGAAAGGCGGAACTTCCAACCGCTTGGATAATTTCTTACGCAAATCCTTCATCATGGAATAAAGAACCGGGTCTACCGCACAAGAGGCTCCCCCACGAACCGGAACTTCCTCTTCCTCTTCCTCGAATTCATTGTCCTCGGTAATCTTGAACGATACCGGCTTCTTTATGAACCCCTTACCTTTTTCCGTGATTTTCAGCAAACCATAATTCTCAATATCCTTCGCTAAATAGCCAGCGATTAAAGCCTGGCGAATAACGGCGTTCCAAGTTTTATCATCCTCGTCCTGTCCGGAACCGAAGACCTCTAATTCATTGTGCTTGTAATTTTGGATTTCGGAGGTTTCGTTACCTACCAAAATATTTACGATATAATCTGCCTTAAACTTTTCTTTCAACGTACTGATAACCTCCAGTACCGCACTTAACAATTCCTTCGCTTCCACCTGCTTCTTTGGGTTCAAACAATTATCACAATTACCACAATTATCTTCCAGGTATTCCTCACCGAAATAATGCAATAGCACTTTTCTCCGGCAGACGGAAGTCTCGGCATAGGCCGCAGTCTCTAAAAGCAACTGTTTGCCGATTTCCTGTTCGGCCACGGGCTTTCCTTGCATGAATTTCTCCAATTTTTGCAAGTCCTTATAAGCATAGAAAGCGATACATTGGCCTTCTCCGCCATCCCTACCGGCACGACCGGTTTCCTGGTAATAACCTTCTAGGCTCTTCGGGATATCGTAATGAATCACATAACGGACATCCGGCTTGTCGATACCCATACCGAAAGCGATCGTAGCCACGATCACATCCGCCTGTTCCATCAGGAAGGCATCCTGATTGGCGGAACGTACTTGCGAATCCATTCCCGCATGGTAAGGCAACGCCTTTATCCCGTTGGCTTTCAAGATGTCGGCAAATTCCTCCACCTTTTTACGGCTCAAACAATATACGATACCCGATTTACCCTCGTTGGCTTTAATATACTTAATGATCTCGCGGTCTATATTCGTTCCTTTCGGACGAACCTCATAATACAAATTAGAGCGGTTGAAGGATGATTTAAAGACTGTAGCGTCTATCATACCCAGATTCTTCTGGATATCGTGCTGCACCTTAGGTGTGGCGGTAGCGGTCAGAGCGATTAACGGACGTTTACCGATCTCATTGATAATCGGACGGATTCTTCGATATTCCGGACGGAAATCATGTCCCCATTCCGAGATACAATGCGCCTCGTCCACCGCATAGAAAGAGATCTTTACCTGACGCAGAAAATCCACGTTCTCTTCCTTGGTCAAGGACTCCGGTGCTACATACAGCAACTTGGTACGTCCTGATAATATATCCGATTTCACCTGGTCGATAGCCGACTTATTCAAAGAGGAATTGATAAAATGGGCGACCCCATCTTCCTCACTGAAATTCCGCATCGCGTCCACCTGATTCTTCATCAAAGCGATCAACGGAGATATCACGATCGCGGTTCCTTCCATTAGTATGGATGGTAATTGATAACAAAGGGATTTACCTCCCCCCGTCGGCATTAATACAAAAGTATCCTTCCCGGCCAGCACGTTCTCAATAATAGCCTTCTGGTTCCCCTTAAAGGTACCGAAGCCAAAGTGCCGATTTAGCTCTTCTGTTAAATGATCCTTCTTTGCCATACTTCGTATTATTTATAGTAAACCGCCTACGTTTACGCGACCTGTAAACGGTTCACGTCCGATTTTTCAAATTTCTCTTTCGCATACTCCAACGTTACATGGAGTTCCTTTACTTTTTGAGATGGCATACTGTACATAGCGTCCATCATCACGGCTTCTACGATTGAACGTAACCCACGGGCACCCAGCTTAAACTCAAGCGCCTTATCCACGATAAACTCATAGACTTTCTCATCGAACGTCAGCTTAATGCCATCCATCTCGAACAATTTGACATATTGCTTGATAATGGAGTTCTTCGGCTCGGTCAAGATGCTACGAAGCGTATCACGATCCAGCGGATTCAGATACGTGAGGATAGGTAAACGACCGATAATCTCCGGGATCAAGCCAAACGACTTCAAATCAGTCGGGGTGATGTATTTCAGTAAATTATTCCGGTCTACGGTAGCCGTACCCAAACTAGCCGAATAACCGACCACACGGGTATTTAAGCGTTGAGCAATCTTCTTTTCGATTCCATCGAAAGCACCACCGCAAACGAACAGGATATTCTTCGTATCCACCGCAATCATCTTTTGCTCCGGATGCTTACGTCCCCCCTGAGGAGGCACATTCACGATCGATCCTTCTAGAAGTTTCAGCAAACCTTGCTGTACACCCTCACCGCTGACATCCCGAGTGATAGACGGATTATCGCTCTTACGTGCGATCTTATCGATCTCATCGATGAAGACAATACCCCGTTGGGCCGCCTCCACATCATAATCCGCCGCTTGCAATAGCCGGGTCAAGATACTCTCGATATCCTCCCCCACGTAACCTGCCTCGGTAAGTACCGTAGCGTCCACGATAGCGAACGGGACATGCAATAACTTAGCGATCGTACGGGCTAACAAAGTCTTGCCCGTACCGGTAGCGCCCACCATGATAATATTAGATTTCTCAATCTCCACATCGTCGGCGGTAACCTTTTGAAGTAAACGCTTGTAATGGTTGTACACCGATACCGACAGATAACGCTTCGCGTCATCCTGCCCGATCACGTACTGATCCAAGAAAGTCTTGATATCTTCCGGTTTAGGCAGATCTTTCTGCTTCAAACCAAAAGAAGTTTTCTTACCTCCTGTCTGCTCCTTTACGATCTCATACGCCTGCCGGGCACAATCATCGCAAATACAACCAGAGATCCCATTGATAAGCAAATTAACATCACGGCTACTCCTGCCGCAAAACGTACATGTATCGCCTGTTGTTTTGGCCATAGTTTCTTATTGTTGTTTTTGTTATTTACGTGTTAAAACATCGTCGATCATGCCATACTTTTTCGCTTCCTCCGCAGTCATCCAGAAATCACGGTCGCCATCGCGCTCGATCTCCTCATAGGGTCTACCTGAATGATCCGAGATTATGGTGTACAGTTCTTTCTTAACCTTCAAGATCTCGCGAGCGGTAATCTCGATGTCTGAGGCCTGTCCTTGTACGCCGCCAAGCGGTTGATGGATCATTACACGGGAGTGCTTCAAGCCGAAACGTTTTCCCTTGGTTCCCGCCACCAATAAGACAGACGCCATAGAGGCGGCCATACCCGTACAAATCGTAGATACGTCGCTGGAAATAAACTGCATCGTGTCGTAAATGCCGTAGCCCGCATATACAGAGCCACCCGGCGAATTGATATAAATAGAGATGTCCTTTCCGGGATCACTGGAATCCAGATACAACAACTGCGCTTGAATCACGTTAGCGGTATAATCATCCACTTGCGTGCCCAAGAAAATAATACGGTCCATCATCAACCGAGAGAAGACATCCATTTGAGCGACATTCAGCTGTCGTTCCTCTATAATTGTCGGGGAGATATAGCTACTGGAGATGTTCATATAACTATCCAGAGCCGTACCACTCATACCTAAATGCTTTGTAGCATACTTTCTAAAATCTTCCATATTTTCTCCTATCTTTTATTTACCGAGAAGACGTAAAAAGGGATTTCCCTCTGTGACTTAACGGAAAAACAAAGTTATAAATAAATTTCTGAAAGAAACAATTTATTTCGCTATCCGCTAAGATATTTTTAGAGAGAAATCCCTTTTTTGATATAAAACAACCTCCTAAGAGGCCGAGTAAAGATCTTTTTATTCAAAAAGTTTGTTGAACTCGTCAGCGGTTACCTCCTTAACATCAAGTTCCACTTGCTCTTTCAACCAAGCAGCCAATTTCTCCTCAACCGCACGGTCGATGATGTTCTGAAGTGTTTGCTTATTTTTCAACATGTCTTTAGCGTAGTTGTCAAGTACATCTTCCGGTACAGACAACATGCCGTATTGAGCGAACTGAGCCTTAGCCACACGTTTAGCGAAGTTCTCGATGTCAGCGTCCTCAACCTTCAAGCCGTTCTTCTTAACCAAGTTCTCCTTGATCAACTGATATTTCAAATCCTGAAGGATCTGAGGGAAGTCCTCGTCGATCTTCTCTTTCGTATTCTTCTCGTTAGCGGCAAGCAACCAGCGTTTCAATAAATCGTCAGCGAAATTCAACTCGCCAGCTCTCTCAACCAACATATCACGAGTGTCTGTCAAGAACTTGAAGTCACTCTGAGGAGCGAATTGCTCAGCCAAAGCTTCCTTGATCTTGTTCTTGAACTCTTCCTCGCTAGTAACCACGTTCTCGCCAAATACCTTGTCGAACAACTCTTGGTTCATCTCAGCATCTTTATGACGGGTGATCTCCTTGATCTCGAAGCTGAAGTCGCCTGTAGTCTCAGCCACTTTCTCCTTATCGATCTTCAAGAAAGAAGCGATCTCTGCCTCAGCACCCTCATAAGCCTTATTCGGGTTGAATACCACTACGGCATTTACTTTAGCACCGATAAACTTAGCTTTTTCTTCCTCATCCTTGATATACATAGGCATCAAGACAGCGTCCTCCACAACGATACCACCTTCTTTCGGGGCACCATTCTCAAGCTCGGCTACCGTACCTTTTACCATATCTTTTTCCTCAACCTCGTCTACCTTGTCGTAAGAACCGAAGTTTGAGCGATAAGCGTTTACTTGGTTATTTAGCATTTCTTCATCGATAGCGACTTGATAGAACGGAAGTTTATCGTTCTTGCTCAACTCGATATTGATCTCCGGAGCCAAAGCCACGTCAAAACAGAATTCGAAATCCTCTTCCTTATCGAAATCCAACGGCTTTTGCTCTGTCTCGTTAGGCATCGGCTCGCCTAAGATATGCAAATCGTTCTCACGGATATACTTGAACAGATTCTCAGAAACTAATTTGTTTATCTCCTCTACCAGCACGTGCTTTCCGTACATTTTTTTAACCATGCCCATAGGAACCATGCCCTTACGGAAACCCGGTACATTGGCTTTCTGACGAAGGCTACGCAGGCTCTTGTCTACCTGATCAGCATAGTCAGCTTTCACTATTTCTAATTTCACGATACCGCTTACGGCATCATTGTTTTTAAGCGAAACGTTCATTCTGAATGATTTATTTAATTAATAGTCGTATCGAATTTTAGGTCGCAAAATTAGACTTATTCTTTTAATCGTGCAAATTTTGATCTGTTTTTATTCTTTTGTTTATATTTGGCGGCAATTATTTACCCTTTGAATGAATCATTATGAGAATAAAAGGAATATATGCTACCCGTCCGGCGGTAATCCAACTTTTGATCCTCCTGCTATTCTTATTGGCTGGAGCCGTTTTATCATCTATTATATCCACGGGCTTATTACTCGCGACCCACGGTTTACAGGCTGATATAACCCAAGACGCTAATTTAATGAGGCTCATTCAGTTCATCTCGGCGATCTGTACCTTTTTGCTACCATCTATCGCCATGGCTTGGACATGTAGTGACAATCCCCGCCATTATCTATCAGTCAAGAAAATCACAGACGGCAGGATCTGGATTCTCACCTTAGTTTGCATGTTCTTATTTTCTCCGGTTATCAATTTGCTAGGATTGCTCAACAAGCAGATGGAGTTACCCGCGTTTATGGCTCCTATCGAGGAATGGATGCGGGCGCAAGAAACCCTCGCCGAACAACTGACGACGATCCTGTTATCCAGCGATAGCGTTTGGGTAATCCTGGCCAACCTTATCGTTATCGCCGTTACGGCCGGGATAACCGAGGAGTTCCTGTTCAGAGGAGCCTTGCAACGAGTGATCGGGAAATGGACCTCCAACCCTCATACGATCATATGGGTCGCCGCCATACTATTTAGCGCCTTCCATTTACAATTTTACGGATTCTTGCCCCGGATGATACTCGGAGCCTATTTCGGCTATCTACTCTATTGGAGCAAAAGCATCTGGATACCGGTGTTCGCCCACTTTGTCAATAATGCTTTCGCCGTAATAGGGATGTCGGACAGTCGTCTCAAGGATAACGAGTTTATCACAGGCAATATTCCCGCCGAGCATCTTTTGGACTTTTGTCTTATCGCCGCCTTATCTTTCCTGCTGTTCATACTGGTAAACAGGCGATTGAAACGGCTGCTATAAGTCTTTCTTACGCAGCACGAAGTCTTTTCCCAAATATTTCTCGCGCACGATCTCGTTCTCGGCTAGTTGTTCGGCGGTTCCTTGGAAAAGGACTTTTCCCTCGAACAAAAGATAGGCCCGGTCACAAATACTCAATGTCTCGTATACATTGTGGTCGGTAATCAAGATTCCGATATTCTTATGTTTCAAGCGAGCCACGATTGTCTGGATATCTTGTACGGCGATCGGGTCTACACCGGCGAAAGGCTCATCCAACATAATGAACTTCGGATCGATCGCCAGACAGCGGGCAATCTCGGCACGACGGCGTTCACCACCAGACAACTGGTCTCCCAGGTTCTTTCTAACCTTGTTCAATCCAAACTCTGAAATCAAACTTTCCAGTTTCTCTTTTTGGTACTCAACGCTACGTCCCGTCATCTCCAAGACCGAGCGGATATTATCTTCCACCGTCATTTTCCGGAAAATCGAAGCCTCTTGCGCCAGATAGCCAATGCCGTTGCGAGCCCGCTTATAGACCGGGAATTTCGTAATCTCCATGTCATTCAAGAAGATCTTACCCTCGTTAGGAGTGACCAAACCTACTGTCATATAAAAGGTGGTCGTCTTTCCCGCTCCGTTCGGACCAAGCAAACCAACGATCTCCCCTTGTTTCACGTTAATCGATACATGATTCACGACCGTACGAGTCCTATATTTCTTTACCAAGTCCTCCGTACGGAGCACCATTCGTTGTTCGTCTGACATAAGCTACTTAAAAATTTAACGCGAATGTACGTGATAATCCGCAGATCTACATCACATACATTCGCAAAAAAGCGATAAGAGAATTTAATAACTCCACTCAGATTGCCACTCGATCACGGGTTGCTCCCCCTCGAATCGGATAGGAAGCCAGATATAACGTCCGTCTATAGCGTTCTCCGGAGTCCAACGATCTCCCATATAAATAAAGCGATCCGCATGGCCGGGTACAGGCAATACGTACGTGCTCTGAGAATAAAACGACACCTCCGAGTTCTCTCCCCTAAACGGATTTTCCAATTCCTTCCAAGGTCCCCAAATCGAGGTAGCGACCGCCGATCGTCCCGCATTCGGAGCCCAGCCCGTACAGCCGGACATAATCAAATAATATTTCCCCTTCTGTTTGAACAAGGCTGGAGCTTCCATGAAACGCCCCGGGAAGAAACGGGCGTACTTACCGGAATAACTCGTATAATCATCGGTCAGCTGCGATATATGCAAGGTACTATTCTCTTCCGAGGAATAAATATGATAAGCGATGCCATCGTCATCCACGAAAAGGTTCATATCCCTAGCCATTTGTCCGGAGATCTGGTCACGCCCCAATAAATTCAAGCTATCCGGATGGGCTGGTAACTCTCCA
>ERZ791803.1597-NODE-1597-length-10143-cov-1.741673_pt1 | contig 10143 bp, 9 predicted proteins | sample MGYA00510307_ERZ791803 | MGnify/ENA primary metagenome ERZ791803 (study PRJEB30046, sample SAMN00791963) | human gut metagenome | study: EMG produced TPA metagenomics assembly of the A metagenome-wide association study of gut microbiota in type 2...
AATTAGTAAATTAAATTAAATATTTACTTTTGAGGTTGTAGGCCCCTTCACTTTTTCCTTTATAGAAGTGAAGGGGATTTTTTCAGTCCCAGTTGCTCCTTGAAAATTGCATATCCAGCGATTACGATACGTTAGCTGTTCAGCGCGAAAGCGAAAGCGGCATAGAAAGATACGCCACGGCCACCTGCAGGATCTCTAGTGTCCTGTCAATCCGATCATATCGAAGGTGCAGAGCGGTTTTTTCTGTTCTTTAAATGGCCCGTGGCCGGGCCATTCCGCCATGACCTGGGTAGCCTATGATGATACTTCCGTCCAGTCACAGCCCCTCTTGACCGAGGGATCACGCAATGAGGACGGCAGCCGGAGATCCCGGCTGGGGCAGCAAAAGAAGCTGTGCCCATGACGGCCTTGCCAGGGCCGGTTGTAATCGACTGCCAGGCTCCGGGGAGGTGTGCCGAATAGGAGCATGATGTATCAAATAAAAATGAAATGAAGAACAAGTACGCTTTTATACTGTGTGGCGGCGGCTATTTCTTAACCGCCGCCATCAGATATAGTTTATCGAAACAGTGAACTTTTGTCAGATTGGCTAAGAATACCGTCTAATTTTATTGGATATGGTGATAGCTGTTTTAGGATAATTCAGATATATTGTGGTACAGAAAAATAGACCATCAGAGGAGCAAACAAATCATGAGGAATGATAGCAAAAAGACAGTGGCAATGTATATCCGATTTGGGAGAGCAGAATCGGCCAATCACAATCCTTGCAAACATGACAGTATCGACTGGAAACAGATGTGGGAGGATTATCGAAAGGAGCAGGAAAAATATCCATTGTGTAAAGTTTTGCTTTAAAAGAGAACTGGATAAAACTACATAGAGTTTCATCCCCTTGCTAAATACGAGTGAGGGGATTTTTTGTTTCCAGAAAATCGAGTAAGAGAGGGGAGAACCAAAGTGAATATTTTAAGAGGCGATTTATACTATGCAGACCTGACACCGGTAACCGGAAGCGAACAGGGCGGCGTAAGGCCGGTGCTGATGATCCAGAATGACATGGGGAACCGGTTCAGTCCAACCGTGATCATAGCGGCCGTGACCAGCAGACAGGACAAGCATCCGCTGCCAACCCATGTCCCAGTCAGTCCTAACCATTGTGGTCTGAAAGAGCACTCCGTTGTACTGTTGGAACAGATCCGGACCATCGATCGTGTCCGTCTGCGTGAGTACATAGGCCGGTTGACGGAAGAGGATATGAAGCAGGTGGATCATGCGCTGCGAATCAGTATCGGCCTTAGCATGACGGAGAATTACGAAGCGGCAAAAGGAGCCAAAACGAAAATATAGATTTAAAGTTCGATTGAGCATGGAAATCCAGAAGAGAGGGAGATGATCTTATGAATAAGAAGAAAAAGGCATGGGTATATACCCGGATTGATGCACCGGAGGACCGGTATGGGAGTTTGAAACGGCAGGATCAGAAATTAACCGAATATGCCTCCCGCATGGGCTGGGAGGTGGTCGGTCATTCCCAGGACACCGGTTCCTGCCGGGATATGAATCGGCCCGGACTCCAGGCATTGACCGATGCGGCATCACAGGGATGTGTGAATATTCTGGTGGTGAGCGGTCCCGACCGCCTGAGCCGCAATGCAAAGGATATCATTGCCTATGCAGAGTTTTTACAGAACTTTGATGTGGAGGCTTATTCGCCAGAACAGGGGAAGATTGAAATGCTTTGCACTTCTGTGTTATAGGACTCGGCATTAGCGGTACCGGATGACAGTCCGAATTTGTCCATTCGTTAGGAGGTAGGCCCATGGGACGAAAGAAACAAACGAGGTCCGGTATAGTGTAGCCCGGAAACTGTTGAATCTGATGCTGGAAAATGGCTTTATCACAGAGGAGGAATACAAAAAAATCGATGCTTTAAACCGGGAAACATTTTCTCCGGAATTGTCGAAAGTATATGGGTAAAAACACTAGATATATCTGAAAACTTGTGATATTGTATGGTGCTAACAGGAGAACAATTTGAGAAAGGAGAGAGCCTATGGCGAAGAAGATTGTAAAGAAAATCACAAAAATTGAGCCTGTTAGCAGCGGTTCTGCCACCAATGCGGTGGAAGTCAAACGTGTCTGCGCCTACTGCCGCGTCAGCACGAACTTGGCGGACCAGAAGAATTCCTTTGAAGCCCAGGTAGACTACTACACCCGGCTGATTGGGGAAAAGGAGGGATGGGTGCTGGCCGGTATCTATGCAGACGAAGCCAGGACCGGCACAAAGCTGTACCGGAGAGATGACTTCCAGCAGATGATGCAGGACTGCCGGCAGGGAAAAATTGATTTGATCCTGACAAAGTCCGTGACCCGGTTTGCCAGAAATACGGTGGACAGCATCAAAGCCATCCGGGAACTGAAGGCCCTTGGAATAGGCGTTTATTTTGAGAAGGAGAGGCTCAACACCCTAATGGAAAAGAGCGAGCAGATGATAACCATCTTAAGTTCTATCGCCCAGGGAGAATCCGAGAGCATTTCCACCAATAATAAGTGGTCGGTAGTACGGAGGTTCCGAAATGGTACATTCATTATAAGCAGCCCACCTTATGGTTATGAGAATAATGAGTACGGAGAGCTGGTTATACAAAAAGAGGAGGCAAAGGTAGTACGCAGGATTTTTGATGAATACCTGGGAGGAAAAGGGTCCTACACCATTGCCGCAGAACTGGAAACAGCAGGGATTCCCACGATCCGTGGAGCAAAGGAATGGCTGGACAGTGTGGTAAAGGGGATTCTTCAGAACTGTGCATATGAAGGGGATCTGCTGCTTCAGAAAACCTATACGACCGATGGAGTCCCATTCATTCGCAAAAACAACCGGGGAGAACTGCCCCAGTATCTGATAGCAGATGACCATGAGCCCATCATTACCAGAGAGGAGGCTGCGGCTATCCGCCAGATTTATGAGTATCGGAGGGAACAGCAGTGTGTGGAGGATACCAGTGTATATCAGAACCGGTATGCATTCAGCAGTCGGATTCTCTGTGGGGAGTGTGGAACAAAATTTCGCAGGCAGAAAATCTACATCGGAAAGCCATATGAAAAAATCCAGTGGTGTTGCTACCAGCATATTAAAGACAGTAAGAAATGCAGCCAGAAGGCAGTCCGTGAGGACGTCATCCAGGCTGCATTTCTTACGCTCTGGAACCGGCTCGCCAGTAACTATGAGGAGATCCTGATCCCCATGCTGGCGGCGCTGAAGGCAATCCAGGGTAACCCGGAGCAGGACCGGGAAATGCAGGAGATAGAACAGAATATCCAGGAACTAAAGCGGCAGGGCTACAGGCTGGGCAGGGTATTAACCGAAGGCAGCATAAGCTCTGCCATTTTTATCGAGAGACAAAACCAGATTGAGGCACAGCTGGAAGCGGATCGGAGGCGGCTGCGGCAGCTGCAGGGACAGAGAGCCTTTGAATGGGAGATATCCCAGACCGAATATCTGATAAGCGTCTTCCGCAACCGTCCTGCCATCCTGGAAGCATATGATGAGGAGATCTTACTGCTGCTGGTGGACCATATCACGGTGATGCCCGGGCGTCGGCTGGTATTCCGTCTGAAGAACGGCCTGGAACTGGAAGAAAATGAACAGGAGGTGAGCTGAGTATGAGACAACGCCATATGCCGCTGGGGTATCGGATGGCGGGAGGGAAAATAGTAATTGATCCGGAACAGGCAGAGATTATAAAAGGAATTTTTCAGGAGTATTCAGAAGGAGCCTCTCTGTACCAGCTTGCGAGAAAACTTACGGAACAGGGAGCGCTCAATGCAAACTATAAGCCGGTATGGAATCATGGGACGGTTGGAAAAATCCTGGAGAACCGAAAGTATCTGGGAGACGAAGTTTATCCGGCGATACTGGAACAGAAGCTGTTTGATAAGGTGCAGGAGCACAGAAAAGAAAAAAGCAGAAGACTGGGGCGCATTATGCAGCCTAACAGCTTAAAAGCGCGTTCCATGTTTGCATCCTATCTATTCTGCGGAATGTGCGGTCAGCCCTACCGCAGATATGTGGAGCATTGCAAACAGCCGGGAGAAAAAATCGTCTGGAAGTGTAAGCACTACATAAATGAAAACAGGGTGTGCTGCCGGAATATATTCCTGATAGACAGCCAGATCATCCAAGCATTTATGGAACTGATGAGAGGGGTGAAGGAGGGGAGGTTCCAGATAGAGCCGGAAACCATCGTGCAGGGCCTGCCATATAGCCGTGAGGCGGCAGAACTGACCAGAAAGCTGCAGGAATTGGAGGAAAAGCCGGAGTATCCATCCGAGGAGATGGTACGGCTGATTTATGAGCGGGCCAGATTACAGTATCGGGTGTCCAGAATCCAGGACCAGAATTACCAGACTGAAAAACTGAAAATAGCCCTGGAAGAAAACCCACTCCAAAAAGAATTTAATAGTGAACTTTTTAAGGCAACGATACATCGGATTACCGTTCACAAGGACAGACGGTTCGAATATGAATTAATGAATGGTGTAAAAATTGAGCTTCCTATCCAGGAAGCAGCAGAAGGGAGGAAACCGGATGAGACGGGCCAGAACAGCAACCGTTGTAAAGAAAAACATCTCTGTAATTCCAGCCAATCCGGAATTCAGCCGTGATACAAGGGCTCAATATAAGCGGCTGCGGGTAGCCGCCTACTGCCGGGTCAGTACCTTGCAGGAACAGCAGGAGACCAGCTATGAAGCACAGGTGAATTATTATACAGAAAAAATCAACAGCAACCCGGAATGGGTGTTTGCAGGAATCTATGCAGATGACGGGAAGAGCGCCACCATGACCCGTAAGCGGAATGACTTTCAAGCAATGATTGATAACTGCATGGCAGGAAAAATTGATATGGTCATCACAAAATCCATCAGCCGATTTGCCAGGAACACGGTAGACTCCCTTACCCATATCCGAAAATTAAAGGCAAAGAATATCGCCGTGTATTTTGAAAAGGAGAACATCAATACCCTGGGGGATGGCGGGGAAATGCTGATCACCATTCTAAGCAGCCAGGCCCAGGAGGAAAGCCGGAACTTAAGTGAAAATGTCCACTGGGGGTATGTGAGGCAGTTTGAAAACGGAGTGGTGTATGTAAATCACAATAAATTTCTGGGATACACCAAGGATGAAGAAGGAAATCTGATCATTGTGCCGGATGAGGCGAAACTGGTCCGCAGGATCTTTCGACTATACCTGGAAGGAAACAGCATTAACAAAATTGCAGAGACGCTTACCAAGGAAGGAATCCGGACTGTGACGGGAAACACCGTGTGGCATGCCACGGTGATTTCCAAGATGCTGATGAATGAAAAATATATGGGGGATGCGCTGCTGCAAAAAACCTATACCGTGGATTTCCTGGAGAAAAAAAGAGCGGTCAATAAAGGAATTGTGCCACAGTATTACATCGAAGGAAATCATGAAGCGATTATCCCTCGGGAACTGTTCTATCAGGTACAGGAGGAGAGGGCCCGCAGGGCCAATGTCTACCGCCCGGCCAACAAGAAGGGAGCCACCATCCGGGGAAGATACAGCTCCAAGTATGTGCTAGCCGACATCATGTACTGTAAAGAATGTGGACAGCCTTACCGCAGACAGGTCTGGGTGAACGGAGGGACAAAAAAGCCGGTGTGGCGCTGTTACAGCCGCTTGACGAGTGGAACCAAAAAGTGCAAACATTCCCCAAGCCTGGAAGAAAAAGCGCTCCATGAGGCGATTATGGAGGCCGTCAACTCCGTAGTAAAGGATGAAGGGGAGTTCATCGATGCCTTCCGAGATAATGTCATCCGGATCCTGGGCAGCTACTCGGACAACGTGGAGCCAACCGAATATGATGAGAAGATCGATGCGCTGCAGAAACAGATGCTGGCCCTAATCGAGGACAGTGCTAAAACGGAGAGCGCCGATGAGGAGTTTGATCGGGCGTACCGTGAGATTGCAGACCAGATCCGGGTCTTCAAGAAAAAGAGGACGGAGTTACTCCGGGAAAAGCAGCTGGCCGAAGCCTACGACCAGAGAGTGGAAGGCATGGGCCAATACATCCGGAAGACCAACTACCTAAAGCGTCAGTTTGACGATGAACTGGTCAGACGGCTGATTAAGGGTATTAAGGTAATCAGCGAAGATAAGCTTGAAATCCAGTTCCACTCAGGGATTGTGATGACACAGACAATCAACGATTATGACTAAGACCGGCGGCAGAATCAAAGGATTCCTGCCTGCCGGGATCCTGACAGTGGCAAGAATAAAGTCCCCAGACACCGTGTGATATCCTTATCACAGCTGGGGGTTTTATTGTTGGCATTACAGAGCGGTATAGGAACGATAGAAGCGGAGGAACAGCAAAATGATATCAGAAGAGTTGAAAAAGATGTTTGAAGGGCGGATTGCAATGCAGGATATGCACTATGTGGGGAAAGCCTGCTATGGGAGACTGGATGAGAATCTTAGAGGAAAGATTGAACTGGGACAGGGCTTCCTGGACAGTGGATATACCCGTCTTACCGTCTCTGTGCTGGAGAGGACCAATGGACTGGTGGATCAGATGAAGTTTTTGATCAGTGATGTGACTGGTCTGAAACAAGAAACGGAAGGGGAACGGATGGCAGGGCCAGAACTGAGATCGTATAAAGATTCTGTCTGGTGGAATTGTGAGATGGAAGAGGAGGACTACCAGAAGATAGCGGAGGCGGTCAATGGATATCTGTCCCTGTTTCAGTCGGAAGAACTGGTGCAGGGACAGCAGGAAGGAGAATCCCAGGGAATGGGAGTACAGACGGGAAAGCTGCCGGGGAATATCCTAACTTAAATCATCGGAACCATATCTAACATAGAAGGAATGAGGAAGGGAGTGGGGCTTAAATGGAAGTGTTTGTGAAGCGTGAAAACTGGGATGGCGGAATCTGGATGAAGCTACCGGCCTCGGAGGAACAGGCAGAGCATGTCCTGGAGGAGCTGGCCGGGTACCATCCTTCCAGGATGATTCCATTCATAGGGGATGTGAAAGCGCCGGTGGCCGGTCTGGCACGTCTGTTAATTGGAGAATTTGTGTTTCAGGATTCAAACCTGGGGCAGTTAAACTACCTTGCCGCAAAGATTGGTTCCTGGTCCGAGCAGGAGCGGGCTGTCTTCGAGGCTGTGCTGCAGAATGAAAAGCCGGATTCCTTGTTGCGGATCGTGGAGACAATGGACCATTTAGACCAGTACGAATGTCATCCAGAGATAAAAACTCTTGAGCAGTATGGGCATTATCTGTTTGAACAGGAGGGAAGAACGCTGCCGGTTGAACTGACTGGTTATTTTGCTTATGAGGCGTATGGCCGTATTCATATGAAAGCCAGTGAATGGCTGACAGATGAGGGGCTCATCACAAGAATCAAAGAGCCAAAACCGGGAGTGGGAAAGAAACAGAATCCGGAAGTGGTGCAGCCTGGCTCGGCAGTATTCCGGGTGAATCTGGTATTTGATAAGAGGTATCCGGAAAAGAGCTGTTTTTACTTCCCCATGACGGAGAAACAGCTGGAGGTCCTGGAGGAGAAGTGCAGAACATATGACGTTGATGAGGTGGCAGACTATCTCAGCAATATCTGGGAGTTGGATCAGTTCTTGCCACCGAGGCTCACATTTAGGGAGTTGAACCAGACCGGAATGGAGTTACAGAACCTGGCGGATAAAACCACAGTGTCGAGAAAGAAACTTCTGGCTTCACTAGAAGCTGAGGTTCCAAGGGATGCAGATGCAGCAAGTCAGATTATTCGTAATTATAAGGACTATGAATTCCTCCCGGTTCAGGAGTTGTCAGCGGAGTGCTATGCAAAGTATCTGCTGAATTTACATCAGATTTACATCGGGAAGGAACTGGAACCATATGTCTGTCTCCAAGAATTTGGTTTGCAGAAAATGAAGGAGAATGGGCCGGTGGAGACAACATTTGGCACGCTCATCTATAAGGGACATCCGATACAGGAACTAAGTCCGTCTGTTCAGGAGTTCCGTCTATACAATTCATTGGCTGTAACCGCCTATTGGAATGGAAGTGAATCCTTTGTGCCGGAGCTTTTAAGCGGGGAGGAGCTTCTCTCGTATGAAAACATGATTCGGGAAAAGATACAGGCCAGCTTAAAAAGCTGCCCCGATAGGGGGCTGGCGGAATATCTGTTTTCTGAACTGCTTAAAAAACGGGTTGCATCTATGACGCCAGATGTAGAGGTATATGCCGGCAGCCTTTGGGGTGTGCTTACAGTACGAACTAACGGAGAATTAAATGACCGGGAGTTGGCGGCTGTGATGGAAGAGTGGAAGGCGATGGCAGATAGCGGCTGGGGAGAAGAACTGTTTTACCGGCCTATTCGGACGGAGAAGGGTGAGATTTATATTGGGTTCTGGGATACAGACAATAATGACAATCTGTTCATAAAAACGGAGGAGGAGTTTCGGAGGGATTGCCTGGGAGGAAGTCAGATTGGACAGGAGCTGCAGCTTTAAACGTAAGTCTTTCAATACAAGTTTTCAATGCTTTTCAATGCAAGCCCAGAACAGTGGTTAAGCACGAAAAGAACAAATGTTCTGAAAAACGTATTGCGATCTCAAGTCTGCTCCTGTATAATAGCAGTAGAAAGAGGAGGCGTCAGATTAGATGATTCGGTTATTTGAGTTTCGGGATTTGGATAGGATTATGGAGATTTGGCTGGAGGGAAACTTAAAGGCTCATCCATTTATAAAAGAGGAGTATTGGAGACAGAATTATGAGACAGTCCGCTCTGTGCTGCCAAATGCAGAGGTGTATGTGTTTGAGGAAGACGGGGAGGTCCAGGGGTTTATTGGCATGGACGCAGAATATATTGCCGGATTATTTGTAGCGGAGGGACACCGGGGGCAGGGGATCGGCCATCAGCTGATTTCAGAGGTAAAGAGGAAAAAGCGCCTGTCATTGCATGTATATGAGAAGAATACAGGCGCTGTGGCATTTTATCAGGCGGAAGGATTCCGTGTTGAAAACAGCATGACAGAGAAAGAAAATGGGGAGCAAGAGTACCTAATGGTGTTTCAAGAAGACAGTGAATCAAATAAAAAGTGATACCATCAAAATCCCGCAAGGAAATCCAATCAGCACGTACAGACTTGAGACCGGCGGTTCTTTGAACCAGATTTTTTAGATAAGGAAAAACATTTGTGATGAAGCGGAAAAAAGACTGCATTGGCATTATAGCAAAACGGAATTCATGACATGGATGCAGGAAAATAAACTCCGGCAGATTACTGATGTCGTATTTTTACAATAAAGCATTGAAAGTTTATGATATAATTTCCTCAGGGGGCATTTCCCTGTACCTCCTTCCGTTCAGTTGTGGGAGAATTATAATTATGTTAACTTCGGCAGCATAGTTGAAGAGCAGTTATTCCATGTAAAAGAAAAAATTTGTGATTTGGTGTCACAAACTGACCTCGGTTTTGTCTAATGTGATAGGAGCAGTAAGAGACACCGGATCGACAAGAGAAGTAGGATCAGCGCAAACAGCAGGAGACCGGCATGTGAGGCAGGCACAATATTTGGTTTATGCACTATGGCAGATTAGACGCACAGTTACATAGAAGGAGGTGCCCGAAAAAGATTTTTTCAAATCAAAATACTTTATGACCTTCATGGTGAAAAATCATCCTAAAATACATATTCGATACAAATAACGTGCATCCATCAAAACTAAATTAAAGCATTATTATGCGGTCCGGGAATAAGCCCCGGCCACCTAAACCAATACAAGACAGGAGGATACAAATTTGATTACACCAATGACTAAAAAACTAGAGGCAGAACTGCTGTGGTCCGAAGAGGAACTTACGAAAAAGAGCAAAATGAAAAATGAAGGTGCAGGCCTTTTGATACTGGGAATCGGGGCGCTGGCGATGGGTGTTCTCAACCATTTATTGCTCCATGTACTATACGAGAGCGATATTATTTGGATTGCAGTTAGTGCAGGATGCGCGGTTTTAGGCATTGTTTTAAGCATATTTGGAGTGAAATTGATAACTAAAATCGGTGATTCCGTTGCAGAGATGACAGCCAAGGACAGCGGTTACAGCGAAGG
>ERZ791803.1602-NODE-1602-length-10073-cov-1.888401_pt1 | contig 10073 bp, 11 predicted proteins | sample MGYA00510307_ERZ791803 | MGnify/ENA primary metagenome ERZ791803 (study PRJEB30046, sample SAMN00791963) | human gut metagenome | study: EMG produced TPA metagenomics assembly of the A metagenome-wide association study of gut microbiota in type 2...
GGTCCGTGAAAACAACGGTTACATGATCACTTCGGGCCCATGCACACCACTTGCTCTTGATTTGAGAGACGATCTGAAAAGCCGGCTTTGCTGGGGACTGGTTTATCAGATAAAAAGCCTGTCCGACGAAGAAAAAATGGCCGCGTTGAACGAACAAGCCAGGCAAAGGGGATTCACGATTTCGCCAGGTGTGCTACCCTATCTCATTACCCATTATCAACGCGATATGCATTCCCTTTCCATGATACTGGACGCGCTCGACCGTTATTCCCTGCAAACAAAACGTACGATTACATTGCCTTTGCTGCACGATCTTCTGCAGCAAAAACAGGAGCCTGCTGTATGACCAAGACGCTCGCCTTATTTGACCTGGACCATACATTGCTTCCAATCGATTCCGATTATGAGTGGGGACAGTTTCTCGTCCGTATCGGCGCAGTCGATAAAGACCGGTTTGAAAAACGCAACGCCGAATTTTTTGCCCAGTATCAGGCAGGCACGCTTGATGCGGCCGAATATCTCGCCTTCGCGCTGGGAACGTTGGCACAATTTCCAAGACCCCGGCTAAACCGCTGGAGACAGCAATACATGGACGAGGTCATTTCTCCAGCTATCCGATCTTCTGCACGGAATCTGATAGAAAATCACCTTAAAAACAATGATCTTGTCGCTATCGTGACCGCAACCAACAAATTTGTCACCGAACCGATTGCCAAAGCTTTCGGCGTCGATCATCTGATCGCCGCATTGCCTGAAGAAACGGACAGTGGTGAATTCACAGGCGGACTGATTGGCGCGCCAACGTCAGGTGAAGGTAAAATTGCCCATACGGAAAACTGGTTAAGGCAGATGAACCTGTCTTTCGACAGTTTCGACGATACCTATTTCTATAGTGACTCGGATCGGGATCTCCCTCTATTGTCGAAAGTAAATCATCCCGTTGCTGTTAACCCAAACAGTCGTTTGACTGAATATGCCAGAACACAAGGCTGGCCTTTAATGCATTTGTTCCATGATTAACAAGCTGATCCAAAAGATTTTTGGCTCGACACCCAAAACACGGCCATCAGGGAAACCCGTTTCGCTCTCTAAAGAAGAACACGGGATCGATCCCCGTCTTTTGTCCAATAATGCGGTCAGAGTCGTACGTATTTTACAAAACGAAGGCTACGATGCCTTCATTGTCGGGGGTGCCGTTCGTGATCTCCTGCTTGGCTTGAAGCCCAAGGATTTCGATGTCGCCACCAATGCAACACCTGAACAGGTCAAACGCCTTTTCAAGCGTGCATTCCTGATCGGTCGCCGTTTCCAGATCGTTCACGTCATGTTCGGTCAGGATCTGATCGAGGTCACGACATTTCGGGGAGCTTCCGACAAACCCGCCATCAAGGATGAGTCTGGCAGACTGCTTCGCGACAATAATTTCGGAACCCAATCCGAAGATGCGGCCAGACGCGATTTTACGATCAATGCCATGTACTACAATCCAGCCAATCAGGTATTGCTCGATTATCACGGTGGGATCAAGGATCTTCGCAGCAAAACGCTGAGAGTGATCGGCAATCCGGAACAAAGGTACAGGGAAGATCCTGTGCGTATGCTGCGTATCGTCAGATTCGCTGCCAAACTGGGTTTTTCCATAGACAAGACAACCGGCGCACCGATCGCCGCACTTGCACCGTTGATGAACAATGTCCCCTCCGCACGCCTCTTCGACGAGATGCTGAAATTGCTGATGAGCGGACATTCGATGTCCTGCCTGAAGGAATTACGCGCCAGAGGATTGCATCAGGGCTTGCTTCCTTTGCTGGATGTGGCTCTCGAACAGCCAGAGGCGGCTCATTTTATCGAACTTTCTCTTGAAAAAACCGACCAGCGTATCAGGCAAAACAAGCGCATTTCACCGGGATTTTTATTCGCGACATTGCTTTGGACCCAGGTTGAAGAAAAATGGGCCGAGTATCGTGCAAAGGGCGAACATCCTATCCCTGCACTGGTAGCCGCTTCCAGCGATGTACTCGACGTTCAAACGGAAAAACTGGCTATCCAGCGCCGCATTGCAACCGATATGCGGGATATCTGGCTTTTACAGCCGAGACTGGAACGCAGGACAGGCAAATCCCCTTACCGTTTGCTCGAAAACGAGCGTTTCCGTGCCGCTTACGACTTTATGCTGATCCGTTGTGAAGCCGGTGAACTCGAAGCTGAACTGGGCCAATGGTGGACCGAGTTTATCGACGCGTCAGGCGATCGCCGGCAGGAAATGATCGATACGCAGATGAAAAGGGCTCCTGCAGGAAGTCAGGCCAAAAAACGTTCAAGACGTTCAGGACATAGACATCGCAAAAAATCGTCAGCTAAAACAGCTTCTGAAACACAAGATATTATTGAAAAAACGGAATAACCACCCGGATGATGAGTCATACAGCTTATATCGGCATCGGTTCGAATTTGGGGAACGCCCTTCAAAATACGCAACAGGCCATTGATCTTCTGCGAAAAATCCCGAAAACCAGCGTGGAGGCATCTTCGTCCTTGTACCAGACCGCACCGGTGGATGCGTCCGGTGACGATTACATCAATGCCGTTGTCCGATTGAAAACAGAACTCGATGCCTTGACGCTTCTTGAAGAATTATGGCGTATTGAAACCCTTTTCGGCCGCGAGCGCCCTTTCAGAAATGCGCCGAGAACACTGGATATGGATATCCTTCTTTACGATTCGGACTGTATCCAGACAGAGCGCCTCTGCATCCCACATCCCCGCATGACGGAACGCGCTTTCGTTCTGGTACCGCTTCATGAAATTGCACCGGATTTGAATATTCCCGGAAAAGATTCACTCGATACGCTTATCAGGCATCTCGCCCATCAAAAAATCAAACGTGTGACGGCATAAGTACTTTCAGGAGTTTGTCATGTTTCATATTCCCGTTTTTCTGCAAACCGCCGGATTGCTCGTTCTGTCAAACGTGTTCATGACGTTTGCCTGGTACGGCCATTTAAGGAATCTTTCTTCAAGATCCTGGCTGGTTGCCGCCCTGATCAGTTGGGGAATCGCCCTGTTCGAATATCTGCTTCAGGTTCCGGCCAACCGTATCGGTTTTTCCCAGTTCAGTCTGGCCCAGCTGAAAATTCTTCAGGAAGTCATTACCTTAAGCATCTTTGTCCCGTTTGCCGTTTATTACATGGATCAGCCTTTCAAACTGGATTATGTCTGGGCCGCCTTATGCCTTGTCGGAGCGGTTTATTTCATATTTCGCTCATAATTGACATGACATCGTGACAGATCACAAAACAACAGGATATGGTTACGTTTTACAAGCGGTACGCCACCATGTTTTAGTTTTAATAAGGATTCGATATGGCAAGCTATCTTCAGGAACGCAAAACCGTTACAGGCAATACGCTGGCGGCTCTTTACAAAAAACAGGAAAAAATCACAATGCTGACTTGTTACGATGCCAGTTTTGCATCGCTGATGGATCTCTGCGGGGTGGAAATTCTCCTGATCGGCGATTCGCTTGGCATGGTCTGTCAGGGCAAGGATTCAACGCTTCCGGTTTCCATAGAAGAAGTCGCCTATCACACCGAATGTGTTGCAAATGGCAATAAAACGGCCATGATCGTGGCCGATATGCCTTTCGGCACGTATCCCACTCCGGAAGCCGCCTATGAAAATGCGGCTGAACTGATCAAGGCCGGTGCCCATATGGTCAAAATCGAAGGCGGCAGATGGCTGGAGGATACGATACGCTTTTTGACTGAACGTGCTATTCCGGTATGCGGCCACCTTGGCCTGACTCCCCAGTCGGTGCACCAGTTCGGCGGATATCGCGTACAGGGCAAAACCGAGGAAGATGCGGAACGTATTATTGAAGACGCAAAGATTCTTCAGGACGCGGGGGCCAGTATTTTCGTTCTTGATTCCTTCTCAATTGGGCAAAAGAGTAACCGAGGCCATATCGGTTCCAACCATCGGTATTGGCGCCGGGCCTGATTGTTCAGGTCAAGTTCTGGTCATGCACGATATGCTGAACGTTTATCCCGGTAAAAAAGCGCGATTTGTCCGTAATTTCATGGAAGGGCAAACGACCATCGAAGGCGCCATCAAGGCGTATGTCGCCGCTGTAAAGGATGGAACATTCCCTGCAGAAGAACATTGTTTCTGACATGAAAAAAAATAGATAAAGCCGACATCATGTCGGCTTTATCTATTTCTGAAATTCATCTGACTTCTTTCTTTGTGTCCAATTCGGCCTCTTGAATAATCGCTTTACATCCTCATCTAAATCAGGAAACGCTTACAGTCAAATACAGGAGAACGCCATGCAAATCAGTGCACGCAATCAGCTCGAAGGTATCGTTCGATCTATCAAGGAAGGCCCAATCAATTCAGAAGTTCAAATCGAAATCGCGCCGGAAATCATGATCACAGCTCAAATCACGACATCTTCGGTCAAACGACTGCAACTGGCTATAGGAAAACCGGCATACGCGCTTATTAAAGCTGATTCAGTCATGGTGGGAGTGGATTAACTACCCGACGCTATCTCAAGGCATACCGATTGGCCGCTCTTTTGGAGGGTCGGTTTCGTAATGGGCAAGACTTTCCGCTTTTTTGGCATGCAATTCTTCCATTGAGCTGATTGTCATGCCCAGATCACGGATCAGGCCGTCATGAACGCCATAAACCCAACCGTGGACGGTCAGTTGCTGACCGCGATTCCATGCGTCCTGAACAATAGTCGTCTGGCAAACATTGGCAACCGATTCGATAACGTTCAACTCACACAGGCGATCGTATTTCACCCTTGGAGGCAAGGTATCGCCAAGGTATTTTTCATGTTTTTGATGAACGTCCTGAACATGACGCAACCAGTTGTCAGCCAGACCGACACGCTGACGCATCATGGCAACGTGAACACCCGAACAATCATAATGGCCTGTCACCATAATATGGCGAACCCTGACGACATCCACTGCAAATTGCATAACGGAGAGACAGGAGAGATCGGTATATGACACGACATTGGCCACATTTCGATGAACGAAAATATCACCCGGCAGCAGATTGGTAATCTGGGTCGAAGGAACACGACTGTCTGAACAACCGATCCAGAAATATTTTGGCAACTGTTGTGTTACCAGACGTGAAAAATAGGCAGGATCGTCTTCAACCATTTGAGCTGCCCATTCTTTATTGCGCTCAAACAGTTGTTTTAGTTCAATATCCAGTGGATCGTATTCATTAAATTTATCTGGCATGTCGGCTCTCTTGAAATTTAGAAATCGTTATCGGCAGGTTTAATCACATCAGGCTATTTTTCAAATCTTTTAACCACTTTTTCGCGTCCAAACCATACTTTTCGCTGATTTGCACAGCGCGGGCGTTCAAATCGTCAATCTTCAATTCGGGTTTTTTCCTGAAAGCAAGCGCGACGACATTGCCTTCCTTGCTTGGTGACAGGCAAATGACCTCCGCAAATGTTTTCTTCATGGCGTCTATATTTTTCTCATAACTGGGATGATCGCCAAACAAATTGACTGTCATCATTCCATTAAAAACGAGACATTGCTTGCATGCCGCATAGAACTCAGGTGTATCAAGAACAGGGCCTTTTGCCGTTGCATCGTATAAATCAACATGCAAAACGTCAAAATGATTGAAATTGTGCTCATCTTGCACGAAGTTCATGGCATCCATTTCCAAAATACCCAATCTTTCATCGGGTTCAGGTACAGCGAACATGGAATGGGCAACAGCGATCACATCCGGATTCAATTCAACGGCTGTAACGATACTATCGGGAAACTCGTGATAACAGAATTTGGTTAATGAACCGGCACCCAGACCCAGTTGTGCAATAGAACGGGGATTCAGATTGAAAAGCAGCCATGCCATCATTTTCCGGCTGTATTCCAGCTCGAGCCAGTTCGGTTTTCTCAAACGCATGGCACCCTGAATCCATTCAGTTCCGAAATGGAGATAGCGCACGCCACCTTGTTCTGAAAGGGTAACTGGGGCGTATCTGATTTTACGCGTCCTGGTTTTTTTGATTCCATCGACAGGAGGTCGGAGTGACTCTTCCTTTTCAATAGACTTTCGTTTAAGAAGCATGATTTGACCGATGATCCGGACAACATTCGAAACGGTTTGATTATCCCGTTTCATGGAAAAAAAAGCCAGCTTTAAAAATGTGTTTATGGCAATTTTCAATAAAAAAGAATGTTTCTCGTGGCTTAAATCTGCTTTTCCGCTCTGAATACTTCAATTTTTCCTGTTTATAAACTGCAAGGTAAAAAAATGCCCTTCAAGTAAACTTGAAGGGCATTCGAACACTTTATGTGACCGGTCGTAACCGGTCATCAAAGTTGGGCTAATTATTTCTTGCCAACTTTACTTACAACGTTCAGGCTCTTGATACGGCCAGATTCGACACCAGCGTCTGGATCGATCATCGCGTTGATCAGGCATGGTTTGCCGGAAGCAACAGCTTCTTCCAGAGCAGCTTTCAGTTCTGCTGGAGTATTGGCAACATAACCTTTACCGCCAAATGCTTCCATCATCATGTCGTAACGACCACGGGTCAGACGGGTACAGGAGATAACGCCTGGTTGTGGATCTGCTTCGTTACCTTTATAGATACCACCATTGTTCATGATGATAACGGTAACTGGCAGGTTGTAACGGCAGATGGTTTCCAGTTCCATACCGGAGAAACCGAATGCGCTATCGCCTTCAACAGCGATAACCGGTTTGCCGGTAACAGCAGCTGCAGCAACGCAGTAGCCCATACCAATACCCATAACACCCCAGGTACCGGAGTCAAGACGTTTGCGTGGTTTCAGCATGTCAACAATCATACGAGTGTTGTCGAGTGCATTAGCGCCTTCGTTAACCAGGGAAATATCCGGATTTGCCAGCATGAAGTCACGAACAACGCCCAGGGAATTGGAGTAGTTCATCATTCCGGATGGGGTTTCGGCAGTCATCTTGCCAGCCAGTTTGGCTTTGTTGCCGTCAACTTTGGCTTTCAGAGCGCCGGTCCATTCAGCGTCAGCTTTTGGAGCGCCTTTCAGTGCTTTGCGGAGCAGGGAAACGGCGGACTTGATGTCACCAACAACTGGTGCAGCGATAGGCTGGTTGCTGTCCATTTCGTTAGCCTGGATGTCGATCTGAACGTATTTCTTCAGTTCGTCGCCCCAGGTTTTGCCTTTACCGTGCTGCATCAGCCAGTTCAGACGAGCGCCGATCAGTACGCAAACGTCACACTGTGCCAGTGCGAAAGCACGGGTTGCAGCAGCGGATTGTGGATGGTTGTCAGGCAGCAGGCCTTTAGCCATACCCATTGGCAGGAATGGGATGCCGGTTTCTTCAACCAGTGCGCGGATTTCGTCGTCGCATTGTGCGTATGCAGCGCCTTTACCCAGCATGATAACTGGACGTTTGGCGTTCTTGATCAGGTCAGCAGCGCGAGCGATAGCGTCTTCAGCAGGAATCTGTGCCGGAGCTGGATCGATTGGTTTGAAGAGCAGTTTGTTAGCTTCTTCTACAGAAATGGTCTGACCGAACAGTTTTGCTGGCAAGTCAACGTAAACACCACCTGGACGTCCGGATACAGCGGTGCGAACTGCACGAGCGATACCGATTGGAATGTCTTTGATGCTGTTGATACGGAAAGAAGCTTTGCAGTGTGGACGTGCAACATTCATCTGATCCATTTCTTCGTAATCGCCCTGTTGCAAATCGACGATTTCACGTTCACTGGAACCGCTCAACAGGATCATTGGGAAGCAGTTGGTGGTTGCATGAGCCAGGGAAGTCACGCCGTTCAGGAAGCCAGGGGCGGAAACGGTCAAGCAAACGCCAGGTTTTCCTTCGATGTAACCGGCGATAGAAGCTGCATAACCTGCGTGTTGTTCGTGACGGAAGCTGTAAAAACGCTGACCGTCATCTTGCCACATACGAGCCAGGTTCGTGATAGGAATGCCGACAACACCATACATGGTATCGATGTCATTCATTTTCAGGGCATCGATCAAAACATGAAAGCCATCAGTCAACTCTACATTGTCGTCGTTACTCATGAGTAATACCTTTCTTTGGTTGGTTTTGATAAACGTTGTTTAACGTCAATTCCGAGTATGCCGCATACCCTTTAAAAATCCCGTTGACCTAGGTCAATTTGGCACCATTGACATAAGTCAATTTGACTTCATTGACCTAGATCAATCCGGCAATATTGATTCAGGTCAATTTAAACAAATCCGCCTGAATACAAATGAAATGCATCTGAAAATTTCACTGCCGGAAAATTGTCCATACAGCATTAAAAACCATAGATTCATTGCATTACACCCAATTTGGAAAAGTAAGGAATAGCCGGGATACCGGCGGCAAAAATGGATTCCAAAACCACATGAGATCTTTGGAGATGTCTGGCACACCGGAAGTAGGGAAAACACGTGCCGTCAATATATTCCTGATTGCCACAGAGGAAGGACATCTCATCTTGCTCAGCAAAGATCAGGGAGCAAAAAGTCAGCTGACTGATGACACGGATTTTCTTCTTTTATCACAGATAACGTTTTTTCAGACTGAAAAGAACGTTGTTTGCCAGCCACGCACTGAATGCTCCGATAGCGAATCCTGACACAACGTCAAACGGGAAATGCATTCCCAGATTGATCCGCGACAGTCCGACCCACACTATATATATGAGCAGAATTGCTTTCAGCATGATCTTGTTCGTTCTCATCCAGAATGTGGCGGCTATCAGCATGGCGAAAGCCGAATGGCCACTTGGAAAACTGTATGGTGAATCCGGTATTTCCCATGAATGAACGACATATGAACCGAAGACAACTGAAGGTCTCGGCATATGCAATCCGAACTTCAGGACTGTTACAAGGATGCCCGTGATGATATAGCCGACCAAAAGCAAAAACACTATTTCGGATATCTGTATTTTTCTGAATCCGGGAATGGCTATTTTCCGCATCGGAAAAAACAGTCCGGCCACGAGAAAAAGAGGAAGCACCCAGAACATATTGAAAAAATTGCCCAGCACCGTTCCGACATTCATAAAAATGTCGAGGGATGGATATCGGTATTGATTGATGATACAAAAAAGAAAATTATTCATTAGCCTGCTGCTTGTCTCTTCTGAGCCGGTTTCAATTGAATCAGAACAGTTAGTATTTATATGCCCAAACAGATGTTGATTTTGATGCAGCAAAGAATTGAAAAAAAATTTGTTTTTAAAAATTTCAAACGCCGTTTATCAAACTCATTGTCTGCAAACCTTTTCTGATGCTATAGTTGCTAGTTCGGTGTCCCCGTAGTTCAATGGATAGAACGAGTTCCTCCTAAGAATTAGATGTCGGTTCGATTCCGGCCGGGGATACCAATCATCCGCGCCAATCTGCACCTGTGTTTGATATCACTCTATCGTTCATGCATTCAAGCGGTAACCACTAAACATCTCAAATGCTTTTCAACAGGACAGTAAACGCCCGTGTCCCGGAGTGTTATGACGCATATTGACCCACGCAAATAATTTTCCGGACTATATCTGCAAAATACTTGCCGTTACAATACCGTTCTCACCCATTCGCACGATTACCGTTTAATTCACTATGGCTCTTATTACGCTCTCAGACGCTCAACTCGCTTTCGGTCATTTTCCCATGCTGGATCATGCGGAATTTTCTCTTGAAGAAGGCGAGAAAGTCGGCCTGATCGGACGCAATGGCACGGGTAAATCCTCATTGCTTCAGATACTCGCAGCAAAAGCGCACCTTGACGATGGCATTTTACAGGTACAAAACGGTTTGCAAATAGCCTACGTGGAGCAGGAACCATATTTTCCGCCGGAACAAACCGTTTATGAAGCCGTTGCCTCCGGATTGTCCGACGTTCAGAAACTGCTGGCAGATTATGAAACATTGACCGCGACACTCGGCCAGAATGACGATTCAAGGACACTTGAACGACTTCATGAATTGCAAACCCGTCTTGACGCTGCTGATGCATGGAATCTGAATAACCGGGTTGAAACCATTTTAAAC
>ERZ791803.1604-NODE-1604-length-10070-cov-5.901448_pt1 | contig 10070 bp, 11 predicted proteins | sample MGYA00510307_ERZ791803 | MGnify/ENA primary metagenome ERZ791803 (study PRJEB30046, sample SAMN00791963) | human gut metagenome | study: EMG produced TPA metagenomics assembly of the A metagenome-wide association study of gut microbiota in type 2...
GCCCGGCTGAGAAATGGCGCTCAAGATCTGATCCCGCCAGTTCTCCACCGCCGCCTGGACCTCAGCCGGGGACATTTCTTCCTCGTTATCAGCAGGTTCCCCGTCCGGGGTGATGCGGTTGAAAGAGTATCCGTTTTCCTCCGCCCACTGCTGCACAACAGTTTTCCAGTTGTGAGAATAGTACCGGGTCAGCGTCCCGGCGTAGATGTCAAGTCCCATAGTGTTTGCCTCCTTTTCTGCTTGGTCAAAGCCGTTCCAGGGTACAGTCGTGCCCGGAATGGTCTGTATCCAAAATGATTTCCACAATGGTGTCCATATTCTCTTTTCCGAGATTACGGACGCTTTTTTCATAGGCCAGCCACTGGATGTGGATGGGTTGTCCATACTCATGCCGCCCAAAACCGCCCCGAAGAATATCGTTGAAAGCGTTCAGGTTCCGACCGATCTTCCAATCCAAGCCACAGATGAACACCTGCTCCACCTCGTCATAAAAACCGGCCATGTTAGAAAAGCGGCGACCGTCAATGGTGAACATCTCTCTCATGTCCATATAAACGGCTCCTTTAAGTCATATTTCTCCATGATCTTATTTTCCAAAGCTTCATAGGCATCCATATCCTCTGGCTGCGCTGGAATACCCTTTTCCCACCAGTAACCGTTCCCATAGTAGAAAGACATAGCCCAGTAATAAGGCAGGTCATGGCTGAATATCGCCACTCCCATGGCATCGGCCACTGGCTCTGCCAGCGGTGAGCGTTCCACTGTCTGGGAGGCTTCCTCATAAGAAATCCCCACCAGTTCCACCAGCAGGTGCTTCACCAATTCGCAGAAGCTGTACTGGTTGAATATGACCTGACCATCCTCATCTTTGAACACAAGTCCATCTCTCACCATGCCATTTCTTTCCGTTTTTTAATCCTCATCCCCGGCCTTAAAGTTGTAGATGGGGCGGATGATCCTCCTCACCTCCGCCGTGGGGCCGATGTTGTCCAGAATATCCTGCATCCCCTTATAGGCCATAGGGCACTCATCCAGGGTGGCCTTGCTCACCGAGGTGGTGTAGACCTCTGCCATCTGCTTTTTGAATTCAGACACCGTGAAGGACTGTTTGGCATCCGCCCGGCTCATCAGGCGGCCGGCGCCGTGGGGAGCAGAACAGTTCCAGTCCTCATTGCCCTTGCCCACACAGAGCAGGCTCCCGTCCCGCATATTGATGGGGATGAGCAGCTGCTCGCCCTCCTTGGCGGACACAGCCCCTTTCCGCAGGATCATGGCGTCGGTATCGATATAGTTGTGGATGGTGGTGAATTGTTCCTCCACATGGAGCTTCATGCCTTTGACGATCTCGTCCATCATAGCTTGCCGGTTGAGCATGGCGAAGTGCTGGACGATCTTCATGTCGTGGATATACTGCTCAAACAGTTCTCCGGAGACATAAGCGAGAGCCTTGGGGATACTGGTCTGTTTGAGGTTTTTCAGCTTCTTCAGTTCTTTCTGGATTTCCTTCTCCCGACCCTCCGCCTTCATCTGAGCCACCAGGGCCTGCAGGGAGGCATCGTCGGTACGGTTGAGCACCTTGTAGCCCGCCTCCTGATAGTAGCCGGCCACCTCCACGCCCAGATGACGGCTGCCAGAGTGGACCACAATATAGAGATTCCCTTCGTCGTCCTTGTCCACCTCAATGAAGTGGTTCCCGCCACCCAGAGTGCCGATGCTTTTTTCTGCCCGGAGGAGATCCACATGGCGGGCACAGCACAACTCACTCAGGTCGATCTCATTGAGGTAGCGGTGGGCCTTATCCCGGATGGAGAAGCCGGAGGGGATCTTCTCATAGATCAGCTTGTCCAACTTCTGAAGCTCCATCCGGTTTTCCCGGATGCGGACGGTCTCCATGCCGCAGCCGATGTCCACTCCCACCAGATTGGGCACCACCTTATCGGTAATGGTCATGGTGGTACCGATGGTGCAGCCCTTGCCGGCGTGAATGTCGGGCATGAGCCGGATACGGCTGCCCGCCGTGAATTCCTGATTGCACAGCTCTTGTACCTGTGCGATGGAGGCGCTGTCCACCACATCGGTGAAGATCTTGGCCTCATTGTATTTTCCTTTGATTTCGATCATAATTTCCTCGCAATATTCTATGGGGCATGGCCCCGTCAAGTCATCTCATACAGCAGGGCAGCGTCGCCCTGCACCAGTTCCAGATGGGAGCGCAGCGTTTCAAGCCCGCTTTGCACCGCCTCGGTGGGCAGATCCCAGTCCGGGGCAATTTCAGCGGCCAGCTCCGGGAGGTCCTGCTCCCGCAGAGCTGCCAGCAGTTGAGACGCCAGCTCTCCCTCCAGCAGAGCGCAGTCCAGGGTGTCCTCCGTCTGGGGAGCAGGAAAACGGACATCCAGATCCAGTTCGCTCTCACACCAGTCCCAGATGGCCATATAGACCGCGCCGGAGCAGTCGCCGTTGGACAGTTCCTGCCGCCGGCCGTCTTTGAGAAGATAAAAGGATGCGATCTGTGACATAGTGGTTCCTCCTGTATGTTATTCTTTTTCCATCAGCCCTTCTGCCTGCATCCGGATCACATAGAAGGCCCGCACCCAGTCCAGCTCCTGCTCCATGGATTCCTCCAAAGCCAGCAGGCGGCGCTTTCCCAGCCTTCGATCCAGGAGAGCAAAGATGCGGACAAGAGGATTCTCGCTGACAAGGCTTTTCTCGATGCTCTGGTTGTCAAAGATACCAAACGCCTCATAGAACACCTTTTGGTCAAAGGTGCCCTGCTCCAGCGCAAAGGCATGAGCCTGGTCGATGGCTTCTTTCGCGGAGTCGCAATCTTTCAGCGTTGTGGACCGCAGGTGATGAAATTTCGTCCACACATTCTCAAAATAGATGTAGTAGTTGCTCCGCAGTACTTCCACACCGTCCATACGAATGGCTGCCCGGCCCTCATGGTCGGCGCTTTTGCTGTAACTGGTGGCAAAATACTGAATGTGACCCCGGAGCGCCGGGCACAGGTAATCATTCTCCAATTTGTTCCGGATTCCACTCCAAGTGGATACGCTTGCCATGTTACCACCTCTCAGTCACGATAGATACCCACGACCAGGATATAGTCATCATCTCCATGAAAATCCTGACACTTGTTATAGAAGTCTCTCAAAGTTCTAAATTCGGCCAACGCTGCATCCCGATTTTCCACTCCGTTCTGTTGGAGATACTTGTCCAGGAAAGCATCTTCATCCACCTCATTGAGGGCAGAAACGATGTCATCCAGATCCTCCAAGAGAGTGTAGGCCACCTGACCATCATCAACGAAATCAACACCTACGATTGCTTGGCTGAGCGGTTCATGAGAGATCGGTTCTGTCCCAGGGCATCCCACCAGCGCCATGTGGAGCTCATTCCACAGGCGGATTTTTTCGGTGTAGAGAAATTCATGCTGATTTGCCGCTGTTTTCAAAGCATCAACCGTATTCTCGCCACTGAAAACAGCATTCATGAGTTCATCTTCAGCAGGGGCGCTTCCATAAAAATAGTGGGCAATGTTTTCAGTGTTCATTGAGATACCTCGCCAGTTTCTTCTCCAGCAGTTCTGCCATATCATTGCAGAGGCGCTTTACCTTGTCCTGCTCATGGGCGTAGTACCAGATGGTATCCTCTCCGGGGCGGAGCAGGAGCTGGTCGCCGTCCGCTTCTTTCCAGAACTCGCCCAGCACACAATACCGCTCTCCATGGATGGTCAGATCAAACATCCCGGAAAGGGTAAGGATCACGCCTGTGGATACATTGATGCCTGCGGTCAGCAGGAAAAACTCCCGCACCTGGGACGGGAGCGTGAAGTCCAGCACGCTTTCTTGATTCCCGATCTGCTCCTCCGTGGCGGCAGGCTTGATCTCATCAGAGGTATCCAGCACCTTTGCCAGCGCCTTGGAGAACTTGGGGTATCGGCCAAACAGCTCCGGGTGGCTGGCCTTGAATTCCTTTTGCTTTTCCCGCTGCACTCGCTCCTGCTCCTTGCAGAAAGCGTCCAGTTCGGCCAGATACCGCTCCTGGTAGAGATTGCTGGCTTCAAATGCTAAGCCGCTCTTTTCCAGAATGGCGATGGCTCCCTTTTGGCTGCCAAACACCGGGACCCACTGAAAACCGTGTCGGCAGGGCTTCAGTTTCAGAAATTCACCCCGACTCAGCAGGGCTTCCAACTCTGTCTCATGTTCGTCCCACCAGCTCCTCCAGGTTTCGGGAGTTTCCCGCCCCTCGACCAAGTCCAGGAGTTTTTCTGTCAATGATTCTTTGTTCATAGGTGTCCACGCTCTTTCTCCGCCATCACGATACTCGTGATTCCAAGACTTCGCCATTATCGTTGATATAAGTGTAATGAATAAAATCCTCGTCCAAAAGCAACAGATATGGACTAAAAACTTCCCATGCATCATGATCGCTCATGATGTCAGAATACTTGCCAAATACATAAATCTGAAATAATGCGTCAGTTCCCATTAAGAAGCACAAGTAGACATTTCCATGAGGATATGGGCAAACTTCTTGGATCGCCAGCTGCCCCGGCTGCTCAAAATTGAGTTTTAAGATAAAGGTTTCAATTTTGAGCGCTTCAGCTTCATCCGCGTATCGGTATTTTTGAGAAAAATGTTCAATGCTTTTTGTAAGACGGTTCTTGTATTGCTGTATCTCTGCTCTTTTCTTCCTTTTCTTGAGCTGCGCTTTTTTCTGAGCCAATAGCTCTTTCCTCTCATGATCCATAGGTCACTTCTCCGTTTCAGAGGGCGCAGGAATAGATGCTCATGGCCCCGTAATCGGTGTGCAGGACCAGCCCGCTTTGGGTAAAGGCAAAATTCACCTGCCGCACCACAAAGGGGTCATCAATAGTGGCCAGCAGTTGGCCGCTGTCGGTATCCCACAGCTCTATGGGGGAGTTGCCACGATCCTGCTGAACAGCCATCAGACGGCCCTTTGTCCTCACCGCGCAGGTATCCGAAAAACTCAGCCCCTGCCGGACAGAAAACGGGAAAGGATTGTCCATCTCCTCTCCGTTCTGGGTCAGATAGAACTTGCCGCCCACCGAGAAGCACTGGTCATCCGGAGAGAAGAAGGGATGCCAGCCCGCATTGGGGATCACTACTTTTTGGGCGGACTTCAGATCGACCAGCACATACTCACCCTCGGTGACGCGGTAGGCCGCTTTGCTCTGCCGGGGAGAGAGCATCCCGAAGCAGTAATAGGCAAAATTCGGATTCTTAGACTTCTTGCATTTTACCGTTTCCCGCCACATCTCCATGTTGCTGCCAAAGTCAAAGACGACGATTTCCTCGCCTGTGTACCACAGGGCCAGGTCGCCGCTGGCATCCAGCATGGCCTTCATGTTGTTTTTCTTGTTGGCAAAGGGCGTGATTTCATGGGTGCGGAGTGAGAACTGCTGGAGAAGATAGCTGTTGTTCAGAAGAAGGGTGTCATTGGGGCAGAGGACCTGCTCATAGGTCATTCTCTTTGCGCCCAGGGAAACTGTTTCGAGAATCTCCCCGCTGCCATCGAAGTGATAGAGGGTCTCGTCCTCAAAATCTCTGACCACCCTTGTCAGGAAGAAGTCATCCCGTGTGAGAGCGGCAGCCAGGGGCATGAAACCGTTGTTGTCCTTTCCAACAAACCGGTGGCACCGCGCCTGCCCAACAGCGGCATCCGGATTCTGATAGACAAATCCTTTCCGCATCTGGCTCATCATGGCGCTGGCCGCCTTGCTCTTGACCTGGAAGGCGGAGTCGCACAGGATCTCCTTGACCTTCCCGCCATTCAAGCAGGTTCGAATGGTATGTCCGTCAATTTCAATCCGCCACTGCTTATTTGTAGTGGGGTTGAGGAAGGTTTTTTCAATCATGGTTTTGACCGTTCCTCCTTTCGGATCAGGATTGTCAACTGCTCATTTTACTCGGTAGCACAAAGCTCATTCATTTTTGGAATCAGTAATTTATCCATCCACTGACAAACAATCTCAAAGGTATTGTCAATTTTATCTTCATTTCCTATATCAAGATATATTTCATGGTCTCTTAAACTGTAAAACAGTGGTTGTGTGTTAATGTCTGGTTTGGCGTAACCATAAGGGTCGTATGGACGAGTGTTGATTATATAGCAAACCTCTATACTTATGCTATCCTTTGTGTTCCCGCCGAATGAGGAAAACGCAATCATATAGGTGAAATTTTTACTGTGCCTCGTAAGCGTTTTGTCGGATTTTTTATACTTAAAGCCTAAATGCCCATACTTTTCTTGCAGCTTGTTTCCAAGTATTTGCATTGCTTCGTTAAAGTTCATTGTGCCCACTCCATTTTTTCATCGTAAAAGTAAATATAGTTCATTTCTCCATTTCAGAGGGCGCAGGAATAGATGCTCATGGCCCCGTAGTCGGTGTGCAGGACAAGTCCGCTCTTGGTAAAGGCAAAATTCACCTGGCGCACCACAAAGGGGTCATCAATAGTGGCCAGCAGTTGGCCGCTGTCGGTATCCCACAGCTCTATGGGGGAGTTGCCACGATCCTGCTGAACAGCCATCAGACGGCCCTTTGTCCTCACCGCGCAGGTATCCGAAAAACTCAGCCCCTGCCGGACAGAAAACGGGAAAGGATTGTCCATCTCCTCTCCGTTCTGGGTCAGATAGAACTTGCCGCCCACCGAGAAGCACTGGTCATCCGGAGAGAAGAAGGGATGCCAGCCCGCATTGGGGATCACTACTTTTTGGGCGGACTTCAGATCGACCAGCACATACTCACCCTCGGTGACGCGGTAGGCCGCTTTGCTCTGCCGGGGAGAGAGCATCCCGAAGCAGTAATAGGCAAAATTCGGATTCTTAGACTTCTTGCATTTTACCGTTTCCCGCCACATCTCCATGTTGCTGCCAAAGTCAAAGACGACGATTTCCTCGCCTGTGTACCACAGGGCCAGGTCGCCGCTGGCATCCAGCATGGCCTTCATGTTGTTTTTCTTGTTGGCAAAGGGCGTGATTTCATGGGTGCGGAGTGAGAACTGCTGGAGAAGATAGCTGTTGTTCAGAAGAAGGGTGTCATTGGGGCAGAGGACCTGCTCATAGGTCATTCTCTTTGCGCCCAGGGAAACTGTTTCGAGAATCTCCCCGCTGCCATCGAAGTGATAGAGGGTCTCGTCCTCAAAATCTCTGACCACCCTTGTCAGGAAGAAGTCATCCCGTGTGAGAGCGGCAGCCAGGGGCATGAAACCGTTGTTGTCCTTTCCAACAAACCGGTGGCACCGCGCCTGCCCAACAGCGGCATCCGGATTCTGATAGACAAATCCTTTCCGCATCTGGCCCATCATGGCACTGGCGGCCTTGCTCTTGACCTGGAAGGCGGAGTCACACAGGATCTCCTTGACCTTCCCGCCATTCAAGCAGGTTCGGATGGTATGTCCGTCAATTTCAATCCGCCACTGCTTATTTGTGGCGGGGTTGAGGAAGGTTTTTTCAATCATGGTTTTGGCCGTTCCTCCTTTCGGATCAGGATGCTTTTTCCCTCGGAGTTGATGCTATAGAGGTCATCCAAATGGATATGGAATCCATCCTCACGAACGGTTTCTGCCATTCCCAAAGCGGCTTTCGCCAACAGGAGCAGCCCCGCCCGGTTTCCCGTTAGCTCCAATTCATTTCCATCGGCATGAGTGGTAAAGGAGAGGTGGGCTTCCGGCTCTACCGGAAGGATGGGCAGTTGTTCATCATTCAGTTGAATGGTCAGTGTTTTGGGTTTCATCGCTTGTATCCCACCTTTTGAAAACTCCTCAATCAAAATCCATCCAAACCAGGTGCTTCCCGCAGTGGAGGCACTGGAACAGATAGCATTGCAGATGCCCGCCATTGACGGATTCCTGAATCATTTCCTTATGTTCGTCATCCCACATTGGATCGTCCAGCACATCCTCCAGCACACCCAGCGCCCGCAGTTCTCTGGCACCCACATGGCCCAGATAGGCGCAGTAGTCGCCGCAGTGGGCGCGCCAGTATTCCTGCTGCCAACCGGAGTAGCCGGGAGTTCGGTGGATGAGTTCGTCCAACCGGGCCGGGTCCTCCACGCCATCGTCCACGGAGCAATCGTCCTGGAAGCTGCCGTCATATTTTCGGGCCGCCTCGCCGCTGGAGATACACTCCGGGCACAGACACTCAATATCCTCCACAGCGTAAAAGGGGCCTGTATAGAAAATATGGGTCGTCTTGCCGCAGCAGTCGCAGGCAACGCCATCCGCGGACTCCTCAAAAGCGCCGGTTTCCAGCGGATTGGGGTGATACCGGAAGGTGGGCAGGCCCAGCCGAGCCTGCCGCTCCTTCTCTTTCTGCTTTTCCTCCAGCGTTTTGGGCTTGGGGAGAGCATAATGATTGCCCCAGTTTTCCGCATATTCCTTCAGCGTGCCCAGCCGCTTGAGTGTTTTTTTATCGGAACGATTTCCGATTTGGCAGAGCAGTTCGTAGGCATCCTTCTTGAAGTCCAGCAGATCATACACATCCACCAGCACCTCCTTGGCCTGTTTGTCTTCCGATAGCTCCAGTTTCTCCTTGAAGGTATAGAGAGCGCGGACACTGTCTGGATTTCCTTTTGTCTCTCGAAACTGTTTTTGGAGTTCAATGTATTCCTTCAGATATTCGTTCATGGTCACAATCTCCCATCAATCCCACCAGAAGTACCAGACGGTGGACTGCCACAGGGCATCTGCCAAGGAGCCAATGCTTCCATCCTCATTCTGATCCAGATCCGGGCAGAAGCCATACAGTTCTACCGCCACATCCATGGCCTTCTCCTTGGGGACGGGGGCCGGAAGCAGGAACTCCAGCTCATCGTGGCTCATGGCGGCAGGAACTGCGCCGTACTGCTCGAACCAGTATTTGGCCGCAGCCATCAGGTCCGGTGTGTCGGGGCAGTCGTTCCAGTTTCCAAAGGGCAGGTAGGCGAAGATCTCCCAGGGATTCTTCACCGGGATCTCGGCCAGGATAAGCGGATAGGTCATCTCCGTATCATCATCCCAGTAGCTGGAGAAGCGGTCGTTTGGTTCTCCGCCTTCCATCTCGCCCAGGATTTCCTCATCCCAGTCCATATCGTCATCCTCGGCTTCTTCCTTGCGCTGGCCGATCAGTGCCTCCAGGACCGCCTTGCTGTCCTTGACAGGTGCAGACAGTATCTTCTTCCGGTAGTCGGCTACCTTGTCCGGGTCGAAAGCATAGTCGTCCTCACCATCACTGTCCGGGTCGGAATTCATAATGAGGCACTCCCACAGAGTTTCGTCATCCGCCTTGATGAGCACTGGCACAAAGCCTTCTTTGACACTTTCCCGTTTGGCATAGCTGTATGCCGACATGATGGGATCATCGTCCTTCATGGAGGGGAAATAGGTGCATTCACAGTCCAGATACTCCATCAACGCCTCAGCCAGTTCGGAGGGTTCCAGCGTGTCCTCGTCGAAGTCCTGTCCCTGCCAGTTGGTGAAGCGTTCCTCGATCACCTTTGCCATGGCCTGGTAGTAGTCCTCGTCAAAGGGGATGAACAGTGGGGCCTTAAACTGGAACTCATCGGAGTAATACTTTTCTGGGCCGAGATATTCCAAGGCATAGTTTTCAATGTCACGAGGGAAATTGGGACTGTCAGGTTCGCCATAGTAGTAAGAAGTAAATGCTCGCCCAATCTTATTGAACATCGGAACCATAATCTGCCCGTTCAGTTTGTCCCGAATAAACGCCCGCAGATCCACACTGGCAGGGTCGGCTTTGACCTGTTTGGCCACTTCGCCGTATTCGTTCAGAAAGTCCTCGCCCATCAGATCATGCTCTATGCACCAGCGCAGGTAAATGGCAAAGAGGTTATAAGCATTTATGGGGTCAATGGGCAGCCCCTTCTCCTCAATGCTCTCGATATGATAGGAGACATCGTCCATCTCACCGTCAAAATCATCATTGGAAAGAGTGCCACGAGTGATAGCATCCTGACGATCAGGCTCCACCACAAAGCTGATGCCGTTCATTTTGTCCAGCAGGGCGTCCGCGTCATGGGCCAGCTTATATTCCAATTCATCCCGGTAGAG
>ERZ791803.1605-NODE-1605-length-10066-cov-2.365997_pt1 | contig 10066 bp, 10 predicted proteins | sample MGYA00510307_ERZ791803 | MGnify/ENA primary metagenome ERZ791803 (study PRJEB30046, sample SAMN00791963) | human gut metagenome | study: EMG produced TPA metagenomics assembly of the A metagenome-wide association study of gut microbiota in type 2...
ATCGAACAGGTTTTGGAGGATTTTTCCAGGAGGAGCGGTCTGGAGGATGTTCAGAATTTTTCTGAAGTCTTTTCTGTGGCAAAGAGGAGCGGAGGCGACTTAAGCGGTATCATGCGGCATACGGCAGAGGTCATACGGGACAAGATGCAGGTGAAAGAGGAGATCAGGACACTGACAGCATCCCGTCAGTTTGAACAGAGGATCATGAACCTGATTCCATTTTTCATTGTTTTTTATGTGGAGGGTTCTTCACCCGGGTTTTTTGATCAGATGTATGGTACGGGTATGGGCAGGCTTTTGATGACGGGATGTCTGATCACATATCTGATATCGTTTTTGATGGCCCGGCGGATTCTGGCGATTGAAGTGTAAACGTCATTGTTAGGTAATGCATATGGGAGGGTAAAGATGAGTGATAAAAAGAAAAGGAATGGTGGAGAAACCGCTCTGTGGCGGCGGTGGCTGCTTCCATTTCTGTGTGTGACAGGCAGTGTGGGGCTGTATCTGGCTCTGACGGTGGCGGGGCCGTCAGAGGGACCGGTGTCGGGAGACGGCAGAGTAGCCCGGGAAGGATACGGCGGGGGAGAGCAGGAATATCAGATAATGGTGGAAGGGCTGGAGGAACAGGAAGTTTCAGTGACGGTGCAGGTCAGTCCGCGCCGGTATACAAAAGCAGAGGCGGATCAGGTGTTTTACGAAATCATGGACGGGATGGAGGAACGTATCCGCGCAGGGAACCCTTCCCTGATGGCGGTGATGTCGGATCTGAAGCTGCCGACCCGGCTGGATGGGGCTGGTGTGAGGCTGCGCTGGCAATCGTCGGACCCAGACATCCTGTCTTCCTCCGGCCATTTAAAAGAAACGGTAAAGGAAGAACAGAATGTGATCCTTTATGTGGAGCTGTCGGATGGAGATCATCATGGAGAATTTGAAGTACCGGTCCGTCTGGTCCCTATAGCACTGACGCCGGAAGAAGCGCGTCTGGCGGCATTTCAGGAGGAAGTCAGACGACAGGATGAAAACCAGCAGGCGCAGGAATATCTGAAACTGCCCTCAGAATATGAAGGGAGGTCGCTTCGCTATCGTACAGAGGAAGGAAACAGTTATGCGGTGCTGCCGGTACTGGGAATCCTGATGGCCTGCCTGCTGGCGGCAAGGGGACAGGCGTCCGGCAGGGAAAAGGAGAAGAAGCGTGAACAGGAACTGCTTCTGGATTATGCGGAGCTGCTCTCCAAGCTGATGATATTTATCGGTGCAGGTATGACGATCCGGAATGCATGGGAGCGGATGGTGAAGGATTATGAGGCAGGGCTGAAACAGGGCAGGCAGAGGAAACGCGCCGCTTATGAGGAGATGAGGCAGACGTACTATCAGCTCATAAACGGAACGCCGGAGGGAACCGCTTACCGGGAGTTTGGAAAACGGTGCAGGCTTCAGCCGTATTTGAAGCTGAGCAGCCTGTTGGAGCAGAACAGGAAGGCAGGTACAAAGAATCTCAGGGCGATTCTTCAGACAGAGATGGCAGATGCATTTGAGATGCGGAAGAATCTGGCGCGCAGGCTGGGGGAGGAGGCAGGAACCAAGCTGCTGCTGCCGCTGTTTTTGATGCTGGGGATCGTGATGGTGATGATCATGGTACCGGCCATGATGACGATGGGATGAAAAAAGGAGGTTGTATGATGAAGGTAATGAATGAGATTCGGGAGTTTTTCCGGCAGGAAGACGGTGTAGGAGTGATCGAAGTGGTGCTGATCCTGGTGGTCCTGATTGGGTTGGTGATCATTTTTAAGTCTCAGATCACAGCGCTTCTGGAAAGTATTTTTAAGGAAATTAACAGTCAGTCAAAGGAAGTTTACTGATGAAAAGGGGGGCAGGGGCGAGGCATCAGGCCGACGGACAAGTGACGGTATTTATCAGCCTGATCATGATGTGTATGTTTGCTTTTTTCTGCGTCCTGCTGGAATCGGCGCGGACTGCGGGAGCACGGTGGTATCTTCAGACGGCGGCATCCTCTGCGATGGATTCTGTATTCAGCCAATATCACCGGCAGCTCTGGGATTCTTACCGGCTGTTGTTTGCGGAGTACGACGGGGAGGAAGAGCTGGAGGCGGATTTTGCAGCATTTATACAGCCTTATCTGGAAACAGAGAACTGGTATCCGATGGAGTTTGAATCAGCTTCTGCGGAAAGTGTTTTGAGAGCTACAGATGAGGGCGGATTGTATTTTGAACAGGAAATCCTGGATTATATGAAATATGGTGTCTGGAATCTGGATTTTGATGCATCGACGGTGGATGGACTCTGGGACAGTGCGAAGGAAGCTGCAGCGGTGAAAGATGTGGCGGCGGCCTACCGGGGACACGCAAAGGAAGCGCTGAAGCTGGAGAAGTCTTTGGAGGCGATCAGCAAAAGCCTGGCAGAACAGGAAGCAAAAAAACGGGAAGGGCTGTCGAGGCTGAATGCGTATGACGGACCGGGATTTCGAAGGACTGCGGGAAAGCTGATCCAGGAGATGGAGCGGATGCCCGGACTGGTGGAAACATACCGGAAACGGGCGGATGAGCTGGCGCGGGGGCTGGAGAAAAGCCGTGCGTCATATGAAGGGAAAAGCCAGGAGTGCAGCACCCAGGTCCGGCAGCTTTTGGAGCAGGAGATCCAGGAGTATGAAGCTTATGTAGCTGTTGACGGGCAGCGCCGCCGGGAGATCGAAGCGCTGGAACCTCTGTCTGGTGAGCAGATCCAGCTGGTGAGGCAGGTGATAGAAGAGGCAAAGGAGGTAGAGCGCACGATCGATGAATGGGAGGACGACGATGAGGACGATGACGGCCCGGATTTGAATGCGCTGTGGCGTCCGGTAAAGCGTCATTTTGACCGTCTGGAGATCCGGAAGCTCTCCTTCGCCCATGGAGTGAAGGATAAAGAGAAGGAGGGCTGGCTGAACCAGGTGGAGGGCATGTACCAATCGGGACTATTGTCGCTTGTGGTGCCGGAGGGCGCGGTTGTTTCTGAGAAAAAAGCCAATATGACAGAGGCGCCGTCTAAGACGGAGATGTTTTCGGAGGACAGCCGGAGTATCCGTTTTCTGGACCATCTGCTGGTAAATGAGTACTGCGGTCAGTTCTTTAAGAATTTCTGTTCTCAGCTGGAAAATACAGAAGGGGCTGATCAAAGCAATAATGCCGCCGGAGGCCGGGAGAAGACTGTACTGGACTATGAGGTGGAATATCTGATCGGCGGCAGGGAGACGGATGAGGGCAACTTAACAGACGTGGTTCAGCGTCTCCTTGCGATCCGGGAAGGTCTGAATTTTGTACATATACTTTCGGATCCTCAGAAACGTGCGGAGGCGAGGAACCTGGCTATGGCGGTCACCGGGGCGGCGGCAGCCACTCCCCTTCTGCTGGTGACTGCATTTTTTATCATGTCGGTGTGGGCGCTGGGGGAAGCGCTGATGGATGTCCGGGGATTACTGGCCGGGAAAAAGGTTGCGCTGATAAAATCCAAAGAGGACTGGAGCCTGGAACTGGATCATCTGCTGGAAATGGGAAAGAGCAGAAATGTGGAACCGGGGGGCAGCCAACAGGGATTAAACTATCTGTCGTGGCTGAAGATCCTGCTTTTTATGGAAAAGATCGTACCACAGGAGTACCGGATGATGGATCTGATGCAGATGAACCTGATGCAGGGGCAGGGAAGCTTCCGGATGCGGCGGGGCGTGTACCAGGTGGAAATAGACGGGAAGATTTGTGGAAAACATGTATTCTTTTCCCTTGGCTTTGTGGAAAAACTGCTGGGAGAGACGGATCACGTGTATCCCATGACGGTAAAGGCGGAGCGCGCTTATTGAGACAGATTGCCAGCTTTGAGCGGATTTGAGAAAACATTGTAGAAGAAAGGGGGCAGGGAGGAATGTCTTTTTCCATGGCGGCCATTCAGAAAGATCTGAACTATTGTCTACGTTTCCGTAGAAAATTTCCTTTTAAGGAACCACAACCAAATAAAATCGTGACTCTCCAAGTACGAATCCTCAACAGAATGATTGCAAACAGTTCTCATGGCCGTCATGGTAAAAAGGCATTCCTGCCTGTCCCCGCCAGTATGACGCTGGAAGCGGCCCTCGCACTTTCTCTTTTCCTGTTCGCGTCGGTGAGCCTGATACTTCCTATGAAGATCATGACGACAGAGCGGAGAGTGCAGGCAGGGCTGGAGGCGGTGGGCGAGGATTTCAGCCGTTATGCTTACATACAGGATGCACTGGAACAGGGAAAGTATTTCGCAGTGCCGGGTGCGGATGATTTTGCAAAAGGATTTTGCAAAAATCTTGGCGCCGGGATCGCAGAAGGGTATGCGCTGTCCCGAGCGAAGGGGCATGTGGATACAGGAAATGTCATTCGGGCCAATATGCTGCGTTCTTCTGTGCGGGAGGATGGTGAGACCTTTGATCTGATCCTGGATTATGAGATCCGGATGCCGTTTCCGGTGTTGGGCTTAAATACCATATCCCGGACTGCGCGGAGCTGCCGGCGGGCCTGGATTGGAAAAGACGGAAAGGATGAGGGAACAGACGGAAGCGGCAATGGGGAGGAGGATGAGATCGTGTATGTAGGCAGGGGCAGTACCAGATATCACCGGGACAGAGGCTGTCATTATCTGTCAAATTCGCTGACCTCCGTACCTTATGATTCTGTGGGGGAACAGAGAAATAACAGCGGTAAGAAGTATCATGCCTGTTCCGTGTGTGGAAGCGGAACCGGGGCAGGCGGCACGGTCTATATCATGCCGAGCGGGACAAGCTTCCATACAACGAAAAACTGCACGGCGATCATCGCTTATGTGAAAGCAGTACATTTGTCGGAGGTGAGTTATCTGGGGCCGTGTTCTTACTGCAGCCGGTAATATTTAAATGGGAGGGAGTCTGATGATATGGAGTGGATTGTTCCTGTGTTTCCTGTTGGCAGCAGCCTGGCAGGATTTTAGGAACAGGCAGGTGGATGTCTGCATTTTTATGGTGTTTGGTACAGCGGCAGTGGTATCAGGCGCAGTTCAGTGGCTGATCCTGGGAGAAAATTACTCTGTGCCGGGGCATATGGCAGGGAGCGCGCTGGGGGGTGTTCTGCTGGTTGCCGCTATGGCGAGCCGGGGAGGGATTGGCACAGGGGACGGGTGCTTTTTCCTGGTAAGCGGTCTGATGCTGGGATTCTGGGAGAATCTGGCGCTGTTGTGTTACAGTACATTGTGCTGTGGCTTATTCTGCCTTGGATATTTTGTGTGGTGCAGGACTCAAAAAGGGGTAAATATTGGGAAGCGTACAGTACCGTTCCTGCCGTTTGCAGTATTGCCGGGAATCTGGCTGGTGTTTTGCAGGATGACCGGGGCAATCTGAAAAAATACTGTCTAAGGTGGGGAGCATGAGAAGCAGTTGGAGGAGAAAACAGTCAGGAGCGAAAATGATCTAAGGGGAGAATGCGAAGATGATGAGGAATGTCAAGAATAACGGGGATAAAGATAATAAATGTAATAAATGCAATAAATGCGGCCGGGCAGCTCTGCGGGCTAGTTATACTGTGGAGGCGGCGGGTGTGATGGCAACGGTATTTTTTATAATCATGATATTGATGAACCAGGCGTTCCGTCTTCATGCGGAGACGGTTGGATATTTTGCCCTGCATGAGACTGTGGAGCGGGAGCGTCATTTGGTGGACAATAAAAAAGAGTCTGAGGTTGTGGAGTACGCAGATGGAACAGGCTGGAACCTGGAGATCACTGCCCCGGTGTTCCGCCCTGAAGATTCGCTGCGGATGTGGAGTCTGGCGGAGGATTTGCAATGAAGATCACATATCGGAGAGAGATGAAACACAATTACCTGATCGTGGACCCGGAATCCCTAACATGGCGCAACTATGAATGCCGGATGCTGGCTGCCAATTTTATTGAAGGTGTTCTGCATTTTCAGATGCGCCAGGTGGATGATGAAATTCGTTTTTATTATGAGATCACCTCCAGACAGCCTCTGGACCGGATGCTGGAGGGTAGGAGCGTACATACGGAGGAACTGCGCAGCCTGGTATTTGGCATATCCCGGGTGCTGGACCGCATGGAGCAGTATCTCTTGCCGGAAGGAAGCGTACTTTTAACACCGGATCATATTTATGTAGAACCGGAAACCTTCCGGATCTGGCTGTGCCTGGTTCCCGGATTGGAACGGGATTTCCCGGAGGATTACGGGAAGCTTTTGGAATATCTGCTGGGCAAAGTGGATCACCAGGATAAGGACAGTGTTGTGCTGGCATATGGTCTTTACCAGGAAACCCGGAAAGAAAATTATGGGATGGAGGATATTCTGCGGTTGTTTGGCGGAGAGCAGATGGAGGAGACGGCGACAAAGGAAAAGAATACAGAGGAGCAGGGGCTTCTGTGTTCGGAGGAAAAAGGAGAAATTAAAGAGTATGCGGAGGAGAAACGGAGCCGGAGGAAAAGACAGGACGCGAGCGCTAAGAGAACATCGAGGGAGAAACAGGGTCTGTGGAGTCGGATGAAGGGATGGTGGAAGCGAAAAAGAGGGGAAGCGGAGACCGAAACAGTACAGGTGCCATGGGAGATGATGTTCCGCGAAGAAGATATGGTGGATGGGGCGGTCGATACAGGTTCAGGACTGAATCAAACAGCTCCAGACTCTCCGCTTCCCGGACAGTCAAAGCAGATAAGACAACACAAAGAACATGTATCTGAGATACAGCCAGGACAGGACACGGTTCTTCTGGCAGATCTGACGCCGGATACCCGGACAAAGCTTCACTGCCTTCATGCGCTGGATCAGGATGGAGCGGATATCGTGATATCCTACTATCCATTTATAATAGGAAAACAGGAGAATCTGGTGGATTTTTTACTGCCATATGATACGGTAAGCCGCCTGCATCTTCGCATTGACAGGAATGAAAACAAGTATTTTGTGCAGGATCTGAATTCCACAAATGGTACAACTGTAGAAGGGCGTTTGTTGGAAAATAATGAGTCGGTCGAGATACAGGAAGGAGATGAGATCCATATTGCACGGTATCGGTACCGGTTTGATTAGTAGTAGAGTAACTTAAGTACAAAATAATAAAAATGGCGGATATGGGCAACGAGATCTTGATAACCAAAATAAACGCAGCAGTTTAGAGTGACAAAAGAAAAATTAGGAATAATTTTCTAATTTTTGGCTTAACAAATGGTAAGGGGTATGATAAACTGAATTAAATCAATAATATAAAAGATAGTGTCAGGAAACAGGAGTAAGAACAGCATGGAACAGTACGGATACAGACGGAAACGGGCTTGGGTTAATGGCTGCCTGATAGGTTTAAATATTATATATTTTCTGTATCTGGAGCTGGCTGGTTCCAGTGAGAATACGCTGTTTATGATACAGCATGGCGCTATGTATGCACCGTTGGTGGTTGGGAATCATGAATATTACCGGCTGCTGACATCTATATTCATGCATTTTGGTATTGATCATATTGTGAATAATATGCTTGTGCTTTTTATACTGGGCGACAATCTGGAACGGGCGCTGGGAAAAGTAAAGTATCTGATATTTTACCTGCTGTGCGGAGTTGGGGCCAATGTGGTTTCTATGATGGTGAGTATGAACAGTCCGGTACAGGCGGTGGGCGCGGGCGCTTCAGGCGCTATTTTCGGTGTGATCGGCGGTTTGTTATATGCAGTGGCAGTGAACCGGGGGAGACTTGAGGATCTGAGTACAAGGCAGTTGGTGGTAGTGATTATATTTTCCCTGTATTTCGGCTTTACCAGTACGGGAGTAGATAACGTGGCGCATGTTGCCGGTCTGGTGATCGGTGTAGTTTTGGCTGTGGTTTTTTATCGGAAACCTAAACCGGCTTCTGTACAGGAATTTTGGGAATTATAATGGATGTAGAAAACTAAAAGAGGAGGTATATTTATGAGGGAGGAGAATTGTATTTTCTGTAAGATCGCAAATGGCGATATCCCGTCAGCGACGGTCTACGAGGATGACGAGTTCCGAGTGATACTGGACCTGGGACCCGCATCAAAAGGGCATGCTCTGATCCTGCCTAAATCCCATTACAGAGATATCTGTGATGCTGACGAAGGGATTGCAGCAAAGCTGTTCCCGTTAGCTGCCAGGATCGGCGAGGCTATGAAGCAGGGGCTGGGTGCCAGTGGGTTTAATGTAGTTCAGAATAATGGGACCTGTGCAGGACAGACCGTATTTCATCTGCATGTCCATGTGATCCCGAGGTATGAGGATGGACCTGCGATGGTGACCTGGGAGCCAGGGAAATCAGATGCAGAGGAGCTTGCAGAGGTTGCAGAAATCCTGAAAAATGCCATTTAATAATTTTTCTATGCGAATGATAAACAGGAGGGAACATGGAGTCTCAAGAGGATCGGTTTCGCTCCATATATAATTATTATATGCCATTGCTGCGCTGGATTGCCAAGCACAGAGGAATCCCTTATGATGAGATTGACGATCTGGTACAGGAGACATTTACGGAATTTTATGACCATTACCCTTTGACATGGCCAGAGTACAAGATCCGGTCAACGCTTGCCAAGACGATGCGGAATCTTTGTATTGATTACAGGCGGCGATGTCATACGCGCCGTATGGTATATGTGGATCCTATGCAGATGCAGGAAGAGTGTATCTCTATGGATAGGACCGTATGCCGCGATACATTGAGTATTGTAGTAGAGCGTCAGGAATACAGAGATGTTCTGGACGCGCTCCGCAGTATGAAAGAAGAGTGGGCAGTTGTATTTATCCTGTATATTATTCAGGGCAGGCCCATGAAGGAAGTTGCGGACATTCTTGGTATCACAGATAACGCTTGCAGAACCAGATTGATGAGAGGCAGAAAATACCTGCGGGAGAAATTAAAAGAAACGCCGCCATTCTCTGACAAACGAAATATCCGCAGGCTGTCGGAGCCGCCCGGCACCTCCGGTGATTCGGAAGTACCAGGCAATGCGTGAGAGATCAGATGATTGAAGCGGTGTTTTTAGAAAAGGGAGATTTGTCACACATTCTCAGCATAGGAGGCAATAAGATCCAGGATGATCCCGACAGCATCTGATAACTGGCTCTGATTCATATTGCTGACAAATTGCTGGCGTTGTTCATAGGTATTTTGAATCGCCTCATAAAGAGTGTCATCTGTCAGATTTTCTTCTTCAAGAACAGTGGAGAAGCCCTGTTTTTCAAATGAGCGGGCATTTAGGATCTGATCCCCTCGGCTGGCGGATGCGGACAACGGAATCAGTACATGTGGCTTGCGAAGAGCCAGGATCTCGCATATGGAATTAGCGCCTGCCCTTGACAGAATCAGATCAGCAGCGGCAAACAAATGACGTAATGGAGCATCTACATATTCATACTGAACATATCCGACCCGGCCAATCAGGCTTTCGTCCAGATTGCCCTTGCCGCAGATATGTATCACCTGATACGTTTCCAGCAGCCGGGGAAGCAGGCTGCGGACTGCATTATTCACAGCAACAGCACCGAGACTTCCACCGATAACCAGTATGATTGGTCTGGCGGCGGACAAGCCGGTGTACTGCAGGCCGGTGAGCCGGTCGCCTTCCAGCAGTTCTTTACGGATGGGTGATCCGGTCAGGACCGCTTTGTCTTCCGGAAGATATTTTAATGTCTCCGGGAAATTACAGCAGACTTTGGCGGCGGACGGGATGCAGATCTTGTTGGCAAGGCCGGGAGTCATGTCGGATTCGTGAATGATAGTCGGCACTTTATAGTGTTTGGCGGCCAAAACTACAGGGACGGCAACAAAACCACCTTTGGAGAATACCACATCAGGGCGATATTTCTTCATAAGTCGCAGCGCTTCAGCGTAGCCCTTGATCACACGGAAGGGATCTGAAAAGTTTTTGATGTCAAAATAACGTCGGAGTTTGCCGGAAGAAATCCCATCATAGGAGATCCCGGCACCTTCAATCAGCTTGCGCTCAATGCCGTTATAGGAACCAATATAGTGTATTTCATATCCGCGTTCTTTCAAAGTGGGAAGAAGTG
>ERZ791803.1608-NODE-1608-length-10060-cov-2.303248_pt1 | contig 10060 bp, 9 predicted proteins | sample MGYA00510307_ERZ791803 | MGnify/ENA primary metagenome ERZ791803 (study PRJEB30046, sample SAMN00791963) | human gut metagenome | study: EMG produced TPA metagenomics assembly of the A metagenome-wide association study of gut microbiota in type 2...
TTGGAGCTTTAAAGGCAGTCCGGGAGGCGAATAAGCTTGTTCCGGGAGATTATTCCGTTATCAGCTTCGATGACCTGGTGTTTGCTGATTCGGTTTATCCGGCGCTGACTACAGTGGGGCTTGACAAGTACCAATGGGGGAGGAAGCTTGCCCAGTACTATTTTGATCTGATGGATCAGCCGGACAGGAAAGAGTCCGTGGTGACGGAAAAAGAGGTGTTGATCACTTCAGAATTGATCATCAGGCAAAGTGTGAAAAAAATCTTATAAGATATTTTATACACCGGTGCAGCCGGTGTATAAAACGCAGAAAAAGGAAATCGATTTCCTTATTTTTCTGAACAAAGGGAAATCGATTTCCAAAAGCAATAGACAGAGGAAACTGAATATAGTTCTAAGCAGCTATATTTAAGTATATAAAAATTTAATGTTGAAAGGGGTACTAAGATGAAAAAAGCAACCATGAAAAAAGTGACAGGAATTATTTTTACGGCAGCAGTTCTGGGAGCGCTGACAGGGTGCACGAAGATGACTGAGACGACAGCAGAAACAGCGGCAACAGCAGCAACAACGGCGGTCTCGGATGCACCAAAGGGAGGGACAGAAGCGGACACTGCGGCAAAAGCCGAAATCAAACTGATTGGGGCCCATGTCAATACGACAGACAGTTCCTATCAGGCCGGATTTGAAGCGATGAAGGAAAAGCTGGAAGAGATCTCAGGCGGAACCATGACAGTCGAAATCCATCCCAATGGGGAGCTTGGCGGAAATGAAGCGGAGCTGGTTGAGAAAATGGCTACGGGTACGGTCGATATGATCGTGGCTTCCCCCAATTTTGTCGCGACCACAGGGGTAAAGGAAGCGGATCTGTTCTCAATTCCTTTTCTTTACACAGGGCTGGAACACTGGAATGCGGTAGTTGACGGTGAGGTGGGACAGGCTATTTCTGGCAGGATCAATGCCGCAGGCACGCTTCATTCCCTGGGTTACTGGAGCTGTGGAACCAGAGAGTATTTCGGCGTGAAGGCAATCCATACGCTGGAGGATCTGAAAAATGTGAAAATCCGGGTCCAGGATTCCGATGCAGTGCGTTCTGTGTGGAGCGCGCTTGGAGCCAACCCCACTACACTGGCCTACAATGAGCTTTACAGCGGGCTGCAGAATAATGTCATTGACGCTGCGGAAAATGATCTTGGCAATATCCTTTTACAGAAGTTTTATGAAGCTGGCCCATATGTTTCGCTGACGGATCATGATATTGCCACAAGAATGTTTTTAATTGGGGCGCAGAAATATAATGGATTGACAGACGAGCAGAGAGCCTGGGTCGATGAAGCTGCCGAATATGCCTGTGTTGAGCAGAGGAAGTTTGATCAGGCATTGAACAATGAGGCGTTGGAGCAGATTAAGGCCAACGGCGGGATTGTCAATGAAGTGGACAAGGAGAGCCTGATTGCGGCGTGTGCGGATGCCAGGGAAACAGCAGCAGAAAAGCTTGGGGCCGCTGACCTGTATCAGATGGTGAATGAGGCAGCCCGCTAAGTAAAAGCAAATCCACAATGATTAACAGGGGAGGGTACCATGCTGTGATGCCGGTATGCCCTCTCCTGCTGAACGGAGGATCAGGATATGAAGAAAATATGCGACATGATAGAAAAGGGAATGTACGGTGTGGGAATGCTTGCGGTTGCCGTATTTTTTATCTGTACAACAGTCCAGGTATGTTCTCGGGTCTTTGGATTTCAGGCGGCATTTACGGAGGAGGTTGCCAATACTGCGTTGGCCTGGTGCTGCTTTATCGGCGCGGCTCCTATGGTGCGTTCCAATGAACATTTCCGTTTCACTGCATTGACGGAGAAATTAAAGGGGAAGGCGTTCTTTTTGGATGAAGCTGCGTGCCTGTTTTTTGTGTTTGTGTTCAACCTGTTTGTAGCGTTCTATGGAATTCTTCTTGTGAAACAGTTTGCTGCGTGGAAGATGACCACACTTCCGGTGAGCAAGGGCTGGTGCTGGCTTTGTGTACCTGTGTTCGGCATTGCGGCATCCCTGTTTTCGCTGGAAAATTTGACAGGGCATATTAAGAAGCCAAACAGGCGCAGTCTGACAGATGCGGTTGATGAGGCCATGAAGGAGGTGGATTTATGATTTTTGTGCTGGTAGGGGCCTTCCTTGTCCTTTTATTTATGGGGGTGCCAATTGCTTATATACTTGGGCTAGTAGCGTTGCTCGGAATCTCTCAGCTTGGTTCTATTTCCATGATTACCGTGGTACAGAAAATGTTTACGGGACTTAACAGTTTTACTCTGCTGGCTGTTCCCTTGTTTGTTTTGGCAGCCAATATCATGAACCGGGCTAAAATCAGTGAAAAGCTGATCCAGTTCTGCAATGGGATCGTAGGGAGGTTTCCGGGGGGACTGGCGTATGCCAATGTGCTGGTATCCATGTTATTTGCGGGGATTTCCGGTTCCTCCCAGGCTGACACGGCCGGTATTGGGTCCATATTGATTCCGGCAATGGAAAAGGAGGGCTATCGGCAGGAAACCTCGGTCGGGGTTACGGCTGCGTCCTCTACTATCGGCATTGTGATCCCGCCCTCCATTCCAATGGTCGTATATGCTTCCGTAGCCGGCGCGTCGATCGGAGCGTTGTTTCTGGGCGGCGTTGTCCCTGGAATATTAATCGGCGGGGGACAGATGCTTGTTATTTATCTGGGCAATAAAAAGTACCATTATCCCAAGCAGCCGCCCATGTCGTTGAAAGCATTTGCCAAACTGGCCGTAACCTGCCTGCCGCCGGTGCTGACACCGGTTATTATTATCGGCGGTGTGATCGGCGGGATATGCACGGCTACTGAGTCGGCCGCCGTTGCCTGTATTTATGCGATTATCCTTGGGGTATTTGTCTTTAAAAACTTAAGCTTAAAGGATATTAAGCCATTGCTTTACGACACGCTCCGGACCAGCGCCACCTCGCTGTTTGCCCTTGCGACTGCAAATGCATTAGGCCAGCTGCTCAGCTATTATAATGTGGGAGTCCTGGTGCAGCAGATGTTTGCTGATCATTTCCCCTATAAATGGCAGTTCCTTCTTGCCCTGATTGCATTCTATCTGTTTCTTGGCACATTTATGGATGCGATTCCGGCAATGATCCTGTTTGTTCCGGTCCTTATGCCGGTAGCGACAGCGTTTGGCATCACACCGGTTCAGTTAGGGCTTATTATTGTCATTACGCTGGCTATTGGACAGGTCACGCCTCCCTATGGGCTGTGTCTGCTGATTGCAGGGCGTATATCGGGGATGAGTGTGCAAAAGTCATTCCGGGCAGTGCTTCCCTATATTGCGGTATCCGTGATCGTAGTGATTTTGATCGCATTTTTGCCGGATGTTGCATTTACGCTTCCGAAAATGATGAAGCCTGAATGGTTTTAAAATAACTGGATTGTGAGGATAAAATATGAATAAGATGAAAGTGGCAGTGGTGACCCTGGGAGACAGCCGAAAGGAGTTTTACAAAAAGCGCAGGCATATTGCGGACGCGGAGATTGAGAAAGTAAAGGCAGCATTTGGAGACCAGTATGATCTGTTTCTGCCACCGATCGTATTTGACGCAGAGGAAGGACTGGCTGTGGCAGATGAGATCAGGCAAAGGGGGATCCGGGCTGTCATTCTGCACCTTCCAATTTGGGCCACGCCGTCCCTGGCGTTCCGCATCGCATACGCAACGGATTATCCGGTACTTTTGCTTGGTAATTTGCAAAGAGACACCTCCAGTCTTGTGACACTTCTTGCGGTAGCGGGGATGTTGGATCAAACGGGGAAAAAATGTATCAGGGTGTCTGGTGAGTACAGGGATTTAAAGCTTCAGCAAAAGGTGGATGCGTTTATCCGGGGGATTTCTGTGACCGAGGGGATACGCAGATCCAGCTATGGCATGATTGGAGGCAGAAGTATTGGGATTGGCACTACAGTGGCAGATCCCAGCCAGTGGCAAAAGCAGTTCGGCGTGGAATTCGACCATTGTGATCAGTATGAGATTGTTTACAGAGCAGCGGCAATTGAGAATGACCGTGTGAAACAACATCTGCAATGGGTGAAGGCGTATAGTTCCCTGGCGGGTTATTCCGGTAAGTTTACGGAAGAAACACTGGAACTGCAGGTGAGAAGCTACCTTGCACTGAAGGATATGGCGGCAGAAAAGAAATATGATTTTATGGGAATCAAGTGTCAGCAAGACATGAGTGATCACTTTGTGTTGCAGTGCCTGGGGGTTGCGCTTCTAAACAATCATTATGATGCGGACGGTGAAAAACAGCCGATCCCAACGTCCTGTGAATGTGATTGCGATGGGGCGTTGACGATGCGGATTCTGAGCCTGTGCGCAGAAGGAAAACCATCCTGTTTGCTGGATATAAAATTCTTTGATGAAGCCAGCAAAGAGTTTGTGCTGGCAAACTGTGGCAGTGTTGCTCCGTATTTTGCAAATCCGGATGACCGTGAGGATGCATTGAAAAAAACTGTGCTTATGCCTCATATTTTTGGGGAAGCAGGAGGCGCGTCGCTTCAGATGATTGCCAAACGGGGCGCGGTGACAGTAGCCAGGCTGTTTCGCAGCAATGGAAATTATGTATTGGGCTGCTTTGAGGGGACTACAAAGATGTATCCTGTAGAAAAATTGAAGGAAACGACGTACTGTTATCCGCACGCATTTGTCGAGGCAGACGTGGACTACCAGGCGTTCTACCAGAAAATAAATTCCAATCATCTGCATATGGTATATGGAAATTATGCAAAGGTTTTGGAAATGTTCTGTGATATGACAGGGATTGAATATCTTTGCTTTAATAAGTAAGCCTTATACGGGTGTCTGTGAAACGCTTGCATAACCACCTCATTCCTGTTAAAATATCCATATTGAAATAAAAGGAAAAGAGGAACCACACCATGAAACGAGCATGCGGCATGCTGCTTCCGGTATCGAGCCTTCCGTCCAGATACGGGATCGGTGCATTTTCAAAAGAGGCATACGAATTCATAGATAAACTGGAGGCAGCGGGACAGAAGTACTGGCAGATCCTGCCCCTGGGGCCGACGGGATACGGGGATTCCCCCTACCAGTCCTTCAGCGCCTTTGCCGGGAATCCGTATTTTATCGATCTGGAGCAGCTGATTGATGATGAGCTGCTGACCAGGGAGGAATGCGATAACGCGGATTTTGGCAGCGACCGGAGGTTCATTCACTATGAAAAGCTTTACCGGAATCGTTTTCCGCTGTTGAAAAAGGCTTTTGTCCGCTGGAAGCAGCAGCGTCAGGCCGAGGGGCTGGATGAAAAGCAGACGCAGAAGATCCTTGGCAAGGCCCTGTCTGCGGAGACAAGAGAGTACTGTTTCTACATGGCGGTCAAGAATGCTTTTAATGGGAAAAGCTGGGATAAATGGGATCTGGATATCCGTACCCGTCAGGAGGGGGCGCTGAGAACATACCGGAAAGCTTTAAAGGACGAGATCGCCTTTTATGAATTCCAGCAGTATCTGTTTCAGGAGCAGTGGACACAGCTTAAGGATTATGCCAATGAAAAGGGCATCCGCATCATTGGGGATATCCCGATCTATGTGGCGTTTGACGGTGCGGACAGCTGGGCGCACCCGGAACTGTTTCAGTTTGATGCAGACTGCAGGCCTGTAGGAGTGGCGGGCTGCCCGCCGGACGCGTTTTCAGAGACCGGGCAGCTCTGGGGCAATCCCCTGTACCGCTGGGATTACCACAAAAAGACCGGGTATGACTGGTGGCTGAAACGCATGGAGTACAGCTTCCGGCTGTATGACGTGGTGCGGGTCGATCATTTCCGGGGATTTGACGCCTATTATTCGATCCCGTACGGAGATCCCACCGCGGAGTTCGGCCACTGGGAGCCCGGCCCGGGCATCGAGATTTTCCGGCGGATGCAGGAAGTATTTGGCAAGAAGCTGCCCATTATCGCGGAGGATCTGGGATTTCTCACCCCATCCGTGCTGAAGCTTGTAAAGAAGACTGGTTTTCCAGGGATGAAGGTGCTGGAGTTTGCATTTGACGAGACAGGCGACAGTGCTTACCTGCCGCATAAATATCCGAAAAATTGTGTGGTTTATACCGGAACCCATGATAATATGACTCTTCAGGGCTGGTACCGCAGCCTGGATGCCGGAGCGCGGAGGTTTGCCCTGGATTATCTGGGCAATGCGCGTACTCCCCAGGGAGAGATCCATTGGGATTACATCCGGTTGGCGCTGCAGAGTGTAGCGCGTCTGGCGGTGATTCCGGTACAGGATTATCTGGGGCTTGGCGACTGGGCGAGGATCAATGAGCCGTCCACATTAGGCGAAAACTGGCGGTGGCGCATGGGCGCGGAGGATCTGACGGAGGATCTGATCAAAAAATGCCGGAGGATGGCAGAGATCTATGGAAGGATCGAGCGGACGGAGGATAAAAAGATATAATTGAGAAATTGACAAAACATAAAAAGTCCCGCACCGGAAAGCCTCCGGGGCGGGATTTTGTCAATGCCCATTGATTCAGTTGATCGTTACGGTTGGTTCTGAGGATTCTGTGGAGGCAGCTTCCGTACTTTCCGGTACATCTGCGCCATGCTCAGATTCGTCAGTTGCGCCGCCCTCTAACGTCTCCACATCGCCCTCTTTATGGGATGTAAAGGTCCCCTGGACTTCATTGCCCGCCTTATCCTGGGCGAAGACATGCAGTCCAGCCGGATCCATCTCGTAGGAAAGGGTATTGGTGCTGCGGTCCACTGCGATGGGTTCCACGCGCTGTTCTGCAGAGTTCAGTGCATAAATGGAATCAAAATTGATGCCCGACTGGGTATCCCCCACGGTCAGGGTGACCACGCCGTCCTGGATCTGTGTCTTCGTAAAGGAAGGTGGGTTGTCATCCAGCACGTTCACATGTTCATAAACGGATGCAGGCATGCCGTTTAAGTTGACAACGGCGGCCTCAATAGAGCCATTTTTATATACGGTGGTGGTATAGGTGCGTTTCTTTCCCTTTTCCAGTTCTACTTCTTCTCCGTCGATCGTCATGCTTACGGACTTTGTCGGGAACCAGGATTTGACGGTTAGGGTGACCTGGGTGGACAGATAGTCGTTGGTGTCGGCAACGATCACCTCAATCTTCGGTTTTGCGATCACACAATAGAGCAGGATGCTGTTAAAAATAATAAATGGCAGGACATAAAACAGCAGGATATGCGGCCAGCCGCCGTCCTGTTTTTTTTGATACCTACCGGATTTATGGTAGGAAGAATTTTGATAGATTTCCATAGGATGCTCCTTTTTATCTCCAGGCAGATGCCCTGTTGTCTGTCCAATAGCATAGCAGAAAATACGTGGTTTTACAAGGAAAGATTTTCTTACGATGGCCCTTTTCAGCCGGTGAGGTCTGTGGTATGATTAAAGCAACAGCGGTGGTTGGAGGGCAACGGCGTCCTCTGGATTGTGTGGGGGGTACACTTATGATACGAAAAGCGGCAGGATTTGCGGCAAAGGCGCATGCAGGCGCCCTGCGTAAGGGAAGTGGGATTCCCTATATTTATCATCCTATGGAGGTGGCGCTTATTGTAGCGCAGATGACGGATGATCCGGAGGTCATCGCAGCCGCTTATCTCCACGATGTGCTGGAGGATACACAGGTCACGGCGGCAGAGCTTGAGCGGGAGTTTGGGAGCCGAATTCTGGCGCTGGTGAGCGCTGAGACTGAGGACAAGTCCCGGACGTGGAAGGAACGGAAGGAGGATACGATCCGTCATCTGGATACGGCCTCCTACGAGGTAAAGCTCCTCACTCTGGGGGACAAGCTGAGCAATATGCGCGCCACAGCCAGAGACTATATGGTGGTGGGAGATGAGATCTGGCAGAGATTCAACGAAAAGGACCGGGAGTGGCACCGGTGGTATCTGGCCGGTATCCTGGTGGGGCTTCAGGAGCTGGAGCATTTTACAGCATATCAGGAGCTGCGCCAGCTGTATCATTTTGTGTATTCGTGAAGGCCTGCATTTGTGGACGCCGATACTTAAGCGTGCAGAAACTTGATTTTGAGTATTGTCCTGAGAGATGCAATCCGGGATAATATTAACACGAAGTAGAACTTCCGCCGTGCTGAACAGCTGCACGTTATAAATATAAACATTATGTAGAGCAGTATCATATAGAGGTCCGGATCCAGGATCTCGCTGCTGCCGGTTTCTACGCCGGCGGCAGGCTCAAGGAAATTTCAGGAATTAATCTCTTATCTTTTAATTCCAACAGGTAAAACAAATCAAAAATGATAAAAACGGCAGTACGCCGGCGGCAGTGGTTCTATTCGTGTAAAAAAGTGAAAAAGGAGCTTATTTTATGCAAAAAGAGAATGAAAACCGAAAACAGTGGGTAAAAAATGTGCAGATGGGTCTCTGGGTGATCCTGATCCTGCTGCAGATGGCGGTGGTAAACTGCCTGGAATTGAGAGCGGAAACCTCCGAAAGCGCCGCTCCTGGGGGCCGTGATGCATTTACGGTCCGGCATGTGAAAAAGGATGTGGTATATGAGCAGGTAGAGGGCGGCGCGTCCCTGCCGGAGACCCTGGATGTCCGGATTGAGGAGGGCGGAGCCACGGTTACCGCTGTCTGCGCCATGGAGGAGAAGGTGATTTTAAGGGAACGGTGGGAGGACCATTTTTCTTTTCCGGTCACCTTTCACTCCTACGATGCGGCTTTTTATCGGCTGGGGGATATCCTGATCCCTTTTGATGAGGAGCGCCCAAGACTGGAGGGCTGTGAGGAACAGCTTCTGGAGCTGGTGGGCTTGATGCCGGAGGATTACCGGATCACCTCTGTGCAGTGGGCAGGGGAGGCATACCAGGGGGAAGAGGGGGAGCTGTGCCGCGATGCCCTGGCGGCTGGGAACAAGCTGGTGAGGGATTACCGGGTCCGGTACGCGGGAACGGCGCAGATCCCGGCAAAACGAAACGTGAGTCTGCAAACGGAAGCGGATGAGACTGTCACGGAACAGGCAATAGGAGCAGATGAGACTGCAGATGCATCTGGGACAGCGGTAAGTATTCAGATGGAGGCTTCAGAGGAGACACAGCCGCAGGCTGATACAGAAGGGACGCTCACCCTCTGGCAGAAGATCACCCGGACCCTGCTTGTGGTGATCGGGATCGGCGCGATTTTATTCTTTGGCGGACTGTTGATTCTTGCCTTTCTGTGGGTGGTCAAAAAGCTGAGGAAGTGGTATACTGGACAAAAACGTAGACGCGCGGGTAAGCGCGGAAATAAGGAGGATCATTAAGCATGTATACAGAGAATAAAAATGTACCGGTAACAGACCTGGGAGGCGGGGTAAACCGCAAGATCTTATCTTACAGTGAAAACCTGATGACCGTGGAGCTTCATTTCCAGAAAGGCGCTGTGGGAGCAAAGCATTCCCATCCCCACGAGCAGATCGGATATATTGTGTCCGGAAGGCTGATCTATCAGGAAGAGGGCTGCGAAGACAAGGAGCTGCAGACCGGGGATACATACTATGTGAAGCCGGATGCGGTGCACGGGATTGAGGTGCTGGAGGACACGGTGCTCTTAGATATCTTTACACCGATGCGGAAGGATTTTGTTGAGTAGGGAGAAGCTTTTATGGAATGGAATACACTGTTATGCCCGGACCGGATCCGGCCCTTTAAAAAGCAGGCGGGAGGAAATGACCTGCGGACGGAGTTTGAAAAGGATTATCACCGCATCATTGGCAGTGCGTCCTTTAGGCGGCTTCAGGACAAGACGCAGGTGTTTCCTCTGGACCAGAGTGATTTTATCAGGACCCGGCTGACCCACTCGCTGGAGGTCTCTTCCTTCTGCAAATCGCTTGGACAGAATGTGTCGGCAAAGATCATGCAGCTGGGGCTGGACCCGCAGTTCGGCGCGGAGGAAAAGGCCGCGGTCTGCGATATCCTCCAGTGTGCAGGGCTGATCCATGATATCGGGAACCCGCCATTCGGACATTTTGGGGAGACCGCTATCCAGGACTGGTTCGGAAAGCATC
>ERZ791803.1611-NODE-1611-length-10050-cov-1.969685_pt1 | contig 10050 bp, 13 predicted proteins | sample MGYA00510307_ERZ791803 | MGnify/ENA primary metagenome ERZ791803 (study PRJEB30046, sample SAMN00791963) | human gut metagenome | study: EMG produced TPA metagenomics assembly of the A metagenome-wide association study of gut microbiota in type 2...
GCTCGGTGTTGACTCTATATCAAAGCTTGAAGACATTCAGGATGTGGCTGTCATGGCTGCAACCGGGGCGTGGCGGCTCGGGAAAGACACGTATCAGATCGACCCGGACGTTTATGATGCTGTTGTATCTACTCGGATTGACGACGCTATCCCGCATGATATTTTTTTCCGGCTTCCGGCATGGGGTATTTATGTTCAGATGAAAAACGCGGAGATTGATGGTTTTTTTGCTTATCTCGAATGTGATGCAAACACAGGGCAAATCGAATTACGCCTGCTGTTTTTGTACGAGAACGAAGAAGTCCGTTCTGTGCCGCTGCATATCGGTCACAACGAGACGCTACAGCACAGTCTTGACCAGATGATCGGTGAAGCTAATAAACACGTTCCGGGCTTTCCAAAAATACCGGTGGAGGATGCTGTACGGGATGCAGTCAATCTGCTGCTGTACATCTGTTCCGATAACGCTGATTACAGTCCATCCGACGCTCGACCGACAAAATATAAGCCAGCAAAAACCAAAAAAGGATTCCGATACTTCGAAGCTGAGAAACCGAGATTCTGGGAGCTCGGCAAGGAAACCGGCTATTCAATACGGCGCCTGACAGCGACAAATTCGGGTAGCGATACCGGCAAGCGCCCTCACATCCGACGGGCGCACTGGCATTGGACAGGACCGCGTTCCGGTGAGCGGGTATTCGGCCTGAAATGGCTGGCTCCGATTGTCGTTGGCGCGGGGGAATAATATGAGCCAACAATTTTCAAAAAAAGAGCGGTCGATTACTCAAAAACTCAAAAGAGCTTGGAGCAAAGAACGCCTGTCGGAAATTTCGGATGAATGGATAGCTGCCTGGAAAAAAGAACAATCCGGATTAATCGACCGGCTCGGGGCAGCGATTGAGAAAGACGATTTCGATGAGCAATGTATCGCTACGGGAGAACTTAGAGCCGTTACCAACAAGCGGTTTGCCGGACTCAAAAACGCGGTGAAAGAAATAATCGGAAGAATTGATGATGATAAAAATTCAAAGCCCGGCAACGGAAGAAATTAAACAAGCCAGAAAAAATGCTGGTCTCACACAAGAGCAAGCGGCTAATGTTGTTCTGTCGCCTTCGCGAAGAACATGGCAAGAATGGGAGCACGGGAAAAATAAGATGCCTCCCGGACTTTTTGAACTCTTTTTGTTAAAAACGGGACAAAAAACACTGGAACAGAAAAACAAAAGCTGATTGATTAAAAAGTTTTTATTTGCTATTCTAAAAACGTAGCACCTTAACTGCCGAGCAGGCAGCTTAGAAGAAGCAAAAGACTAAACAAAAACTGACTCTATTATTTAGACCAGTCTTAGTCTGAACGTTAACCGCCGAGCAGGCGGATTCAAAAAGCCGAAGTGTAAAAACTTCGGCTTTTTCCTTTTCTCCCGACCGCGGAATTCCGCGAACGGAATTAATTCAATCAGTTAGAGCCGCCCACGCTTTAACCGTTGCCCTGTGCCTTGCGGCACAGTCTCCGTACATCCCTATAATGTCCAACATCCAGCCGGTCAGTTCGTCATAATCTCCGTCTGACGGTTCCGGTAGTGCCGCGCAGTCTTCCGCAAGGCTACTGTCGAGCGGCGGCATTGGCGGATGTAACGGCATCCTTGACGACGCGCAACCTGTTAGCATCAGGCTTGCAATCAGTAGAGAGAGGGTTGCTTTTTTGGGCATTTGAAAGCTCCTTTTTCAGTTGTACGATTTCTTCGTACATCTCGTTTGAATTACTTTTATACATTGTCGCTTCGGTATTTATCATTTTCGTGGCGTCACGAAAATGATCAGCATTGGCCTGTACCGTTTCTGCCTTGTCGACAGCCTGCGCTTTTTCATATCGCCAGCCGTTTACTTTCCAGCCAGACCAGAACGACACGACTAGCATTAAAAGACCAATGAGCCACTTCCAACTTGTCGTCATGCTTCCCCCATGCATAAATCCCGTTCAGCTTTTCGTCGCCGCGTAAGGCCTTTCAAGGTTTTACCTCCCGCTTTATCCCAAGCCAAAAGTGCATTACAGGATCCGGCCTTGTCGCCTGCTCTCGCCTTTCTGATGTGTGTCGGAGTCTTTCCAGATTTCAGGACACAAAACCCATCTTTAACCCCTTTTCGCCCTGGACCTACATTAAAAGCAAACGAGACGAAAGCGGCGCGTTGATAGAGATCTATCATATCCGGTGCGCATCGCTCAACCGTTGCCGCTGCCTCTTCAAGATCGCCCTGCAACCAGCCTTCACGTGTAGCCTTGTCATACCATTTTCCGATGACAACATCAGACCCGGTATGTCCTGATCCGGCCGTGGCGATACCGACCGGATCCGCATATCCGACAGCTTTATCACCCTCGAAATAAACAACTATTGAAGTGCATAACGTGATAGCCGCTATTGATGCAAGCGTGATTTTTCTGGTTTTACTCATCGTCACGCTCCAGCCGGTTTTCAAGCCTACGGATTTCCAGCCTCTTCTTGTGGATATCAAAAAGGTACGCAACAATCGCACACAATCCACCGATGATCGCCAAGACAGTTACCCATCGATCAGCAGGTATTGAAAAAAACCAATCAAGTGCTGCGTACAGCCACGTCCAGACTCCAAGTGCCTTTCCTGTTGCGATACTGGTTTCTTTCATTTATAGCCTCTCAATTCTGGCGGCAAATGCCGACGGTTTAATTCGCTTTCAAACGCTTGCCTGCAATGGTTTTTCTGCCAAAAAAAAAGCACGTCAATGACGTGCCTCATGATTTTCCATCGCCTTTTTTTCTCTCGCTGTCGCCATGCACGGCAGGACAGGGTTTCATCTGCCCACCCGCCACATAACGCATTGATGAACTGGTCAAAGGCAATTCCGACCTGCTTCAAATTCATCTGTCGATCCCTTCAAATGTAATCGTTATGGCATTTAACTCTGTTTCGGTTGTGGCAGCATCGATGGCGTTCTCAAAGGTCCATTTTTTGATATACAGGTTCTGGCCGTGCAATGAGATATCCACCCGCATCTGTTTGAGATCGTCTAGTGTGACCGTATGAAACGTGTTGTCGTAAGCCCTGAACTGTACATTATCCCCGCCATTGGCTTCGAGTACGACAATCAGACCGTTGATATCTCGGTTTGCCGTTTCGTTGGCATCGATTTCAAAACCGGCTGACGACATAAAATGTGCATTGGCTGATGCTTCTTCAAAAGCCATTTTCACCTCGCCCAGCTTAGCAGCTTTCTGCTCTTCGAAAGTCGGGATATACGGTGTATTGATTTCGTCGTATTTTGCTTGCCAAATGTCGACATACGGCTTGACTTCGCGAGTGTAACTTGTGCTCTCGACATTCCGGATTCTTCCATCCGTAACGATTTCAAGTTCACCTTTTCCGTTGTGCCATTGCAATGCATGCAATCCCGCAATATGAGTATCAAATTCGCATTGCAACGGGAGGGCATCAACAATAATAATCTTGTCTTCCGGAATTACTGTAACGTGTTCTTTCATGATTAAACTTTCATAATGTAAGCAAGCGCGTAATAAGGAGGCAGAGTGCCGACAGTTCCTGACAAACTGTGTGTGTGGGGTTGTCCGCCACCGGTATACCCAGTTGAACCATCACCCCCTCTAACTTCATTAGAAGTAACGTTATAAGAACCCCCTGCCGTGGTGACTACATTTGAGTGCTTGTGACTTGGAATTTGATCAATCGTGAGTGTTGTCCATCCAGTATTTCCCGAAACAGATGCAGACGCTGCCCCACCCGTTGCACCCACTCCATAATTGCCGCCTGCACCAACAACGAATTTATCTCGTAAGTCCGGTGTGCCGTTTTCACCATTGCATAACGCCCAGCCGGACGGTATTGCATTCAACGCGCCTGACCACATACTAATGATTCCCGTTGGAATCAGATTTAGTTTCTGGCCGTTATCGCCAAAGAGTTCATCGAGATATAGAAGCAATTTGTTCATGGCCACTTTAAAATCCCCTTCTTTGACGCCCGTACCATTGAATTCAATAATTTCCGGTAATGGATATTCCATATTTTTTCCTTTTTAGTTTTTCCACATCAGTGTATTTTCGTCATCGCTCCACATCGGCGTGTTTTCGTCCGGATTCCACATGTAATCCGATCCAGCCGAGTAAGCGATCATTACCCACGGGCCGACGGCAATTCCGGTAGCACAAACCCTGAAATACGTCGAGTTTCCATAGAGTGCGATACAAGAAAAATTCGGCGCAGAACTTTCGCCGGATCGCGTCCATGCCTTCATGTCCGACGACTGTTCAATGTAGTAATACTCCGCCCAAGGCGACGGCTCCCACGACAAAACAGCCCGCTCGACAGCATCCGGCATTGACCTGACAATCAGGCCTGTCAGAATTGGCCTCATTTGTGTCGTCGGCAACTGGGTATGCGTCGTTTCAGGCGGAACGGTTCCGGTATCGGCCTGATGCACCGCGTCATCCTCGCCGACCATTTCGATTTCAACTTTATTGACGCCCTTCGGCTTTAACGATAAGGCCCGTGCAGGCTGTCGCCACGTCTCACCCCAACCGAAAGCGGTATGCGTTGGCTCGCTCGTGTCGCCTGTTCTGATCGTGAAGTCCGGTTCCGAGCCTTCGGCGATTACGCACTGGTTTTCTGCTTCGCCTTGGGTTACGACAGCGGGGCCGAATACTGTTCCGTTCGGCCTGCGAAGTGCAATGTAATGGGTTTCGCCTGCTTTCCACGTCAAAGGCTCTGTGAGCGTCAGAACTCGCGTTTCTGGGTCATATGCCATCACGCTGGCAGACTGCCCCCATTGCGGCATATCGTGTGCAACGATGCACAGATCGCCCATCGTCGGGATAAACCCTTCCATTTCGGTCGACAGGGAGATAACACGACGACGGAACCGGTTACAGGCGGCCATATACATGCCTTCTCGCCATGCCTGATCCCGGTTTGTGACCCCCAGTAATTTCACGGTCACGGGCTTTTCAGCGATGGAATCCGGCATCTTGGCCTTGACGGTTTTCCATTTCCAGATTCGCGCATCGAAATACTCAATATCCACCGCGTCGGCCGTTTCCTCGGTCGGCATCAGGTACTGGACTTTGAACGATCCTTTCACAATATTGCGCATCGTGAACATGCCGGATGGAACGCTTTGCGGCTGGTCACGAATAATGCGAACCATGCCGCCCTGTCTGAACGGTTTGGCGCGCCCTGCCCGTGCTATCGTTGTTAATGCTTCCCATACCGTCGTTTTGGTATCGAAACGGATATCAATGTAATCTCCCCGTCCTGTCCAGATCCTGTCCAGTTCATATAACGCTGGCAGATCAATTCGCCCATCGTTCAGTTTCGCGCTGTATTCCGCTTTACACGCATCAGCAAATGCCCATGCGATGGATCGGGTGGCCACAGGAGCCGACCATCCTGTTTCAGGATTCCACACAGGCAATTTACGTGTAGCAATAACGTTGATTTTCCGGCTGGCCTGCTGGCTGATGTTGTTTGTGGCACGGATACGGACTGCGAGAAGCGTCATACCCGGATAAACACTACCCGCGTCTTCAAGATACGCACGAAGCGATGCCCAGCATATTTCATGACCGGCCCTGCTATTCGTGTTTTTCGTGTCTGTCCGGGTAATTCTCGCTTCATAACGGCCCGGGGAAACGGTGTATCGGTAACTCCGGCGCTGTGGGGTTGATGTCGCTGCCTTGATGACTTCCGAACCCAATACCGTCCAGTCACCGATTGCTGTTCCGTAATCATCGATCAGACGGGCTTCACAACGAAATGACACGCTCATTTCGCTCAATGATCCGCTGTCGTTTGCGTAGTAAAGTCCACGGGTACAGACGACATCGAATGCCAGCCTGTTGGCTGTGGTATCCGCTTCGTTCGCGACAAACGCACCAAGTGGTGTACCCGTTAACATTTCCTGTCCGGACACTTCTACGGACGTTTCGACATTCGCCGGGAAAAGCGTCAGTTTCCCACCCGGTGGGATGACTTCCGTGCTGACTTCGGCAAACTGGTTAATATCCGTATCTTCGATGCGGATTGTCTCGATGTCGTATTCACCCTGCCCGATGCAGAAAAGCTGATACAGATATTGTTCGTTTCCGCTATATTCAACATACGGCGAAGCCGCGAAATCCGGCCACGAAATATGACGGCCGTACTGCACTGGAATTGGCTCACCGATCCGGGCACTGTTGCCTTGTGACGAGACAGAATAGGTCGGGCTGGCGGATTCCGTGGACGCAATCGAACCCGACGATGTTTTAGCCGGGATCAGGACGTTGACCAGTGCAGCACCAATGACGCCAATAGCTGCGGTGGCGATTGTTCCTGCAAACGCACCGTAGGCTCCCGCAACTAGCCCTCCAACATATGGCGCAAATACCATTACGGCTAACATCAGAATCATGCGCAAAGGGTTGGAACCACCGCCCCCTTGCGGCAAGACCAGAAACTGGACGATATCGTTTTCCGCGATTTCGCGTGTCCAGCCCCTGCGAAGAATGACTTCACCGTTAACCAGACAAATATACGGTTTTGAAATCTCAGGAGCCAAATCACAGATTCGGTTTCCATTGACTGCCTTGATTCTTTGCACGTCTTTACCGGGGTGCCACGGATTATGATGTACAGCGATTATTGACATGGATTCACCATAAAAAAACCGCCTTTAATAAGGCGGTTATTGCGTGTTAATATTGAAATCAAACAATTAAAAGGCTTTGATCATGAAAAAACTGATTGTCGTTATTTTTCTATCTCTAATTCTTTCAGGATGCACAACATATCGCCCACAAAATGACACTGACTATGAAAAAGCAGTGTCTGCCGTGATTGACAAAAGCTCTGAGACCATCAAATTTAATGATCATGCTGTCTGGTTCCCAAACCAGTCTACCATTCAAGTTAGACCTATATTTGCTTTACAAGCGTATAACGATGGAAACATCGTTATAACAGATAAAACATTGTATTTTATGGAATGGGACTCTAACTCCAATGAATATAACACTGTCAGAAAAATTGATTTTACTAATGTAAAAAATGTAAAACTGGTTGAGTTTGGCCCGTCAAGAAGATTTGTTATTCAATCAAATTCAGATCGTTTTGATATGTTTTCTTTTGTAACGTCCGAGATATATGACTCTGAAAAAAACATAGAAGCATACAAATACATAAACTCCCTCATTAAAAAATCACCGGTGGTGCCAGAACGTCATTAATCCCCATCCGTCCAATGCCAGCGCCTGCCGCGTCTGGCATACAACGCCCATTCCTTGCGCACAGTGCAATACCTTCCCACCGTCAACGTTCACCCACATGCCAATGTGCGATGGGTACCGGTTTCGCTGCATTAAGACAGCATCGCCATCCTTCGGGTCGGTTACTTCAAACCAGTTTGACCGTTCATCATGCGTTTCCATCGTCGTGATGACTTGCCGAAGATCAAGCGCGTCAACATCGACCGCCGGAACGTCTCGACCGTAATACGTTGCCTGACAATGCCGGAAAAACGCCCAGCAGTCCCATTCTCCGGAAACCCAAGGCATTCCGATGTATTCTGTAATTTGTGCTGGTGTCATGACGATAAGGACGGGAACTGGTCCAGTGTGTAGGTTTTTCTCGGGTATGCTGTTTTCGACAGGTCAGCGAATCCGGCACGTGCTGTGACACGGAAAACGTCCGTCTCAACCGTGTTGATCACCATTGTCATGGGCGGATCGTTTTGGGGGCCGGACGGGTCAGACATCAGGTAAATCCGGTATGTAATCTCGATCAGGTAAGGCGTTCTGACCGCCGCTTCAATGCTGGCCACAATTTCTCGGCTAACGTTATCGATGGTCAGCACGATTTCGGGCTTTCCGCTTTCTGCGATTTCAGGTAATTCCAGATCAAAGGCGTATGGCAGGAATTCAACGGCTTCACCCGCGTTTTCAGGGGCTGATGCTTCCAGTGTTCCAGTAAACGACTTGTGGTCACGGACGACACGAAGCGGCTGCGTGAAGGCCGGATGACGCATTTCTATCGTGTAAACGATAATCTCATCATCCGGAGCACTGGCATAGGCCTCTTTGATCGCTTCTTTCAGTGTGGTATCAGTCAAGATATTCCTCCAGTTCTTCAGACGTCATTACCGACATGTCGCGTACTTCAAGCGTGGCAGACACGTTATAAATCCCTTTTGCGGCCAGCTCAACGGTATAAGGACCTACAAACCGGCAATCGGTTTCCGTCATTCCCATACCGTTATCAACCTCCATTACAAACCACGCTGTCCCATCGAATATCGTATGTTTGAACCACGCTTCAAATACCTTGAATTCAAGGCGTTGCATAATCCATTTAACAGATAGTTGCGTCGGCATACTGGCGCTTAACCGGCGCTGCCGTGCTGGCCCGGTCTCCATCTCTGTCCGGACTGTCGCGTTTTGCGGACTGATCTTGTACCCATCCACGGCACATGCCGGAATCATCTTGGGTATGTTAGCCATCAGTACGCCCCCGCTGCACGGCTCGCGCCAAAGTTACGCATGATGGCTTTGGATACAGATCCGTCGTTCTCGATGTCTTTGGTGACAATATTAACGATCATCGCGTTTCCGTCGAAGTCAGCACTTGAAGACGTTATTTCCTGCCTTGTCCCCTCGTTTTTATGATTGATCTGGATGCTCATGCTTCCCCCTCCGCCCAGCATATTGTTCGGAATAATCGTGCCAGATGATGGCGGCGTAAACAGCTCCGGGCCACGTTCGCCGACAAGATAGGTCTGGCCGCCTGATACGGGGCCACCAAGTGCTTTTTTGCCCACATATGGTTTATCACCGAATATTTCGTTATAGGCATATTCAGAACCGGGTCCATCCCCAAATTTGTATTCAAAAACACCACCAAGTGTTTTTCCGAGAACAGACGTTAACCCGTCGGCTAGACTGGAAATCATTTTCTTTGCCTGAATCCTTGCAAGATCAGCAATAATCGAGTTGGCCAGATCACTAAAAGACAGTTTTCCCGTAGTGACGAATTTCACCCAGACGTTTTCCATTTCCCTGAAAGTGTTTGTCAGCGTGTCACCGATAGATTTTCCTGTCTCTTCTGCTTTTTCCCGATAATCCTGCATGGATTTTCCGAGGTTGACCCATGGATCGTTATTCACGTCATATTTTTTCTGGATCAATTCCAGATTGGCCTGTTTCGATGCTTCGCCGATCTGTTTTATTTTTTCGATTTCTGCAGAAAGAACATCAACGTTTTTTTCGCCGATCTCAAGAGTTGTTCGCTTGATGGCTTCCTGTGTTTCAAGATCAACCCTTCTTGCTTCAGTCAGTTTTTGAATTTCAATCGTGCTTTTACCGATCAGGTCTATTTCAAATTGCCGACTTTCGGTTTCGTTATTCCGGCGATACTCAAACTCTTTTATGTCTTTTCTGAATTTCAGGACAACATTCAGCTGACGCTCTTTCTCGATCAGCTCATCCAGATTTTTTGCGGCATCAATGTAATTCTGTTTTTGTGTACCCGTTAATGCGCTTCGCTTCTCTGATGCTCTTTGTGCGTCAGAGAACCGTCCAAAGGTCACATCGAATTCAGCCATTGCCTCTTTTGACGACTTGATTTTTCCTTCAAATTTTTCAAAATTGGCAATGCCATATTCAAGCCCTGCCGTGTCGCGCCCCATTTGATCCCATGCCTTGTCAAACGGGTCTGTATCAATCGCTTTCTTCTCTTTTGGAGCCGCCACCCATGATTTTCCTTTTTCAAGAGGATCACGTGCTGCCTGCGCCTGCCGTCCGTCAGCTGCAAAAGCCATTTTTATGCGCTTTCCTACCTTGTCAGCTCGCTCACCAACTTCATCAAGGTTATTTATTATTCGGTTGCCTGCCTTATCCCATCCTTCCGACACCGCTTTTGCAGCTCCCGTCCAATCACCTGATTCCAACAGTGTTCCGCCGTGAGCCAAGCCTGACAAGAGATCAAAGATAGCCCCAAAAATTCCGGTTACGAGTTTGTAAACGCCAT
>ERZ791803.1616-NODE-1616-length-10034-cov-2.831045_pt1 | contig 10034 bp, 8 predicted proteins | sample MGYA00510307_ERZ791803 | MGnify/ENA primary metagenome ERZ791803 (study PRJEB30046, sample SAMN00791963) | human gut metagenome | study: EMG produced TPA metagenomics assembly of the A metagenome-wide association study of gut microbiota in type 2...
GAAAAAGGAGTTAAGGCTTATTATCATCATAAGAAGTTCCATGAACAGATGATAGACAGCGTAGTGAAAGAATTGACAGAGGAAGAGCTGGAGGCCCTGGTAAAGGCGCTGACAAAGCTCAACACCTGGTTCAGAAGTTTTTAAGAGGATTATTTAAGGAGGCTTTACAATTATGAAAAAATGGTTGATTGGTGTTATGACCGTCCTGATGGCAGTATCCCTGGCAGCCTGTACACCTACCACTGAAAAACAGAAAAAAGAAACCACTGCTGCGGCAGCAGCTAAATCCCAGGAGGATATGGTTCCCCCAAGCACAGGCGGGGCCAGCGATAAAGTTCCGGATCCCAACGTTATGCCGGTAGCTGTGATTTCCATATATCACGGAGGCGGCGGAAGCCTGGTGCAGGATATGGATTCCCTGGACACGGAAGGCCTGGACGCACAGCTTCTGGTGGACAAGCTGATTGAATATGGTGTGCTGACTGACGGCACAGAGGTCCTCAGCTTTGATATTGAGGGAAAAGATGAGAACGCGGTTGGAACCCTGGACTTAAGTCAGGCTGAGAGCGCAGAGGGCTGTTCCGACAAGATGTTCCTCACTGAGATTGGCAATACATTCACTGAAAACTTTGAGCTGTCCAAGCTTAAGCTTAAGGTGAACGGCGGTAATTATGAAGGCGATGACATTAAGCAGGGAGATAGCGATTATCTTACCTATAACGCGGACTATGAGTCTGTTGAATAAAGAAGTGAAAGAGGCGGCTGTCCTGTAAGTGGAAACTCCACTTAAGGGCAGCCGCCTCTGTTTTGCCACAGGTTAAAAAACCATACCCCTTTCTTTGTCTGGAAGGAGGCATGGTTTTTATAGTATAAGATTTCCAATGATAAATTATCATTATTAAGTATGCAGGTGAAGCAGGCCTGATTTTATAATTTAGCCATGGCCGCTTCGTCTGCAGCAACTATTACATCGTTATGCAGCTGAAGTACGGATGCGGGAACATGAGGAGTTACAGGGCCGCAGAGCACATCATGGAGAATCTGAGCCTTGTCAGAACCGCTGACAACCAGAAGAATTTTTTTAGCCTTCATAATGGTTCCGATACCCATGGTATAAGCCTGTTTCGGAACATCATCAATGGAAGCAAAGAAACGCTTATTGGCCTCGATGGTGCTCTGGGTCAGGTCCACACAGTGAGTGGTCTTGGCAAATTCTTCATCCGGCTCATTAAAGCCGATATGGCCGTTATGCCCCAGGCCCAGAAGCTGCAGGTCAATACCGCCCAGGCTCTTAATCACGTCCTCATAGCGTGAGCACTCCTTATCGCTGTCAGGCTGGGTGCCGTCGGGTACATTGGTGCAGTCCATATTGATGTTAATATGCTTAAAGAGATTGTTATACATGAAGTAGTAGTAGCTCTGGTCATTATCCCTGGTAAGTCCTCTGTACTCATCCAGGTTCACGCTCTTTACACCGGAGAAATCCAAATCACCTTTGTTGTACCATTCGATCAGCTGTTTGTAAGTGCCGATTGGGGTGGAGCCGGTTGCCAGGCCAAGGACACATTCAGGTTTCATCAGGACCTGGGAGGCGATGATGCTGGCTGCCTTGCGGCTTAATTCATCGTAATCTTTTGCTTTGTAGATTTTCATAATAATTGCCACCTTTCCATACATTATTAGTAGTTGCGGTGCCCCGGATTTCCATTGGGTCACTGATTTGGAAAAAATTTTTATAAATCTTTAAATATAGGATAACATTTTCCTAACATACTTTCAAGGGGTAAATGCATAAAATATTTATAAAAGCAGATAGGCCGTGTTCAGGGCAGCTGCAGATTATGGGTGCGAGGAGTGAAAGTATGACCAATTATCGGAGATTGATATCTTATATCTACGCCTATGAAGGCGAGGTAAAAGGAAAGAATATTGGGTTTGCCAAGCTGGAATCCCGGAATGGGCAATGCAAGCTCAGCGTAAATGTAAAAAAGGTTTACGTTGGAAGCAGCGACCTGGGGGTTTATCTGCTGGCCCCGAGAAAAGAAATTTTTCTGGGCAGTATATTTATCCGCAGCGGAGGCGGTGAGTTCCGCGCCGTGGTAAATGTGGAAAATGCCGCTGATTCGGGCTGCAGCATGGACCAATGCTATGGCCTGACGATTCATGAACAGGGGGATACATGGCGGGCATATACGACCATCTGGGAGGATGCGGTGGCCCATGCAGCGGAAGTGGAGCTGGCGGATGTGACCTCCAGTAAAGTAGGAGATGCAGAAGCGCAGATACATAGAAAAGTGGAAGAACTGAATCAGGAGCTGCGGTCCGGTGAAAAGGCAGCAGAAGGCGGAGACGGCCCTGTGCTCAGCAGTTCTCCGGCAGAGGCGCGTCAGATGAGTGCTGGTCGTGGGGCTATGAAGAACGCGGAGACACCGGAGGGTGCGGAGGTTGTGCAGGAGACAGAGGTATTGGCCCAAACGTCAGAAGAAGTATATCAGACGGAGAATGAGGCCAATCAGATGACAGAGGCATTGGATCAGGCTGCGGAAAAAGTAGTCGGAGCGGAAGAGATTTTACCGGAGTCAATAGAGGCAGATACGGTCGAAATGTCCCAAAAGCAGGAGAATCAGGATGACAGGGACGATTTGGCGCTGGAACCAGAGCTGTTGCCGGATGATAAAGACAGTATGGAGTTGGAGCCGGAATCCCTGACAGATGGGATGCCGGATGAAATGTCAAATGAAATAGAGGAAGCGCAGGAATCAGGAGGTATCCCGGATTCCCAATTAGAGAGCCAGTCAGAGAATACGGCAGAGTCAGAGATAACGGCAGAATTGGGAAAAGCGGCTGAAGAACATAAGGCAGGTTTTCAAAATAGCGGCCTGGCAGGAATCACACCAAAAAGAGATATGGAACAGATGGATGGTATGATGACGCCAAACATGGGCAGAGAGCAGGAAACAGACCATAGAGCCTGGAGCGGCAAAGGGAATTTTGGTGAACAGCCGAATTCTAAGCACGGCTGGGATGAAAAGAATGTTACATCTATCAGAAAACAGCTTTATGAGGAAAATGAAAGCGTGCCCCGTGAGCTTCAAACCGCTCATGATCCGTTGAACATGGGACTTCCCAGACAGGAAGGTATGGTTCCTGATACCCGTATTCCCCTGCAGCCAGATAATATGCCGGAAAACAGGACGGTTCCCAGACCAAACATTATGACCAGGCCTGGAATGCCCCGCAGGCATATGCCTGCTGGGACAGTGCGTACGGGTTCTTCCGGGGGGCAATCGGACCAGGAACAGATGATGGACCAGTATCAGTTGAATCAGCAGCCAATGCCAGGACAGCAGCCAATGCCAGGTCAGCAGCAAGTACCGTGTCAGCAGCCAATGTCGAATCAACAGTCAAGGATGCTCCGCCAGCTGATGCCAAGCAACCAGACTATGCCGTCACGTCAACAAACGCCGGGGCAGAGTTCGCTGGGCCAACATCCAGTTACAAATCGGCAGCCAGTGCCGGGTCAGCAGGCGATACAAAACCAGCAGCCGATATCAAACCAACAGCCAATGCCAAACCAGCAGCCGATGTCAAACCAGCAGCCGTTACCCAACCAGCGTCCCGGAAGCCAGATACAAAACCAGGGCAGACAGATGCGGCCGGCCGGACCTGAGGCAGGTGATAACAGCGAAGCAGCTGGGCAGGCGGAGGAAAGAGTGCCTGTGGTTGATGCAGGCGAAGAAACTCTGATACTGGGAAATCCTCAGGATTTAGAACGGCTGGAGCAGGAAGAACAGCAATCTGACTTCCCGGGCAGGCTGTGGGAGGGCTTCCGTAAGCGGTATCCCAAGATACAGGCCTTTGACAGTGCAAATGGGTGTGAGATTCTGACAATTAAACCCCAGGATATCGGACTGCTTCCAAGGGAGAACTGGAATTATGGCAATAACAGCTTTCTGCTGCACGGATACTACAATTACCGTTATCTGATATTAGCCCGCATCGGCGATGAAACAAAGGGACGCACCCGGTACATACTTGGGGTTCCCGGCAATTATTACAGCAATGAAAAATACATGGCATCCATGTTCGGCTTCCCGCATTTTGTACTCTCGAAAAAACAGCCGTCACAGGACGGCCGCTTTGGCTATTGGTATGCAGATGTAAGGATGGATAACCAGGATTAAAATGTCTGTCCTGAACATAAATCCAATAAAGAACGTGTTTGTGATTTTATATTAATAATCAATTCCGCGCAGGGATACCTGGTCTACATATGGGCGGACCAGGTCCGCAAAAACCAGCATCTCATCTTTGGTAAAATCAGAATAAACGCCGGGAACCAGCACCTGGCCGGATTCCGTAAAACACTGCAGGTAGTACCTGGGGCAGCCTTTGATCCACGGCCCGATTTTGCTGAAATCATCAGCAGTATGAAGGCCGCGGACAACGGTTGTCCGGAATTCATAGGGTACGCTGCCGGACAAGAGGAAATCAATGCTCTCATCTATGTATTCCATATGCAGCCCCTGAACCCCGCAGACCTTCCCATAATCATCCCTGGAAGCCTTGATGTCCATGGCTACAAAATCCAGCAGTCCTTTTTTACATAAATCCTTCAGCAGTCCTGGCCTGTATCCGTTGGTGTCCAGCTTTACAGCCAGGCCCATTGACCGGATACGCCGGATGAAGTCCTCCAGGTCAGGCTGCAGCGTAGGCTCCCCGCCCGTTATACAGACCCCTTCCAAGATTCCCTTCCGCTTATGTAAAAAATCAAATATCTCTTCTTCCGTATAATCTTCCTCTGCTTCACTGCCCAGCAGTTCGCTGTTATGACAGAACGGACAGCGGAAATTACATCCCCCGGTAAAAACCGTACAGGCCACACGCTCAGGGAAATCCAGCAGTGTGGTCTTTTGCAGTCCACAAATTTTCATGATATAATAACCCCATCCCTTTTCATTTTATGACTTGTCTTATATAATGAAAAAGTATAACACAATCAGAGTTGAAAAAAAAGAGGAAGCACTGTCTATGGAAGCAGATAAAACAAACCAGGCCCAACAGGACCTGACATATACACAGCAGCAGAAAGGGGAACTGACCAGGCGTAGGAACTGGGAAAAGAGAATGGAGCAGAAGCGCCTTGCCGCCCTTAAGGCAGAGGAGGAAGAAAAAGAACAGCTCAGGACGGATGAACGGTTCATGCGTGAGGCAATCCGTCAGGCCCATAAGGCCGCGGCCCTGGGGGATGTGCCGATTGGATGTGTGATTGTCCGCCAGGGACAGATCATAGCCAGGGGATATAACCGCAGGAATGCAGATAAGAGCGTACTGTCCCACGCAGAAATCATTTCCATGAAAAAGGCATGTAAAAAACTGGGTGACTGGAGGCTGGAGGACTGTACCATGTATGTTACCCTGGAACCATGTCCCATGTGTTCCGGCGCCATTGTCCAGGCCAGGATCCCACGTGTAGTGATAGGCTGCATGAATGCCAAGGCGGGGTGCGCGGGGTCGGTTCTGGATATGATGCACGAACCCGGGTTTAACCATCAGGTGGATACGCGCCCAGGTGTCCTGGGGGAACAATGTTCCGGGATGATGAAAGAGTTTTTCAGGAAAATCAGGGAAGGCAGATAAAGGAGGAAATCAGATGCTGAAGATAGGAATCATGGGTCTTGGTAAGATTGCAGTCAAGATGGTGCAAACCGCACAGGGGATGGAAGAGGTATGTATACATGCCGTTGGTTCGCGCTCCCTGGAGCGGGCAAAGAGGTTTGCCGGGGAGTATGGGATCGGCAGGGCGTACGGCTCATATGAGGAGTTGGCTGCGGACAGCGAGGTTGACCTGATTTATGTGGCAACCCCGCATTCCCGTCACTATGAAGACATGAAGCTGTGTATTGGACACAGGAAACATGTCCTGTGCGAAAAGGCATTTACACTCAATGCGCCTCAGGCACGGGAAGTATTATCCATGGCCCGGCAGGCAGGGGTATTGTGCGCAGAGGGCATATGGACCAGATATCTGCCGTCCAGGAAGATGATTTCTGATATCATAAGCAGCGGGGCCATTGGGACCCCAATCTCCATTACAGCCAATCTGGGGTATGAACTGACAGGCGTGGAGCGGCTGATGAATCCGGCGTTGGGCGGAGGCGCCCTTTTGGATGTAGGGGTTTATGCAATTAATTTTGCCCTTATGGTTTTTGGGGAGGATTATGAATCCATTACTTCCGGGGCAGTATTTAACGACCAGGGCGCAGATGTGTCGGAGGGAATCACAATTACATGGAGGGACGGCAGGCTTGCCGTACTGCATGCCACGGTCCTGGCCAATACGGACCGCCAGGGCACGGTCTTTGGGGACAAGGGTTTCCTGGTAATAGACAATATCAATAACTGCGCCCGGATTGACCTATATAACATGAACAGGGAACTGGTGGAAAGCTTTAAGACCCCGGACCAGATTACCGGATTTGAGTATGAGGTGGAGGCGTGCCGCAAGGCTATTGGTCAAGGGAGTCCGGAGTGTCCTCAGATGCCCCAGGCCTCTACTGTCCGGGTCATGGAGATAATGGATACAATCAGAGGCCAGTGGGGATTCAGGTATCCCTGTGAAATGTGATATTGCGCCGGGAATCCCGCCCCTTGACAAAACCCCGCCCACAAGTTATACTTAACAGGCGGTTACACACAATGTATATCATATGCATGTAATGTGTGCAACACCCAACTAAGTCATAAAGTTTCCACGCAGCCGGGGAGATAGCGGTGCCCTGTACCTGCAATCCGCTCCAGCAGGGGTGATACCTTGCCTCGGGCAACACGTTGCGGAGCTGCCTTGTGTAAGTGGCGTTGACGTTTGGGTCTTACGCAACGGGAATCTGTGAACCGTGTCAGGGCAGGAATGCAGCAGCACTAAGCGGAACCTCTCGTGTGCCGTGAGGCAGCCTGGACCGAGTTAACTGCATGAGTAACGTCCGTGGCGATTGCACAAAGCAAGGTGCGTGGAATTTAAAATGGGATATAAATCTGGAGATGACATTTGTTGCCCACAGATTTATGTCCCATTTCTTAATATTTCTGACAGATTCGTTCCTTAATTTATGCTTGCCCATGGACATCCTTTGCGTTATAATTACAAAATGGGTATAATAGAACCATTGACAAGTAAGCAATAGTTTGATATGGAGGAAGTGCAATATGAGAAGAATCGGAATGCTGACCAGCGGCGGTGACTGCCAGGCTCTGAATGCTACCATGAGAGGTGTGGCAAAATCCTTATACAACATGTTCGACGATGTTGAAATCATTGGTTTTGAAGACGGCTACAGGGGACTTATGTATGCGGATTACCAGATTATGAAATCATCTGACTTTTCAGGTATTTTGACCCAGGGCGGTACAATCCTCGGCACATCACGTCAGCCATTCAAGCAAATGCGCATTCCCGATGAAAATGGTTTGGATAAAGTAGAATCCATGAAACATACCTATAAAAAGCTGAAACTGGACTGTCTGGTGGTACTAGGCGGCAACGGAAGCCAGAAGACAGCCAACATGCTCAGCGAAGAGGGACTCAACGTGGTTTCCCTTCCAAAGACAATTGATAATGACCTTTGGGGTACCGATATGACATTCGGTTTTCAGAGCGCGGTGGATGTGGCTACCAATGCCATTGACTGCATCCACACAACGGCAGCATCCCATGGACGTGTATTCATCGTGGAAGTCATGGGACATAAGGTGGGCTGGCTTACCTTATATGCAGGACTGGCCGGAGGCGCTGACATCATACTTCTCCCGGAGATCCCATACGATATCAACATTGTATGCGACGCCCTGACCAAACGATCCAAGGCTGGAAAACGCTTCTCCATCCTGGCAGTGGCGGAGGGCGCCATATCCAGGGAAGAAGCTGGTATGAGCAAGAAGGAACTGAAGGAGAAAAAGAAAAACAGCATGGTATATCCATCTGTTGCCTATGAAATCGGGGCCAGGATACAGGAAGTCACGGGCAGCGAAGTGCGCGTCACGGTGCCGGGACACATGCAGAGGGGCGGAGAACCCTGCGCATATGACCGGGTCCTTGCCACAAGGCTTGGGGCAGCAGCAGCCAGGCTCATAGCAGACAAGGAATACGGTTATATGGTGGCTGTTAAAAATAATGATATTACAAAAGTGCCGCTTGCAGAGGTGGCTGGAAAGTTAAAGACAGTTGATCCGGAAAGTTCCATGATCCGGGAAGCCAAGATGGTGGGAATCAGCTTTGGCGACGAATAAACCATGTAACAAGGAGTAATCAGAATGTCATACACGGCGTTATACCGCAAATGGCGCCCTGTCTCGTTTGAGGATGTAAAGGGACAGGACCCAATCGTGCAGACCCTGAAAAACCAGATAACGTCGGAACGAATCGGCCATGCCTACCTGTTCTGCGGAACAAGGGGCACAGGCAAGACCAGTATTGCAAAGATATTTGCCAGGGCGGTCAACTGCGAGCATCCGGTGGACGGAAGCCCATGCAATGAATGTCCTACATGTAAGGCAATCCAGTCAGGTTCATCCATGAACGTGGTGGAAATTGATGCTGCATCCAACAACGGCGTGGAGAATATCCGCGATATCCGTGACCAGGTCCAGTATCCGCCCACAGAAGGAAGGTACAGGGTTTATATCATCGACGAGGTGCATATGCTTTCAATCGGGGCATTTAATGCACTGCTTAAGACACTGGAAGAACCGCCTTCCTATGTGATTTTCATACTTGCCACAACAGAGGTCCATAAGATACCGATTACCATCCTGTCCCGCTGCCAGCGCTATGACTTCAAGAGGATTTCCCTGGAAACCATAGGAGACCGGCTGCGGGAACTGACCCGGGCAGAGCACATTGAGGTGGAGGACAGGGCGCTGATGTACATTGCAAAGGCAGCCGATGGGTCCCTGCGTGACGGACTCAGCCTTCTGGACCAGTGCGTGGCCTTTCATTTTGGGAAGGTCCTGACCTATGACAATGCCCTGGAGGTGCTGGGCGCGGTGGATTCCAGCGTGTTCAGCCAGATGTTCGGTGCGGTCGTGGAAGGCAGGACCAGGGATTGTATCTGTACCCTGGAGGAAATTGTGATCCAGGGACGGGAACTGGGACAGTTCGTAAATGACTTTATCTGGTACATGAGGAACCTTCTCCTGATTCAGAGCGCGGATGATGCGGAAGGACTCCTGGATATGTCAGAGGAAAACTTAAAGCAGCTGAAGGAAGATGGGAAAAGGGCGGACGGACCCACGCTGATGCGGTACATCCGGGTGTTTTCCGAACTATCCAACCAGCTGCGCTATGCATCCCAGAAACGGGTGCTGGTGGAGGTGGCCCTGATTAAACTAACCCGTCCGTCCATGGAACCCAATCTGGATTCCGTCCTTCAGCGTCTTGCCGAACTGGAAGAACAGATGGAAGACCTGGAAGCCGGGCGCATGGCTATCCCCATGGCAGGACCGTCCCAGACGGCTGCCGTACCAGGGACTGCGGCACCGGGAAGCCCCGCAGGACCGGTTCCCCAGGCCCAGTTCACGCAGGCTCAGGCAGAACCCCAGGTTCCGGCGGAAAAAGTAAGCCTGCCTAAGGCCCAGCTGGAGGATTTAAAGCTGGTCCGTAACGAGTGGGCTAAGATTGTCCGCAGCATAGGAGGAGGAGCCAAATCCTATCTCAGGGATACGGTTGTGGAACCTGGAGGCGAGGGGTGCCTTACCATTGTGTTCATGGATTCCATGAACTACGACATGGGCAAGCGTCCCACCGTGATTGGGGAGCTGGAGCGGTACGTGGAAACCAATTATGGCAGGTCCATTTACTTTAAGACAAGGCTGGCCGGTAAGGGCGAGAGGCTGAACACCATATATATAACAGAAGAAGAGCTGGAAGATAAGATTCATATGGATATTACATATGAAGATTAATAATAATAAATAACAGATTTAGGTAATTGTTAAATGATTTTTTCGTTTCTGTGGATAGTTATCCACAGAAACGG
>ERZ791803.1617-NODE-1617-length-10028-cov-3.198235_pt1 | contig 10028 bp, 10 predicted proteins | sample MGYA00510307_ERZ791803 | MGnify/ENA primary metagenome ERZ791803 (study PRJEB30046, sample SAMN00791963) | human gut metagenome | study: EMG produced TPA metagenomics assembly of the A metagenome-wide association study of gut microbiota in type 2...
TTCCCAATTTCATTATAGTTTATATTGCTGATTGCTTATATTCTCTGCTTCCTTGCGCGGGAAAAGGAAATAGGCTATAATCAAAAAATCCATTTCTCCAAGGAGGATCTCCATGCAGCCATTGGAACAACTGCCCATCCCTCTGCTTCTGTGGTACCGGGAGCACGCCCGGGTTCTGCCCTGGCGGCAGGACCCTACCCCCTATCGGGTTTGGGTGTCCGAAATCATGCTCCAACAGACCCGGGTAGCGGCGGTGCTGGACTATTATCGCCGCTTTTTGCAGGCCGCACCCACCGTGCAGGATCTGGCCGCGCTGCCTGAGGATGCCCTGATGAAGCTGTGGCAGGGACTTGGCTATTACAGCCGGGCCCGCAACCTGCAAAAGGCCGCCCGGCAGATCGTAGAGGACTGGGGCGGGGTATTTCCGAATACTTATGAGGGCATCCGCTCTCTGGCCGGTGTGGGGGATTATACCGCCGGAGCCATTGCATCCATCGCCTTCGGCATTCCGGTGCCTGCGGTGGACGGGAATGTGCTGCGGGTGGTGACCCGTCTCACCGCCGATCCTTCGGATATTCTGGCCGCTTCCACCAAAAAGCGCATCACCGCCGCCCTTCAGCAGATCATCCCCACCGCCCAGCCCGGGCAGTTCAACCAGGCCATGATGGAGCTGGGTGCCACCGTCTGCCTGCCCAACGGAGCGCCCCTGTGTGAGAAATGCCCGGCCGCCGAGTTTTGTCAGGCCTTTCAGCAGGGCCGCACCGTGGAGTTTCCGGTAAAAGTCCCTAAAAAACCCCGGCGGATCGAAAAGCGGCGGGTGTACCTGATCTTCTCCGACCGGGGCGTGGCCCTCCGCCGCCGTCCGGAGCGGGGCCTGTTGGCGGGGCTGTGGGAGTACCCCAACGAGCTGGAGGGAGAGACCGCCATCCCGGCGCAGCTGGGACTCTCTCCCGACGAATGTAAGAGAGTGACCACCGGCAAGCACATCTTTTCCCACATTGAGTGGCACATGACTGCCTGCACCGCCCAGGTGGAGCCGGAGGCACTGCCCGATGGCTGGGTGTGGGCCGACCGGGGCGCGCTGGAGCGGGACTACGCGGTCCCCAACGCCTTCTCTGCCTTTTCTGATGCAGTCGCCCAGCACCTGGGTTATTTTTAAGGAGGGACGATTATGATCTGCGATCTTTGTCCCCGGCAATGCCATGCTCTGCGCACCCCCGAGCGCGGAGACGGGCTGTGCGGGATGCCGGAAGGCCCTATGGTGGCTCGGGCGGCCCTTCACATGTGGGAGGAACCCCCCATTTCCGGCACCAAGGGCTCTGGCACCATTTTCTTCTCCGGCTGTCCCCTGGGCTGCGTGTTCTGCCAGAACGAGAAGATCAGCCACGAGCACTTTGGGAAGGCCCTCACTCTGGACCAGCTGGAGCAGGTATGTGAACATCTCATTGCTCAGGGGGCTCACAACCTCAACTTTGTCACCCCCACCCACTATGCCCATGTGCTCCGTGCACTTTTGACCCGGTACCGTCCTACGGTTCCGGTGGTTTGGAACACAGGCGGGTATGAGCGCCTGGAAACTTTGCACAGTTTGGACGGACTTGTGGATATTTACCTCCCGGATTTAAAGTATCTGGACGGAAACGCCGCCGAGCGCTACTCTGCCGCCCCGGATTATCCACAATACGCGGTGCAAGCCATTCAGGAGATGGTGCGCCAGGTAGGCCCCTGCCAGTTTGATGAGAACGGCTTGATGAAAAAGGGAGTTATCATCCGCCATCTAATTTTGCCCGGACAGGTGGACGGGGCCAAGGCGGTGATGGACTGGGTTGCGGAAACCTTCCCCAAGGGGACGGTGCTCTTTTCTCTGATGAGCCAGTACACCCCCTGGGGCGACCTCTCCAACGTGCCGGAGATCGACCGCCGCCTGCGCCGGGGGGAGATGAACTCTGCGATCCAGTATATGCAGAATTTAGGGCTGGACGGCTTTTGTCAGGAGCGCACCAGCGCCAAGGAAGAGTACACCCCGCCCTTCGACTTAACAGGTCTAATTTTCTCGAAAGAAAAGTAAGCCACGCTTTCACGCTTTCTTGAAAGAAAGCTTAGCAAAGAACTTCCTGCGAAACTGCGTTTCGCCTCTTCCTCTGAGAACGAAAAATCCCGTGGATTCACAGCAATCCACGGGATTTTTTATGCTTATCGGCCCAGCAGGAACATGTCCTTGCTGGAGGAGATGAAGTTGGAGATGCTGTACAGCACCACCACCTGGTCGATCTCGTTTTCCTCCACGTAAGCTTTGATACTGGTCTTGTTCATACGGGTATCAAAGAGGTGGATCTCAGAAAAACTCTGGGTCAGGAAAGGCGCCAGAGAGTCGGAGTAGGAGTCCCGGATCACCAGCACCTTGGGGGCGTCGGTGTGCTCGGTCTCGATGACGCACAGGGGCTGGTTGCCGCCCAGGAAGGAAGAATACTTGTCCTTCTTATCCAGATAGCTGTCCACATACAGGCTGCTCTCCACCGGGCTTCCCTCGGGATAGCCGGTCACTTTCACGCCGTCGCCGGAGATATACCGATCGATGTGGTCAGGAGCCACCCACCGCACGCCGGAGGTGGAGAAGGTGGTACCATAGAAGGAGTCGGACACCGTTACCTTGGCGCTCTCGTCCAGAGGAGCCGCCTCCATCCCCATGGCCTCCATCAGGGCGGTGTAACCGTAGTAGGCGCCCAGGCTGGTCCAGTGATGGTCGGTGCGGTAGTAGATCTCCTCGTCCTTGTGCTCTTCCAGAGCGGAGTACATGTCAATGGTGAACGTCTGCACTGTGTCGTACAGATCTTCAATAATGGCCTTCTCATCGGCAGTAGGCGCTCCGGCGGGCAGCCGGTCCGACCAGATCTCCGTGGAGGAGGGGATAATGCCGAAATAGACGGGCACGTTCAAATTGTACACCAAGTCGTTGACGTATCCGGCGCTGGTCATCAGCGTGTCGTAGTCCGGCTCGTCCAGGCGGTTGAGCAGGGTGTCCTCCTTGCCGAAGTAGACCCCGTTGTTCTCCTGTTTGCCGCTCAGCCGCTCGCTCCAGGCCTTCAGGGCCACCCAGAAGTCTCGGCCGATCACGTGGTCATTGACGTAGTCTTCTGCGTCCTCCATAAACTTACCGCTTTCCAGGTTCTCCAGGCTCAGTTTAGGGGGCGTCTGCAGATAACGGTTTTCCAGCTCAGAAAACTCCTGATCCGGAGCCAGCAGACTGCCCACCAAAATCCCGCCGATGAACAGGGAAAACAGGATCGTCAAAAAGATGCAATACTTTTTATTCATGGATACCCTCCTTAGAAGCGGAAATACAGGAAGGGGTTGTAGGTGCCGTCTACCAGATAGGCGGTGCACACAACCAGTCCCGCCAGCACCAGCACCGTACACACAACCTCAGCCGCCCGGGGCTTGAGCTTGTGGTACAGCTTGGCGCCCAAGGGAGTGGAGGCCACAGCGGCCACCAGCAGAATGGGCAGGTAGCTGGTCACGTAGTAGCCCAGTTGAGCATCCACCAGAGGCACGCCGCCTAAGCCGAACATCACCTTCAGGTAGGCGCCCAACTGAGCAAAGTCCTCAATGGCGAAGATAGCCCAGCTGACCACCACAAAGAACAGGGTGTAGATGTGACCCACCACAGCGGGAGCCTTGTTCAGCACCTTGAGCAGGAAGAACTTCTCCAGCATCAGCAGCACAAAGAAGTACAGGCCCCAGATAAGGTAGTTCCAGCTGGCGCCGTGCCAGATACCGGTGGCGGCCCACACCACCAGCAGATTGAACATCCACCGGGGCTTGGAGCAGCGGTTGCCTCCCAGGGGGATATACAGGTACTCCCGGAACCAGGTGGACAGGGAGATGTGCCAGCGCCGCCAGAACTCGGTAATGCTCTTGGAGATATAGGGGTAATTGAAGTTGGGCAGGAATTCAAAGCCCAACATCCGGCCCAAGCCTACCGCCATGTCAGAATAGCCGGAGAAATCGAAGTAGATCTGGAAGGTAAAGGCGATCACGCCCAGCCACGCGCCCAACACAGTGAGCTCTCCGGCGGTCATGGCCTTATAGGCCTCCCACAGCATGCCCACGTTGTTGGCTACCAGTACCTTCTTTGCCATGCCGACCATAAACATCTGCACGCCGGAGGCAAACTTCTCGGTAGATGTAGTGCGCTCGTTGATCTGATCGCCCAAGTCCTTATATTTAATGATAGGACCGGCAATGAGCTGGGGGAACAGGGTAACGAAGGTGCCGAAGTTGATAATGCTGCGCTGGGCACGGGTATCTCCGCGGTACACGTCGATGGTGTAGCTCATGGTCTGGAAGGTATAGAAGGAGATACCGATGGGCAGATGGATGCCCAGCACCGGCATGAAGGTCAGGCCCATGGCCTGCAGCGAACCGGCCAGGAAGTCCCAGTACTTGAAGAACAGCAGCAGCGCCAGGTTGAAGATGATGGACGAGGCCACCGCCAGCCGGGCTCCTTTGTCATTGCCTTTGTTCTTGCACCGCTCCACCAACATACCGTGGGTATAGTCGATGGCGGTGGACAGGAACATGATGGCCACGTACTGCCGCTCGCCCCAGTAATAGAAGAACAGGGACGAAATGAGCAGTACCACGTTGCGCCCCTTCCGGGGCACCAGGTAATAGACCAGTAGGGTCAAAGCCAGAAAATAAAATAGAAAGATTGGGGTCGAAAAAACCATATGGTTATCCTCCTGGGTAAAACGAAACAGAATGAAAGGCGGACGGCACAGACCGTCCGCCCCATAATATCACATTCCGCGGGGGAGAATCAATCAAAACAGAGCATTAAAATCCTTCACGATGGCATCACAGTCCTCGCCGACCACCATCATCACGTAGTTGCCGTTGGAAACCACGCGGGACTGCTCGCTCCAGATGCGGGTGGGCTCGGGATACCAAGCGCCGCCGTTGACCATGGAATCAATGCGGGCCTGGAAGATGGCCTTCACAGTGGCCACGTCCTTGCTGTCCTTCACCTGGACCACGGCCAGCTCGCCCATGTTCATGGACATCATGTTGATGTATACCTGGCTCTGCTCGGTAGCCACGCTGCTCAGGCCGGCGTAGTAGTTGTCCAGCATGGTGGAATCAGCCAGGCTCAGGTTGGGCATGGAGTACTTAGAGGTGACAGAGCTGTAGAAAGCCGCCAGATCCACCTTGCTGGGCTGGGGATCCGGGGTGGTGGTACCGCCGCCGCTGGAGCTGGAACCGCCGCCAGAGCTGGAGCCGCCGCCGGTGGAGGGCTTCTCCTCCTCCCACTTGCAGGCAACCACGCAGGTAGCAGTCTGGTCGCCGGCGGTGACGGTGATCTTGGTGTTGCCGGGCTTGACGGCTACCACCTTGCCGTTCTCATCTACGGTAGCCACGTCGGGGTTGCCGGACTTGAAGGTCACCTTGGTGCCCTCGGCCACGCCGTCCACCTTCAGGGTGTAGCTGGAACCGGCGGAGAAGAGGGTAAAGCCGGTGCGGCTCAGGGTCAGCTTGGCCTGCTCCTGAGTCTCGCCCTGGGAGCCGTCGGGGGTGCTGGTGCTGCCAGAGGCGGAAGTGCTCACGTCAGAGCCGGAGCCGGAGGCGTCAGGGATGCTCACATCGGAGCCGGAAGAAGACTGGCTGCCCTGGCTGGAAGAGATGCTGCTGTTATCAGAGCTCTGGCTGCTGTTTGCGCCATTGCTGGAGCCGCAGCCGGCCAGCAGAGAGACGGAGAGGGTCGCGGCAAGAATCAGAGCATAAATGCGGTGTTTCATAGTCGATTACTCCTTTTTTCTTCGCTGTATTTCAGCGGTATTTTTTGTTTTCAGTGGGTTGGACGGTCTTTGGAAAAAAAGGTTCCCAACTTTTTTAAAAAAATTTTTTGCCCGCCCTTGACAGTGTGCTGTGTTGGGTGTATCTTGATGGTACAATATATGAACAGTTATTCATATGATAATTTGAAGGAGGGATGACCCATGGAGCAGGAGCGGGACCAGGATCTGTGCTGTGCCGTCACTCAGGTACACACCGACGCGGTGGAACATGTCCGCGCCCAGCTGCCCCGGGACGAGACACTCTACGACCTGGCGGAGCTGTTCAAGATCTTCGGGGACAGCACCCGGGTAAAAATTCTCTATGCCCTGCTGGAGTCGGAGCTGTGCGTGTGCGACATCGCAAAGCTTATGGATGTGAGCCAGTCTGCCGTCTCCCATCAGCTGCGGGTCTTGAAGGCCAGCAAGCTGGTAAAATTCCGCCGGGAGGGCAAGACCATCTACTACTCCCTGGCCGATAACCACGTGGTAAGTATTTTGAATCAAGGAATGGAACATATTGAGGAGGAATAAACCATGAAAAAGACCTTTCAGATGATCGACCTGGACTGTGCCAACTGTGCCGCCAAGATGGAGCGTGCCATCCAGAACATTGACGGCGTCACCCACGCCACCGTCAGCTTTATGACCCAGAAGCTCACCCTGGAGGCGGACGACGCGCGTTTTGATCAGATCGTAAAGGAAGCGGTGAAGGCCTGCAAGAAGGTGGAGCCCGACTGCGAGATCGTGGTCAAGTAAGATCTGTGGAAGAAAAGGAGGCCGCTGGCCATGACCAAAAAGCAGAAAAAGACCCTCCGTCGCATTTTAAGCAGCACAGTGCTGTTTGCCGTGGTGTGGGCGGTGACCGCTCTGGCTTCCCTGCCCCCCTGGTGGGAATTTCTTCTCTATCTGCTGCCCTATGCCCTCATCGGCTGGGACATTTTGTGGAAGGCAGTCCGGAACATCAAAAACGGCCAGGTATTTGACGAGAACTTTCTCATGGCTCTGGCCACGGTAGGCGCCTTTGGCTGCGGAGAGTACCGGGAGGGCGTGGCCGTCATGCTCTTCTACCAGGTGGGCGAGCTGTTCCAGAGTGTGGCCGTCAGCCGCAGCCGCGCCTCCATCGCCCAGCTCATGGACATCCGCCCCGACAGCGCCAACGTGGAGCGGGACGGCCAGGTGGTCACCGTGGACCCGGAGGAAGTGGCGGTAGGCGAAATCATCGTCATCCGTGCCGGAGAGCGAGTGCCCCTGGACGGCACCGTGGTGGAGGGCGCCTCCGCCTTGGATACCGCCGCCCTTACCGGCGAGTCCATGCCCCGGGACGTGGCGACCGGGGACGAGGTGGTCAGCGGCTGTGTCAACCTCAGCGGTCTGCTGCGGGTGAAGGTGAGCCGCCCCTTCGGCCAGTCCACCGTGGCCAAAATTCTGGACCTGGTGGAAAACTCCGCCGCCAAAAAGGCCAAGGCGGAGCACTTCATCACGAAATTCGCCCGGTATTACACCCCCGCCGTGGTGCTGTGCGCCGTGGCCCTTGCCGTGCTGCCCCCCCTGATGGGGCTGGGTGCTTGGCGCACCTGGGTGCTGCGGGCACTGAACTTCCTGGTGGTATCCTGCCCCTGCGCTCTGGTCATCTCCATCCCCCTCAGTTTCTTCGGCGGCATCGGCGGAGCCTCCCGCCAGGGCATCCTGGTCAAGGGCGGCAACTATCTGGAAGCCCTGGCCAAGGCGGACACGGTAGTCTTTGACAAGACGGGCACCCTGACCCAGGGCCGCTTTGCCGTCACCGAAGTCTCCCCTGTGGGGATGAGTGGGCAGGAACTGCTGGAACTGGCCGCCCAGGCCGAGCAGTTCTCCACCCACCCCATTGCCCGCTCCATCCTCACCGCCTGGGGTGGTACCCCTGACCGGGACCGGGTGGCCCAGGTGGAGGAGCTGGCAGGCCGTGGTCTGCGGGTCCAGGTGGATGGCAAGACCGTGCTGGCAGGCAACGAGCGGCTGATGGCTGAGAATGGCATCGTCCTCCCCGAGCAGCCGGCAGCTCCCGGCACGGTGATCTATCTGGTGTTGGAGGGCCAATACGCCGGACGGCTGGTCATTGCCGACCAGCTTAAACCCGGATCCAAGGAGGCCATCCAGGCTCTGAAGGCCGCCGGAGTGGGCCGCACCGTGATGCTCACCGGCGACAGCGAAGCCGCCGGGCAGGCCGCAGCCCAGGAGCTGGGGCTGGATCAGGTCTATGCCCAGCTGCTTCCCGGAGATAAGGTGGACCGTGTGGAAGCTCTTTTAAAGGAAAAAGCCCCCGGCCGCACCCTGGTCTATGTGGGCGACGGCATCAACGACGCGCCGGTACTGTCCCGGGCGGACGTTGGAGTGGCCATGGGAGCCATGGGCTCCGACGCCGCCATCGAGGCCGCCGACGTGGTGCTCATGGACGACGACCTGAAGAAACTTTCCCGGGCGGTGGCCATTGCCCGCAAGACCATGACCATCGTGAAGGAAAACACCATCTTTGCCATCGGGGTCAAGCTGGCGGTGCTGGCTCTGTCCGCGGCAGGACTGGTCGGTCTGTGGTGGGCGGTATTTGCCGACGTAGGTGTGTCGGTGATCGCCATTCTCAATTCCAGCCGGATGCTGAAAGCACACTAAGCACACAAAAGCCCTTTGGCTGCCAAACGGCAGCCAAAGGGCTTTTTCTATAATCCTTCCTGCTCCAGAAGCCGCTTCATATCCTGGGGCACCGGGGCTGTAAAGGTCATCTCCTGTCCCGTGATGGGGTGGCGGAAGGTGAGGCGGTAGGAGTGGAGGGCGGGCCGTGGGATGCGTTCCGGCTCCTCCTTTCCGTATAGGAAGTCCCCCACCAACGGGTGGCCCAGGTGGGCCAGGTGGACCCGGATCTGATGGGTCCGGCCGGTGTCCAGCACCAAACGCACCAGGGTGCAGCGCTCCCCCGCTTTCACCACTTCATAGTGGGTGCGGGCAAATTTCCCGTCCGGGCGGACCATCTGCTCCACCAAAGAGCCGGGCTTCGGCCCCAGGGGCTCCTCGATCGTTCCCACAGGCGGCTCCAGAATCCCTTCACACACCGCCAGATACTCCCGGCGAAAGCCGTCGGTGTGGAGCTGCTCCTTCAGCACCTCCTGGGCATGGGGGTGGCGGGCCACCACCAGCAGGCCGGAGGTCCCCCGGTCCAGGCGGTGGACGGGGTGAAAATCCCCCTCTGCCCCCTCCTGATCGTAATAATAGAGGAGATAATTCCCAATAGTATCGGAATAGTGCCCCGGGCCGGGGTGGACGGGCACACCGGGAGCCTTATTGAGCACCACCACATCCCCGTCCTCGTAGACGACATCCAAGGGTCCTGGTGCAGGCAGAATGCCGCTGCGCCGCTCGGGATCGGACAGGCGCACCGACAGCACCTGCCCCTCTTGAGGACAGAACCGGGTATTCACCCGCGCCCCGTCCAGCAAGATGCCGTCCTCTAACCATTTGATCCGCCGCACCACCGTCCCGGACAGCCCCAGGTGCCGCTTGAGCAGGGTATCCACCTTGATCCCTGCCAGCGCCCCGGTGATGGGCAGTTCCAGCCGCCGCGCACTCATAGCTTTCGGGACAGGCCGAACTGGGCCCCCAGAAACAGCAGGACGTACGCCGCCATGGAGCACAGCAGCACCGTCACCAGCCGCCGGTCCACTGCTACCAGCAGGAAGGCCGCCAGAGCCTGGAGGAAGAACACTCCCACCCCCGCCATCTGGGCGGCCTGGGCGGTAATGCGCTGATTGCGCTCATCGGTCTCCTGAATGCGGGCCTTGCGCCACTTCTCCGGGTGGCGGAGCATCCACTGGCTCCGGATCAGCAGGCCCAGTCCCCCTGCGGTAATCCCGCAGGCGCCTCCCAGGTAGAAGCCCTGGGCGTGGTCGCTCAGGCCGCTGCCCGGCACCAGCCACAGGTAGCACCCCAGACCTGTCAGCCCAATGGCCAGGATAGCCAGGGCCGCCCAACTCCGCTGGCGCAGGCTCTTGCTGTAATCTTCGCCTGCATTTTGCGTCATCCTCTTCAAGATCATATCCCTATCCCCCTCACATCCGCTTGGCCCAGCGGTTCATATTGACCATCAAAAAGACACAGTGCAGCACGATGAGCACCGACACCAGGGCGGTAGGAAAGCCGCTGCCCAAAAACAGGGTGATAAAGAAG
>ERZ791803.1630-NODE-1630-length-9990-cov-2.130750_pt1 | contig 9990 bp, 7 predicted proteins | sample MGYA00510307_ERZ791803 | MGnify/ENA primary metagenome ERZ791803 (study PRJEB30046, sample SAMN00791963) | human gut metagenome | study: EMG produced TPA metagenomics assembly of the A metagenome-wide association study of gut microbiota in type 2...
CGGCATGGCGCTCGTGTTCGTGGCGCTGGGCGCGCTGTCGGGCACCTATGTCGGCTTCGATTTCATGCAGGCAATCCTCGACGTCCCGGGCGGGCTCGTTTGGATGGCGACGCAATTCGTCCCTTCCCTTACCTCCCTCCAGAAGCTGGACACCATCCTTCCCGCCTTGGGTTCGACGATTCTCGCCTCGATCGCCTCCAGTTGCACGGCGGCGGTTCTGGCGTATATCTGCGCGGTGCTGGGCTCGCGATCGGTGGGGGTGGGTGGGCCGTTTCCCCTCATCGTGCGGGCCGTCGCGTCGCTGTTCCGCAACATCCCGGTGGTGGCCTGGGCGTTCATCCTGCTGTTCTCGTTCAAGCAGAGCGAGTTCACCGGGTTCTTCGCGCTGTTCCTCACAAGCTTCGGTTACCTGACGCGCTGTTTTCTGGAGAGCATCGACGAGATGAGCGCGGGTCCCGTGGAGGCTCTGCGCGCCTCCGGGGCGACCTACGGCCAGATCGTGGCTCAGGCGGTCGTCCCCATGAGCATCACGTCGGTGATCAGCTGGGTCATGTACATGATCGAGACGAACATCCGCGACGCCACGCTCATCGGCCTGCTCACAGGCACGGGCATCGGATTTGTGTTCGACGTGTATTACAAAAGCTTCCGCTACGACATCGCCGGGCTGGTCATCCTATCCATCGTCCTCGTGGTCATCGCCTGCGAGCTAACCTCGAACTTCGTGAGGAGGAAGGTCATATGATGGCGAATGCCGACAAAGTGGCTGCCGAAGCGAACGCGGCGGCCATCGCCGAGGACGTCGGCATCGTGCAGGGCGCCTCGGCCGACGCGCTCGGAATAGGCGCCGGTGCTGCGGAAACCCTCGATGGCGATACGAACGACCTGTGTGGCATGGGCGCGCGCACGTCGCGCTCGGGGAAGATCGAGGTGCATGTGGCCAGCAAGTCGACCGTGGCGCTGTACGTTGTGCTGAGCGTGCTGGCAGCCATCACCGTGTTCGCGCTTGTGGTGATGGACTACGGCAAAGTGTCGTTTCCCGCAGCGATGGCCGCGGCCGTGGAAGACTTCGTCACCATGATGACGCAGCCGGGGCTGGGCGGGCACTTCACGCTGCCCGACGTGATCGAAGGTCTGTTCGTGTCGCTGGCGCTGGCGCTTCTGACCACGTTCATCGGCGCGGTGATCGCGTTCGTGCTGGGTTTGCTGGCGGCCTGCAACCTGTCCAGCAAGGGCATGAGCAACGCCATCAAGGTGTTCATGAGCGTGGCGCGCGCCGTGCCCACCATTTTGTGGGTGCTCGTGTTCTCGGTGGCCATCGGCCTGGGGCCGGAGGATGCATATTATAACTCCGGCGTCCTTCTGGTGGACCTAAAGCGCTGGAGGGAGGAGCATGTGCAGCAGCAGCTTTTGGATTTCTGGAAAGAGAAGGGCGGAAAGCTGTTTGCCAGCGATCAGGATGTTATAAACGGCGCCCTGAAAGGCAGGATCCGTATGCTGCCGCCCCGGTACAATTTTTTTACCAATTACCGGTATTTCTCTTATGGGACGCTTGTGCGGCACTCCCGCCCCTACCGTGCGGTGACGAAGGCTGACTTTGCAGCGGCAAAGCGCCACCCGGCAGTCATCCACTATATGGGGGATGAACGGCCGTGGATCGCGGGAAACCGGAACCATTACCGTCGTGCCTATGAGAAGTACCTGTCACAGACGCCCTGGGCGGGGGCGCCGAAAGAAAAAGGAAGAGAATTCTATATGTTTGCATACCATATGCTGGATTATGCGACGGCGGTCTGTCCGGCATTACGCTGGGCAGTCAGCAGGAGGCTGGGGATGAAACTGGTGGAGAACCGGAAAAAGAAATAGGAGCGGACAACATGGTAACTGTATTGATGGCCACATATCAGGGAAAGAAATATTTGGAGCAGCAGCTGGACTCTATTCTTGCGCAGACCGTCCCGGTCCGTATTTTTGTGTCGGACGACGGCTCGGATGACGGGACCAGGGAGATGCTCTTTAAGTATCAGGGCTGGTATCCGGAGCAGGTGTTTTTGATGCACCGTCCGGTCGGACCGGAGGCAGGCAGGAACATTCCGCCTGCCGCCTGCAATTTTTTCTGGCTCCTGGGCTGCGCTGCCCGGGAAGGCAAAAGCGATTACATTATGCTGAGTGATCAGGACGATGTCTGGTTCAACTGCAAAGTAAAATGCATGCTGGCGAGGATGAAAGAGCTGGAGGAGGAGCTTGGAACAGAGCATCCGATCCTGCTCCATTCTGATATGGAGGTGACTGATGAAAGGCTGGATCAGATCCATCCCAGTTTTTTTTCCTATCAGCACTGTGATCCGGAGCGAGCTTCTTTTGCGGAGGTGTTGGTGGAGAATCCGGTGACCGGAGGCGCTCTGATGATGAACCGGGCGCTGCTTGAACTGGTGACCGGGATGAAAAAAGGCAGGGCAGAAGCGGAACCACTGGAGAAAAGATGGCAAAAGCTGCTGCCCTGCGCCTGCTATATGCATGACTGGTGGATCGCCCTCGTCGCATCCTGCTTTGGGACGATCGACTGTATCCAGGAGCCGCTCTATCAGTATCGGCAGCACAGCACCAATACGCTGGGGGCCAAGAAGACGGGAAGCCTGGAGGATATGACAGAAAGGCTTGGCAGGCGGCAGCAGGTGAGAGAGAATTACAGCAGGATGTTTCAGCAGGCGGTGGCCTTTGGGCGGCGGTACGGGAGAAGTATGAGTCCGGAACAGAAAGACATCCTGCGGGCGTTCCTTGCTCTTCCGGCCCAGTCTCCGGCAATGCGTTTTAAAAATATCCGGGACCATCATCTGTACAAGAGCACGCTGCCTCAGATCTTTGGCATGTGTCTGCTGATGCCAAAGGTGAAGCCGACTGCCGGGGAACGCAGGCACGGCTGTTGGAACAGAAAAAGCTCTGCGGTGGAAAAACACACCGTAAAGAACCGGAGGCGAAGGCGCGCATGAGACTGAATTGTGTGATCTTGAACTACAATGACGCGGATACGGTGCAGAAGCTGGTCCGTATGATTCACGATTATCGGGTGCTGGAGCAGATCGTGCTCGTGGACAATGCTTCCACGGACGATTCCATGCAGAAGCTTATGCTGTTGGCGGATGAGAAGGTCAAGGTCGTCCGCGCGGAGCAAAACGGCGGCTACGGGGCAGGGAATAACCTGGGCGTCCGGTTTGCGGCGGAGCAGAATCAGGCCACCCATGTGCTGATTGCCAACCCGGATGTGGAATTTTCCGAGGACTGCCTGGTAAAGCTGCTGAGGATCTTTGAATATCATCCGGATGTGGGCGTTGCGGCGGCGAGGATGGAGGATGCACAGTATGGCAGCCTGAAAAATGGCTGGCCTCTCCGCGGTTTTTTGCGGGAGCTTTTTTCCATGGGGCCGGTGAGCCGCCGGCTGCTGGGACGTTTCCTGGACTATCCGGAGACTTATTTTCGGGATAAAAAGGCTGTTTATGTGGACGGGGTCCACGGATCCATGCTGATGGTAGATGCTGGGAAATTTTTAGAATGCGGTGGATATGACGAAGGAATCTTTTTGTATCAGGAGGAGGCTGTGCTGGGATGGAGGATGAAGACATCAGGTTACCGGACAGTCCTGCTTTTAAACTGCAGTTACCGTCATGAGCATTCAGCATCCATCAGCAAATCCTGGAAAAGCCAGATGGCGCGCCAGCGTCTGCGGGAGGAGAGCGCGCTTTATTATATGAAGAATTATCTTTTCATCAACTGGTTTCAGGAGTGGATTGCCAGGCTTTGGTTTGCCGGGATACGGATGGAACTGCGGATAGCCGGCAAAATTGGGATCATAAAATGAATGGAAGAAATGAAAAAGGAGGCAGTCCGGTTTTATATGACACCTCTTAAGTAGATTTTGGTTATTTACCTGGTCTGCTTAGGGGGATCATATCAGATTCGGAAGCCTCCTTTTATGTATGCAGTTAACTTTAAACAGATGGTTACGGATTGAACTTCGCAATGATCCGCGCAGTTTCCGCGTCGATCATCTCCTGCGTCACGTTCGGGTCAGTCGGATCCCAGGTCTGCTCAAACGGGATCTCGTACATAATGGTAGGACGCTCGAATGGTCCGGCAATGGAACTGTTGTAGACCACCACCGTTGTACCGATCGCACAGTTATCATATACCCACTTGGCATCGGCGGACGCAAGGCGGATACAGCCTGCGGAGCGGGCGATACCAAGGTTGTTGTACGTGCTTGCCCATACCGTAAACGGATTCGGCGCATCGTAGATGATGGGGTGGATCAGGATCGGCATTCCTGCGCCCAGCCTTGTTGCATACTGGGTATACAGATCGTGGATCATCAGCCTCCAGCGGTATTTCTCCGGGGTCCGGAAGGTACCGATCGGGGTATCATCACCAACAGAGGTCAGGAAAGACTTCACGGGGATGATAAAGCCATTATCGCCATCCTTGGCATAAACGGTCAGGCAGTTCATCTCTTTGTTAATCTTGAGCATGAACGGGCCGCCAGTGCCGATGATCGGCTCCACATCCTGTAAAAGGCGTCCGTCTTCCTGGAAATAATACTTGAAGCCGTCAATATACTGCCATCCGGTCACAGGCATGGAGTCTACAAAGTAGTAGCGGTCATCCTGCTGCCAGCCCCATCCGGTGTAGCCGCTGCCGTCGCCGTGGATGTACTGCATCACACCGTCGACCATCTGGATGCCGTCCTGGTGGGCGGATACTAAAACGTTGGTGGTGTCAAGCTCAGCCGTTCCTTTCACGAAGAAAGCAAGGCGGAAACCTGTTATGTACAGTCCCTGGTTCATGGTACCGGCAGACTCGCCGTTCTTTGCCCAGCCGGTTCGGGTACCGTCACTCAGTATCGTAGAGTAGTAAATGTCGTACTTGTCTGCCACAGGGCCGCTGAAACGATACTGGATGGCTTCAACCGGGACCCAGGTGGTGGCGTTGGCAGTCTGCTGTCCGTTCAGGGCCCATGCGGTCCAGCCGTTTACAGAGCTGTAGGTACGGTACAGCACATTCCCGTGGATATTCTCAAGGAATGTGGAAATGGAGCTGAAGCCTGCGGCAGCGCCCTCGATCTGCTGGTCGTTGACGTAAGCCTGGGACCAGGCCTGCGCGTCATTTAACAGGATCGTGGTCTGAAGATGAGCCTCCCGGTCCGGCACGACTAATGGGTTGTTGAGGTGGCTGGCCTCAGCTTCTGCCTGGGCTTTTTCAGCCTCCAGCTCTGCGCCCTGCTGTTCGGTCAGAGCGGCATTCTGTCCATCCGTGAACCCGTTGGTCTCAGAAGATGCAGCGCTTCCATCGGGAGAAGTTGTCTGAGCAGATGTATCGGGGGTTCCCGGGACGCCAGGGGTTTCCTGGGATGACCCTGTGGTTCCCTCCGTAGTTCCGTCAGTCTCGCTGCTGCCCTCCGTGCTTTCCCCGGCAGTGATCACACCGCTGCTGGATTCGGCGGTTTCCTGTGCGCCCTGGGGAGCATCGCCTCCCGGTCCGCTTAAGGAAATACCGGATGAGGTCTCGGTGGTGCTGGACGAACCGCCCACTACACCGGGGCCGCCTTCTTCTGCAAACGCCGGAATAACTGTACTGGCAAGCAGCGCACCGGTCAGCAACATGGCCAGGCCTGCTTTTGTATGTCTATACATAAAATCCTTCCTCCTAACTAAAATACTTACCATAGCCTAATCTAACACAAATAACTGGAAAATTCCATATCTGATTTACAATTTATGGGCAATATTGTAAAATAAAAGGTAATGGCAAGGAAAATGTAAGAATATCGTTATAGATATGGTAAATGATAGGAGTTAAAATGAATGATAACTGTGGGCAGATCCTGGTCAGCATCTGCTGCATCACATATAACCAGGCGTCCTATATCCGGGATGCGCTGGAAGGTTTCGTAGGACAGGAGACGGATTTTGCCTGGGAAGTGCTGATCCACGACGACGCCTCCACCGATGGGACGGCAAAGATCATCAGGGAATATGCGGAAGCATATCCCGACCGGATCTTTCCGATCCTTCAGACAGAGAACCAGTACTCCAAAGGCCTGACCAATATCAGCGGGACCTTCAATTTCCCGCGGGCCAGAGGCAGATATATCGCCATGTGCGAGGGGGATGATTACTGGACGGACCCACATAAGCTTCAGCGGCAGGTGGACTATATGGAGGAACATCCGGACTGCTCCCTGTGTTTTCACAGCGCGGGCGTGGAGGTCCAGGGCAGGGCAGTGACAGAACGGCAGATGCGGCCATACCGGGGGGACAGGAAAGTGACGCCGGAGGAGATCATCGACAAGACCTCCGGATATCCGACAGCGTCCCTGATGTTTCGGACGGATATGGTAAAGCTTTTGCCGGATTTTTATGTTTTGGCGCCCATCGCGGATATCCCGCTCCAGCTTATGGCGGCGGCGAGAGGCTGGGCTTACTATATGGACAGTCCCATGTGCGTATACCGTCTTGGAGGCGCGGCCTCCTGGACAACCCTGATGAAACAGGGGAATTACGAAGAGAAACAAAAGGATTACGCCCGCGCCATGGAGGAGATGTACCGGGGCTTCGACCGGGAGAGTGGCGGCAGGTTCCATGATACGGTGGAACATGCCATACGGCGTCTGGTCTTTTTGACCCAGGTGAATACGAAGCAGTATGATGTTGTTTTGGACAGGAGAAACCGGGAGTTTTACCGGGAGCTGAATGGAAGGACCCGGTTCTTTATCCGTTTTGAGACAATGATGCCGGGGCTGTACCGATGGCTCCAGCGGGCGTTCCATAGAATGTAGAGGAAGACGGCGGACAGCGAAGGAGAACATAGTGGCAGAGACAGATATGAAGCAGAAGGTGGTAAAAGGGCTGTTCTGGAAGCTTTTAGAGAACGGCGGCGCCCAGGGGATCCAGTTTGTGATCGCGATCATCCTGGCGCGGCTCCTGACACCGGCGCAGTACGGTGTGGTGGGGATCATCATGATCTTTATCACCATTGCAAATGTGTTTGTGCAGAGCGGTTTTTCCACGGCGTTGGTGCAGAAGCAGAGGGCGGATGAGGTGGATTTTTCGTCAGTGTGTTATTTTGAGCTGGCGGTGGCCCTTGTCATGTATGTGCTGCTTTACCAGGCGGCCCCGTCGATTGCGTCTTTTTACGGGATCGCGGAGCTTATGGGGATTGTCCGGGTACTGGCATTCGTGCTGTTTCCGGGGGCTGTGATCTCTGTCCAGACAGCGTATGTGTCGCGGAATATGGAGTTTAAGGGGCTGTTTTTCTCTACTTTGGCAGCTTCGGCGGTGTCAGGCGTGATCAGTATCGGCATGGCTGCTTCCGGGCTTGGGGTGTGGGCTATGGTGGGGCAGCAGATCAGCTACTATATTTCCCTGATGCTGGTTTTATTCATCACGGTCCGGTGGAGGCCGCGCCTGTGCTTTGCGGTAGAGCGGGTGAAGGGGATGTTTGCCTTTGGCTGGAAGCTCTTGTGCGCATCTCTTCTGGATACGGTATTTAATAATTTATATGGACTTTTGATCGGAAAGATCTATAATGAAGAACTGTTGGGAAGCTATAACCGGGGCGAGCAGTTCCCGAAGCTGATCGCGACGAATCTGGGAGCCGCGATCCAGGCGGTGCTGCTGCCGGCGTTTTCTGCAAGGCAGGATGACAAGGCGGCGGTGAGGGAGATGGTGCGCAGGGCGATCCGATTGAGCTCCTTTGCGGTGATCCCCATGCTCCTTGGACTGTTTGCGGTGGCGGACACGCTGGTCCTGGCGCTTTTGGGAGAAAAATGGATGATCTGCGTGCCGTTTCTGCGGATCATGTGCATTTCCTACTGCTTCTGGCCGATCCATATCACGAACCTGCAGGCGATAAACGCCATGGGACGGAGCGATATCTTCCTGAAGCTGGAGATCGTGAAAAAGGGCTTGAGCCTGTTAGCATTGGTCGTGGGGATGCAGTTTAATGTCTATATCATGGTGTGCTTAAAGGCGTTTCAGGATTTTGTGTGTACGTTTATCAATGCGGCGCCGAACCGGAAGCTTCTGGACTACAGTATTTTTCATCAGTGGATGGACGTGATGCCGTCGGCGGCGCTCTCAGCCGTGATGTGCGCGGTGGTGATGGCAGCAGGCTCCCGGATGCCGGAGATGTCCGTGTGGCTGAAGCTGGCGGTGCAGATCGTGTGCGGCGCGGCGGTATATGCGGGGCTTGCGTGGGCATTTAAGCTGGAGAGTTTTTGCTATTTATGGGATATGGTGAAGAACCGGCTGCGCAGGAAGGACTGATCTCCGGCGCAGACAGGATAAAATAAACGATATTATGGTCATACAGGGTGAGAGGAGGACAAACAGATGCAGAAAACGATTTTGGTGACGGCGATCGGCTCTTTTTCCGCGGGGGCGGTGATCAGCGCCTGCAAACGGGACGGCTACCGGGTAGTGGGATGCGATGTCTATCCGGCGGAGTGGGTGGTGAATTCCATGGAGGTAGACGCCTTTTATCAGGCGCCCTATGCCACTTCAAGGAAAGCATACCGCAGCTTTATGATGGACGTATGCAGCAGGGCGGAGATTGATTACATCATTCCCCTGACAGATGCGGAGGTGGACACGTTACAGGACTGGTACAAGGCCTCCGAGGAGCTGGGAGCGGTCATCTGTATGTCCGGGTATGAGACGATCGCCCTGTGCCGGAATAAGGAGCGGATCGAGAGGTTTTTGGATTCCCGCAGCATCTGCAATGCAATCCCGGCCCAGCATCTGTCGGAGGTCATCGGGACAGAGGGGGATTCCCGGTACGTGGGGCTTTCTTACCCGTTGGTATTAAAGCCGCAGGACGGCAGGAGCAGCCAGGGCATGCGGGTCATAGAGAGCGCGAAGGAAATGATGCTGGCGGTGGAACTTTTGAAGGCCCAGGCGGAGCGCTACATCGTACAGCCCAAGATCGAGGGCAGCGTGGTGACGGTGGACGTGGTGCGGGACCCGGAGAGCGGGGACTGCGTGTGCCTGCCGCGGCGGGAGCTTTTAAGGACTCCCAACGGGGCGGGGACTTCCGTATATGTATTCCGGGATGAATTGCTGGAGAAGCAGTGCAGGGAGATCGCGGCGGCATTGGAGATCCGGGGCTGTGTGAATTTTGAATTCATCGAGCGGCAGGGTGAGTGGTATTTCCTGGAATGCAATCCCCGGTTTTCCGGTGGTGTTGCATTTTCCTGCATGGCGGGTTATGATATGGTGAAAAACCATCTGAACTGTTTTACAGGAGGCGGGCTGGAGCCTGAGGGAGAGATCGGCGGACAGTACCTGGCAAGGCGGTATACGGAATACCGGATGCCGGAGCGTCCGACGGAATGACGGAAGATACGAAAAGCAGGACGGAGGAAATAAAAGTATGACAGCAAAACACGAGCCTCCCATCATGGTGACGCGCTCCTCGATGCCGCCCTTAGAGGAATATGTGGAGATGCTTAAACCCATTTGGGAGAGCGCATGGCTGACCAATATGGGCGCATACCATGAGGAGTTCAAAGAGCAGCTGAAGGGGCTGTTAAAAACGCCGGAGCTGGAGCTGTTTGTCAACGGACATATGGCGCTGGAGCTGACGCTGCAGGCTTTTGAGCTGAAGGGAGAGGTGATCACAACGCCGTTCAGCTTCGCCTCCACGACGCACGCCATTGTGAGAAACGGGCTGACCCCGGTATTTTGCGACATTAATGAGGAAGACTATACCATAGATGTGGAGAAACTGGAAAGCCTGATCACGGAGAAAACCACCGCGATCGTGCCGGTCCATGTCTACGGGAACTTATGCGACGTGGAGCGGATCCGGGAGATTGCACAGAGGCATCGGCTGAAGGTGGTTTACGATGCGGCCCATGCCTTTGGCGAGGAGTTAAACGGCACGGGCGTGGGGCAGTTTGGAGACGCTTCCATGTTCAGTTTCCACGCCACCAAGGTG
>ERZ791803.1638-NODE-1638-length-9971-cov-2.576442_pt1 | contig 9971 bp, 9 predicted proteins | sample MGYA00510307_ERZ791803 | MGnify/ENA primary metagenome ERZ791803 (study PRJEB30046, sample SAMN00791963) | human gut metagenome | study: EMG produced TPA metagenomics assembly of the A metagenome-wide association study of gut microbiota in type 2...
AAACAGATCCAGCTCGGAGTTCTCTTCAATCTCGACGCCCAAATTGTAGAGCTGCTGGATCGGTGCGTTACATGCGAGGAAGTTCAACGGACGCGGTCCGAAGCTGATGATCTTTAAGCTGGACAGTCCCACAATGGCGCGGGCGATCGGGACAAACTCCTCGATCATGTCTGCGCATTCTTCCGCTGTGCCCACGGGATACTCCGGAATGTAGGCGCGGATATTCCTGAGTTTTAAGTTGTAGCTTGCATTTAACATACCGCAGTATGCGTCCCGTCCCTGGATCAGGTTGCTGCCGCTCTCCTCCGCAGCCGCGATAAACATGGACGGCCCCTCAAAATGCTTTGCCAGGAGCGTCTCGGATATCTCCGGACCAAAATTGCCCAGATACACCACCAGGGCATTGCAGCCCGCGGCCTTCACATCCTCCAGTGCCTGTACCATATGGATCTCGCTCTCCACGATACAGACCGGGCATTCGTAAATGTTCTTTGCATCATATTTTTTGGAATAAGCCTCTACCAGCGCTTTCCGGCGGTTCACGGAAAGGCTCTCCGGGAAACAGTCGCGGCTCACGGCAACAATTCCTATCTTAATTTCCGGTGTATTCATCATGTCAATATCCTCCATTTTTATCATCTCATAACTGCTTCACAACCTCAGCCACATGCTTCGCCGTGAACCCGAACTTCTCAAACAAAGACTCAGCCGGCGCCGACGCGCCAAAGCCCTGCATCGTCACATACGCCCCGTCCAGGCCCACATACTCGCCCCAGCCGAACCCGCTTAAGGCTTCCACCGCCACACGCTTCCTCACCGCCTTCGGCAGCACCTTCTCCCGGTACTCTGCATCCTGCTTGGCAAACACATCCATGCTCGGCATGCTCACCACACGCACGTCGATGCCTTCCTCCGCCAGAAGCTTCTTCGCCTCCACCGCCAGGGACACCTCCGAGCCGCTTGCCATCAGGATCGCATCCGGCGTCTCCTTCGCACTGTCCTCCAGGATATAACCGCCCTTCAGCGCCTCTCTGCTGCTCCCCCCAAGCTGCGGCAGGTTCTGCCTTGTCAGCACCAGCGCCGTGGGCGCATCCTTCGCGGTCGCTGCATAATACCAGGCCGCAGCCGTCTCCGTCGCATCCGCCGGGCGGTACACGTGAAAGTCCGGCATCGCACGCAGCATCGCCAGCTGCTCGATCGGCTCATGGGTCGGCCCATCCTCCCCCACTCCGATACTGTCATGGGTGAACACATAGGTCACCGGCAGCTTCATCAGCGCTGCCAGACGCGCCATGGGCTTCGTGTAATCGCTGAACACGAAGAACGTGGACACAAACGGCCTCATCCCGTGCAGCGCCAGGCCGTTCCCGATCGCCGCCATCGCCAGCTCCCGCACGCCAAAATGCAGGTTCCTTCCAGCGTAGTTATCTTTAGAGAAATCCCCCATACCGCTCATATAGGTCTTGGTGGACGGCGCCAGATCCGCGGCTCCGCCGATCAGCGCAGGAACCTCATTCTTTAAACGGTTCAGCATGATGCCGGACAGATTCCTGGTGGCCTGCGGTTTATCCTCGTATGCCCAGAACGCCTCGTCGTCATAAAGCTTTTCGCCGATCTGCTTATCATGGTAAGCGTCCCACTGCTCCTTAAGCTCCGGGTATGCCTTTGCGTACTCCGCAAACAGCCCTTCCCAGGCCTCCTGCGTCTTCGCGCCCTGAGCCGCCAGCATTCGGTAGTTCTCGTACACATCCTCCGGCACATAGAACGGCTCCATGCTCTCCCAGCCCAAGTTCTCCTTGAGCGCCGTCACATTCTCTGCTCCCAGGGGTTCCCCATGGGCGCTGGCCCTGCCCTGCTTGGCGGGGCAGCCGTAGCCGATCTGGGTCTTCACGGTGATGAAGGACGGTCTTTCCGTATCCGCCTTTGCTTCTTCGATCGCTTTTCCGATGGCCTCCGGGTCGTTGCCGTCCTCCACGGTGATGGTCTGGAAGCCGAAGGCCTCCATCCGCTTCTGTACATCCTCCGTAAAAGCGATATCCGTGCTCCCCTCGATGGAGATCCTGTTGGAATCATACAGCACGATCAGCTTGTGAAGGCCAAGGGTACCCGCCAGGGAGAATGCCTCCGAGGAGATCCCCTCCATCATGCAGCCGTCGCCGCCCAGCACGTAAGTATAATGGTCCACCACCGGATATTCCGGACGGTTGAACACGGCAGCCAGATGGGCCTCCGCCATAGCCATGCCCACGGCCATGCCCATGCCTGCGCCCAGCGGGCCTGTGGTGGCCTCGACCCCCACCGTATGCCCGTACTCCGGGTGGCCCGGGGTCAAAGAGCCGGACTGGCGGAAGTTCTTTAGATCCTCCACGGTCAGACCGTAGCCGAACAGATGCAGCAGGGAATAGAGTAATGTAGAGCCATGACCGCCGGAAAGGATAAACCGGTCCCGGTCCTCCCACTCCGGGTCAGCCGGATTGTGGTTCATATGGTGCGCCCACAGCTCATAGGCCATGGCCGCAGCGCCCAGGGGCAGCCCCGGATGGCCGGAGTTTGCCTTCTGCACGGCGTCCGCCGCCAGGACGCGGATTGCGTTTACAGACTTTGTTTCAATATTATTCATCCTGTTTCTCCCTTTTGATACACGCATGTTTCATGCACGTTTATTTCCAGTATTTTAATTCACCACATTATAGTAAACTCGTGATCCCACCAGAATTAATCGCCGAATACCTTCCTGTAGTCTGCCTGGAACTTGGCAATACCCTGATCAGTCAGCGGATGCTTTGTCATCTGCAGGATGACCGGATAAGGCACCGTCGCAATATCGGCGCCAGCTCTTGCACAGTCGATCACATGGATCGGGTTTCGCACGCTGGCAGCAATGATCTCCGTGGTGATATCGTCATACATCTGGAAGATATCCATGATCTCCTCGATCAGCTGGATGCCCGGCATGGAAATATCATCTAAACGGCCCAAAAACGGAGATACATAGGCAGCGCCCGCTCTTGCAGCCAGAAGCGCCTGTGCTGCGGAAAATACCAGGGTGACATTGGTCTTGATCCCCTCGGAGGACAACACCTTGGTCGCCTTTAAGCCCTCTGGTGTCATAGGGATCTTCACAACCATGTTGGGGTGGATCGCTGCGATCGCACGTCCCTCTGCGATCATGCCCTCCGCGTCCACTGTGGTTGCCTTCACCTCACCGCTGATCGGGCCGTCCACAATGCCTGCGATCTCTTTTATCACCTCATTGAAATCCCTGCCCTCTTTTGCGATCAGGGACGGGTTGGTGGTCACTCCACAGATCACTCCCATATCATTCGCTTTTCTAATATCCTCAACATTTGCCGTATCCAAAAAGAATTTCATGATGATTCCTCCTATTTTTATGATCCGGGACCCTGGTCTCCGGACATTTTCCTGTTCTGTTTATTGTTCTGATCCTAAAAACCCCACGCCCCGGCAGCCCTCAAAGGATGGGATCACATGATAAATCCTTCCATCCGGCATCGCCGCCTCACAGCAGTCTGCCGCCGTCCTGCCGGTCTCCGGTGCGAACAAAAGCGCCTGCATTCCGCAGGTCAGAGCTGCCGCCACGTCTCCATTTAAGCTGTCGCCCACAAACAGGCACTCCTCCGGATCCATGCCGCTCTTTTCCCTGCACTGGGAAAAGAACTTCGCATCCGGCTTTTCCACGCCCGCCTCCTCGCTGCTCACCAGCCAGTCCACATAGGACGAGACGCCCAGCCGTTCAAGTTTTCTGTACTGGATCTCCGCGGTCATGTTGGTCCCGACGCCGATCCGTATCCCCATCTGTTTAAGCGACTCCATCCATGCCTTAAGTCCGGGAAACGGCCGCATCTCTTCCATCAGAGTGTCCCAATATATCCGGTGCATTTCCTGTACATGCGGAAACAGAGGGACGCCCCAAAGCTCCATCATACACTGGTAACGGAGCAGCCGGTTGTGGATGGACGCACATCGGTATCCGATACGCTGACGCACCATCCTGCCCGCTACTGACAGAGACTGATAAAACCGTTCCTCGCTTATTCCAAGCTGCTCCCGGCAATATTCCTGCACTGCTTTGGTGGACACCGGATCACAGGCGTCATAATCATACATGGTGCCGTCAATATCAAATATGACTGTACGGATCACCCGACTCACCCTTTCTGTCCGTAATAAGCGTTTGTCCCGTGTTTTCTCAGATAATGCTTATCCTGCAGTTCCTGCGGAGCCGGCTGTACCTGCGGATTGATCATCTCGCACCGGGCCGCCATCTTGGCAACCTCCTCCAGCACAACCGCGTTGTGGACCGCCTCACCGGCATCCTTCCCCCAGGCAAACGGCCCATGGTTCTTGCACAGGCAGGCAGGTACCGCCATGTATTCCTTATCCTTAAAATGATCCACGATCAAAAGGCCGGTATTCTTCTCGTAAGCGCCGTCAATCTCTTCCTTTGTCAGGCAGCGCAGGCATGGGATCTCCCCATACATATAATCCGCGTGGGTAGTACCGTAACAGGGAATCCCTCGTCCCGCCTGGGCCCAGCTTGTGGCCCACGGAGAATGGGTATGTACGATCCCGCCCATTTTCGGAAACGCCCGGTAAAGCTCCAGATGGGTGGCTGTATCAGACGACGGGTTCATCTCCCCTTCCACCTGATTGCCCTCAAGGTCCATCACCACCATATCCTCCGGTCGCAGCCTGTCATAATCCACGCCGCTGGGCTTGATGACAAACAATCCGCTCTCCCGGTCGATGGCGCTGACATTGCCCCAGGTAAAGGTCACCAGGCCGTATTTGGGAAGCTCCATATTCGCTTCATAGACTTTCTGTTTCAATGCCTCAAGCATATGTTTTCATCCTCCTTCTCATCACTCTCCCGCGTATTACAGCTCCACCGTATACATGGCAACCTCATCGGTCTCCCGGTTTGCAGAGATGATGATCTCTTTGCCGTCATGGCTGTATTTGAGCACGTTGGCCGGCCCGCAGTCTTCATCCAGCACACACACCTCGTAATCCGCTTTATCCGGGTTCCAGGTAAACATGAGCAGGTCCCGCTCCGCCTTCCTGTGCCCGATCACGACCGCAGGTCTCCCGCAGAGCATGCCTCCAAAGATCGCATGGGTGAATTCCGCAGGTTTTCCATAGTCATAGACCTTTTCAAACGCCCCGTCTTTTTTCTTGTAAATGCTGATATTATCCCCGTGGAACGGTGACAGCACAGCCAGTTCCTTCTCGCCGTCCCCGTCCATATCCACCAGCACCGCATCGCTGGCCGCCGTGTCCAGCAGTGTTTTGATCTCCCAGCCTTCTTCCGGCGCCTTTGGCGGAATGAACTGGAACACACCGCAGTCCGCAGAGATAACCGCGGTCTGCAGGCCTTCGTCCTCCACGCGGTAATACCCGTGGTTCTTTAACATATTGTCTTTGATGACCGTAAGCTCCAACTGGTGTCCATCATCAAACCCGCTTAAGTCCTCAGGCAGGACCGCCGCATATACCTTGCCCGGCATGGACCAGTCCTCCTTAAACTCATGGCCTGATTTTAACGCGCAGGCGATCAGATAGCGGACTCCGTTCCGCTCCAGGATATCGAAGCGGTGCACATGGGGCAGATCCACCAGGGTGCGCACCTCCCAGCCGCCTTTCCCTTTCGGGGTGACGATCACGATCTTCGCCTCCTTGGAATCATTAGGCGAATAGAACTTATGGGTTGCAAGGAACTGTCCGTCCGTCCCCGGCACCTGCACCATGGTCATGACGCCGCCCGGCTCGCTCCACACCGTATCCTCCTCATTGCCGTCTAAATCAAACAGGATGCAGCGGTCCACCTTCTCCGCCGCCACCAGGAAATGGTCCTTTCCTGCATAGTGCAGAGGCGCCAGCGAATAACATTTTGTAAGATTGGAAATTACCTTTTTATTGATTTTCATGTTCCTGTCTCTCTTTCTTTTACTTCTTGACAAAAGCCTGCTGCCATACAGTGGTCATCCCTGCGACTTTAGGATCTCCGCCATCCGGCGGTTGGCATCCAGCAGATCTTCCTTCCATGCCGGGTTCCCCGTGTACCAGAATTCCGTCACATACCGCCTGATCCCAAGCTCCCAGGCAGTCCGGATGGCGCTCTCAAAGTCCACATGGCCCTCCCCAAACGGGATCTCCCGGAACAGGCCGGGTTTTGTCTCCTTCAAATGCATCGCCACCAGATGCCCTTTCCCTGTCCGCAGGTCGTCAAGCACATCGGTTCCGTAGGTTTTGGCTGCATTGGTTGTATTCCCGATATCGGGATACACATTCAGATACACGGATGATACCATGTCCACATATTTCATGGACTTTTCCACCGTATTCATAAACTCGGTCTCCATGGTCTCAAAGCCCAGGAGCACTCCGGCGCGTGCCGCCATCTCCGTTGCCTTTTTTAAATTCTCCAGGAAATACGCCCTGGTCTCCTCAGTGGATTCCTCATAATACACGTCATATCCCGCCAACTGGATGATCCGGACCCCCAGATCCTCCGCAAGCCCGATGGCCTTCTCCATGATCTCCAGGCTCCTGGCCCGCACCGCCGGATCGCTGCTTCCCAGCGGATATTTGCGGTGGCCGCTCAGGCACATGGAACGGATCGGCACCTGGGTTTCCTTCATCACACCCAGGAGCGCAAGGCGTTCCTCCTTCGTCATCTCCAGGCGCGCAAGCTTCGCGTCTGTCTCGTCAATGCTGATCTCCACAAAGTCAAAGCCCGCCTCTTTTGCCGCCTCAAGCTTTTCCTTCCATGACAGCTCTGCCGGCATGGCCTTCTCATACAGCCCAAGGGTATATGCTCTATCCATTTTATCTCTCCATTCTATCTTCCCTGATTCTCTACAAAACAGCGTTCTTTCAGACCAGCATAAACCTGTCCGCGCGCAGTGCCGCCTGCCATCTCCGGTCAGAAATCCGCTTTCCTCACCTGATACACAATGATGCCTTTGTCCCGGATCAGCTCAAGCGGCTCTTCCGGCGCTTTCTCATCTGTGATCAACACCTTGATCTTCTCGATCGGCCCGCTGATAAAGCTGCTGTTCTTTCCGATCTTCGTGTGATCGGCCAGGACATAGACCCCCTGGGTCGCGTGGTCGATCATCAGTTCATTGATGCTCACTTCGTTAAAGATCTCCGTCGTCATCCCATTCTCAGCGCTGATTCCGGAACATCCAAGAAATGCTTTTTTAACATAGATCGGATTTAAATTGCGCAGTGCAAAATCCCCAACCATCGCGTCCTTTGGATGGCGGAGCTCCCCTCCTGTAAGCACCACATTGACACTGGGCGGATAATTACAGCCGATTGCTTTCCCGTTGTTGGTGATCACCGTTACATTGCTGCACTGGATATATTCCAGCATCTTTAATGCATTCCGGCTGGTGTTGATAAACAGATTGTCATTAGATGAAACCAGAGTCGCCGCATATCTGGCGATCAGCTTCCTGTACGTCCGGACTTCATTTTCCGCGTCCGGGGAAGCGACCGCTCCCCCGTAAACGCGCCTCAACTGCTTCTGATCCTCCAGGAACTGGAGATCCCTGCGTATTGTGATCAGGGATACCCCCAGCTTCTGCGCCAGTTCATCCACCCTTACCGACGGATTGGTCTGCATCATTTCCAGAATTTGATTTCTCCTGCTGTCCACATACTCCCGCTCTCTCTTCAATTCTGTCCCCTCCCGTGTCCTTGATGGATCGTAAATCTGATCAGATGATCCCGTGCTCCCGCATCTTGTCTTCCATCTCCTGGGCAGACATGATATTGCGCAGGCCGATCACCGTCGTTCCCTTTTTCTCCGCATCCTTAAACATGTTTGCAAAGTTCTGGGCGCAGAATACTACGTCAAACTGGTTGGCTGCGGTCTTTCCCTCTGACAGCGCGCAGTGATGCACCTTGGATGGTTTGATGCCCAGCTTCTTGAGCACCTTTTCCATCGTCATCTTCATCATCAGGCTGGAACCTGCCCCATTTGCGCAGCATACCAGAAAACTCATATTGTCCTTTGCCATGATCATAATCCTCCTTCATTTATGTATAGATTTTATTTGATTCCTTTTAATTCTTTATATGCTTCGTAGTCTTCCGTCATCAGGAAATATCCCTTCTTATCCTTGAGGTACTGGATCTGCGGGATCGCAAGCAGGCCAATTACCACCAGCGCCACGCCTGCATAGCTTAAGAACTTCATCAGTGCGGTCATTACCGGCCATACCACTGCCCAGTCCCACATGCCCAAGTATCCGCCGTAAGCCGCCATGCCTACCCAGCCTGCGATGATCGCAGAACCGAACACCTGGCACAGGCCGGAGATGAACGGAAGGATCAGGGCTGCCTTGATACCGCCCTTTTCGTTGGCGAAAATAGCGATCGTTGCATTATCAAAGAATACCGGAACGAATCCACAGATAACCAGTACCGGGCTCTTTAAAACGATCAGTGCGATGATCGCCAGGATCTGCCCGACAAAGCCTGCCAAGAATCCCAGCGGAACCGCATTGGCGGAACCAAATCCAAATACAACTGCGCAGTCCACGCCCGGAAGAGAACCGGGGAGCAGCTTATCCGCGATACCCTGGAAGGATGCAGTCAGCTCTGTAACGAAGGTTCTTACGCCAAGCTGCAGGATCGCTAAGTATACAGAGAAGTACAAACAGGTCTGGATCACATAGAACAGCATGCTCGCGCCTTCTTTTAAGAAGCCCTGCGATACCAGATAATCACGTCCCAGGATACACAGGATCGCACCAAAGAACAGGACCATCAGGATGGAGGTACATACCATATTCTCATTAAAGATAGACATAAAGCCCGGAAGCTCCAGATCATCGATCTTCTTGATCTCTTTGCCGTCTTTCTTTTTGCCAAAGAACTTCTCGGCGATCCAGGTGTTCAGCGCGATGGCGAACATCTGCTGATGGGCCAGACAGAAGCCTGCGCCGTCAGTCAGCTCCTGGCACGGCTTGATGGTCAAGTTGGAACCAACCGCCCAGTATGCGCCCAGGATCAGGGCCATCACTACCAGAAGGCCTGCATTGTTGTCGATCAGGAACGGACAGGCAAACAGGATCAGCCAGTATGCCGTTGCCGCCTGCTGCACCTGTACGTGGCCGGTGGTGAACAATGCACGGAGCTTCGTGTATTTGCTGAAACGGACCAGCAGGATGTTTACGATGAACGCGATCAGCAGCAGGATCATCGCATTGCCAAACGCTTTTCCAAATACTTCTTCTACGCCTGCGGTAACCGCATTCTGACCAAAGTACGGGTCGATCACCATGGCGTCCATATTAAAACGTTCCTTTAAACCTACTAACACCGGACGGAAGTTGTTTACCAGTCCGCTAGAGCCTACGCTTAAGATCAGGTATCCCACGATCGCTTTGATCACACCTGCAAGCACGTCATACCACGGTTTCTTTAACAGAATGTAACCGATCATAACGATCAGACCGATCATAAATGCCGGCTGCTGCAATACGTTTACTGCAAAATATGACCAAATATTCATTAAAAAATTCATATTATTACCCCCATTTTACTCTTTTTCCATTTTCCCGTCAATTTGTATCCGGATTAATTATCCAGATATTTTTCCTGAATCCGCAGCAGGTCTTCCGGGCCTTTTGCCTCTAAAAGCTCCTTTACCACATCTTCGTTCATCAGCACCTCTGACAGCTTCGTCATATTCTCCAGATGCTGGTCGGAGTTGCAGGATGCCAGCGTAAAGAACAATCTCGCATCTTTTTCCGGATCGCCCTCTTCAAAGCTGACCGGTTTCTCCAACTTCATAAACCCGATCGTCGTCTTGTGCACTCCCCTTGCACCTTCCTGACAATGCGGCATCGCCACGTCCGGCATGATCACTATGTAGGGACCGTACTTTTCCACACAGGAAATGATCTGGTCCTTATAATCTGCTTCCACAGTCC
>ERZ791803.1642-NODE-1642-length-9952-cov-4.760331_pt1 | contig 9952 bp, 10 predicted proteins | sample MGYA00510307_ERZ791803 | MGnify/ENA primary metagenome ERZ791803 (study PRJEB30046, sample SAMN00791963) | human gut metagenome | study: EMG produced TPA metagenomics assembly of the A metagenome-wide association study of gut microbiota in type 2...
TGAGCTCCGGCGGCTCCACCTCCTCCTGCACCAGCAGATGGTTGTAATGCTGTGCCAGTGTGCGGCCGGTACGGAGCTGGCAGCAGGCCTCCATCTCCCCGCACAGGACGTCCCGCTCTGCCCTGTTGAGCGGATACGTGAATGGGTGCCCCTCCTCTCCAAAATTCCGGCAGAGGGTTATGTCTATGTGGTCCGCCACATCCTGAAGCGCAAAATCATAGGCAGTATGGAGGTTCAGCCAATCACACAGTGAACTGGTATCCAGCTCCGGGCCAAACACCTCCTGCTGAACTTCTTTGCTGACACAGTCGAGCTGGAAATCCAGCGTGTGGCCGATGCGCAGGATCTCCTCCGGGAACACCAAATCCCCCTGCCGCAGATCCCTGCGGTGGGTCAGTACGGGAACACTCACAGGCTCATCCCTCCCAGTACAGGCCCATTCTGCTCCGGCGCGCTGTTTACCTGGGCCTGCTGTTCCGCCAGGCGATCCAGGATCTCCTGGGCCTGCGTGTCCAGAAGGACGTTCTGTTTTGCCGCCCACGCCAGGTAGCCGTCCAGCTTCATCCCCTGTTCCAGCAGGACTTCCGCCGCCGCCTGCGCCTGCTCCCGCAGACACACGTTCATCGCCTCATAGTCCTCCGGCTGCACCCGCAGGCTGTCCCTTAGCAGATGTGCCACCCTCTGCTCGTCGTATGCAGCGAGCAGAGGGCGCAGCAGGGGGGCGGCCTGGTCACCCGGCTGGAGGCCCTTTTGGAGCAGCTCCGTGAGCATGGGCAGATCACGGGCATAGGCGGCGCTGCACAGCAGCCTGGAGGGTGCGGCGGCAACCTGCTCCGGCATGGCCCAGCGAATAAGCTCTCTGGCCATGGCGCGGTTCTGCCCGAAGGCATACCGGAGCACCTCACCGGGCAGGGCGGGGGACGGATTGGCCACCTTGTCCATTGTCTGATCCAGCATCATCTGCACCCGCTGGAGATCCCCGGTGTCCACCGCCCGTTTGCAGGCATCCAACCAGACGTCCTCCGGGTAGGGTGACTTTGTCCCAAGCATCAGTCTGGCCATCCGTTTGCCCACTGGGCCTGGCCTGCCTGCCGCTGCGGCCAGCAGGCTGCCCCGCTCTTCCGGCTTCGTGATCTGAACTGCCAGGGAAGAAAACGCATAGAGCTCCCCATCCCGGATGGCCAGCACCGCCCGGTCCGCCGTGCTCATGCGCAGGGGGCGGGCGCCCACCTCGTCCATATAGGCGGTGATGCTGCCGGTCATACGGCGCAGGAGCTGCTCCGTATTCGTCATCTGTGCCTCCTGCCGCATCCGCTGTTCCAGCAGCGCATCCATGAGTACCCGCTGCTCCTTCGGACTGAGATGGAGCACCACGCCCTCCGCTTTCGTGCCGTCTTCCATCTGCCGGTATCTGGCATAGGCACCTTGCTCACCGTGAAACGCCTTGGTAATGGCGGAGGAGATGAGGAACATCCAGTCCATGTCGGAGCCGCTCTCGCCCAGGGTCTTGCCCGTGGCGAAGCCTTTGATCACAGGCTTGCCGTCCTCCCCGTACCACTTCAGGTACACATCCAGGTAAATCCCCTCGCTGTCCCCGTAGTCTGTAGTGCAGAAGAGATCCACATTCCGGGGGATTACCTTGTCACCCTCCCAGTCGGCGTCCAGCAGAAAATACTCGTCCGGCAGATAGCCCATGCCCTCCAACCGGTGCTTCAGCTCCTCATAGACCTCCTGTCCAGTGCGGCCGCTCAGTTCAATGGTCTCCATCTGTCGCTTCCTCCTTCTGCATCTGTGTGACCTTGGATGCCGTCGGCCGCCGGGGCCGGTGCCTGTCCGGCCGGCACCGGGCGTCCAGATAGGCCCGGGTTTCGGCCGGGACGTAGGTTTCGTACAGCTCCTCCAGCGCCCGCTGGAGCTCCTTCTGAGGCGTGCGCTTGTTCTTGGCGGCCAGAAAATACCGGAGCGCGTCCAGCCGCTCCGGTTCCATGCTCACCGTCAGTTCTGTTTTTTCCATAGTCAGCTCATGCCTCCCATCGCCTGCATTGTGTTTTTCGGGGCCTCTGATGAAGCTGCCGGTGGCCCGTATTGGGTGTTCCACCGGGCCTCTGCTTCACGCAGATACCGCTCCGCCAGCTCAGGGTGTTCACCCATCAGAGGCTGGACACAGGGGACGCCGTAGTGAGTCTCATGCAAGTCCAAATCATACCGCCCCAATACATAGTGAAGGGGAACATCGTCCATCGGGAAAAAACGTCCCTGTACGGAGCAGGTTTTGCGTTCCGGGTCAATGGACTGGATGACGCCGCCACGGAGGGCAAAGTCTCCAGGACCGCCATAGGGTTCTGTGGCGGCAAAGAGCACCGTGTCTCCCACGGACAGCTCCCTGGACAGCAAAGCGTCCCGCATTTGGTCGATCAGTGACTCGCGGCTTGTGGAGAGCAGCTTGGTCTCCGGAGCCAGCAGGGCCTGTGCCTGCCGGTAAAGTGACGCCGCCTGCTGCTCCGTCACCCCTGGCCTCCATGTACCATCTGTCCGGGTGATCCGTTCGTTGTCCGGCAGCCCCGCCGCCGTTTCATAGGCGGCAATAAGGCAAGCCGTATTCTGGATTGAGTTCATATTCTCTCACTCCTCGTATGATGTGGTTGGCAGGTAGTATCTGGGGTTTGTTCTCTGTCCATTGACGCGCACCTCGAAGTGGAGGTGGGGGCCGGTAGACCGGCCGGTGCTGCCGGACAGAGATACGATGTCGCCAGTCTCCACCGCCTGTCCCACCCGCACCAGCAGTTGGGAATTGTGGGCATAGAGGGTAGACAGGCCGTTGCCGTGGTCGATCATCACATAGTAACCATAGCTGCTGTGGTACTGGGCGGCGGTGACGGTGCCGGGCAGGGCGGCCCGGACGGGAGTGCCGGTAGGCACCGCCAAATCCATGCCGGTGTGGCCCCGGGTCTCCCCGGTGAAGGGGTCTCTCCGGTAACCAAACTCCGAGGTAACACGGCTCTCCCACCCGGCACCAATGGGGGAGCAGAAGCCGTCCGCCCCGATGAAGGGCACGTCGGCGCCGGGGATCCAGCCCTCCGTGCCGGTGGACACGCCATACTTCACAATGTTGTAGACGCTGTCCGCATTGGCCTGCTGTTCCGGGCTAACCTCCGTCCCTGTAAGCCGTTGGAGGTTCTGCCAGATCTGCTGGAGATCTGAAATCGGGACGGCCATGGTATAAGTCTCCTGGGTCTCCACCTCATTACCCTCCTCATCCACGGTGGTCACCGTACGGGTGCGCTCCTCATAGGTGACAAAGCAATCCACAAAGGTCTGTCCGGCATGGGCTGCCGGGTCATCCGTGCCGAAGTACAGAGCGAAGAACACCGCCTTGACCCGGATGTCATCCAGGCCGTCCCCCTCCTCCATCTGCCCCTCCACGGCCTGCATGGCGGCATCCAGCAGGGCAAAGCTGTCCCGCATCTCCTGGATGTATGCCTGATACTCCTCCGGGGTGCCCTCCGGGACGGCCCCGCCGTGAAAGCACAGATCCGCCACAGTGCGGTTGTGTTCCGCCCCACCTGAGAAGGTGGTGCAGAAGAAGGCCAGAAGGAGAATGATGGGAGAGAGTACGGCTGTCAGCACCCACCCCACGGCTTTCCGGCTTTTTTCATTGGTAAGGATGGACGCGGCAGCCTTGACTAAGATGGCGGGGCTCATGTGATGCCCCCCCCCGCAGGAACAGGGCAGGTTGTCCTCCGGGAATACCTGGGGGAACGCCAGCTGTCCCTTATCGTGCTCCAGGAACTCCCGCCAGGCCCAGTTCCGGCCCAAACCTTTGATAGAGGTTAAATGAGGCCGTGCCCTGTCCTCCATGGCCAGGGCACGGCCTAACAGCTCCGGATATTTGTGGTAGAGGGTGCGGATCTCCCGCCGTTTCATGCTGGGGCAGAAGAAGCAGGAGGACTTTCCCGGCAGGGGAAGCCCCGCCTCTTGGATGGCCTGGATACACCTGTCCCGGTTCCAGCCCCACTCCATAAGGGGGTATTCCTTCTGGTATTTCCGGTCCGCTTTGTCCCGCTCCCGCACCCGCTCCCGGCGCTCCGGTTCCCCGGCATCATAGCCGATGAACTTGACCACCCGGCCGCCGCCGGCCCACACCTTCTGGCAGTGGGGGTCGTGCCGGCAGAACTTCTCCTGGGGGGACACCTTGTGCTTGAGGGAACACTTTTTGTAGCCATAGGCAATGGAGGGGAGGGAAGCGGAGCGGAGGCATTCCTGCTCCAGGGTGAGCCGCTGGCCGTCCCGGGTGGTGTACCATACCCGGGTGATGGGTGGCATCCTGTGCTCCGTCAGCCAGCGGTTCATGATTTCTAGATAGGCATAGGTGTGGGGCTGTTCCCCGCCGGGGTCCGCAAAGAGGATGAGGTCTACCGGGATGCGCCTCTGCCAAAGCCCTATCAGCATGGCTGTGCTGTTTGTCCCGCCGCCATAGCCCACCACGTTCATCCATCTCCTCCTGTGATCAGCACATGCTTGTGGGGCGGGGCATGGACGTCCAGCAGGTTGCGATCCGCGCCGGACTTGAACAGGCAGACGCCCCGCTGGGGAGAGCTGATCAGATCGTACTCGGCGCTCTCCAGCTGGAGGTTGTCCATGTAGAACTTCCTGTCCACCTTACCGCCGTGGAAGAGAAACTGATGGGTGGGGATGGCAAACAGGGGGCGGGTCAGCTCCCGCACGCCCTGGATGTCGAAATCCTCCAGGTTCTGCGATGCCAGGATCAGGGAGGAATTGCGCTTTCGCACCCGCTTGAGGCAGTTGCGGATGTACTCAATGGTGGTCAGGTTAGACAGCCAGAGGTAGAGCTCATCCAGGGCGGCCACAGTATTCCCCTGGGTAAGTAAGCGGTCGCTGAGATAGGACAGCAGGTTGAAGAGCAGGGCGTCCTTGACGGAGGAGTTGGCGTGGATCAGATCCTTGACGCCAAATACCAGGAATCGGGCGCTGGTGATGTTTGTGTAGCCGTTGAAGTAGACGCTCTCCGCCCCCCGGCACATGGAGTGGAGGCCCAGCAGGAGCTCCCGCAGCAGTTCCCTGGGATACAGCGGGCTGTCCTCCTGGTCATAGTGCTCGTAGGCATCCTCCAGGACGGCGTACAGATCCTCCGCAATGGGCCAGTCCTCCGGCTCCAGGGCGGAGAAGTCCGTCTTGTCCGAGATGCCCCGCATCCGGTACAGCCGCTCCAGCATCAGCTCCAGGGTATCGATCTGCTGGTGGGCGAAGGGCTTGTAGGCCCGGAAAAAGTCCTTGAGGAAGGAGATGTGCTGGGACAGGGGAGATTTCTGCCGGAATGCCTCTGGCGCGTCTGGATGCTCCTCCCCATCCACATCCCACCGCTTGGCCTCCAGGAAGTTGATGCGGTACTGCCCGCCCATGAGGTCTGCGTAACAGCCGCCCAGCTTGTCGCAGAGCCAGGTCAGCTCCTGCTCCGGATCCAGGCAGATCACCGTCTTGCTGCTCTCCAGCAGGTTGCAGATGAGCAGCTTGAGCAGGTAGCTCTTGCCCTCGCCGGAGTTGCCCAGGATGAGCACGCTGGAATTGGTCTTGTCCGGTGTGCGGCGGTCCAGATCCAGCAGGATGTCCGAGCCGTAGTGGTCATTGCCGATGTAAAACCCGTGAGGATCGCTGCGGCCGGAGTAATTGATGGGGTACAGGTTGGCGGTGGAGCTGGCGGGCAGCACCCGCTCAAACTGGGCGCCCAAGGCGTTCCGCCCCGCCGGGTTGGCGGAGAGGAAGCCCTCCTGCTGGCGGAGGAGCAGGGGGTCTGCACTGAGCTTGGCCCGGGTGAGCTCGGCGCCCACCTCATCCCGCAGCCTCCGCAGCTCCTCGGGGGTTTTGGCGGCCAGCTCCAGGAATACCGCGCAGTGGATGAGGGGCTCCCGGTTCTGCCGGGCGGCGGCAATGATGGCGGCCACATCCTGGAGGTTGGCCTCCGCCGTGACACTCCGCTTCAGGTTGTCCTGATTGCTCCGATCCAGCCGGTTCTTGTTGACGGCTTTGTGGTAGATGGCGTCCTCCTCTGCCGCTGTCACCTGGCGGGCATAGAGATGGAGGGTGACACCGGCCCGGTTACAGATGTGGGAGAGCAGGGCCAGCTCCTCGGTGGCGGCGGGGTAGCCCCGGAGGGCCAGGACGCAGCGGTACAGCCCGCCCAGCACATAGGAGTCCGTGTTGAATTTGACTGCCGCCGGGGCGATCCGATCCAGAAAGTCCTTGGGCTGGAAGAGCTGCGCTGGTTTTTCCACCGGTTTTTTCCGCTTCTTCTGTGCTTTAGCCATGCTCTGTCACCCACCTCTCTCCATCTATGCTGTCAAAGTGTTCGGTCACCATGTCCTGCTGGTAGTACACCGCCAGGATGCGCTTCACATCCTGTTCCCCGGCCAGGCAAACGTAAAAGCCGTGATCCTGGATCTGCTTCTCCAATCGCCGGGGCAGCTCCCGATCCTCTGCGGCCTTGCTGTCCAACCGGCAGACCAGGACGAACTCCCGGGAGGCGGCGGTGGAGGACTGGCGTGCGTCCAAGTGCTCCATATCCTGCCGGAGCAGCTCCTGCAGGGCGGGAGACGGTTCCTCCTCCAGCCTCCTCTGGTAATACTGCTTGTTTTTCAGAAATGACTCCCTGGAGTCCAGGGCCAGCAGCTCCAGGGATGCCATCCCCTGGAGAAGCCCGGTGAGGGCCCGCACCCGGCCCCGGATGCCCTCCGGGGACAGGATGGACAGATTGTCCGGCCGGAGCAGGTAGAAGAGCAGCTCATCCCTGCTGCACACCGCGCCGTGCTCCGTCAGGCGGGTGACACCCATGAGCTGCCGGGTAGTCTGCCGCTGGCGCAGGAGCTGCTGTTCCTTTCTATTCATTGTTCTGCCCCCATTCATAGTATTGCTGCTGCAGGAACAGGAAGCAGGCCGCCCGCCGCAGGAAGTCCAGGACGCTCGAGCCCTCCACCTGGATGGCGAGGAAGGCGTACAGCACGGTACCCACCAGGGGCAGCATGGTCCCCGTCTGGGCCAGCGCCAATACAGAGAGCAGAAAGGCCACCCCGATGATGGCCACGTCCCGCAGTTGCCACAGCCACAGGGCGGCCTTGGCCTTCAGATTGTCTGGGTAGATGAACACGAAAACACCTCCAAAACAGGAAGGGACCCAGCCTGTCCGGCCAGGTCCCTTCCTGTGGGTTTATTCCGCTGTGCTGTCCTCATCTGCATCCTCGCCCTGACTGGTGGCATCCGTCTCGGCCTCGCCGTCAGGCTCTGCAGAGGCATCCGCATCCACCTGCTCCTCCTTGGCCTCCGCCAGGGCCCTGTGGATGCAGTCCAGGAAGAAGGCGTTTTGTTTGATACCCCGCTCCTGCAGGTAGTCCTTAAACTTCTCGAACAGCTCGCCGGGCACCTGGAATGCCACCGTTCTCTTGTCTGTGTTCATCATGTGTTCCTCCTTATTTTGATTTTCATAGAATGTCTGGATCAGCCACGTCATGTACTGGCTCAGTGTCTGGCCGGACGCCTCCTGCGCCTCCCGTACCCGGGCATGGAGCCCGGCGGGGACGGGAGCACAGAGGTTCTTTATATTTTCTGCCATGGATTGGCCCCCTTTCCGTTTGGTAAAGCAAGTATATCGATCTCACCGGCAAATAGCTATGACCAACACCAACAAAGATCTCGCCGGAAACCAAGCATAAGCAACATGCTATTTGACGGCCTGGACAATGGTGCGGGTGGTGTTGACAGCGGCCTGGGCGGTGTAGACGGCGCTCATGATGTTGGCCCTGGTGGTGGTGTCCAGGCCGAAGGCCCCGGCGATGCGGGGCACCTCTCCGGCGGCCAGCATGAGGCCAAGCCCCAGGAGGGCTTTGTCACTGAATACCATGAGCCCCGCCACCAGAATGGTGGCCTGGAGGAAGGCGGTGAGGCACAGGCCGATGACCTGCTTGCACCACTGGGTGAAGCCGTCCGTATAGCCCCGGGGGATGGAGAACATGTACAGGGAGCCCACGGCAATCTGGATGAGCAGGATGCCGCCCCGTTTCAAGTTTGAGAAGAACACCTTGATTACCGCATAGGCCATGAAGATCATGGCGAAGAGGAGCATGATGGGGTTGGTACCCAGGCCCCATTTGGCCTGGGCCGCGATATCCGTCAGGCCAGCCCCCTCAAGGCCTGTGAGGATTTCATTGCCCAGCTCCCCGATGCTCTTTCCCGCCCCTGTGATTTCCATGGCGAAGGTACCCTGGAGGGAGACGGAGAGGGCGTACAGCCGAACGGGCACAGTGGTGAACAGGCTGACGGCAAAGAAGCCCTTGAGGGCATTGAGAGCGGGCTGCTGGAGATTGCCCCGGCCAGATGCGTACTCAATGCCGCACTCAAAGGCAGATACCACCACGCTGACGGCAAAAAGGGCCCAACCCAGCTGGGAGAAGAAGCGCACCACTGACCGCACCCAGGAGAGGTCGAACAGCTCCACCCCCATGTTTCCCATCTGGGCGAAGAAGGCGCCCAGGAAGCCCACCATCTGGCTGTAAAACCAGTCCAGGATGGACTCCATCACCGGATTGGCCACAAAGTCCCAAATAAACACTCGCCTTCACCGCCTCAGATGCCTACGATATTCCAGATGTAATTGGGGGCCAGCAGCACGAAGATCAGGCAGACGAACAGGATGGCCGCCCCCGTCCACTCAAACTGGCCGTGCTTGCGGTACTCAAAATACGTCATGGCGACCTTCACAAAGAACGCCACGCCCAGCACCATGGTCAAGGCGGGGAACACCACGGTGTTGACCACGGTCTTGATCTGGCCGGCGGCGTCTGTCCAGGTCTGCTCCACGGCGTCCGCCACGTTGCCGGCGGAGGAAGCGAAGGCCGGGATGACACACAGGGTGGCCACCGCCAGGACCAGGAGCAGCACCCGGATGCCCTTTTTTCTGATACTCATTCTGACACCTCCATAAAATAGGAGGTCCGCCCGACTGGGGCGGCCCTCCTAACGATAGTTTGCTGGAATCAATAGCCGGTGCGGGGCAGGGGCTCGGCGGGCTTGTAGACCTTGGTCACCCACCGGGAGGTGGCCATAATCCACTGGCCGTTATACACGCCGCCCACATCCGCCTGGTTGACGAATTGGCTGCCACCGGTAAGCCAGGCGTAGACGGTGGCATAGACCTGGGGCGCCTCCACCTGCCGGAAGTTGGCGGGCACCACGCCGAAGGACACCATGAACTCGGTGACATACTCGTTGGAGGCCAGGCCCAGGGCGGCCTTGGAGGCGTCCAATACATAGTTCTGCTGGGTGCTCAGGTTGTCCGCCAAGGTGCGCCAAGTGCTGCCGCTCAGGTTGGTCTTGTAGACCACCCTATAATTGCCCGGCACGTTGTAGGTGCCAGTGACAATCTTGTCCAGCCGCACCGCCTGGCTGGGCAGGGTATCCCTCCAGAAAAATGAGGTAAGGCTGGTGGTGGAGTTATTGGCAATGCCGCTGAAATCATAGCGGATCTGTTGGCCGGGCATGACCTCCACATAGCCGGTCTTTTGGATGGACACATTGGTATAGAGGCTCTGGTTGGTCATGGCTGCCTTGACTATCTGGCCGGCGAACTCAAGCTCCACCTCGATGGGGGTCTTGTCCAGGCCGTAGAAATCCGCCGCCTTGGACTCCACGATTTTGTAGCGGCCCAGGGGCAGCGGCCGGGAGGATGCCACGCCGTTCTTGTCCGTCTGGATGGTGTCCACCAGGTTGCCCGTCCGGACATTGTAGATCTCAAACTCCGTGCCGGGGATGGGGGTGCCGGCGGGCCAGCCGTTGACGCTGTTGTAGTCCGCGGAGGTCTTGGTTATCTGGATCTGTCCAGTGATGGGGGTATTCTCCCACTCCACCTCGGTGGTTTCCCCGGACTCCACATAGACGGTCTTTTTCT
>ERZ791803.1649-NODE-1649-length-9922-cov-2.895510_pt1 | contig 9922 bp, 8 predicted proteins | sample MGYA00510307_ERZ791803 | MGnify/ENA primary metagenome ERZ791803 (study PRJEB30046, sample SAMN00791963) | human gut metagenome | study: EMG produced TPA metagenomics assembly of the A metagenome-wide association study of gut microbiota in type 2...
CAGCCTTCATGCGGGTGTGCATGTCAGCCAGCTGGAACTGGGTGTTCTGGAACTGGGAGATGCGCCGGCCGAACTGGACGCGCTCCTTGGTGTACTTGATGGTCTCCTCGATGGCTCCCTCGGCCAGACCCAGGGCCTGGGAGGCAATACCGATACGGCCGCCGTCCAGGGTCTTCATGGCGATGCCGAAGCCCTTGCCCTGCTTGCCCAGCAGGCGGTCCTTGGGGATAATGCAGTCCTCCATAATCAGCTCACAGGTGGAGGAGCCCTTGATGCCCATCTTCTTCTCGTGCTTGCCCACGGAGAAGCCGGGGTCGGTGCGCTCCACGATGAAGGCGGAGATCTCCTTCTTCTTGCGGCCGCGCTTGTCGGTGGTAACGCCGGTGATGGCAAAGATCACGAACACGTTGGCGTAGCCGGCGTTGGTGATGAAGATCTTGGAGCCGTTGAGGATCCAGTTCTCCCCCTTCTCGTCCAGCACGGCGGTGGTCTGCTGGCCCTGGGCATCGGTGCCGGCGCCAGGCTCGGTCAGGCCGAACGCGCCGATCCACTCGCCGGAGCACAGCTTGGGCAGGTAATACTTCTTCTGCTCCTCGGTGCCGTTCTCATAGATGGGAGCGCAGCACAGGGAGGTGTGGGCGGAGATGATAACGCCGGTGGTGCCGCAGACCTTGCTCATCTCCTCGACGGCCATGACATAGGACAGAACGTCCGCGCCGGCGCCGCCGTACTCCTTGGGGAAATAGATGCCCATCATCCCCAGCTTCGCCATCTTCTTGACGGTTTCCTCGGGGAACGCCTCGTTCTCGTCCACCCACTCGGCCAGGGGCTTGACTTCATTTTCGGCGAAGTCACGGTACATCTTGCGGAGCATTTCCTGCTCTCTGGAAAGGTGCAGATCCATTTGTTGCCTTCCTCCTAAGATTTATATTTCAGAACGGGCGGGCGGGAGTCAGGGGCTCCCGCCCGTCGTTGCTCGCATAGGGAACTGCGTCTGCCCTGTTTACTTTTTGGAGTAGTCGTAGAAGCCGATGCCGGTCTTACGGCCCAGCTTGCCGGCGCGGACCATCTTGCGCAGCAGCAGGGAGGCGCGGTACTTGGGATCGTGGGTCTCGTCGTACAGGGTGTCCATGATGGCCAGGCATACGTCCAGGCCGATCAGATCGCCCAGGGCCAGGGGGCCCATGGGGTGGTTGGCGCCCAGCTTCATGGCGGTGTCCACGCCCTCCACACTGGCCACGCCGGTGTAGACCAGGTCGATACCCTCGTTGATCATGGGAACCAGAATCTTGTTCACCACAAAGCCGGGGGCCTCATTGACTTCAACGGGCTCCTTGCCGATGGCGGCGGCCAGCTCGGCAATGGTCTTGTAGGTCTCATCGGAGGTGTGGGCGCCCCGGATGACCTCCACCAGCTTCATGACGGTGGCGGGGTTAAAGAAGTGCATGCCGATGAACTTGTCGGCCCGCTTGGTGGCCGCCGCGATGGCGGTGATGGAGATGGAGGACGTGTTGGAGGCCAGGATGGTCTCCGGCTTGCAGAGGCTGTCCAGCTCCGCGAAGATGCTCTTCTTGATGTCCAGGTTCTCGATGGCGGCCTCCACCACCAGATCGGCATCGGCAGCGGCGGCCAGCTCGGTGGTGAAGCTCATGTGGGACAGGATCTCAGCCTTCTTGGCCTCGTCCAGCTTGCCCTTGCTCACCAGCTTATCCAGGCCCTTGTTCAGCCGGGCCTCGCTGGCCTGGATGATCTCGTCCTTGATGTCGCGCACCACAACGTCATAGCCGTTGCGGGCAAATACCTGGGCGATGTCCAGCCCCATGGTACCGCCGCCGATGACCACAATCTTCTTCATAGTAAAAAACCTCTTTTCTATTGGTTTGATCAGAACATTCCATACCTGGTCGGACAGGTTTGCGATGACAGGCGTCATATGTACCGCTTACCGGTTCTGGAAGTGCTTCTCAGCCCGCTTCTCCAGGAACGCGCCCATGCCCTCGTTCTTGTCCTCGGTGCCGCAGGTAACGCCGAAGGCCTCGGCCTCGAAAGCGGAGCCTGTGTGGATGTCGGTCTGCATGCCCATGCGGATGCAGCGCTTGGATTCGCACACGGCGATCTGGGCGTTGGCGCAGATCGCGTTGGCCAGCTCCATGGCCTTATCCATCAGCTCCTCGGCGGGGTAGACCTCGCTGACCAGGCCGATGGCCTTGGCCTCGTCGGCCTTGATGGTCTTGGCCGTCAGAATCAGCTCCATAGCCTTGCTGACGCCCACGATGCGGGGCAGCCGCTGGGTGCCGCCGAAGCCGGGGGTAATGCCCAGGCCCACCTCGGGCTGGCCGAACCGGGCCTTCTCGCTGGCCAGTCGGATGTCGCAGGCCATGCTCAGCTCACAGCCGCCGCCCAGGGCGAAGCCGTTTACCGCCGCAATCACGGGCTTGGACAGGTTCTCCAGCTTGAGGAACACGCCGCCGCCGTGCACGCCGAACTTCTTGCCGTCGATCGAGGAGAAGCCCTTCATCTCGCCGATGTCGGCCCCCGCCACGAAGGAGCGGCCCGCGCCGGTCAGAATCATCACATAGATCTCATCGTCCGCCGCCACCTGGTCGATAACCGCGTCCAGATCGCTCAGAACCTGGCTGTTCAGGGCGTTCAGAGCCTCCTGACGGTCGATCGTCACGATGCCCACATGACCCTGCTTTTCCAGCTTCACAAATCCCATTTGTTCTGCCTCCTTAATCCAATATCAAAGCCTGCGATTATAATCGTTATTTTTTTAACACAAACCTTCCTAATAAGTATACTGCTTTCCACGCCAACAGGCAAGTGAAATGCAAGAAAAAAGCGTTATTTTTTTATCAAAATTTGTGGTCAGGATGCATAAATCAGGAAAAGGCCACTCCAGATCTCTCAGGATAATCAGCAAACCGGCCGGTTTTTCATGGCAGGCCAGCCGGGCGGTCTCCACCCATACCCGCAGACCCGGCAGCGCATCCCGCACAGGCAGATCGGCCAGGGACAGGAACATGGGGCGGTATCCATTGCCACGTGGAAAGCCCGGTATGCTGGGCCCGGTGCCCTCCCGCAGTGTTTGAACAGGAGAGCCGGCGCGCTGCTGGGGAACATCAGGGCACATGGATCACTTTGGCCGCCACGGTTGGCCCTTTCTTCCATACTACAAAGTATGAATGGATTTATCATACGCGCTTGCGGCCGTTTTGTCAAAGATTTTCCCGCGTATGGGGGACAACCCGTGGTGAATAGGGTTTAGGGAAAGGAGGGTGCGCCTTGAAACTCGACCGTACCTCTATGCTCTACGGTACCCTGATCCTCACGGGCACCAGTATCGTCTCCCAATTTCTCGGGTTCGTGTACCGCATCCTGCTCTCCCGGCTGATCGGCGCGGAGGTCATGGGGCTGTACCAGCTCATCATGCCGGTGTTCTCCGTCATCATGGCCCTCACCGCCGTGGGTCTGACGGTGGCAGTGTCCAACCTCTCCTCCCAGTATCACGCCAGGGGCAACCGGGCCGCCATCGCCCAGGTGCTCCGCCGCTGCCTGGCGGTATTTCTCCTCCTCTTTGCGGCGGTGGCTGCGGTGGTGGTCCTGCTCTACGACCCCATCTCGGTCTATCTGCTGGGGGACGCCCGCACCCAGTTGGGCCTGCTGCTCCTGCTGCCCTGCATCCTGCTCACCGGGGTGGAAAACCTGCACAAGCACTTCTTCTATGGCACGGGCAACATCCGTCCGCCGGCGGCGGTGGAGCTGTGTGAACAGTTCATCCGCACCGGAGCGGTGCTGGGGCTGCTGGTGGTCTTTCTCCCCCAGAACCCGGAGCGGACGGTGGGGCTGATTGTCACCGGCATGATCCTGTGCGAGCTGTTCTCCGCCGTTACCCTGCTCCTGCTGGCCCGGCGGCATCTGAACCGGGCGGGCGGCCTGACCGGCGCGCCGCTGGAGCACCGGCAGCTCAACCGCCGCATCGCCTCCATCGCTGTCCCCATCGGGCTGACCAGCCTGCTGGGCAACCTGATGGGCTCGGCCACCTCTGTGCTCATCCCCCAGCGGCTGGTCCACGCGGGGGCGGAGGTCTCGGAGGCCATGAGCGCCTTCGGCGTGCTGTGCGGCATGACCCTGCCCATGCTCTGCCTGCCCACCGCCTTCATCGGGGCGCTGGGCCTGGTGCTGGTGCCCAAGCTGGCTGAAGGCGCCGCCCTGGGGCAGCGGGGTCTGGTGCAGCACCGGGTAGACCGCTCCATGCTGGCCACCTCGGTGCTGATCCTCCCCGCCATGGCCTTTCTGGTGGTGCTGGGCCCCACCCTGGGCGCCGCCCTGTTCCGGGAACCCACCGTGGGCCGCTCTATTCTCCCCCTGTCCGTCGGGGTGCTCCTGTCCTGCTACCAGTCCGTCCTCGCCTCCGCCCTCAACGGCGTGGGCCGTCCGGGGGCCGCCGCCCGCAACTCCATCCTCTGCGGCGTGGTGCAGCTCGGCTGTACCTTCTTCCTCATGGGCCTGCCCGGCGTGGGACTCAGGGGCTATGTGGCGGGCTTTCTCGCCTCCGCCGCCCTGGGGGTACTCCTCAACTGGTGGGCCGTCCGCCGGGCCACCGGCCTGCGGGCCCAGATTTTTCAGTGGTGCACCGCCCCCGCCCTCTCCGCCCTGCTCATGGGGCTGGTGATCAACCTTCTGTTCCAGGTGCTCCGCCGCGCCGGCCTGGAGGCTCTCCCCGCCGCCCTGGCCTGCCTGCTGTTCGGCGGCGTGCTCTACCTGGCCGCCCTCCAGGCTCAGGGCATCCACCTGCGCCGCCTGTTCCGCCTGCGCTGAAACCGCTTTGCAAACGTCCCGCTCCGTGCTATGATGGAGTGAAGCTGAAAAAAGGAGCGGACGTATGGGAATTCGGATTGGAATCGTCGGCGCGGGCACCACGGTGGCCATCGCCGACCGGCACGTGGAGGGCTTTCTGGCCCAGGCGGGGCGCTGTACCGTCACCGCCGTATGCAGCCGCACCCTGGAGGGCTGCCGGCGGCTGTGTATCCGGCACGGGCTTGACGGGGTACGGATGACCACCCGCCTGGAGGAGCTGCTGGACGTGGTGGACGCAGTGGTGCTCTGCACTCCCAACCAGTTCCACCTGCCCTATACCGAGCGCGCGGTGGAGCGGGGCAAGGCCGTGCTTCTGGAAAAACCCCTGGGGCTCCAGACCGCCCCGCCGGGGCAGGCGGAGCGGCTGCTGGCCCGGCGGGACGCCAGGGTGATGGTGGCCTATGTCTACCGCTATACCGCCGTGGTGGAGCGGCTGCGCGCGCTCCTCCGCCAGCGGATGGGGCGGGTCTATCTGGCCCAGGCCAGCCAGGGCGGCACCCGCCTGGCCGATCCCGCGGTCCCTCTGGAGTGGCGGATGCGCCGCTCCGCCTCCGGCAGCGGCGCTCTGGGCGACTTCGGCAGCCACCTGCTGGACCTGCTCCAATATGCGGCGGGCGTGGAGCTGGCCGAGGCCGCCGGCTACGGCGGCACCTTTCCCCCCACCCGCCGGCCGGACGGTCAGGGAAACACCTGTGTGGAGAACGACGACGCCTTCGTGTTCTGCGGCCGGGGAACCGGCGGGGCGCTGTGCAGCGTCTCCGTCAGCCGGGTAGGGCTGGACGGCATCCACCTGTGCATCTCCGGCGAGGGCGGGCTTCTCCGCGCCAGTGTGGAGGAAGGCGTCCTCACTTACTGGCCCAAAGCCCCGGACGGTCCCTACGCCCCGGAGGGGGAGGCGCGTTCGGAGCACCTCGCCGAGCCGCCCGGGCTCCGCTTTGCGCGGCAGGCCGCGGCGTTTTTGGATCTGGTGGAGGGCCGCCCGGTGGAGTACTGCACCCTGGAGCAGGCCGTCCGTCTGGAGCGCCTGCTCACCCGCCTGGACCAGTCCGCCCAATAGACAAATCCCCATGCCGCCGAAGTACGGCGGCATGGGGATTCCCTTATCTCTGCATCAGCTCTCCCAGCAGTGGCTCGAACTGGACCCCCTCCAGAACCGGGGTGCCCAGCGCCAGGGTGTGGGCTGCGCACCGCTGGACAAACTCCGCCGCCCGCTGGGCCGCTGTCTCCAGCGGCTCCCCCCGGAGCATCGCCCCCAGCACCACGCTGGCGAAAAGATCGCCGGTTCCGGGGAACTGGGCGGGCTCCTGTCTGGCCATAGCAAAACGGATGCGCCCTGTGGCCCGGTCGAAGCAGCCCGCGCCGATGGCGCCCGGCCGGAGGCTCACCCCGGTGAGCACCACCGAGCGCCGCCCATCCAGGCTCAGCCGCTCCAGCCACGCCCGCAGCCCCGCCATGGTCTTAAGTTCCTCCCTGGTCCATCCCTTTTTTCTAAAGGGTCTTCCGGTGAGGATACATGCCTCGGTCAGGTTGGGGGTGATCACGTCCGCCTGGGCCGCCAGATCCCGCATACGCCCGCACAGCTCCGGCGTGTAGGTGCGGTAGGGCTTCCCGTGGTCCCCCATCACCGGGTCCACCAGCACCAGCGTCCCCTCCCGGCGGAACTGGCGGTAGAAGTCCTCAATCAGTCCGATCTGCCCGGCAGAGCCCAGAAAGCCGCTGTAGATGGCGTCAAAGGTCACCCCCAGCTCCGCCCAGTGGGCCGCCGTCCCCGCCATCTGGCCGGTCAGATCCAGAAAGGTGGCCTTCTCGCTGGCCGGAAACGCGGTGTGGGCGGAGAGGCAGGCGGTAAGCAGCGGGCAGCATTCCCCGCCCATGGCGGCCAATACCGGCAGCACCACCGTGGTGGAGCAGCGGCCGAAGCCGGAGATATCCTGAATCGCGGCAATCCGCGGAGCACGTTTCATGGTCGGTTTCCCCCTTGCGGTTTACGTTCTTCTCTATTATAACTGCCCGCTCCGCAGAGTGCAATTGACAATTTTGCACGGGAATAGTATACTGAGTTATCATGCGGGCGTGGTGGAACTGGCAGACTCGACGGATTTAGGTTCCGTTACCTTCATGGTGTGCGGGTTCGACTCCCGCCGCCCGCACCATCGGAGTATCCTCCGGGATACTCCGATTTTTTATTTCTAAAATTATTCTAAAAAAGTTGTACAGAAACATGCAGCTTTTTGCCTGTTTCCCCCTATATTATGAAAAATAATTTTCTTGTACTTTTAAGGGGGAATAACTGTTGTACTATAAGCGATATTTCGGCACAATACAAAAGAGTGCAGGACTACCAAGCTGGGTCAAATGGACGCACCATTCAGAGGGCAAAACTCACTGTGAGGAATGCTTGAGGCTGGATGACTGTTGGTTTCAGAAGGAAAAAGCTCCGCTTTGTCCGCACCATCCATACTGTCACTGCACATTAGACCCGATTCCTTATACCATTGTTGTCAGCAACGCTGCAGCACATAGCGCATACAGCAAATTTGACCCATATTTGTTTAATACCAGAGGTGAACATCCACACGGGAAAGATAAACTGTTTCATGAATGGGGCTATACAGTTGTGGATGCATTTTGGCTGCAAAAAGAAATAGAACGACAGGCAAGGGAAAAGTATGTATCTGGAAATTATGAATTGGGAAGGTTAAATTTCGCAGGTCAAAGAATAAGTATCAGAATTGAAATCCCGAGAAGAAATGGCGATGGAACAGTATCGTTTATATCAGGTTGGATGGTTGAGTCTACCGGCGAGATACGACTGACAACACCGTACGGAGGTGAATAAAATGCAGATGATGGATTGTGTTGAAGTGATTGTGGAAAAAGAAAGCTATGCCCGGGAAGGCGTACACAAAGGAATGCAGGGTTGGATCTGTTATGAACAAGAAGTAGACGGTTATTGGCTGGTCAATTTCCCGCAATACGGTGAGAAAAACGATATTGCAGAGATCGACATCAAGGAAGAGGACCTTAAATATCTTCCTAATGGCATGAATGTTAAACGGAATGAGCAAATCAAGGCGCAGTTTGATGCATTAGAAAAAGGGAAAAAGGCGGAGGATATTTCCGATTATATGATTTGATTGGATAAAACTCCTTGCTTCCCGTTTACAAACCATTGATATTACTGTATTTTCCACAGATCCTTTCATGACACTCAGACCACGTCGGAGCAAACGTCAAATCGTTTGCTCCGACTTTTTTAAAAAGTCAGAGCGCATTTATTTTGCTGCTCCTCCTTCCCAAATCACAACCGCTGCGCTGGGTTGTGATTTGGGATCGCCGCTCTGCGGCGTTTTTCGATTTTGCAGAAATATCGGTTTTAACCGTTATTTGCATAAAAATAACCACACCTTTCGGTGTGGTTATTTTTATGGATACCGTGAGGACTTCACATGCCCGGCGGAAGTGAATTCCGCCTGCGCCAAGGTTTTTGAATGCCCCCACCCAATTCGAACAGTTTACATGAGACTGGCGGATAGGGGGGTATAGCTGAAAGCCTTATCATGACAGGACTTTCAGCTATTTCTGTATTCACTTCGGAGATGAGGCATGAAAGTGCAAACGAGCTGAAATCGAAATACAAAATGGAAGATTTTTGGAATCTGCCCCCTGTGTCATAACCACATTAGATTAATATTGAGTTGCATAAAATAGGAATACTTGATATAATTACAGCAATACTCTGGGAGAAAAATGTGTAAAGGGTGGCTGTTATGACAGGAAAGCAGTGGTTTGCGCGACAGAAAAAAGAACAGATTGCGCAGCTAACATGTCAACTGGACGCACTGCTTCCTAGTATCTTGCGGCGCCATGCCTTCAGCAAAGACAATCCAGATGACTTCAAATCTCAGCAATTATCCCTCCACGCAAAAATCGGAGGGAAGCACACGACGTATCTTAATGTTACAGATAACGTGATAAGCTCACCTGAGGAATTTGCCGCCCGTTGGTTCCAGGGGCTTATAAACCACATAAAGACCGTCGATGCGGGAAAAGAGGCATCCAGGGCGGCGTATAAGTTTCAGCAGCAACTGACAAGTGATCCGGAACTCTTAGAATATGTGACTCTTTTTTTAAAGCGCACATATTGGCGCAACTGCGATGCCTTGGCAAAAAAACGCCCTAAAAAGGAAGAAGCAGCACTTTGGATTGGGCAAACAAATGCAAGCTACGGACTTCTCATCACCCCTCGTTTTAAAAATGGAGAATGGGAAAACGATGTCAGTGAAATTCGACATTTTAAACCAAACTACTGGACCATCGGACATGTCCTGGAGACAGGACTTGTCGTTCCCCATTCACCGCAAAGAATAGAGTTTTTTACGATAGAACAATACCTGGTATTTTTTCAAAATATTATGGTTCGACAAACGAGATCACCCTATGAAATGGAGATTGCCAAAAAGTATTGCGAGTTGGTGTTAAGCAGCAAGCAGCCATACGAAATTCCGCTCTTGATCCCAGAATTGCGATATGGCGGTCTTCAGACACAGCACAGGTATCGGTTGGATTTCACGATTATTAATCCCTATACATTGCAGAAACAGGGATTTGAATTTTCTCCCTGGTCAACACATGGGTACTTATCCAGGACAAAGGAAAAAAATCAAAAAGAAATTAATTTAGAGGCCAGAGCCAATTTTGAAAAAGAGATGCAGAAGCACAAAGAATATTACCGAAAGTTTAATATTTTTACTTTAATATATACAGACTCAGACCTGCAAAATCTCGATCAAATATTTAAAGAAATGCAACAGTATTTAAAGCCTGAGCACGAAAACAGACAGATACTTGAAGCGACACTTGAGGAATTCAAACGGTTTTCTTTATAGAATCAACCTTAATCCCAAGCCCTTATCAAAATGCATTTTTTATCAACACAGGACATGTCGCCGCGGACGTCATATCGTCCGCGGCTCCTTTCCAAACCGCAACCGCTTTGCTGGGTTGCGATTTGGTTTTTGGTGCAGACCTGCAACCACTGCATCTTTTTTGTAGCCATCAC